>ENA-UOJE01000519-UOJE01000519.1-human-gut-metagenome-genome-assembly--contig:-C23-NODE-519-length-43185-cov-13.917505_pt1 | contig 43185 bp, 34 predicted proteins | sample MGYA00242341_ERZ723888 | MGnify/ENA metagenome assembly ERZ723888 | reverse complement strand
AGGAGTGTCCCAAAGCAAACCTTTAGGGCTTGTGTGCTCTTATCAACTGATGGTAGCCATCTATTTTTATTTTTGGGAGGAAATATCCATGATTGAACAAACCGTTGACAACGCCCTTACGGGCAACGAGGCCGCTGCCGCAGCACTGGAAATGATGCGCGCCACGCGGGAAAAGCTCCGTGCCGAAGCCTTGGCGCGGGAGGAAGAGCAGTTCATTGCGGACGAACGCCGCCGCGCCGCTCTGGAAGCGGGGGACAAGCCAAAGGCGGACGAGGACTACCGCCCCGGGGCAATCGCCATAGATGAGGATGAGGAAAGCCCGGCTCTTCTCGGCAAAGAAATTGTGAAGGGCAGCGAAAGCTGCGTGAACGCGTTCCAGCTGGCAACGCTCGGCTTCCCCGAGCCTAAGCCGATAGTGCAGCAGCTCATAGTGCCGGGAGTTACGCTGCTTGTTGGCGCAAGCAAGATAGGCAAAAGCTGGCTTACGCTTGACATGTGCCTTTCAATCGCCACCGGCGCGCCCTTCTTGGGCAGAAAGACACAGCGCTGCCGCGTATGGTACATGGCGCTGGAGGACAGCCCCAGCCGCATGAAAAGCCGCCTTATGCGCATAACGGACGGCGCGGTCAGCTACGATGCCTTTAACCTGACCTTCATATTCGATTCGCCCACGGTGGACATGGGCTTCACCAAAAGGCTTACGCGCTCATTTGACAAAAACATAGCCGAAGGCAAGCGCGAAGCCAATCCGGAGGTTATAGTCATCGATACGCTTCAGGTGATACGCGGCATGGCGGGCGCGGCAAGCAACGCCTACGCCGCAGACTATAGCTTCATCCGCAGCATGAAGGCCGTTGCGGAGAAATACGGCGTGGCGATAGTGCTGGTGCACCACACGAACAAGCTCAGGCAGACGGACGACCCGTATGAGAAGGTGTCCGGCTCAACCGGCCTTATGGGCGCGGCGGACACAACGCTGCTGCTTGAAAGGGCGCGCGGGAGCGACGAGGCCACGCTGAGCGGGGTAAGCCGAGACGTGTACTTTGAGGACATACCGCTGCGCTTTGACAAGGGCTTATGGCGCGTGAGCGAGCCGCGAGCTGCGTTCAACGCCTACGATGCCATCGATTCGCCGCTTGCGCTCACATTGTGCGAGCTGTTCACCTCGGCGGACTGCAAGGGCACCTTCGTATCCTATGCCGACTGCATCAACCTTATCCGCGAGAACGGCGGCATGCCGCCCGCCACGGGGCGCGAGCTTGCGCGGCAGATAGAATCCCTCATGCAGAAGCACCCTACGGAGCTTGGCTTCAGGGTGCAGACGGGGATGAGGGCAACAAGTGGGGTTCGCGGCATAAATATCGTTCCGGTTTAAATGTGTTCTTCGACGCAGAAATTCATCGTCGAAGCTGCGTCGGAGAAAAAAGCCAGACATTTAGCCTGTTTCGACGATAGTGACGCAAGTGACGCAGATGTATGGGAGGGGGTGGAGCAGCTTAATTGTGCTGTATAAAAAGGCTCCCCGAACGGGGAGCTGGCAATCGCCGTAAGGCGGATTGACTGAGGGGTTGACGATATACAAAAACCAGGGGAACGCCATCGCGTCCCCCATCTTCGCAATTTCACCGCATGCTTTACCGTTTCACTATCGCGCCGAATTTGCAGCTTGCTTCGCACGCGCCGCATTTTATGCACTTCTTGTTGTCTATAACGAAGGGGCTGCGTACCTGCCCGCTTATGGCTCCGGCGGGGCAGTTGCGCGCGCACAGGCTGCATCCGCGGCACTTTTCGGGGTCTATGGCGTAGCTGAGCAGCGCCTTGCAAACGCCCGCGGGGCAGCGCTTTTCGTAAATGTGCGCCTCGTATTCGTCGCGGAAGTATCGAAGCGTGGACAATACGGGGTTGGGCGCGGTCTGCCCAAGGCCGCAAAGGGCGGAGGCCTTTATGTTCTTGGCCAGCTTTTCAAGCTTTTCTATGTCCCCGTCCTCGCCCTTGCCGTGGGTTATCCTGTCCAGTATTTCAAGCATTCTGCGCGTGCCTATGCGGCAGGGCGGGCATTTGCCGCAGGATTCGTCAACCGTGAACTCCAGGAAGAACTTGGCAATGTTCACCATGCAGTTATCCTCGTCCATTACTATCATGCCGCCCGAGCCCATCATGGAGCCTATGGCGATAAGGTTATCGTAATCAATGGGTATGTCAAGATGCTCCGCCGGTATGCAGCCGCCGCTGGGGCCGCCGGTCTGCGCCGCCTTGAACTTCTTTCCGTTGGGTATGCCGCCGCCTATATCGTATATTATCTCGCGCAGCGTGGTGCCCATGGGTATTTCCACAAGGCCCGTGTTGTTTATCTTTCCGCCCAGGGCGAAAACCTTAGTGCCCTTGCTCTTTTCCGTGCCCATTGATGCGAACCATTCCGGCCCGTTCAATATAATCTGGCAAACGTTTGCAAGCGTTTCAACGTTATTGAGTATTGTAGGCTTGCCGAAAAGGCCCTTTATCGCGGGGAAAGGCGGGCGCGGTCTGGGTTCGCCGCGGCAGCCCTCTATCGATGTCATAAGCGCGGTTTCCTCGCCGCATACGAACGCGCCCGAGCCGAGCCTCAGGTCTATATCAAAGTTAAAGCCGGTGCCGAATATGTCCCTGCCGAGAAGTCCTGCCTCGCGCGCCTGGTCAATAGCTATGCGCAGCCGCTTTACGGCTATGGGGTATTCCGCGCGGACGTATATATAGCCCTGCTGAGAGCCTATTGCGTAGCCCGCAATGGCCATCGCCTCCAGCACGGAGTGCGGGTCGCCCTCCAGCACGCTCCTGTCCATGAATGCGCCGGGGTCGCCCTCGTCCGCGTTGCAGCAAACGTATTTAACGTCGCTTTCCGGGGCCTTGGCAAATTTCCATTTAAGCCCCGTGGGGAAGCCCGCGCCGCCGCGCCCGCGAAGGCCGCTTTTGAGTATAACGTCTATAACGTCGTCGCGGCTCATCTCCGTAAGCGCCTTGGCAAGCGCCTTGTAGCCGTCAAACGCAATGTATTCGTTTATGTTCTCCGGGTCTATAACGCCGCAGTTTCTCAGCGCCACGCGCTTTTGCTTTTTGTAAAAATCGATCTCCTCAAGGGAGCGTATCTTGCCGTCCTCCGTAACGCTCTTTTTATAAAGCAGGTCCGCGACCACCCTGCCCTTAACAAGATGCTCGCTCACTATGCGCTCAACGTCGTCCACCTTAATGTGGCTGTAAAACGCGCCCTCCGGATACACTATGCATATTGGGCCGTTTTCGCAAAGGCCGAAGCAGCCCGTGCGCACAACCTTTATTTCGTTTTCAAGTCCGGCGTTCCTTATGCATTCCTCAAATCGCTTTATTATGGCGGGAGAATTGGAAGATGAGCAGCCCGTGCCGGTGCAGATAAGTACCTGGGAACGATAGTATTCCATTATGTTTCCTCCTATGCGGCCCTTTTATTTGGCTCTGTAATGGCTAAGCGTGTATTCTTCAATGGGGCTTCCGCCCTCTATATGTTCGCGCACTATGCGGCGCGCCATGTCCGGCGTTACCTTTACGTATGTAACCGTTTCATGCCCGGGCTGATGCACCTCCACTATCGGCTCCAAATGGCACATGCCTATGCAGCCCATCTGCGTAAGCGCAACGTGTATCAGCTTCCTTTCCGCAAGCTCCTCCATAAACGCCGTAAGCACTCCGCGCGCGCCCGCCGCTATGCCGCATGTTGCCATGCCAACGACTATGCGCGTGCCGTTGTGTTCCTTCCTGAGGGTCATGTTTTCAAGCGTACTTTCGCGAATCGCTTCCAATTCCTGTATGGATCTCATATTGGTTCGGCACCTCCGTTTATTTCATCAATGCGTTGTTGTATTTCCTTTTTAGCTGCCGCCGCAAAAGCGGGCGTCCTGTCATTATATGGTATCGTGTCCGTTGCGAAGGCAAAGGCTTTGCCGTCCGCCGCGTATTCCAAAGTAAAGTCCGTTTCGGGATTCGCCGCAATCAGCGCCGCCATTGTGTCCGCAATGCTCCCAAGCGGCGCGCGGTCTATGCCGGATATGATATAAGCCGCCTCCGCCCTTGTGCCGCGGCCCTGCTCGCTCCGTATTGCGAAGCTGCCGCCGCTTTGCTCCGCGCTCAGCTTAAACAGCGCAATCCCCAGTCCCACGCGCCTTGCTGTGCGCGTTGTCATGAACGGGTCCGTGCAGCGATAAAGCGTGTCCGCATCCATGCCGCGGCCGTTATCCTCAACGGCGGTTGTCAGCCTGTCCGCCGCGCGGTCTATAATAACGCTAAGCTTTATCCGCGCAGCTCCCGCGGCAAGGGAGTTTTCCGCAATGTCCGCCATATGCAGCGCAATTTCCCGCATATTCCTTCCGCCCTATCCGCGGGCGCGGTATTTTTCTATTATGCCCGGCACATCGCCCGGCACAAGGCGGCCGTAAACCTCGTCGTTCACCATCATTGCCGGTGCAAGGCCGCAGCAGCCTATGCAGCGCGTTGCGTTAAGGGTAAACATTCCGTCCGCCGTGGTCTCCCCAACGCCTATGCCAAGCCGCTTTTCAAGCTCGTCCAGCACCTGCTGGCTGCCGCGCACGTAGCACGCCGTGCCAAGGCAAATGCCCATTGTGTACTTTCCGCGGGGTTTAAGCGTAAATTGGGAATAAAACGTTGCCACGCCGTAAATGGTGCTTACGGGTATGCCGGTTGCTGCGCTTATGTAATGCTGCACCTCTTCATCTACGCAGCCCAGTATTTCCTGCGCATGCTGCATGATTGGCAGCAGTCCGCCCTCCACGCCTTTCCATTGCGCAATTACGCCGTCCAGCTGCTCGAACTGTTCCTTTCGGTTGCCGTTGCCGACTGCCATGAACGATAGTCCTCCTTTTGATTTTTTACGTCAGAATTGTCAAAAAAGTCACACTATTTATATGGATTTTAGCATACACCAAACCAAAATAAAAGTGCAAAGTTTTGATTTGCAGCTTTTATTTTCGTTCATGCATATTCGTTCGGTTATGCCGGCATATCCGGTTTGATATTGCGTTTTATGGCCGTTTTTGGTACTTTTTGTGATTGGTCTGTTTCGGCCTGTTTTCCTTTATGAATTTTTGCTTTTCCGTTCCTGCATTTTTGCCTGCCTTTTCGGCGGGCCTGTGTATGTCTCTCGGCGGCAGGAGCGCATCCTTTGAAAAGCCTATCAAATCCTCCCTGTGCGCCTTCCTCAGCGCCTTTCTGGCAAGCGGGGCATAGTTGGGCATAAAGTATTGCATAAGCGCGCGCTGCATGGCCTTTTCCTCCGCATCCCGCGCAACATACACGCGCTCCCCGCTGCGCGGGTCAATGCCCGTATAGTACATGCAGGTGGAAAGCGTGCCGGGCGTTGGATAAAAATCCTGCACCTGCTCCGGCCGCTGCCCGCTCTTTTTAAGGTACAGCGCAAGCTCAATCGCCGCGTTAAGGTCGCTGCCGGGGTGGCTGCTCATAAAATAAGGCACAATGAACTGCTCCTGCCCCGCCTTTTTGTTCAGCGCCGCGTAGCGCGCCGTGAAGGCGTCGTAAAGCTGATGCCGCGGCTTGCCCATAAGCTTCAATACCCTGTCGGACACATGCTCCGGCGCAACCTTCAGCCGCCCGCTTATATGATACTTTATCAGGGAATTTAGGAAAGCGTCGCTCTTGTCATACATAACGTAGTCATACCTTATGCCGGAGCGGACGAACACCTTCTTTACTCCCTTAACATGCCTAAGCTTTTCAAGCAGCTCCACATAGTCGCTGTGGTCAGCGCGCATCTGGCTGCATGGTTCGTAGCCTAAGCATTGCCTGTCCGCGCACACGCCGTATTTAAGCTGCTTTTTGCAGGCGGGGAAGCGGAAGTCCGCCGTCGGGCCGCCAACGTCGTGTATATAGCCCTTGAACTCTCTGTCGTGCGTCATAAGCTCCGCCTCCCTTATAAGCGAAGCATGGCTGCGCGCCTGCACAACGCGCCCCTGATGGAACGTGAGCGCGCAGAAGGAGCACCCGCCGAAGCACCCGCGGCACGACGCAAGCGAGAATTTGACCTCCTTTAGCGCGGGTATCTCCCCGCGGTAGCTTGGATGCGGCGCGCGGGTATACGGAAGGTCATACACCGCGTCCAATTCTTCTTCGCTCAGCGGCATGCTCGGCGGGTTGACCACAATATATGCGTTGCCGTGCGGCTGAACAAGGCGCTTGCCGCGTATCGCGTCCTGCTCGCGGTATTGCTTCATGAATGCGGAGGCGTACTTTTTCCTGTCCGCCGCCACGTCCTCATAGCTTTCTATCAATTCGTAGTCATAAACCCGCTCAAGCGAGCTTGTCATGTAGCAGCTTCCGGCGATGTATGTTATGTCCTTTATGTCAAGCCCGCCGCTCAGCGCGTCAGCAACTTCAACAACGCTGCGCTCCCCCATGCCGTACAGCAAAAGGTCGGCCCCGCTGTCGCAAAGCACGCTGCGCCGCACCTTATCGTCCCAGTAATCGTAGTGCGCAAAGCGCCTAAGGCTTGCTTCTATCCCGCCTATTATGACCGGCACGTTCTTATAAGCCTCCCGGCAGCGGTTGGAATAGACTATAACCGCCCTGTCAGGCCGCCTTCCCGCAACGCCGCCTTCGGTATATGCGTCCTCGCTGCGGCGCTTTTTGGCGGAGGTATAGTGGTTGACCATGGAATCCATGTTGCCGGAGCTTATCAAAAACCCAAGCTTAGGCCGCCCCAGCGCGCGGAAGGCCTCCGCGTCGTGCCAATCGGGCTGGGATATTATGCCCACGGTGTAGCCGTGGCTTTCAAGCACGCGGCTTATTATAGCCGGGCCGAATGAGGGATGGTCGATATACGCATCGCCTATTATGTACACAAAATCAAGCTGCTCTATTCCGCGCGCCTTCATTTCGCGCCGTGACATGGGCAGCGGAGCCGTTTCGTTTCCGTTTTGCACAAATTCGTTCTTCATGGCAAAACCATACCACAAATGCTCACTCCCTGTAAAGCACGATCGTGTGTTCCTTTCCGTCATCGGCAAGCCTTATGCCGTCCGCATAGCCCTGCCGTTCGCCTTTTTTGACAGTGATGCGGTATTTTGCGCCGCCGTAGCGGTATTCTATTTCGTATTCCTCAAATTCCGTGCACGGTTCTATTTTCAGCGTGTCCCCGCTTTTCTTAAAGCCAAGCGCGTCCTCCAGCACGCATTTGTATATCCATGCAGCCGCGCCCGTGTACCATGTCCAGCCCGCCCTGCCCTTCTGCCGCGCGGTTGTGTATACGTCCCCGGCAACGGCATACGGCTCGCCCATGTAGCTTAGCATTCCTTCCCGCGAGGCCGTGCGCTCAATGGGGTTCAATAGCCTTATCAGCGCGTGTGCGTCATTTGCGCGGCCAAGCGCACACGCGGCCTTTATCATCCATGCCGCGGCGTGGGTATATTGCCCTCCGTTTTCCCTTACGCCCGGCACATATGCCGTAATGTAGCCTATGCGCTCATCGGCCCTGTCAAACGCGGGTGCAAGCAGCGCGGCCGTTGCGTGCCGCGTATCAACAAGCGCGTTCATCGCGCTTGCAAACGCCGTTTCCGCGTTAGCCATGCCCGTTATGCCCGCCCATGCCTGGCATATAAGGTCTATGCGGCAGCATTCGTTTTCCGCCCCGCCAAGCGTTTGCCCGCCGGCAAAATACGCCCGCTTGTACCATGCGCCGTCCCATGCGTTCGCCTGCACGGCGGCTTTAAGCTTATCGGCATGCTCGGCATACTTCGCCGCGCGCTCACCCTCGCCCATATCCGCGCAAAGCGGCACAAAGCGCATAAGCACATCATAAAGGAACATGCCGAGCCACACGCTCTCCCCGCCGCCACTGCCAACGTTATCCATGCCGTCGTTCCAGTCCCCGCCGCCCATAAGCGGCAGCCCGTGCGCACCGACGGCAAGGGATGAATCTATCGCCCTTACGCAATGCATAAACACGCTCTCCTTTTCCTCCGTCCGCTCCATGCGGCGGTATATGTCCCGCTCCGCTTCGCTAAGCTCCGGCCCCGCAACGTATGCCGCCCGCTCATGCCATATGGCCTTATCCCCCGTTATGCGCGCGTATTCCGCCGCAACGTAGGGCAAAAACAGCCTGTCGTCGCTTATATGCGTGCGCACGCCCGTGTCCCCCTCGTGCCACCAGTGCATAACGTCACCTTCAATGAACTGATGCGCCGCGCATTCGATAATATGCCGCCGCGCGCGCTCAGGCTCCGCATACATAAGCGCAAGCATATCCTGTAGCTGGTCGCGGAAGCCCGTTGCCCCGCTGCATTGATAGTATCCGGTTTTCCCCAGCACTCTGGAGGCAAGCGTTTGATAGCAAAGCCGCCCGTTCATCAGCGTATCAAGCCGCGCATCGGGCGTTTTTATTTTTATTACGCCAAGCTTATCCCGCCACGCGGCCTTTATACAATCAAGCTTATGCTCAATATCGCCTATGCTTTGGCTGCATATTGCCGCCATCGCTTCTTCATTCCCGCCGCCTAAGCATATGCAAAGCTTCCGCACTTCGCCCTTAGGTATGCTTATATCCGCCCTCAGCGCGGCAAAACCCTGCGCCGTGCCTACCATGCGCAGCGTTTCCTCCGCCATCCATGCGCCGTTCAGCAATGCTTCGCGCTCGTCCCCGTATTCGCAGTCCGCGCCAATGCAGGCCATGTACGCCTGCTCCCCGCTCATAAGCGAACGCGCAAGTATCCCGTGCCGCGTCAGGCGCGTATGTATGGCGTGGCGGTGCTCGCGCTCTCCCAATGTAAGCTCAGCGCCGAAGAACAGCCGCATCTCTGCCGCCGTATCGCCCGCGTTTTCAAGCGTTATCAGCGCATAGCGCACGGCGGCTGTATCGTCGGTAAACACGCATTCCGCCATGCGTATGCCGCCTTCCTCGCCCGTATACAGGCTGTATCCGAACCCGCAGCGCACCGTCCGCGCCGTATGCGCAAGCGGCCCCGCTTCAATTTGGCATACTCTGCCGCTGTGCTTATCCATTATTAGCATAAAGCTGCCCATGGGGTCGCGCACGGGGTCGTTATACCATGGGGTCAGCTTGGCCTGAGAGCTGTTGCCGCACCAGGTATATCCCCCGCCGCGCTCCGTGACCATTGTGCCGAAGCGTTCGTTCGCCATTATGTTTGCCCACGGCAGCGGCGTTACCTGCCCCGGGGCAAGGGTGAAGCGGAAGCTTCCGTCCGCCTCAAAGCCGTATTCAATATCGCCCGCCGTGCTATCCTCCGCCGCGTATTCCTTGGCTGCCGTTTCATATATGCGCGCTGTCTCCGGCGCAAACTGCCTGTTCAGGCTTGTTCGCGGCTCTATAACTATGAGTGAGAGCGCCTCTATCCGCTCCGCCTCCCCCTCGCCAAGCTCAAAGCCGTGTATAAGCCTTACCCCTTCCATATGCATGGCGTGCATAAGGCTTTCTATCCTGCTGCGCAAATCGTTTTGGTATTCCATAGGGTAGCCGCCTATTACGGCAAGCTGCGCCCTTACCCCGCGCAAAGAGGCATAGCGCATGAATTCAAGCAGCGTTTTAAGCTTCCTCAGCTCGCTTATGCTGCGCACGCGCATGGATATTATGGGTACGTTCGGGTCTATGCCGAATTTATACAGTATGTCCGCGCCAGCCTTTATCCCCGCCATATCGGCGTTCTTGTGCGGTATATGCATTATTGCCCGCGCGGCAATTCGCTCAAACAGCTCCGCCTTGCCCGCGCTTATGCGGCTCAGGCTCCGTTCGCGCTTCTCCGCAGCCCATGCGCGGTATTCAATGTCCCGCGTGCCGTCTATCGCGGCCTGCATGGCCTCCTTTGCGGCGTGCTCAGTGTCCTCAGCACCCATTATAAACGCAAGCCTCTCCGTGCCGTGCGGCGGTATGGTGCGCACAGCGCGGGCGCAGAGCATAGGCTCTATCGGTGCGCTCACGTCCCCCTGCGTTACGCTGAGCTGCCCCATTGCGTCAATTATGCTCCTGCCGCGGCCCGGCATAATCAATGCATCCGTGGTATACACAGCGTCGCTTTTCAGCGTGTCCGCATCAATAAGCGCGGCGTATGCCCAAAGCGCGGCGCCCTTCACGCTGCGCCTTGTAAACAGCACCCCGCCCGCATGCAGCGCCGCATCTATGCTAAGCCTTACGAACGCCGGATGCGCAGCGTATTCTTCCCTGTCCGCAAGCGCCATTTCCGTAAATGTGCCCACGTCCGCGCGCAGCTCGCCGTCCGTAGTATTGGTAAGGCTTATCAGCCTTATCTCCGCATCCCGCGCGGGGTCAACGTATGTTTCTGCCCTTAGCTTAACGCCGTGCAGCTCCTTTTCATGCACCACGCGGAAATCATCCAGCGTGCAGCGGCATGTCCCTTGCCCGTTTGCCGGCGCGTCTGTCAGGGTGAAGGCCGCGTTCCCCGCGTTCACGGCTATGAACACCCCGTCCGAGCAGCGTATGCCGTCGGGCGTATATTTTGTTATGTCCCTGCCGCGGCGTGCGCTGTACCCCGTGCCGTTATCGCACACAAATACGGTGTAGCTTCCGTTTGAAAGAAGCTTTGCTTCGCTAACCCTGTATTGCCCGTGCGATACCCTTGGCGGCCTTGCGGCGCAGGGCTTGATTTCCCGCTCCCTTCGCGGGAGATACCGGCGGATGGCCACGGCGTGGCTGCTGCGCCTTTCTTCAAGCAATGTGTTGGCCGCGCGTGCGTATGCATTGGAAAGGAATAACTTGCTTATGCAGTTATCCTTCAGCGCGTTCGCCGCCGCGCAGAGCGCCATTCCCTGATGATGCGCCATATAGCTTTCAACGGTTTTCATATCGCAGTTATCCGGAAGCCTGCGCGCGGTGAAATCCACCGCCTCGTAAAACCCGTACTTGCCCCGCGCGCCTAGGGCCTCAAGCCGCCTTAAATTGGCCGCAGCCTCGTTCGGGTCGGTCATCAGCGCAAGCATGCTTGCATACGGCGCCGCTACGCTTTCCTCCTCCCTGTACGGGCAAAGGGCAAGCCGCCTTTCGCCGAAGGCGCGATATTGATAAAGCATGTTCGCATCGAATGCATAGTAGCCCGATTCGCTCACGCCCCACGGCATGCCCCGCCGCGCGCAAAGCTGCTGCACATAAACGGCGTTCTCGGCGCTTTCCCCCGCCGCGCTCATATATACGCTGCCCGTGAATATTATCGGCATAAGGTATTCAAACATTGTGCCGCTCCAGGATAGATGCACCCTTCGCGTGCGCACGGAGGTGAGCAGGCGCGAAAGCGAATAATAATACCGCGCGTCTATCTTGTTCAGCGCGGCGGCAACGAAATAAGTCAGCCGCGCTTCGGATGCAAAAAGATCGTAACGGCTTTTTGAAAGCCTGCCCGCTTCCGCGTCAAGGCCGATGGAAAGCAGCTTCCTTTCCCCGTCCGCAAGCAAGCCGAAATCAATATCCGTATACTGCGCGCCAAACCGCGCCGCGGTCTCCTTATGCCCGAGCGAACTAAGCTTCACCTCCGCGCACATCAGCGCCGCAGCAAGATTGCCGCTGTCCACCGTTGAAACGTATTTCGGCTTCAGCGGCCGCATGGTTTCGACGGAGTACCAGTTATAAAGATGCCCGTGCCATTTTTCAAGCCCCTCAATGGCGCGGCAAATGCCCGAAAGCATTTTGCAAAGCCTGCTTTCGTCAATAAAGCCAAGCTCCTGCGCCGCTATTGCGGACGTTATCGCCATGCCTATATTCGTGGGCGAAGTATTGTTCACGGCCCTGCCGAGCGGCCTGTGCTGAAAATTATCCGGCGGCAGGAAGCCGTTTTTCTCCGCGCAGAACGTTTCAAAAAAGCCCCATGTGTCCCGCGCGGCGGCTAATATATACTGCCGGTTTTCCGCACTCAGCTCCTTATGCGTAAGCGGCGCGTCAAGATACATTATAAGCACCCCGGCGGATGCAAACAGCGCAAGCAGCAGCATGCACGCAAGCCGCGCCCCAATGAACGCCCCCGCAAGAAACAGCGCCGCAAAAGCCGCGCACGGCCACATAGCGGCATAATATTTGCCAAGCTCGCCCATGTTGCCGCCGCCCTGCGCCGCGGTTTGCCATTGCAGCATGTTTTTATGCGAAGCATACACGCGCCACAGCGTGCGCGCTATCGCGTCCGCCGTCCGCACGGCTGCATAGGGCAGCGTGGATAGCTGCATAAGGCCGTTTAGCAGCGCGGGCTTTGCCTCCTCAATAGCCCCTCGCACGTCCAGCTCATCAATCCGCGCGGTAACAAAGCGCCTTATAAGGCCGATAAGCTCCCATACCGCCCCGCGGCACAGCGCAATAAGCGCCAGCGCCGCATACAGCCCGCCGTTGGTATACGGCATAAGCATAAAGCATACAAGCGCCGCTATCGGCACAAGGCTGTTTAGCATATTCCCCAAAAGCTTCGCCCTGCCGAGCGCGCCTATCGGGTTACAGTAAGCCGCGCCGGAAGCATCCCGCGTTTTGCGCATGGCAAAGGGCAAAAGCTGCCAATCCCCGCGTATCCAGCGGTGCTGCCGCTTCCACCACGGCAAAAACGCAGCCGGTTCCTCATCAAAAAGGGTAATATCGTGCGCAAAGCCCGCGCGCAGGTAGCAGCCTTCTATCAAATCATGGCTCAGTATTGCGTTATCGGGTAGCTTACCGAACAGCGCAGAATAAAAGCAGCTTATATTGAATATCCCCTTCCCGCCGAAAAGGCCGGTTCCGTACACATCCTGATAATATTCGCCAGCAAGCGAAGAATATATGTCCACCCCTGCCGAGCGGGATATTAATGCGGCGAATCTGCTCCTTGCCGCGCCGCTGAGCGTTTGCCGCATGCGCGGCACTATCACGCCGTAGCCCGCGCGCACTATGCCCGCGCCGTCCTGCTCGGGGGCGTTGAGCGGATGTTCCATCGCGCCCACAAGCCTTTTAAGCTCGCCCTTTGGCAGCACGGTGTCCGCGTCAAGCGTAAGGCAGTATTTTATGTTTGCCGGAAGCGGAGACGTTATCAGCGCGAACGGCTCATCGTCCCCATTTATTATCAATGAACACAGCTCCATTATCGCGCCGCGCTTGCGCTCATGCCCCATATATTTTCCGCTTGCGGCGGAGTATGTGCGCCTTCTGTGCAGAAAATAGAATATGGTTTCGCCATCCTTGGCGTATTGCGCGTTCAACTCCGCCGTTTGCTTTTTGGCAAGGGCTATAATGCCGTCCTCGCCGTCCATATGCTCCGCATCGCTGTCCTTAAAATCGCCAAGCACGGCAAAGCAGCAGTTTTTATACGGGTTGGCAAGGTAATGCGTTTCAAGCCGCCTAAGCGCCGCAGTCACGTCCCCTTCGCCCGTTATAAGCACCGGCACGCTCACTATCGTTGCGGCATGATCGCTTATGCCTTCTTCAAGCGAAAGCCTTGGTATGCGCCGCGGAGGGCATAGCTTCAGCGCGAAGCGAACCATTATTTCCCGTGCAATACACCACGCCGGTATTATGCCGACCATCGCCGCTACCCACCCCGCCATACCGCAGAGTGCGATAAGCGCAAGCATTATAACCCCCTCGCCGCAAAGGGCGAGCGCAAGGCGCGTATCCTCATCCGCATAGTCAAAGCGCCTGTCCGGCCTTAACGCGGAGCAAAGGCGGCTTATGCCCTCCCGCTCAATAAGATAATAGCCTATGTGCGCCGCCTTGCCCGTGCCTTCGCCCGCAAGCCTTGCCGCCATGCGCGCGGCAACCGTTTCCCCCGCGCCGCACCGCGCCGCGATGCGCTCAAGCTGCTGCGCATAGTACCCGCGGGACGCTTCATCCATTGCGCGGTATGTTGTATCCTGCCTCAATATGCTTTCCGGTTCGCTGTATCTTCCAAAGAACGCGCCGCGGTCTATCCCCTGCAAATATTTCAGCGACGCTATGGCGTTCCCTATGCGCCGCGCACAGGCTAAAGCAACGTTCCTGTCCCGCGAAAGGAGCCTGTCCGCCGCGCTGCCGCTGAGAGAGAGCCGCTCCTCTATCCGTTCGCACAGCGCGTATTCGTCCCGCTCCCGAAGTATTGTCATCAGCCGCTCCGCCGCGGCAGGGTTCTGTTCAGGCTCAAGCTTTGCTGTTATCGCGTCCCTGCGCCGGCTTCCCTTCGGCATTGCGCATAGTTTTTCCGCAGCAGCCTCCGCCGCGGCATACTGCTCGGCGCGTATGCATATGCTGTCCGCATCCAGCCGTAGCTGCCGCACAAGCGCCAAATTAAGCATGCCTATAAGCGCGCGCACTTCCCGCATTTTAAGCGGCCTTACGGCCTGATACGCGGCAAGATAGCCTTCCATCGTTTCGCCCGTTATGCGCCCGTCCCCCTTGCCGGTCATTTCGACCGCAATTGAATACAGCCGCGGGCAGCCTATCCTGTCGCCCTCCGCTTCAAGCGGCAGCGCGCCAAGCTCCCGCGCGTAGTTCTCCGCTTCGCCTGCGGCTTTTTCTATTATGTAAAACGAATCCGCAAATTCGTCCGCGCCCACGGGCAGCTCCGTACCGCCGCCGTTAGCAGCCTCTAGCGCGGCGTTGGCGTCCTCAATGGCACGCCTGTCGTCCTTGGCGGCGCGTGCGTTCGCCCTGTAAAACGCGCTTTTTCCTTCCCGCACAGCGCGCGAGGCCGTTTCCCGCGCAAGCGCATTCAGCTTTTCTATTGATAGCTCGGCGTCCCTCAAGCCGCCGTATAAATCGTATTTCCGCATTATAAAAAGACCCTCCCGCAAAAGGCATATTGCCTATTATCTGCAAAAAGGGTCCAAATTATATGCGCTTGTTATGCGTTCAGCCTTCGGTATGCTCCGCCGCCTGTTCAGCTGCTGATTCTTCCGCATCCGCCTTGCCATCCATCTCAGCATCGGCAGTATCTTCGCTCTCAGCCTCCGCCGCTTCATTGGATTCCGGTTCGGCCTTTGCTTCGCCCTCAGTCTCCGCCGCCTCGGTGCTTTCGGCTTCGGGTTCAGCCGTTTCCGCTTCTGCTGCCGCTGGTTCGCTCTCAGGCTCGGCCGTTGCCGTTTTGGGCGCGGCTGTCTGCTCCTGCCCGGGCTCGGCTTGGGCGTTTGCCGTGCTTTCCGCCTGTTCGCGCTTTTGCTCCGCGGCGCTTTCGTGGAAGCGCTCAAGCTCCTCAAGCAGCATCTTGTTGCGCAGCCTTGCCACGTCCAGCTCCTGCTTTATTCGGTCAAATTCGCGTATCACCTCGTCAAGAAAGCTGTCCACCTCCCCCGCGTCGTAGCCCAAGAAGGCGCGCGTGAAGGTTTTGTTTATGATTACGTCTCTGTTCATAAGCCGCTGTTCCTCTGCTGAAGTTACGGCCGCCGCAGCATGTGCGGCGGCCCGTGGGGCGGATCAGATGATACCGTCCTCGTCGTTTTCTCCGTTGCCTATAACGTCATAGTTGGTGGGGGCTACGACGAATATGCCGCGGGAGATTTTGTAAATGGTGCCGTTGAGCGCGTATATTGCGCCGGCCATGAAGTCCAGTATACGCTGCGCGCAGTCAAGATCCAGCTCTTCCATGTTGACAATAACAGGTTTGCGGCTCTTGAGATTGTCGATGATATTCTGGGTATCCTCGTAGCTTACGGGATGATAGACTATCATCTTCAGCTGAGCGGCGTTGGGGAGGGAAACTACGTTTGATTCGCTATGCACGTTTTTCTTCGCGCGGTTGCCGAAATTCACCACGTTGTTGTCGCGGGATTCATCCTCGTAATTCACGTCCTCGTAAACCTCATCGTCGGCGCCGTTTTCCTCAATACCGATGTACTCGAGAAACTTGCCCAATACTCCTGCCATTTTGTTATTCCTCCAATTAAAAATATTCTTTTTGGCGCTTGGAGAAATAGTTCCTTGGTTTTCGGGAAAATTTATGCCGTTCGGGCTGATATATGTTTACGCCTTCGGGCCGGGCCGCATCCGCTCCCCGAAAAGCGCGCGGCCTACGCGCACCATTGTTGCGCCCTCGGCTACGGCGGCCCTGTAATCCCCGCTCATTCCCATGGAAAGCGTGTTCATAAAAACGTTGGGCATGTCATACCCCTTCGCCTTTTCAAACAGCTCCCTCATCATTGCGAAGTAGCGGCGCACATTCTCCCCGTCCACCGCGGGGGGAATGCACATCAACCCATCCACCCTAATGCCGGGCAGGCGGGAAATACTCGATAAAAATTCGTTCAGCTTGTCCGGCTCTGCGCCGCCCTTTTGCGGTTCGGAGCCTATGTTGACCTCAATGAGCACATCCTGAACTATGTTTTTCTTTTGAGCCAGGCGGGATATTTCGTTCGCCAGCTCAATGCGGTCCACGGATTGTATGGTTTTCACGCGGCCTATAATGTATTTTACCTTATTGGTCTGCAATTGTCCAATAAAATGCACGTCCGCGCCGAATTCTTCAAACATGGGCATTTTTTCGCCCAGCTCCTGCGCGCGGCTTTCGCCGAAAACGTTCGCGCCCGCCTCATGCGCCAGGCGTATGCGTTCTTCATCCACGAACTTGCTCACCGCAACAAGGGTTATGTCCTCCGCCCTTCTTCCGGCCTGCTTTGCGGCGTCGGCTATGTTTTGGCATATCTCAAGGTAATTTTCGCGTATGCTCATGGCTTTTTATACCTCATTCCTTCGCTGAGCGCGCCCTCTCCGTCCCGCGCGCGGATAATTGCATTGTCCTCATCGCTTGCAATAATATCTATCTGCACGTCGTAATTGCCTTCGCCGTTTTCTATTGTTATTATGCCTGCGCCGTCCTTGTAGCCTATCGCGTCAAGCGGCACCATAAGCCCGCTCACGCTGCCGCGCGCGGTAATGGTTATAACGCGGCTGTTGAGCAGCGGGCCCATATCCTCGCTCAGCTCAAGCATATTCAGCACGCCCGCTTCCGAATGAATGAGCTCCATTGCATTAGCGGTAAAGCTCTGCTCCTCGTATCCGTCAAACGTAACGGTATACGTTTGCCCTTCGCAAAGGCTTGCTGCGTCGCTTTTATTCGTTACGAATGCAGCGTACCAAAGGCGCGTGTTCACAAGCCTGTACAGCAGGTTGTTTGACGAACCGCCAAGCGTATCCACCGTGCCTGCAACGGTAGTGTTCACAAGGGCTGCGTTCACGGTATCGAGCTTATCCTTATTGAGCACCTGCTCAAACCCATCGAAATAAAAGCTTACGCGCCCGTCCTTGGCGGCGGAAATGTCCGTTTTGTAGGACGCAAGCTGGTTCAGCTTATCCTCGCGCGAATTATACAGCCGCGTCAGCTCCTCCGTGGGCTGCACGGTGTTTTTAAGGAATGTTCGGCGCTGCAGCATAAGGGCTTTGAGCTCGTTTTGCAGCGCGAGCGTGTCCCCTTCGCCGTTTGCGCTTACGGCTGCGCGTATGGCGGCGCGCTTCTGCTCGATTTGCAGCTCGATGCTGGATAACTCCGCGTTATCCACGCCGCTCAGCTGCTTCTTTTGCGCGTTGTATATTTCCGTTTCCGTGCTCAACAAGGACTGCGCCATGTCGTCCGTATAGCCCCATTTGTAAACGGTGGCTATCGGCATGCCTTCGTACACCGTATCCCCTTCGCCTATTTTGAATTCCACCCTGTCGTACTTATCCACGCTTATGCTCATTTCGTCGCGTATAAGCACGGCTTTTTTGGTTATAACGGCTTCCATGCTGCCCTGCTTCAGCGTGCCGCCCGCGCTGTCCTGCAATGCTATTGCAAGCACGGCCACGGCTACACCTATTATGAATGTAAGTATCAAATAAAACTTTGGCTTTATCTTTACCCGCCTTCGGCTCATCGGCTTCCCCCTTATCTATTTCAGCCCTTTATGAGCCGCTCTATCGCGCGCGTATCCATGCCGGCGGTCTTTCCCGCAACGAATGCGCACATGTTGTTCGGGTCAAGCGTTTCGTTCAGTATGCCTTCAACGTCTGCCATGCTCACCGCCTCAAGCTTTTTTATAAGCCTTGCTTCCTCCTCCGCCCGGCCCAGAAGCAGCTCCGCCTTGCCTATGGCGCTGCTGCGCGCGGATGTGCTTTCGCTGGAAAGTATATAGCTTACGCGCATCTGCTCCTTCGCCCGGTCGAACTCCGTCTTTGTTATGCCGTCCTTGCGCGCGGAGGCAAGCTCGCTCAGTATAAGCTCCGTCACCTTAGCCGCGTTTGCAAGGCCGGTTCCGGCGTATGCGGTAAGGTAGCCGGTTTCGGCATAGGACGTTGGGTAAGTATAGGTAGAATACGCAAGGCCGCGCTCCTCCCTTATGCGCTGGAACAGGCGCGAACTCATGCACCCGCCAAGCACATTGCTCAGCACAAGCATTGCAAAGCGCCTGTCGTCATTTGCGCCGAAGCCGGGCATGCCTATGCATATATGCGCCTGCTCGGCGTCCCTGTCCGCAAAGGCCACGCGCCCGCCCGCGCCAATGGCTGAGGGTATGCGTTCCTCCCCCACGCCCGCGCGCATGGCGCCGAATTTGTCCCAAAGCATTGCGTCAAGCTTGGCTTTATCAAAGCTGCCCGCAACGGATATTACCGTATCGCCGCCGCGGTAGCGCTTGTCCATATAATCAATAAGCGACTGCCGCGTGAAAGCGTTCACGCTGTCCGCCGTGCCGAGTATGTTCGGCGCAACGGCGCAGCCTTCATATAAAAGCGAGCATATGCCTTCGTTTGCAACGTCCTCGGGCGAATCGTCGTTCATAAGTATTTCTTCCGTAACAACGCCCTTTTCGCGCTCTATATCGCCCGCATCCAGCTTTGAACGCAAAATAAGGTCGCTTATTATATCCACGGCCTTTTCAATATGCTCGTCCAGCACCTTTGCATAAAAGCACGTGCATTCCTTTGACGTGAAGGCGTTAAGGTTGCCGCCTATGTCGTCCATCTCCGCGGCTATTTTGGATGCGCTGCGGCTCTTGGTCCCCTTGAACAGAATATGCTCGATAAAATGGGACATGCCGTGCTCCTTCTCCGCTTCGTAGACCGAGCCGGACTTTACCCACACGGCAACCGACGCGCTGCGGCAATCAGGCATTTTTTCATACACGGCCCTTATGCCGTTCTTCAATACTGTTTTTTCTATCAAGTCCTATACCATGCCGCCCAGCACGTCCCCCACGCGGGCGGCAATTATACCTTTCGCATTTAATCCGTCTATCAGGCCGCCCAGCGCATCGGCGCACGCTCGCGTGGGCTGCAATAATATTATACTTCCTATTATCGGCTCATTCAATCCCCGCTTGATTATATCATCTTTGCTGCCGTATCCGCAACGGAGATCGATAGTGGACAGCACATGCGTAAGCCCCAGCGCACGGGAAGCGCGCGCACTTACGGCAACGCTGCGCGAGCCGGAATAATAAAGCACCGTGTCAACGCCGCTTGCCGCCTTTATGCTTTCAAGGCTTTTTTGTATATCCGCCTTCGTTTCGCTCAAGTTTCCGTCAAATGAAGGGTCGTCGCCCATGGTGCCTATTTCGTGTCCTTCGTCCGCGATGCGCTTTAGCATATCCGCGTTCTCCCGCGCCCATTTGCCGCTTATAACGAACGTTACGCGGGTATTCTTATCCTTAAGCGTTGCAAGTATATCCTCCATTGCCGCGGCGTTCCACGACACGGCAAATTCAAGCGCGATTTTATCGTCCGACCGTCCCCTGTATGCAGGCCCCGCATACAGGCTTGCCATTACCTGAGCGGCGTCCTGCCTGCTCGTGACAAGATAGAGCGATATTATTATAAACGCTAAAAAAAGATTTATTGCCCAGCCGTTCTTTTCGCGCCGCTTCATATGCACCCTCCCCGTTCAAGCCGCATGGTATGCTTGATTTTATGATGCCGCGCCGCCATATATGCAAAGGAGCGGCCGCTTGGCCGCCCCTTATCGATACGCTTTATTATTTTCTTATGAACAGCACGCCCAGCGTCCTTGGCCCGCAATGGGAGGACACGGTGCAGCCGGCATGGGTTTCGATTATTTCATCGAAGCTTTGATATTTTTCAATGGCCTCCCGCGCGGTTTCAACATCCCCCTCAGGGCAATGCGGATGGGTTATGAATATGCGGTGATTACGAATATCCTCGCGCCCTTCAAGCCTGTCCTTAACGTATTTCTGTATGCACTTTTCAAAAGAGCCGCGGTATTTGGTGCCTACGCGCATTTTGCCGTCCACGACCTCTATGCAGGGCTTTAGCTGCAATACGTTCGCGCCGAGCATGGTGACCGTTGAGCAGCGGCCGCCCTTTGCCATGTAATCAAGCCTATCGAGTATAAAGCTTGCTTCAACGTTTGGCACAACGTCCGTTTCAAGTTCCTTCACTATGTCCTCCGCCTTCATTCCGGCTTCGGCACGGAGCGCCGCTTCCATAACAACGTGGCCGTGGCCGCTTGAAAGGTTGCGCGAATCCACAACGTAAACGTTTTTATAATTCTCCGCCGCTATTCGCGCGTTCTGGTGGCAGGCGGAAAAGTCGCTTGAAATGTTTATGTGTATAACGGCGTCGTATTCGCGGCTGAGCTGAGCAAAGCGCGTTTCGTAATCGTTCGGCGTTACGGCGGCGGTGGACGCAAGCGCCCCGCCCGCGGCAACGTGGGCAAAAATATCGTCCGGCGTTATTTCCACCCCGTCCCTGAGCGTTTTGCCGCCCAGCGTTATATACAGCGGGAACAGCTCTATATCGTGCTTTTCAAGCAGCTCCTTTGCCAGATCGCATGTGCTGTCCGACGTTATCTTGATAGCCATTTTGTGACCTCCGAAATAATTCCACAATATTTTTTCTATTTTACTGCGCCAATATTAACGCAGTATTAACACAATGCATTCCGCACAAAAAATAAAATTGGCTTTACATTGCCCCTTTGGCGGTTTACAATCAATATTGAAAAGCCTGCATATGCTTGTATGCAGCGTATGGACAATATTGCCGCGAACAGGAGGAACACGAATGCGACTTGCAAACTGCACCTGCCAAAAGGTAAACGATTATCTTAAAGAGCACGATTCCATAATGCTTGTGCTTGGCAGCACGGAAAACCACGGCCGCCATATGCCGTTGGGTACGGACACGATGATACCGGACAAAATTGCGGAGCTAACCGAAAAGCAGAGCCATATTATGATAGCGCCCACGCTGCCGTACGGCGCGACGGATTCGCTGATGGGCTTCCCCGGAACGATATCAATAGGCGTGGACGGGCTTTACGACATACTGGTAAGAATAGTTGACAGCCTGTACGAATACGGCTTCCGCCGCTTTATAATACTGAACGGCCACGGCGGCAATTCAAAAAGCATAGAGATGCTGGGTAAGCGCATGCACCCTCGCGGGGCGTATGTTGCGTGCCTTAACTGGTGGCTTATGGCGGGCGAGCTTAATCCGGACTGGGCCGGCGGGCACGGCGGCGCGGAGGAAACGGCGGGCGTAATGGCCGTTGATCCTTCGCTTATAGATTACGACCATATTGACGAGCCGCTCATAATGCAAAGCGACGTATGCGAGGCCATGCCCTCCACCGGCTGGGACAAGGTGAGCTTTATGGGCGCAACGGTGGTAATCCCAAGGAGAGCCATGAATTACAACGCAAACGGATGGTACGGCACGGATGCGCCCAACAAAGCCACCAAGGAATGGGGCGACAGGATGGTGCAAACCATGGCGGACTACGCAGCAAGGTTTATAGAAGAATTTGAAAAAGCAGAATTGCCCAAGGAGGAGCATAAATAATGGTAAACGAAAGGGAACTTGCTGTAATAAAGGCGCTTACGGAGGCCAAAGGCCCCAGCGGATTTGAGGACGAAGCGGTTGCCGCCGCGCGCGAAAGCCTATCGGACATTTGCGATTTTGAAGAGGACAGCCTTCGCAATCTTTATATATACAGGCGTGCGAACACGGGCAATAAGCCCGTACTCATGCTTGACGCGCACAGCGACGAGGTGGGCTTCATAGTCCATTCCATCAAGCCTAACGGCACGCTGCGCTTCCTTGAGCTTGGCGGCTGGAGCAAGAACACCCTGCCCGGCACGCGCGTGCTTGTCCGCAACAGGGACGGCGAATGGATACGCGGCGCAATAGCGGCAAAGCCACCGCATTTTTTAAGCGATGAGGAACGCGCGCAGAACAAGGTGCAGAGCGTATCAAATCTTGTTATAGACATTGGCGCCCGCAGCGCGGAGGAAGCCAAGGAAGCATTCGGCATACGCATAGGCGAACCCGCCGTGCCCGCAACCCCGTTTGAATACGACGAAGCGCGGGACATTATGTTCGGCAAGGGGTTCGACTGCCGCATAGGCTGCGCCGCGCTGATAGAGACAATGCGTCTTTTGAGCGGCATGGAGCTGGACGTGGACGTTATAGGCGTATTGTCCGCGCAGGAGGAAGTAGGCGAGCGCGGCTGCAAGGTTGCCGTGAACAAGGTAAGGCCGAATATTGCAATAGTTTACGAAGGCTGCCCCGCAGACGATACATTCGGCGAAGCTTACGCCATGCAGACCATTATGAAAAAAGGCCCCATGCTCCGCTACATGGACAAATCTGTTATATGCAACCCCCGCTTCCAGCGTTTTGCGCTTGATACGGCAGAGAAAAACGGCCTTATGGCGCAGGCGTCCGTGCGCGAAGGCGGCGGCAACAACGCGGCCGTTATACAGGCGCAGCTTGCAGGCGCGCCCAGCATAGTTATGGGCGTTCCCGTGCGCTATATTCACGGCCCAAGCTGCATAACCACCTATACCGATTATGACGCCACGGTAAAGCTTGCCTGCGCGATAGCAAGGGCGCTGAACGCGGACATAATAAAATCATTCTGAAAAAGAGGCGAAGCATATGAACACAAGTACCGCCGGAATACCCAAGGCGGGGCTGCCGGAAGGCTTTGTATACATTGACGAGTTGATAGAGGACTGCATAATAGACGCAAAATACGCGGGCACGGACAACTTTATGGGCCGCCCCGCCGCGGGCTACGAACAGCCGCTGGTGGTAATGAGCCGCGAGCTTGCGGACTGCTGCATAAAGGCGGCGGATACGCTGCGCAAGCAGGGCTACATAATGAAGTTCTTTGACGCATACCGCCCGCAGAGCGCCGTGGACGATTTCTGCCGCTGGGGCGAGGATCTTAATGACATCCGCCGCAAGAGCGTGCATTACCCGAATATTGACAAGGCCGAAATATTCGACCAGGGCTACATTGCCCGCCGCTCCGGCCACACCCGCGCGAAGGCCGTTGATCTGACAATAGTTGACATGCACACGCATCAGGAGCTGGACATGGGTTCAATATTCGATTATATGGATTCCCGCTCCAACCACGGCGCGGCCGGCCTCACCCCGCAGCAGGAGAAGAACCGCGCCATACTGCGCGACGCAATGCTCGGCGCGGGCATGACGCTTTACGAGGGCGAATGGTGGCACTACAACGTCAACCCTGAACCCTACCCCGATACGTTCTTCAATTTCCCGATAAAGTAGCACACACAAAAAAAGGAGTGGCAAATCAGCCGCTCCTTTTAAGTTGCTTTTATTTTGTTCAGCCCATTATTTCGTCTATGGCGTCCGCGTATTCTTCTTTATCGCGCGCGCCGACAAGGCGGTTCATTTCCTGCCCGTCCTTAAAAAGAATAACGCAGGGAATGCTCATTACGCGGAAACGCTTGGCAAGGTCAATCTCGTCGTCAACGTTTACCTTGCATATATCCGCGCGGCCGTCGTAATCCTCGCCAAGCTCCTCCATAACGGGACCTATCATGCGGCACGGGCCGCACCAGCTTGCCCAGAAGTCCACAAGCACCGGCCTTGACGCATTTATTGCCGCTTCAAAATCGGCTGAAGTAAGATGCTTTACCATTGTTCTTCCTCCTTTTGTGTTTATTCTTTTTTATTCTTTGCCTTCTTCGTTTACAAAGGCGGTCATTCTGGGCTTGAATTCATTCATTTTGGCGAATTTCGGCTCCAGCTTTTTAAGTATAAGGAAGCTCAGCCCGCTCAGCGCAACGCCGCCTATCGCGGCATATATCTCGCCAAAGCGGGAGCCTGCCGCAACGCCCAATATAAGCCCTATTATGGGAATGCCGTATACTATGGCGCTGGCTTTGAGCACGGTGTTTGCATGCATGTCTATATACACCTCGTCGCCCTTCTTTGCGCCGAGAGTATTGTCCATTTCTATATCCGCCTCGTTAGAGCCGAAGCGGAAGCATGCGTTGCAATGGCCGCAGGCATCCGTTTTTTTGAAGCGCACAGTGGCCCTTTTGCCGTTCGCTTCAACAACTATGCCCTTTTGCCTTACGTCCTCACTCATCTATGTCCACCTTTATATGCAGTTCCTCAAGCTGCTTGTCCGTTACCGTTCCGGGCGCGCCCATCAGAATATCCTGCGCGTTCTTGTTCATGGGGAACGGTATAATCTCCCTTATGCTGTCCTCGCCCGCAAGCAGCATAACCATTCTGTCCACGCCAGGGGCTATGCCGGCATGGGGCGGCGCACCGTAGCAGAACGCGTTGTACATGGCGGGAAACTTTTTCTTCACGTCCTCTTCGCCAAGGCGCACAAGGCGGAACGCCTCTATCATTATTTCGGGGTCGTGATTTCGCACAGCGCCGGAAGAAAGCTCTATACCGTTGCAAACAAGGTCGTACTGCTGCGCGGTTATGGTGAGCGGGTCTATTTCGCCCGCGATAGCCTTCCTCAGCGTCTCCGCGCCGCCGCCGGGCATGGAGAACGGATTATGGCAGAATTCAAGCTCGCCGGACTCTTCGCCTATTTCATACATCGGGAAATCGACCACCCAGCAAAATTCATAGCGTTCCTTGTCCATATGACCGGGTACCAGCGCACCGAGCATTTTGCGCATGACTCCGGCGGTTTTCTGCGCGGCAGACTTTTTGCCCGCAGCTATGCCGATAAGCGTTCCCGGAGTGAGGCCGAGCGCTTCAACTACAGCATCGTGGTGCGGAGTCATGAACTTGGCAACGCCTCCGGCGAAGCTGCCGTCCGCCTCAACCTTGAACCAATAGGGCTTGGAGCCGGCCTGCACCTCAACATCGGCGCACAGCTTGTCTATATGCTTTCTGGTCAGCTCGCAGCCGCTGCAGGCTATGGCCTTAACGGTGTTGCCCTCGGCAAAGGGAGCAAATTCGCTGCCAGCTACCAGCTTAGTCATGTCCTGTATCCTCAAATCTATGCGGTAATCCGGCTTATCCGTGCCAAACTGTTCCAGCGCGTCGTTATAGGATATGCGCTTGAACGGCGCGGAGGAGGCCACGTTATACGTTCCGTATTTTGCGAAAATGGGCGGCAGAACGTCCTCTATTACGGAGAAAACATCCTCCTGCGAGGCAAAGGCCATTTCCATATCCAGCTGATAGAATTCGCCGGGGCTTCTGTCCCCGCGGGCGTCCTCATCACGGAAGCAGGGGGCAATCTGGAAATACCTATCGAAGCCGGAGGTCATCAAAAGCTGCTTAAACTGCTGCGGCGCCTGTGGCAGGGCATAGAACTTGCCGGGGTGCTTCCTTGCGGGCACAAGATAGTCCCTTGCGCCTTCGGGGCTGGATGCGGTAAGTATAGGCGTGGTTATTTCAAGGAAGTTATGTTCAAGCATGGCCTTCCTCAGCGCGGCTATAACGTTGCAGCGCAGAATTATATTGTTCTTGACTTCGGGGTTCCTCAAATCAAGATAACGGTATTTGAGCCGCTGCGTTTCATCCGCTTCGCGGCTGCGGTTTATTTCAAAGGGCAGCTCGTTATAAATGCAGCGGCCAAGTATCTCTATCTTTTCGGGTACGACTTCTATTTCGCCGGTGGGCTGCTTGGCGTTCTTGCTTGCGCGCTCGCGCACGGTACCGGTAACGGAGATGGTGGATTCCTTATTGATGCCCTTTATAATGTTCATCATCTCTTCGGTTTCTATGACTATCTGCGTTGTGCCGTAAAAATCGCGCAGCACCACAAAGGCGAAGTTGCTGCCCACTACGCGGACGTTTTCCATCCAGCCCGCAAGCGTAACGCGCTCGTTCACGTTGCCGAGCCTAAGCTCGCCGCAGGTATGGGTTCGTGACTGTATCATTATCCTGTATGCTCCTTAATAAATTATTCTGTATTTTTCGCTTTTCAGCTTATTTAACCAATTCAGCGGCCTTTTCGGCAAAGCCCTCTATGCCAAGCGCCGTCTCCGTGCCGTCCGCCATGTTTTTCAGCTTTATTACGCCGTTTTTAACCTCGTCCTCGCCTATCACGGCAACAAAGCGCGCTTTAAGCTTGTCTGCATACTTAAACTGCGCCTTGAAGCTGCGGCCAACGTGGTCAAATTCGGTCTTTACGCCGTGCTTTCTAAGCTCTCCCGCAAGCTTCAGTCCAACGTTCCTTGCTTCGTCCCCAACGGGTGCAATGTATATGTCCACAAGGTTGGGTTCGGGTATGGGGTTGAAGCTTTCCGCAACAAGCAGCAGCCTTTCCATGCCCATGCCGAAGCCGACAGCGTTCATCTTCGGCCCGCCCAGCTCCTCAATAAGCCCATCGTACCTGCCGCCGCCACAAACGGTGCCGGTATACGCGCCTTCGGTAGAAACAAGCTCGAACACGGTTTTCGTATAATAATCAAGCCCGCGCACTATCATGGGATCAACTTCGTATTCTATGCCCAGCGCATCAAGGGAGGCTTTAAGTTCCTCAAAGTGTGCCTGGCATTCGGGGCAAAGGTAATCAAGCACCTTGGGTGCTGCCGCGGCTATTTCGCCGCAACGCTTTTCCTTGCAGTCCAGTATTCTGAGCGGATTCTTTTCATAGCGCGTTTTGCAGGTTTCGCAAAGCTCATCGTAATTCGCTTTAAGATATTCTTTAAGCGCGGCATTGTATTGGGGCCTGCATTCGGGGCAGCCGATGCTGTTTATCTTGGCCTTCACGCTCTTTATGCCAAGTTCGTTCAGTATGCTTATCGCAAGGGAGATAACCTCCGCGTCCGCGCTTGCCCTGGGCGCGCCGAAAACCTCCACGCCGAACTGGTGATGCTCCCTCAGCCTGCCCGCCTGCGGCTTTTCGTAGCGGAAAACGGGGCAGTAAAGATAGAACATCTTTGTGGGCTGCGCGTCGGCAAAAAGCTTGTTTTCAAGGAACATGCGCACAGCGCCCGCCGTGCCCTCCGGCTTCAGCGTTACGGAACGGTCTCCCTTATCGGTAAAGGTATACATTTCCTTTTGCACAATGTCCGTTGTGTCTCCCACGCCGCGGGCAAAAAGCTCCGTATGCTCCAGCACCGGCGTGCGGGTTTCGCGGTAGCCGAATTCCGCGCAAGCGCTGCGCATAAGCTTTTCGATATACTGCCATTTGTAGCTTTCCTTAGGGGTAACGTCCTTCATGCCCTTAGGCGCCTGAATCTGCATAATACACCTCTTTCATATTTCCCTTATAAAAATAGGGTTCTCCATCCTTAAACAGGGACGGGGAACCCGCGGTACCACCCTTATTGAGCATAATAAAATGCTCCGCTCGCGCCCCATAACGCGGGACGACCGTCCGCCATTTCCTGCGGAAGGCTCATAAGGCGTCCTTCACCATATGCCCTGTTCGCGGCGGCTTCCAGCCACGGCCTGCCTTCTCTTGTGCGAACGCAATACGGCTACATCCTTATTCATTGCCTATCAAATTATATAATAGCATCACTAACGCCGCTTGTCAACGCGCGTATGCCGCTTATATGCCGATTTTTCTATGTTATTCGCCCTTCTCTGCGGCCCTGCGCCTGAGCTCCTCCTCGCGCTCCTTTTCAAGCATCAGCTTTGAATAATCAACAAAGCCGCGCGGGTCATCCACCCACAGCCTTTCCATATTGTAATACTCCCTTTCTTCGGGATAGAATATGTGCACCAATATGCTGCCGAAGTCAATAACTATCCAGCGGCCTTCGCTGTATCCTTCTATGCGCCTTACGCTAAGGCCCATTCCTTCGGCCTTTTCTTCAATTTCGTCGCAAAGCGCCTTCACCTGCGCCGTTGCCCGGCCGGAGCATACCACAAACCAGTCCGCTATTATGGTTCTGTCCCCAACGTGTATGGCCATTATGTCCTGCGCCTTTTTATTATAAAGCGCGTCGCATATCATCATCGCCTGGCGGCGGATGTTTTCTTCGTCCTGTGCATCTATCGCGTTAAAAAATTCGCTCATTTTATATCTCCTTTATTATTTTCGGTCTCTCTTTTTATTGCCTGCCTTATCATAAGGGATTCGTCCGTCGGCTCTATACCCCGCGCAAGCAGATGGCCTATTGAGTTATTCATGGTCATAAGCACCGCGCCGTTAAGATCCTTCTTCGCCATGTCCCTCAGCTTGTCAACGCCTTCATACGTCCGCGTGAACTCTGCTTTATCCGCAACGTATAATATTTTATCAAGCTTTGTCATGTTCATCCGGCCGAAAACGTGGCAGCCGATGGCATTTATAACGTCCGCGTCATCTATCCCGAACTCCCTTTGCACCCTTATCGCCCCCAAGGGGCCGTGTAAAAGACCGGGCGCACACCGCTGCTGAGTATTTGGCGTATAGCCGTATTCCTTGGCAAGCCGCAATGCGTCCTCGTCGCCAAGCTTTGCGCAGTCGTGCAGCAGCCCTGCTATGCGCGCCTTTTTGCCGTCCGCGCCCCATATGGCCGCAAGCTCCACGGCGTAGCCCATTGTGCCTATAGAGTGGGCAAGGCGCTTTGGCTTGGTGTATTCCGCAAGGCGCTTTTCATCAGAAAGAATATCCTCGCTTTGATATAAAAGCCCCGCGTATATACGCTCCATCACGCCGTAGGGAACAAGCTTTGCAATGCCTTTCGCCATGTTCACGCGGCGGCGTATCTCGGTTGACGATATATCAGGCCCGCAAAAATCCGCCATGCGTATGCGCGCGCCATAGCTTTTTATAAGCTCCTGCGCGGCTTCGTGCTCGCCCGGTATATCCGGCCTGCCCACGGCTATTATGCCCGCAAGCGCAAATATGGTTTCCGGCCTGCTCCATTGGTGCAATGTTTTTAGCATGTCCGCGCCCACTATAAGATACAGCTCGTCAACGCCGTTATACAGCCCCATCAGCGTATCCGCCATGTAGCTCACGCCGCCGCGGCGAATCTCATCATCGCACGCAATAAGCCCTTCCTCGCCCGCAAGCGCGGCACGGGTAAGCTCAAGCCGTTCTTTTGCATCCACGCCAAAAGCGATGCTTTTATGCGGCGGATCGCCCGCCACCATAAACAGCACCCTGTCAAGCGAGAAACGCCGCCTGACCTCGCGCGCAATATAAACATGTCCGTTGTGCGGGGGATTAAAGCTGCCCCCCAATATACCGATTCTCATTGAATTTATTATACACTACTATTCCTTGGTAGTAAACCGCGAATAATCGCCGCGCACGATGGGAACAATCCATAAAAAAGCAACAGGGGGAATTAAACATGAGCATTGGTGAAAAAAGAACGCTGAATGCATATTACAAGCGCCGCTTTTACCGCGGGCGCACGGCCTTTGCCCGCGCTGCGGACTTTATTGCGCTAAGGGTAATATTGCTTATTGCATGCTATCTTTGGTTTTCGTTCAACGTGGAAAGCATTATCGCCGCCGCTGTGCTCACGGCAGCTGCGGTCGGGGCCATATCCGTATTTGCCGAGCTTGTAAAAAGCGTGCGGCTTGAAAAATTCATATTGCGCGAAAACGCCCGCCTTTCAAAAAAGCTGTTCAGCGAAAGCCTTGTGCTTATGCCGCGGAGCGAGTTTCTGGGCATAGTGCGCGAATACATAAAGCGCCACGGCAAGGAATTTGCGGGCGAAAGCCTTGTGTATACCGCGCAGACGCTTTCCCCAGTGGATGAAGAAACGGTGCTTTGTGCCTGCCGCGCGGCAAACAGGCGCGGCTGCAAAAGCCTTTTCATATTCTCCTCCGCCTCTGTGAGCCAGCCGGCGCGTGACATCGCCGCGCGTTACGATGGGCTGAGCGTTGCCTTTATATCGGGCGATATGCTCGCTTCCTGCGCCAAAATGCCCGACGATAACGCCGTAAGGCAATATATATTGAAACAGGCGGAGCAGAAAAAGCAAATAAAAAAGCAGAGCGTATCCACGGCCATAGGCCGCGGAAGATGCGCGCGGTATCTGCTTGTTGCCGCGGCGCTTTTCGCACTCAGCTTTTTTGTAAGCTATACGCTTTATTACAGGATGCTTGCCGGCGCATGCGTAAGCCTTGCCGCGCTCAGCTTTTATGCGGCGCATTCGCCTTCCGCCGCTCCGAAGGATGCTTAACGCTGCGGCGCTCAAGCTTTATATCAAACATAGCGTTTAAGGGAATATAGTCGATACCGCCGTTCACCGCCGCGCGCAGCACAAATTCACCGCCGGCATATATAAGGCATATCGGCTCTATTTTTTCGCGCGGCCAAATATCCGTATCGTCAAGGCAGTCGGCGGGAACGTAGCTTAGCTGCTTTTGGGCGTCTATCGCCAGGGTTATGGTTTCTATCGCGGATCTCAGCCTGTTTTGTGCGCCGTATGTGCGCTCTATCCCGGCCGGGCTTTCAAAGTTCACGCTCTGCGTTTTTGCTATGCCCTGCCTAAGCCTCTGCGCCGTAGCCTCGTCCATAAACGGCGCGCAGTCCAGCGCAAGCATTATAAGCCGCGCATCCTCCGCCGTGAACGGGCGGTCGTTTGCATAATACCCGCGCGTGGTGCTTTCTATCTTCCAGCCCATGCGGTTCAGCGCGGCAACGTCGGCATATATGCTGCGCCTGTTTGCCGCAATGCCATGCTGCGCAAGTATAGCGCAAAGCTTGCCCGCACTCAGCGGATGCTCTTCATCCGTATATTCATTCAGCGCCTTAACAAGCGCAATAAGTCTTTCCCGTGCGGCCATGCTTTACGCCCCAAGTCCGATATAGCCGAAGCACAGCAGCGCCTGCGCCGGAATATATGTTATCATCACAGGGAAATTCGGCCGTTCAACATCGCGCACGAACATGCAGCGCGCAAGTATTGTGTCCGAAGTCAAGAACAGCATTGACCCAAGCGTTATCAGCGCGGCGTAAAACCGGCCTTCGCCCGAATTTATCCGCGCCACAAGGTTCACCCATGCAAAAACGTTCACCGCCGCAACTATGCTAAGATACACGGGCATGAGTATGCGGAACTTTTTATCGTCCACATGCTTTTCAAGCCTGAAGCTCATGTATGCTACAACGGCTATATACGCCGCCATGAACACCGCCGCCGTTATAAGGTGCGATTGGGTTGCGCCGGGGGTGCGGCGGAATATGCTAAGCGCATACAGCCCATGCCCAAGCGTAAAGCTAAGTGCGCCGGGTATAAAGAACTTGTCGTTCTTTTCCCATATTAGCAATATATCGCCCGCAAGGCCGCATATAAGCGCCGCCAGCACCGCACCGTCCACAGGCTTTGCCGCGCACGCATAGCAAGCGGCAAGCGAAAGGAGCAGCAGCGGCTTTGTAAGCTTTCTTGGCGTATGCATGCCAAAATAGCAGAAGAACAGATGCGCTATGCTCAGCAGCGTAAAATATATTATAAATCCAGTCATATCCCGTCCCCCTTGCGGCGCAGTGTTTACGTTTTCTTTATACGCCTTATAATACAACACACTCGCTTGCCCCGTAAAGCGATATTGATAATACTTCAATGCGTCATAAGCAAAGTGAATGTGAAAAAACGTTTTTCGTGGTTTTCATATCATTTTTTATGATATACTATTATGCGAAAAGATAAAAGATAAACAAAGGAGGAGATATTTCATGCAGTATTCGCGTGAGGTTGAAGAGATGTTTTGCGTGGCAAAGGGCGCAAAGCACGACCCCGCACCCATTCCCGAGGAGGGCAAATGGGTCAAAGCAAAGGAAATTACGGACATATTCGGCCTGACCCACGGCGTGGGCTGGTGCGCGCCGCAGCAGGGCGCATGCAAGCTGACGCTGAACATAAAGGGCGGCATAATTGAAGAAGCGCTGGTGGAGACGATAGGCTGCTCCGGCATGACGCATTCCGCTGCAATGGCGGCGGAGATACTGCCCGGCAAGACCATACTGGAAGCGCTTAATTCAGACCTTGTGTGCGACGCCATCAACACCGCCATGCGGGAGCTGTTCTTGCAGATTGTATACGGCCGCAGCCAGAGCGCGTTTTCAGACGACGGCCTGCCCGTAGGCGCCGGGCTTGAGGACCTTGGCAAGGGCCTGAGGAGCCAGATAGGCACCATGTTCGGCACAAGGAAAAAGGGCCCCAGGTACCTTGAAATGGCCGAAGGCTATGTGCTTGAGATAGGCCTGGACAAGAACAACGAAATAATAGGCTACAAATTCGTAAACCTTGGCAAGATGATGGACGCCATAAAGAAGGGCGTTGAGCCGAACGAGGCTTTCCGTTCCAACATAAACACTTATGGCCGCTTTGCCGAGGCGGTAACCGTTATAGACCCGCGCAAGCAATAATATAAGGAGGCGTAAAGATGGTCACTTTTGAAGGATACGAAAGAAGAATAGATACCCTGCGCCCCGTGCTTGCAAAGTATGGGTTCGACGGCTTTGAAGCATGCGAAGCCTTCACCAAGGAGCATGGCGTAGACGTGCGCGGCATAGTGCAGGGCATTCAGCCCATCACCTTTGAAAACGCGGTTTGGGCATATACCCTCGGCGCGGCGATAGCGCTGAAGAAGGGCGTTAAGAGCGCGGCGGAAGCGGCCGAATGCATAGGCGAAGGCTTGCAGGCGTTCTGCATACCCGGCTCCGTTGCCGATCAGCGTAAGGTGGGTCTGGGCCACGGCAATCTTGGCGCGATGCTGCTTTCCGAATCCACGCATTGCTTCGCCTTCCTTGCCGGACACGAAAGCTTTGCCGCGGCAGAGGGTGCAATCGGCATAGCCCGCACGGCGAACAAGGTGCGCAAGGAGCCGCTCAAGGTAATACTCAACGGCCTTGGCAAGGACGCGGCGTATATAATCAGCCGCATAAACGGCTTCACCCACGTTGAAACCGAATACAACCAGTACACGGGCGAGCTTACCATAGTAAAGACCACCGCTTTCAGCGACGGCGACCGCGCGAAGGTGCTCTGCTACGGCGCGGACGACGTGAACGAGGGCGTTGCCATAATGCGCCACGAGAACGTGGACGTATCCATAACCGGCAACTCCACCAACCCCACCCGTTTCCAACACCCCGTTGCGGGAACATACAAAAAGTGGTGCGTTGAAAACGGCAAGAAGTATTTCTCCGTTGCCTCTGGCGGCGGCACGGGCCGCACGCTGCACCCGGACAACATGGCGGCAGGCCCCGCCAGCTACGGCATGACGGACACCATGGGCCGTATGCATTCCGATGCGCAGTTCGCCGGCTCCTCCTCCGTACCGGCTCATGTGGAAATGATGGGTCTTATCGGCATGGGCAACAATCCCATGGTCGGCGCAACCGTCGCCGTGGCTGTGGCGGTGGCGGAGGCCCTTGCCAAATAAACCCGAATAAACTCACACTAAGCCCGCGGGAAGCTGCGGGCTTTTTGCGTGCGAAAAAATAAATGTTGAAATTGTGCAAATTGTGTAAGACTTTTGGGGTGTGAATATGGTATAAAAAAAGTAAATAAAACTTTTCTACCGGAGGTTCTATATGGGTGGAGTTATTCTTTTAGTAAGCCTTGTTACCCTCACCGTTAGTATTGCTGCAGCATCAAAGTTCAGAGAAATTGCAGAATTAAAAGGACATGACGGTTCACCGTATTTCTGGTACTGTTTTCTTCTTTCATTTGTCGGCTGGGCAATGGTAATAGCGCTGCCCGACCTGCATGCCCGCCCCTCTGCGCAGCCCGCTGCTCCCGCCAATTCCAACAAACCCTCCGAGGTGGTTTCCGACGAACTGCCCGACCTATAAGGAGGTATCACAATGGCAGAAAGATATTCGCGGCTGTTTACGCTGCCGACAAATTTTTATTCGGAAGGCTCGCCCGTGCTGATAGAAGCGGGCGCGCTGCTTCGCGATAATGTTACGGGCGGCGTGCTGGCTCAACTAAAGTTTTTCAGTTTCAGCAGCAAAGTTATCAAGGCGATGACGGTCGGCATCATTCCGTGCGACATTGCGGGACGCAGGCTGTCCGATGCCGTTATGCACCAGTATCTTGACATGAACTTTGGGCGTGATTCCGAGTTTGGTCAGAAGAATGCGATAGCGTTACCCGACCCCGCCACGCGCTCGTTCAAGGTATATGTGAGCGAGGCCGTTTTTGGCGACAACAGCATTTACAGCGCACCCGAGTGCGAATGGACTCCGCTGAACGTTGCGCAAAAGCCCGTTGGGCACACCGTGCTGAACAGCGACCCCGAGCTTTTCAAGCAGTTCCGCATGATGTATGACCCGCAATGCACATACAACTATGTTCCCAAGAAGGAGCGTGACCTGTGGTTCTGCTCCTGCCAAGCGATAAACCGCAGCAGCGAGGCCGTTTGCCATAACTGCGGGCAGAAGTATTTGCCGCTTGAGAGCATAGATATAAAAGCCCTTAAAACCGCCCGCGACAAGCGCGTTGCGGAGGAGCGCAGGCAGGCCGAGGAAGCAGAGCGGCAAATAGAGGAAGAAGTGCTACAATTTGTGGAAGATAAAGCAAAAGCCGAAGAATACGCACGAGAAGAATATGCAAGACTTGCAAAGACAAAGCACAAAAAAATACTATCAATTATTTCGTTTATCGCTGTAGTATGCATCGTGCTTGCATTTGTATTTATAACAGTTATCACGCCGATTTACGCCAGCAGACACACTTCAGGTCAGCAGCAGCAACTCAATTGGTCACGATGGCCGCAATATTGATAACAGTAGTTGCTGTGTCCGCCCCGCAATGTGGATAAGCACAGATTACTAAAATGTCCACAAAATCAATTATAAGGAGTTTCAACAAATGAATAACTTTTTCACACAAATGAGAACTAAACAGGAATACGACGAGTGGGCTTCAATACTCGGCTGGTTGTTCGATGATAATAGGTTCTCTAAAGAAAAGGGTTGGGAAAAAGGACGCGTAACAAAATTTACGAAGCAAGCAAAGAGACAATTGGGCTTTTCAGACAACAATTTCATAAAAGTTCCTGTTAAGGATGAAAAGCTTAAAAGTGATATGCCCAAAGATTCGAAAATAGTTGTAATGGTAAGTAGTGAAAGTCTAGGACGTGATTTTGTTCGGCACATAAGAAATGGAATTGCCCATGGGCATGTTGATTTCTTCAAACATCATAGTGAACTTTGGTTGGAAATTACCGACAACAATAAGCAACAACAGCCTACGGCACGCATAATCATGCCTGTGGAGTACATCGTCAAGCTACATAAAATCTATAACGAAATAGCTAATGCAGATGCGAATGACCGTTCAAAAAAGCGGTCGCGCAAAAATAACAAAAAAGCCGCTTAACTTTAGCATATAGAATCATTTACATTCCCACCACCCAAAAAGGACGGCTCAGCCGTCCTTTTTGCTTTACTTTCCCTTTACTCCGCCCCATTTACCATTTCGGCGATATCGCTAAAGCTGTCGCCGGTAACATGCTCGGCTATAGCGAAGCAGACATTCAGGCCGTTGAATCCGTTGGTGTGGATGAGCAGGGCATCGCGGGTGGCGGGATCGAAGCAGACAAGGGACTTGAAGCCGCCGTTGTCGCCCCAGTGCCATATGCGCTCGTTGTAAAGCCCCCAGCCAAGGCCCCACTCCACGCCGTTGCCGGCGCAGTTCCTTACGGAGCGCACACGCGCGGCAAAGTCAGGCTCCTTCAGTATGTTCAAAAGGAACTTCGGATAATCGTCAATCGTCACATAAAGCGAAAACGCGCTGTTCGGCTCCATGCCCATGGAATGCCGCGCCGTGGTGCGCTTTGGCTCCGCGTGCCCGTTGACGTCAACCGTGCGGGCAAGGGCATTGCGCATTGCACCCGTCCAGATAAGCGCCGCCTTGTCCATGCCGAAGGGGTCGAGCAGGCGCTTCTGCATAAGGTCGTCCAGCCGCGTGCCCAGCCGCTTTTCTATTATGGATTGCAGATAATAATACCCCATGCCGGAATAGCTGAAGCCGTGCTTGGGCTCAAAATAAAGCTCCATCGGCAGCTTGCCCCAGTTGGGCAGACCGCTTGCGTGGCTCATAACATCCTTTGCCGTTACGCATGCAAAGCGCGCATCCGTGCAGGGCGTCCATGCCTGCTCATATTCGTTCAGCGGCCTGTCAAGGTCTATTACGCCTTCGTCCGCCAATTCAAACACCAGTCTGCCGAAAAACGGCTTTGTGAGCGATGCGGCCTCAAAATAAGTTTCGTTCGATACGGGTATGCCGCGCTCCGTGTCCGCAATGCCAAGGCATTGGCTCATCACAAGCTCGCCGTTTTTTATGAACGCCATCGCAAGCCCGGGCACATGCTCGCGCTGCATATTCTCCTGTGCGATGGCTGCCGCGCTTGCAATTTCAGTCAAATAGATATTCATAACTTTACCTCTCGTAAACTATTTCCCCGCCCACTATCGTCATAACTGGCAGTATATCACGTATCTCCATCGGGTCGCAGGTGAAAATATCCTTATCAAGCATCACCATGTCCGCCATGAAGCCGGGCTTTATGCGCCCCTTTTCGTTTTCCATAAACTGGGCGTATGCGCTGCCCGCGGTATATGCATCGATGGCCGTATAAACGTCCACGCACTCCTTGGGGAAGAAGCCGCCCTCGGGCCAGCCGTTTTTATCCTTTCGGGTAACGGCGGAGTATATGTTGGGGAAGGGGTTGCAGTCCTCAACGGGGCAATCCGTGCCGTAGGACACCCTTGCGCCGAGCCGCGCCATTGTGCCGAAGGCATAGGACGTGGAGGAAAGCTCCCTGCCGCAGCGGGGTATTACGGCGTGCATATCGTAATCCAAGAATATGGGCTGATACAGGGCAAGTATATCGTCCCTAACTATGCGCTCAAGCAGCGGCATATCGGTTATTTGGCAATGCACAAGGCCGTGACGCAGCGGGTTTTTGCCGCCGTGCAGCACTGCTTCATAGCACCTTACGGTGTCCTCTATGGCCTTATCGCCTATAACGTGGGTAACAACCTGTATGCCCGCCCTGTCCGCCATGCGGCACATTTCAAGCATCTCCTCATCGTGCGTAGCCTCTACGCCGTAGTTGCCGGGATCGTCCAGATATTCATGGCGCATAGTGGCTGTCCTTCCGCCGAGGGAACCATCGCGGAACAGCTTCAGCGGCCCAAGCGTCAGCCACGGGTGCGAATAATCGCCGCGGGCAAATTCGCCCTCTATAAACGCCCCAAATTCCGCAGGAGTATGATAGCACACCTGATGATGATACCTAAGCTTTGCCCTGCCGCCTTCAAACACGCGCCTGACAAGCGGGAAAACTATTTCCGGCGCGGCGGAGGTGCCTGCATCGTTGGACTGCACGCTGGTAAGGCCGTGCGCGGCGGCGTAGTTCATTGCGTCTATAAACATGGCCTCGAGCTGCGCTTCGCTGTATTCGGGTATTACGGAAAGTATTTCGCCGCAGGCGTTTTCGGTAAATACGCCGCTTAGGTAGCCGTCCGGCTCCAGCTCAAACGTGCCGCCGGGGAACTGCGCGGAGCCTGCCTTCAGCCCAAGCAGCTCTATCGCCCTTGTGTTTGCGGTAACTACATGGCCGCATATGCGCTCAAGCACGATTGGTATTTCGGTTGAAATTTTATCCAGATCGTGCCGCGTGGGTATGCGCTTTTCCCCTTCAAACATATCCTGGTTCCAGCCAACGCCATGTATCGCTTCGCGGCAGCGCTCGGGATGCTCCCGCATGAACGCCCTTGCGCGCGCTATCATTTCGTCTATTGATTTTACGCCGTTTATATCCACCTGATAAAGCCCCGCGCCCATCATAAGCAGGTGCATATGGCTGTCGTTAAGGCCGGGTATTACCGTGCGGCCTTCGCAGTCTATTATCCTTGCGTCCTTGCCCACGCCATCGAGTATTTCTTCATCCGTACCAACGGCGGTTATTATGCCGTTTTCCATAGCCGCCGCGCTTTGGAACACGCCGCGCTCAACATATATTTTTCCGTTAATAAGTACCGTTTTCATTTTGCCCATATCCTTTCTTTATCTTTCGTAAACGCATTTTCCGTTAACAAATGTGCGCAGCACCTTTGCTTCAAGTATCTCCATATCGGTGCAGCTCACAAGGTCCGTATCCAGCACTATAAAGTCCGCATACATGCCTTCCTTTATTTTGCCCTTCACGCCTTCTTCGCCCGTGCAGTACGCGCCCTGCGCGCTGTAGCAATACAGCGCCGTTTCCCTATCCAGTATTTGCTGCGGCAGGAAGGGGCCGCTGCCGTTAAGATCGCGGCTGGTAACGGCGCAGTATATGCCCGGCAGCGGGCGGAAGGCTTCCACGGGGCAATCCGTGCCGAAGGGCGCATGCACGCCAAGGCGTATGTAATCCGCCCATGCATAGGATGTGCTGCCAAGCTCCTTTCCCACGCGGTCGTAAACAATATGCATATCGTAATTTATGAACACGGGCTGAATGTATGCAATAACGTCCAGCTCCTTAAACCGCTCCACCTGCGCCTTATCCGTTATTTGGCAATGCACTATGCCGTGGCGCGGATGAAGATGCGGCATTTCCCGCCGCGCATACTCTATTGCGTTAAGGCACATTTCAACCGCCCCGTCGCCGATGGCGTGTATTATAGCTGGCATATTGTGGCTGTGCGCGCGCAAAACGAGCGAGTTCAGCTCCTCCTGCTCATATATTGCAATGCCGCGGGTGGTGGGGTCGTCCGCATAGGGCTTGCGCATGTATGCCGTGCGCGCGCCGAGCGAGCCGTCGCTCAATAGCTTTACGCAGTTTATTTTGAACGTGCGGTTGCCGAAGCTGTTGTCAAAGCCATGCTTATCGAAAAATTCGTCCATGTCCGCATGGGTGGGCAGCAGCGCCTGCTCCGCCATTCTCAGCTTAAAGCGGCCTTTCTCCGCCGCCGTGCGCAGCAGCGCCATCATTTCGTATGCGTGGCCTTCGGGGCAGTATTTGAAATCGTCGGACTGTATGCTGGTTATGCCGCATTCAAACAGATCCTTCTGGCAGTCTATCATCATTTCAAGAAGCTGTTCACAGCCGGGCATGGGCAGGCGCGCCTTAATGTCGTCAAACACGCCCTCCTTTATTACGCCGTTGGGCGTGCCGTCGGGATAGGTTTCGGCATATACGCCGTATTGCCCCACGGTATCCTTATTTATGTTCATCAGCTCCATGGCCTTTGAATTCATAACGCCTATATGGAAGCAGGCGCGCATTATAAGTATGGGATATTCCGTTGTTATCGCGTCCAGCTCCTTTGCCGTGGGGAAGCGCTGCTCATCGGTAAAATAATCGTGGTTCCAGCCTTCGCCCGTGAGCCACAGGCCAAGCGAGGGGTCGTAATCCTGCTCAAGGGCGCGCCGCATACGCGAAAGCACTTCCTTGAGCGATGTGCAGCCGTATAGGTCAACGGCGGTCTTTTTGGCGCGAACATAGTGCAGATAGTGCATATGGCTGTCGTTAAAGCCGCTCATTACAAAATTGCCGCCGCAGTCTATTGTTTCAAGCTCCTCCTGCGGATGCACACTAAGATAGGCCTCCGTCTCCTTTTCGCTGCCTACGCAGGCGAAAAAGCCGCCTATCACAACCGCCGCCTGAGCATGGGGACGAGCCTTATCCATGGTGGCAATGTTTGCGTTCTTTATCCAAAGGGTCATTCAGGGTAAACCTCCAGTTTGCGTATTTACGTTTCCGATTTATATATTATAGTAAATCACCCGCCCAAAGCGCAACGGCAAAAATGTTTATAATATGACTTTTGGCCAAGCTGTATTGACAATGCGGGCTTTTTCCAATAAAATGTGACGTGGACTACGATGCGGAACAGTAATCGTTTCCCGCGGGCAAAGAGAGCCCCCGTTTTGCTGAAAGGGGGAGCCGCGGTGCGGTGAAGCTCGCCGCGGAGTCTGCCGCGGCAATGCGCGGCGCGTTCCTCGCGTTACAGGGGGCTAAAGCGGGCGGTTTATGCCGCCAAGCGGAGTGGTACCGCGGAAAAATGTTCCGTCTCTTGCAATATAAGAGGCGGCTTTATTTTTTATACAAAGCATGAAAGGATAAAAACCGATGTCAGAGCGCTACGAACACGACCCGATAGAGCTGAAATGGCAAAAGCGCTGGGAAGAAGCGCATTGCAACGAAGCCAAAACGGATTACACCAAGCCCAAGTTTTACGGGCTTATCGAATTCCCCTATCCTTCCGGCCAGGGGCTTCACGTTGGGCACCCGCGCCCGTTCACGGCAATGGACGTTATTTGCCGCAAGCGCAGGCTGGAAGGCTACAATGTGCTGTTCCCCATGGGATACGATGCATTCGGCCTGCCCACGGAGAACTACGCCATAAAGACCGGCATACACCCCGCCAAGGTGACGGAGACTAACATTGCCCGCTTCCGTGCGCAGCTTAAAAGGCTGGGCTACTCCTTCGATTGGTCCCGCGAAATAAGCACGGCGGATCCGGAATACTATAAATGGACGCAGTGGATTTTCCTTAAGCTTTACGAGCACGGCCTTGCCTACAAGGCGGAAATACCCATAAACTTCTGCACCTCCTGCAAGGTTGGCCTTGCCAACGAGGAGGTCGTGGACGGCGTATGCGAACGCTGCGGCGGCCAGGTAATACAGATGGTGCGCAGCCAATGGATGCTCAAAATAACCGAATACGCGCAGAAGCTTATAGACGACCTGGACAAGGTGGACTACATTGAGCGCGTTAAGACGCAGCAGCGCAACTGGATAGGCCGCAGCGAAGGCGCTGAGGTGGACTTCATAATAGCAAACACGGACGATAAGCTGACCGTTTACACCACCCGCCCGGATACGCTCTTTGGCGCGACATACATGGTAATAAGCCCCGAGCATCCATATATAGACAAATATAAGGACAGGATAGCCAACTGGGACGCCGTTGCCAAATACCGCGAGGAGGCCGCCCACAAGAGCGACTTTGAACGCGGCGAGCTTAATAAGGAAAAGACCGGCGTTGTGCTTGAAGGCGTGAGCGCAATCAACCCCGTTACCAAGAAGGAGATACCCATTTGGGTTTCCGACTATGTATTGATGAGCTACGGTACGGGCGCAATAATGGCCGTTCCCGCGCACGACACGCGCGACTATGAATTTGCAAAGACCTTCAATCTGCCAATAGTAGAAGTAGTTGCGGGCGGAGACGTCAGCAAGGAAGCATACACCGAATGCGAACATGGGCGCATGGTGAACTCCGGCTTTCTTAACGGCATGGAGGTGGCAGAGGCCAAGAAGGCCATTGCCGATTATCTTGAAAAGGAAGGCATAGGCCACCGCAAGGTGAACTATAAGCTGCGCGACTGGGTATTCGCCCGCCAGCGTTACTGGGGCGAACCGATACCCCTTGTAAAATGCGAAAAGTGCGGCTGGGTTCCCCTTCCGGAGAGCGAGCTGCCGCTGAAGCTGCCCATGCTGGACGATTTCTCCCCCACGGACGACGGCAGTTCCTGCCTTGCCCGCGCAAAGGATTGGCTGCACACCACCTGCCCGCATTGCGGCGGCCCCGCCGTGCGCGAGGCGGACACCATGCCCAACTGGGCGGGCTCCAGCTGGTACTTCCTGCGCTATACAGACCCGCATAACGACAACGCCCTTGCTTCGCCCGAGGCGCTGAAGTATTGGATGCCCGTTGACTGGTACAACGGCGGCATGGAGCATACCACGCTGCACCTGCTCTATTCCCGCTTCTGGCACAAGTTCCTTTACGACATCGGTGTTGTGCCCACGCCCGAACCGTATATGAAGCGCACCAGCCACGGCATGGTGCTCGGCGAAAACGGCGAGAAGATGAGCAAGTCCCGCGGCAACGTTGTAAATCCGGATGATTACATCAAGGAATACGGCGCGGACGCATTCCGCATGTACATAATGTTCATGGGCGCGTTCGATCAGCCCATCCCCTGGAACACGCAGGGCACCAAGGGCTGCCGCAAGTTCCTTGAGCGCGTATGGCGCTTGCAGGACATGATAAGCGACGCTCAGGGCGTGCGCGACAGCGTGAAGGCCAGCTACCACGCCACCATAAAGAAGGTGAGCGAGGACATAGAGCGCATGAAGTTCAACACGGCGATAGCCGCCATAATGAGCTTCGTGAACGATATTTACGCCACCGGCAGCATAACGCGGGACGAGCTGAGGACGCTTTTGATACTGCTGTTCCCCTTCGCGCCGCACATTGCGGAGGAGATAAACGAAGCCGCCAAGCTCGGTTCCCCCATTTACGAGGCGCACTGGCCCGAATATGACGAGAGCGCACTGGTAGCGGACAGCGTGGAAATAGGCGTGCAGATAAACGGCAAGGTACGCGCCCGCATAATGGTTCCCGCCAACGCCGCTAAGGAGGAAATAGAGAAGCTTGCGCTTGAAAGCGCCGACGTGAAGCCCTTCACCGAAGGCAAGACCGTGCGCAAGGTGATAGTTGTAAAGAACATAGTGAACATAGTTGTGGCGTAAACGCCGCATAGGATTAGGGGGACGGATTGCCGTCCCCCTTTGTTTTTTATACTGCCCCTCTCCCCTGCACACTATCGTCACTTGCGTCACATCGTCACAAACAGGCTAATTATCTACGTTTTTTGTGTGACGCAAGGTGTGACGATAGATTCTGCGTCACACAGCGGGCTGACGTGCTACCGCTAACCCAAAGCTGTCCCCGTTTACGGGGGATTCGAGCCGAGCGCGCCCGGTGGGCGATGCAGCGAGGGGAGAATCGGGCGGAATAGGGAGTATTGCAAGCGGCAGCGTAGCAAGACGACCATATTCCAACCAGCGTTCGTGGCTGCGAATGTAATGAGCAGTCGAAAGGGGAATAACTCGAAGCGGGCGAGTGCTGCGAGGTGTTCCCCCTCAGGCAATCCGCCTAAATTGAGCCCAGGTTGGAACAAGGTCGCCTTACTCACATTCGTTCGTAATTCTCCCTGTTCCTGCCCGTTCTCCGTTTCGCTTACTCGTCCACAGGACGCGCTCAACTCCGAACCCCGCAAGCGGTGGAGCATTATAGTGCGCTTTATAAGCTTACATATTAAGCCTGCCCTGAAAGGGGAGGTGGC
>ENA-UOJE01000515-UOJE01000515.1-human-gut-metagenome-genome-assembly--contig:-C23-NODE-515-length-43308-cov-9.077706_pt1 | contig 43308 bp, 44 predicted proteins | sample MGYA00242341_ERZ723888 | MGnify/ENA metagenome assembly ERZ723888 | reverse complement strand
AAGACCCTTGCCCCAATTGCTTGGGACAAGAGTCGTTCACTCCTGCGGTACCACCCGAATTCATCCGTCTGAGACAGATGCACTTTCTCTGCGCACCCATGATGCACACTTCCATGATAACGGGTGAAGTTCCCGTCGCACCTAACGGCGGAGTTCCGCCCTCGGATTGCCCTCGTAAGTCCATTCAACGCAGCCGCCGCTGCCGCAATCCCACCATCTGCGGCTCTCTGGGAACGCCTGACGCTCCGTCTACTACTCTTACTCACCGGTTTTAATAAACCTGTTTGGTTGTTGTAGTCTATATTTTGCCGGGTAAATCGATTTGTCAAGTGTATTTTGCAAATTTTATTTCGGCTACGTTGGCAATATGTTTTATCCACAGGGGTGTTACATAAACAGCGGACGAGATAAGACAGGAGGGTTATCAAGAAGATGGGGGATGGAGAAGGCAGTTTTTTTAGGAATAGATATCGACTTTACTCTCCTGATACGGTATATTAATAAAAAGGCAGGTGATTGAGGATGCTGGATATGGATAAGTTTTTTCAACAGGCCGCCTGGCGGCTGTATGAATATTGTGAGCATCCGGCGGTGCGCTATAAAATTCTGTTTCATCTGCTGGACAGGCCCTATGACGATGAGGAGCTTTGCAGGCTTCGTCCGGCTTTTCTCGCCAGCGACATTGTGGAAGAACTCTATCAGGAACAGGACGAATACGGCGGCTGGGGCAAGCTGCAAAGCAAGGATTATGCCGCAAAAGACCGGTTTCCCACCTCGTTGACGGCCATCAACCGCTGCCTCTATATTGGACTCACCATAGAAGACCGGGATATTCTGCTGTGTGCTTACGAGTATCTGGAAGATTTTCTGAAGGGAACGGCCCGTGAAAAATTCCGGCGTACCAACGAGCGGGTGATTCCCTGGAATACCGCCACCGTCTGCAACGCCATCGAGGGGATCAAGCCCTACAATCCCTTGTGCGACCGCCCCTACTCCGAATGGCGGTATATCGCCGGACGCGCCTTTGAAACGGGGGAATATTCCTATGAACGGGAGCGGGCCGCCCAGCACGAGGTCTTTTGGACGCGGGAGGATCGGCTGGTTCCCATGCAGACGGAACTGCTCTTGAAACGCCGGGACCAGATACCGCCGGCGCTGGAGGAGGCGATGCTCCGGCATTACGGCGAATACGCCTATCAGCACGGCCATTTTTGGAGCGAGACGCCTGCGAAGCTGCCGAAAAGTTTCGTATACAACAAGACCCGCCGCTGGTTCGCTACCTTTCATTATATCAATCAATTTCACGGTTCCGCTCTCTACCTGGCCGATGCGGTGGACTGGCTGGCGGCCAATCAGAATGCGGAAGGACTGTGGGATTGGGGTACGCAGATCAAGGATCCCTGGGGCTATTTCGGCTATTTTTCCACCGGGCGGCAGAACCGCCGCAGCCGGACAGTGGACTGCTCCATGGAGGTTTTGAGCTTTTTGAAGGAATATATGGAGCATAATAAAGGATAATGGAGGAAAGAGGAAAATTCCCCCTTGTATTCCTGCCGCAATCTGGTAAAATATAGAGATAAACAATGCAAGGAGGCCCCGTCATGGACAAACCAAAGTTTTATATTACCACCGCCATCGCCTACACCTCCCGCAAGCCCCACATCGGCAACACCTACGATGTGGTTCTGGCGGATATGATTGCGCGGTATAAACGAATGATGGGGTTCGACGTATATTTCCTCACCGGTTCGGACGAGCATGGCCAGAAGATTGAGGAATACGCCAAGGCCCAGGGGATCAGCCCCAAGGAATATGTGGACGGCGTTTCCGCGCAGATTCGCGGGGTGTGGGACCGGATGAACACCACCTACGACCGTTTTATCCGCACCACCGACGCGGATCACGAAAAAGCGTTAAAGGCCATCTTTAAAAAGCTGTACGAGCAGGGGGATATCTACAAGGGTCACTATGAAGGAAAGTATTGTGTGCCCTGTGAATCCTTCTTCACCGCTTCCCAGCTCAAGGACGGCAAGTGCCCCGACTGCGGCCGGGAGGTTGTCGACGCCAAGGAGGAGGCCTATTTCCTCCGGCTGTCCAAATATCAGGACCGGCTGCTGCAGTATTATGAGGAGAATCCGGATTTCATCAAGCCGGATTCCCGCCGCAACGAGATGATCAACAACTTCCTCAAGCCGGGACTGTCCGATCTCTGCGTCTCCCGCACCTCCTTCAAATGGGGGATCCCGGTGGATTTCGATCCCGGTCATGTCATATATGTGTGGCTGGACGCTCTGTCCAACTACATCACCGGCATTGGGTATCATCCCGGCGGCAGCGGGGAGAAGTACGCCCATTACTGGCCGGCGGATCTCCATGTTATCGGCAAGGACATCGTTCGCTTCCACACCATCTACTGGCCAATCATCCTGATGGCGCTGGGAGAGCCGCTGCCCAAGCAGGTGCTGGGCCATCCCTGGATGCTTTCCGGGGAGGATAAGATGAGCAAATCCCGGGGCAATGTGCTGTATGCCGACGACTTGGCCGACCGTTTTGGCACCGACGCGGTGCGGTATTATCTGCTGGCGGAGATGCCCTACGCCCAGGATGGCACCATCACCTATGAGAGCTTCATCACCCGCTACAACGCGGATCTCGCCAACACGTTGGGCAATCTCGCTAACCGCAGCATCGCCATGGCAAACAAGTATTTCGGCGGCACGGTCTCCCGGCCGGAGACGGCGGCCCCGGAGGACGGAGAACTTCACGCGGCGGTGAAGGAGGCGGCGGAGAATTATTTCCGTCTGATGGATACCTATCACAACGCCGACACCCTGGACGTGCTGATGAATCTGGCACGGCGGTGCAACAAGTATATCGACGAAACCGCCCCTTGGGTTCTGGCGAAAGACGAGGCCCAAAAGCCCCGGCTGGAGGCGGTGCTCTACAACCTGCTGGAGTGCATCCGGATTCTGGGCATCCTGCTGACTCCCTTTATCCCCGCCACGGCGGAGAATATGCTGGGACAGCTGGGAGTGGACGCTGCCCTGACCGGCGTCGATACGGTGAAAGACGCATTCGGCGCCGCTGCCGGGTATCGGGTGGGGACGGCGGTTCCCCTGTTTGCCCGGATCGACGCGGCCAAGGTGCTGGCGGAACTGGAGGCGGAGCAGGCCAAGGCAGCCGCCGAAGCCGCCCCGAAGGAGGAAAAGACGGCGGAAAACGTGGCCTTCTTGTCTCAGATCACCATCGACGACTTCGCCAAAATCGATCTGCGGGTGGCGGAAATCACCGACTGCGAACCGGTGAAAAAGGCGAAAAAGCTGCTGAAGCTGACCCTGGACGACGGCAGCGGCGTTTCTCGCACCGTCTGCTCGGGTATCGCCAAGTGGTATACCCCCGATGACCTGAAGGGCCGCCGGATTGTGGTGGTGGCAAACCTGAAGCCCGCTGTTCTCTGCGGGGTGGAGAGCCAGGGGATGATCCTGGCCGCCGACGACGGAGACGCGGCCCGGGTGCTGTTTGTGGACGGCGTGGCCCCCGGAAGCAAGGTGCGGTAAGACAGGAAAGATAAGATGAGATAAGATAAGGAACCCCCGCCTGAACACAAAGTTCAGGCGGGGGTTATGTTGTCGGTTCAGCGCTTTCCCACGAACAGCGTTCCTGCCTTGCCGCCCTGAAGAATATCATACAGGACCTCGGGGTGTTTGCCGTGGGTGACAATGGTATCGATTCCCTGGCCGGTAGCCAGCTGCGCGGCCTGCAGCTTGGTTTTCATGCCGCCGGTGCCGCGGCGGGAGCCGGCTCCCCCGGCTAGGGACTGCACCTGCTCGTCTATGACCTCGATCCGCTCGATTCGTTTGGCTTGGGGACGCAGGCGGGGATCGCTGTCGTAAAAGCCGTCGATGTCGGACAGAATCACCAGCTTGCTTGCCCGGCAGAGGACGGCAACCACGGCGGAAAGCATATCGTTGTCCCCGAACAGCCGGTCCTCCGATTCGATTTCGGTATAGCTCACCGAATCGTTTTCATTGACAATCGGTATGACCTCCATCTCCAACAGCGCGTCAAAGGTGTTGATGAGATTCTCCTTTTTTTCCTCTATCTCCATATCCTCCGCGTTCAGCAGAATCTGGGCCACCGTCTTATCGTAATCCCCGAAGAATTTATCGTACAGATACAGGACCTGGCATTGCCCGACGGCCGCCGCCGCCTGTTTGAGCCGCAGACTGGCGGGCCGGGATTTCAGCCGCAGCTTGTTGGTTCCCACGGCGATGGCACCTGAGGATACCAGAATGACCTCATAGCCCTTGTTTCGGATATCGGCCAGCACACAGGCCAGCCGGTCAAAGGCGCGCAGGTCGGTTTGGCCCAGATCGTTTGTCAGGGTGGAGGTCCCCACCTTTACCACGATTCTGTTCTGATACAGTTTCATCTCTTCTCCTCACACTTCATACTAATTTCCTGATAAAAATGCTCTTTCAGCCATTGGTACCGATAATCGTCGGCGTATGCCCGGTAAAGGGCAGAAAATCCCGGAGAATCCGCGCTGTTGAAATTTTCAGATAGCCGGTGGTGGTGCCGTCGCCGCATCCATACCATTCTTCCGACGCAACCGCTTGATCGATAACCACCTGCACGGCGCGGGCGCTGTCCAGCAGGGCGCTGAAAACCGTGGCCGCGCCGATTTTCGTTCCCAGCATCCTTTCCATCTGTTCTGCAGGAGCAAAGGAAACCCGCGCCACTCCCAGTGCCTGACTGAATGCCTTGGAGCAAAAGGGTTTATCTCCTGCGGTGATGAACAGAAAAAAGGCGGTCTGCTGCCGGTTGCAGAGGAAAAGCGTTTTCACCATCTTCATATCCAGCTTTTGGTCGATTTGAACGCAGTCCGCCATGGTGATGGCCTCGTCCGTTTTCACCCGGGCGAAGGGAATTCCCAGGTGCAGCAGTGCCGCATAGGTTTTTTGCTGCAGCGGAGTATCGAAACTTTCCGGCGGCGTGCTGAAAATATCGCTGATGGTAAGCACGGATCTTTCCCTCTCTCTTGAAAACTTTCGAAAAATAGTGTATCATAAACGGAATCACAACAAAAGAGAATGTTTATCATGAATTAAATGATAAAATCAGATGGAAAGAGGCACATGCCGGTGGACATGAACATTCAGAAATACCGGGCGTTGGTGGAAACCGTGGCCTCAGGCAGTTTTACCAAGGCGGCGGAACGGCTGCACTATTCCCAGTCGGGAATCAGCCGTATGATTCAGGATCTGGAAAGGGAGTGGGGAGTATCCCTGCTGGAGCGGGGGCGAGCCGGAGTGCGCTTGACCTCCGACGGCTTGAAGCTGCTGCCCTATGCCGAAAGCGTCTGCCGGGAGGTTCAGAAGCTGCAGGGCCAGGTGGAGGAACTGAAGGGCCTGCAGTCCGGGCTGATTCGCATCGGTACCTTTTCCAGTGTAGCCACCCATTGGCTGCCGCACATCATTCAGGCGTTTCAAAAGGATTATCCCAACATGGAGTATGAATTGCTGCTGGGGGATTACGCGGAAATCGAAGATTGGATCGGGGAAGGCCGGGTGGACTGCGGCTTCTTGCGGCTGCCCACCCGACCGGAATTCGAGACGGTTTTTCTGGAACAGGACAAACTGTTGGCGGTGCTGCCGGAAGGACATCCCTTGGCGGTCCGGGATACGCTGCCGGTGGGCGCTTTGTGCGATATTCCCTTTATTCTGCTGGAAAAGGGCGGGCAGACAGATGTTTCGGAGATCTTTGAACGCTGCGGCGTCTCCCCTCGGGTCCGCTTCACCACCTGGGACGACTACGCCGTGATGTCCATGGTGGAAAGCGGACTGGGCATCAGCATTCTGCCCCGGCTGATCCTGCAGCGCGTTCCCTACCGGATTGTAACCCGGGAGCTGGAGGTGCCCGCCTACCGGAAAATCGGCCTGGCGCTGCGGGATAAGAAAAGCGCTTCCCTGGCGGTCAAGCGTTTTTTAGGGTATCTGGACTGCCGGCAGAAAAATCAACAGAATTGAGAGAGCCCGGACGAAAACTCGTCCGGGCTCTCCTTTTGTTAAACAGAATCCTAAATTTCGGTTAACATCCCTCTAACATAGGGGCGGTAGGATAACGGCGTACCATGAAAGAGAAGAGAAAAAACAGGAGGAATACCACAATGAAAAAGATACTTGGTGCTTTGGCTGCCGCGGCTCTGCTGACGCTGGCGATGACCGGCTGCAATCAGGAAGTCACCGGCAGTTCGTCCGCCCCGTCCGACTCCGCTTCGGGCAGTTCGCAGGCCGGCAGCCAGACGGAAGAGCTCAGCGGCAACCTGGTGTTCGCCGGTTCCAGCTCCATGGAAGGGGTTATGAGCAAGCTGTCTGAGGAGTTCCGCAAGGAACACAGCAAAGTGACCTTTGAAGTAGGCGTCACCGGCTCCGGCGCCGCCATCACCGGCTTGAACGACGGTACGGCGCAGATCGGCAACCTTTCCCGCAATGTAAAAGACGAGGAAAATCCCGACGGCAAATATGAGGTGATTACCATTGCCCTGGACGGCATTGCGGTGATCGTCAATCCTAACAACAGCGTCAGCGACCTCACCAAGGAGCAGATTGCGGATATCTTCACCGGCAAAATCACCAACTGGAAGGATCTGGGCGGTGCGGACAAGCAGATTTATGTGGTGGGCCGGGACGCCACCTCCGGCACCCGGGACGGCTTCGAGAGCATCCTGGGCATCAAGGAAAAATGCGCCTATGAGGCGGAGTTGCCCGAGACCGGCGATGTGAAGGCTAAGATCTCCTCCGATGAAGCCGCCATCGGCTACATCTCCTTTGCCTCGGTCAGCGAAGGCGTCAAGGCCCTGAAGGTGGGCGGTGTCACCGTGTCCACCGAAACCATCGCGGACAACAGCTACGTGATTCAGCGTCCCTTTGTCCACGCTTACGTCAAGGGCACCAAGGATGATCTGGTGCTGGCTTACCTGGACTTCCTCAAGACCGATAAGGCTCAGGAACTGATTGAGAGTGAGCATCTGGTGCCGGTGGAGTTCTGGAAATAAGCACGGGTGGATACCCAGACAAACAGCCGCCATAGCCGTTCCGCCGCGAGGGGTGCCCCGCGGCGGAATTGTCGCGGTATCAGCGGAGGAATGTGTCTATGCGTACTTTTACGGATGAAAAAAAGGAACGCGCCGCTCGGATCCGGCAGCGGACAGCGTTCATGATGGCTCTGGCCGCGGCGGCCCTGGCCGTGATGCAGTTTTTCCTGCCCTTTGTCACCTTTCGGCTGGATAAGGTGGCGTACACCTTTACCTCCCTGCAGGTGGTGACGGCTTTTCTGACGGTGGAGGGAGTGCGGGTCACCATGCCTCTGGCCGCCAAAATCGTGCTGCTGCTGACGCCGGTGCTGGCTCTGGCCGGCGCGGTGCTGCTGCTGTGCAGGAAGCCGGTGGTGTCCGCGGTGCTGTATATGCTGGCGGCGCTGGCGCCTATTGGAGGGCTCATCGCCCTCAACGCCTTCACCTCTCAATTTGTGGACATCGGCGTCAGTCGGGTGGAGGTGGCCTATCACACGGCGCTGGCCCTGGCGCTGCTTTCCAGCCTGCTGGCGGCGGTATGCGCCATGTGGACCAAAGGCGGGGAAAAGCTGGCGGAGGCGGTGTTTCTGGTTTTCGCCTGCATGTCGGTGGGGTCGGTGATCCTGATTACCGTTTATATGCTCACCTCCGGCGCACCGGCCATCGCCGAGGTGGGACTGTTTCAGTTTCTCTTCGGCACCGAATGGAACCCCAACAGGGACGTCTACGGCATCGGCTACATGCTGCTGGCCTCCATTGCGGGCATGGCGGGGGCGATTCTCATCGGCGTGCCCATCGGCCTGCTGACGGCTATCTTCCTGGCCGAGCTGGCGCCCCGGCGGCTGGCGGGGGTGGTGAGGCCGGCGGTGGAACTGCTGGCCGGCATCCCGTCGGTGATCTACGGCTTTTTCGGCATGATCGTGCTGGTGCCCTTTATCCGCAAGGTGTTTCCCACGTCCTTTGGAGACAGCCTGCTGGCGATGATCCTGATCCTGGCGATCATGGTGCTGCCCACCATTATCAGCGTATCGGAAACTGCCCTGCGGTCGGTGCCCGCTTCTTACAAGGAGGCCTCTCTGGCTTTGGGCAACACCCATATCGGCACCATCTTCAAGGTACTGGTGCCGGCGGCCAAATCCGGTATTCTGGCCGGGGTGATCCTGGGAGTCGGCCGGGCGGTGGGGGAGACCATGGCTGTGGTGATGGTCTGCGGTAACAAGGTACAGTTCCCTCAGCTGCTGAAAAGCGTCCGGCCCCTCACCAGCGGCGTGGTGCTGGAGATGAGCTATGCCTCCGGCCTCCACCGACAGGCACTGTTCAGCATCGGCTTGGTGCTTTTCGTCTTTATCATGATTGTGAACATATCCTTTACCATGCTTTCCAAGAGAGGGGTGCAGATCAGTGGCAAGGAGTAACACGCTGGAAAATCGATCCCTGCATCAGAAGCATGTGCGTCCCGGCGATATGGCTTTGCGGGTGCTGATCTATCTGGCGGCCGCCCTGACGGTGGCCGTGCTGGTGGGATTAATCGGGTATATCCTGGTGAAGGGCGTGCCCCACATCACCTGGTCCTTCCTCTCCACTTCTTATTCCGCCCAGGACGGAGGCCCCAAAGGCATCCTGCCCATGATCATCAACACGGTGTACATTGTGGTGATCACCCTGCTGATCGTCACCCCCATCGGCATATCCGCCGCCATCTACCTGACCCAATACGCCCGGCAGGGGCGGCTGGTGCGCTCCATCCGCTTTACCACCGAGGTGCTCTCGGGAGTGCCCTCCATTATCTTCGGCTTGTTCGGCTTCACCTTTTTCTGCGTGATGCTGCGGCTGGGCACTTCCATTCTGGCGGGCTGTCTCACCATGAGCATCTGTATTCTGCCCACCATTGTCCGCACCACTGAGGAGAGTCTGCTGGCGGTGCCGGAAAGCTACAAGGAAGGGGCTTTGGCCTTGGGGGCGGGCAAGCTGCGGGTGATTCTGAGCATTGTGCTGCCCTGCGCCATGCCCGGCATCCTCACCGCCGTTATCCTGGGAATGGGTCGACTGGTGGGGGAATCGGCGGCGCTGATGTTCACCTCCGGCATGGCTTACGAAATGCCGGGAGATGTCCTGAGCCACGTCATGGACGCCGGGCGGACCCTGACTCTGCACCTGTACCAGGTATCCAAGCAGGCGGTGGATCCCAACGCCTTCAACATCGCCTACGCCACGGCGTCGGTGCTGCTGATTCTGGTATTCGTGCTCAATCGTCTGGCGGGTCTCCTCGGTCGGGTGCTGAAAAAAGGTTAAGAAAGGCAGGAAGAACGGCATGTTAACCAAAATCGCCATGCGGGATCTGAACTTATATTACGGCGGCTTCCAGGCGCTGAAACATTTGAATATGGAAATTCCCGCCAACCAGATCACCGCGTTTATCGGCCCCTCCGGCTGCGGAAAATCCACCTGTATCAAGACCATCAACCGGATGAACGATCTGGTGAACGGCTGCCGGATCGAGGGAAAGGTGGAAATCGACGGGGAAGATATCTACGATCCCCGCACCGATGTGACCCTGCTGCGCCGCCGAGCGGGCATGGTCTTTCAGAAGCCCAATCCCTTTCCTATGAGCATCTATGACAATATCGCTTACGGTCCCCGGGTCCACGGGATCAAGAACCGCAAAAAGCTGGATGAGCTGGTGGAAAGCTCTCTGCGGGGAGCGGCCCTGTGGGACGAGGTCAAGGACCGGCTGAAGGAATCCGCCCTGGGCATGTCCGGCGGCCAGCAGCAGCGGCTGTGCATCGCCCGGGCGCTGGCGGTGCAGCCCGATATTCTGCTGATGGACGAACCCACCTCCGCTCTGGACCCTATCTCTACCCTGAAAATCGAGGATCTGATGCAGGAGCTGAAAAAGAGCTACACGGTGGTGATTGTCACCCACAACATGCAGCAGGCAGGGCGGATCGCGGACAAAACCGCCTTCTTCCTGCTGGGGGAGATCGTGGAATACGACGACACGGTGGTGATGTTCAACACCCCCCATGATAAGCGTACCGAAGATTATATCACCGGCCGGTTCGGCTGAGGAAAGGAACGAGCGGAATGCCGAGAAACATATTTGACCGGGAGCTGGAACGGTTGGGTGCCGATCTGGCGGAAATGGGCAGGCAGGTGGACGCCATTATTCTGGACACCATGCATTGCCTGAAAACAATGGATGTCGAAGCGGCGGGCCGGGTTTCCGGCCATGATGTGGACATTAACGCCCGGGAAAAAAGCATTGAGCAGAGCTGTATGAATCTCATCGCCCTGCAGCAGCCCCTGGCCCGGGATCTGCGGGCTATCACCGCCACCCTGAAGATCATCACCGACATGGAGCGCATCGCCGATCAGTGCGCCGATATCTGCGAAATTCTCGCCACCGTATCGGGGCTGGCGTCCTTTGATCCGCCGCCCCGACTGCTGGAGATGTTCGATAAGGCCCGCAAAATGTTCGGCGGGGCGCTGGACGCTTATATCCGCCGGGACAGCGCGCTAGCGGAAACCGTCTGCCGGTCCGACGACGAGGTGGACGCCCTGTTTTCCGCTTCCATCCTGGAGCTGTGCGGCAAGATCAGCCGGGAAGGGGCGGCGGTGCCGGAAAATGTGGACTTCATGTTTATCGCCAAGTATATCGAGCGGATTGCCGACCACGCCACCAACGTGGCGGAATGGGCGGTATTCGTGGAAACCGGCGTCCATCCCAATCTCAACGATACCCAGGCGGGACATTAAGACTGGACAAGAGAAGGGCGTTCGGTATATACTGAAATAGAACATGACCGATTGGGGATTGCCGACCGGCAATCCGGAGGGAGGGCTCCAATATGTCCCTGATTTATATTGTGGATGACGAGCCGCACATCCGCCATCTGGCGGCGGTGGGGCTGAAGGACGCGGGATTTGAGACGGCGGAGTTTTCCGACGGGACGGTGCTGCTTCATGCCGTCAATCAAAAGCAGCCGGACGCTATCCTGCTGGATTGGATGATGCCCGGCCAGGACGGCCTGTCCGTTCTGAAAACCCTGCGGCAGAATCCCGCCACCCGGCCGATTCCCATCCTGATGATGACCGCCCGGTCGGACGAGGTGGACCGGGTGCTGGGATTGGAGCTGGGGGCGGACGATTATATCACCAAGCCTTTCAGCGTCAAGGAACTGGCCGCCCGGGTGCGGGCGGTGATCCGGCGGCAGGAATACCTGACCGCACCGGAAGCCCAGTCCCTCAGCGGCGGCGGGCTGCAGCTGGATTACAGCCGCCGGCGGGTACTGAAAAACGGCGAGCCGGTGGAGCTGACCCAACGGGAATTCGAGCTGCTGTATACTTTGATGAAAAGTCCCGGGCGGGTGTTTACCCGGGAAATGTTGCTGGATACGGTGTGGAAGGTGGATTTTTACGGCGATACCCGCACGGTGGACGTACATGTGCGGTATCTGCGGCAGAAGCTGGAGGATGAACCGGACAATCCCAAGCGTATCCTCACCGTGCGGGGCGTGGGCTATCGGTTTACGGATGAACCGTAGCCGCGCCCTTTTGCCTTTGGATCCGCAGAATTCCGATGAAAGGCGGCTGAGTTATTCGTGAGAAAACGCTTCTTCCGGTCGGCGGTGCTGTCCATCGCCGCCGGGCTGCTGATTGCCTTCCTTTTTGCGGTGCCCCTGATGGAGCAGATTTACATCGATGAGGCGGAGGATACCCTGTCCAACGTCATGGCCCTGGCCGACGTCTATCTGGAGAATGGGACCGATTATCAGGGAACCGCCCAGGCATTGGGGCGGCGGCTGGAGCAGGCAGGCTCCGAACTGCGGATTACCATTATTGCCGCGGATGGAACGGTGCTGGGGGACAGCCAGGAGGAACCCGCTGCCATGGAAAATCATGCCCGCCGTCCCGAGGTGGAGAAGGCCCTGGCAGGGGGAGAGGGGCAGGATATCCGGAAAAGCGCCACCCTGGGCATGCGGCAGATGTATCTGGCCCAGAGCCGGACCATGTCCGACGGCCGGGTGCTGGTGCTGCGGGCTTCAGTGCCGCTGCGGGGCTTCGGTCAGGTGCAGTTCATGCTGTGGTGTTGCGCAGGCATCGGCATCTTCCTGGGGCTGATTGTGGCGCTGTTCAGCGCCCATTACGCCGCCGGGCGGATGATGGAGCCGGTGCACTCCCTCATCAAGGCGGTGCGCAGCATTTCGGACGGCGACGTCACCGTGCGGGTGGCGGATGCGCCGGATGAAATGGGGGAGCTGTCCGGCGCTTTCAACAAGATGTCCGAGCGGCTGGCGGCGGCCCAGGAGAAGCTGGAGCAGAGCAACAGCCAGCTGGCGGGGATTCTCCAGGGGATGGATGACGGAGTAGTGGCCCTGGACGCGGAGGGCCGCATCACCCTGATGACCCACCGGGCCCGTGAATTGCTGGGAGAATGCCCGGCCACCGCCCGGCGGCTCTCCGAATGCGGCAGCAGCTATCTGCATATCCAGTCGCTGATGGACGATGCGGCGGAGAAGCGGGGAGCGGTGCGGGATACCCTGCTGCTGGCCGGCCCGCCGGAGCGGATTCTGCAGGTGTACGCGGCCCCCATCATCGATGGCGGCGGCGGTGCGCTGGCGGTGGTGGCGGATGTGACCCGCATCCGCAAGCTGGAATCCATGCGCAGCGAGTTTGTCGCCAATGTGACCCATGAGCTAAAAACCCCTCTGACCTCCATTCGGGGATATGTGGAACTGCTGAAAAGCGCCCCGCGGGACCCGGAAACCGCCCAATCCTTTTATGAAATTATCGAGATCGAGGCGGAACGGCTGCAGAAGCTCACCGACGATCTGCTGCAGCTCTCGGAGATCGAAAGCGCCCGGCCGGAGGGAGATCCGCCTCCGGTGCTGCTGGGGGAGATCACCGAGAAAATCGCCGCCTCCCTGCTGCCGGAGGCGGAGGCCCGGGGTATCGTCATTCACCAATATATGGACGGGGTACGGGTGAAAGCCGATCCACGGCGGATCTACCAGATGCTGAAAAACCTGATGGAAAACGCCGTGAAATACAACCGGGACGGCGGTGTGGTGAACGTATCCGCCGGATTGGAGCGCGGTGTGGCGGTGATCCGGGTTCATGATACGGGCATCGGCATTCCAACAGAGCATTTGGGGCGGATTTTTGAGCGGTTTTACCGGGTGGATAAAGGCCGTTCCCGGCAGCAGGGAGGAACCGGCCTGGGACTTTCCATCGTCAAACACATCGTCAGTCTTTATGGCGGGGATGTGCGGGCGGACAGCGAACCCGGGGTGGGAACCACCTTTACCGTCCGGCTACCGGCGGCGGCTGAGCCGGAAAAAGAATAATATAAGGGAGATAAGCGTTCTTTCCGGCCGATGTTGCGGCTGGAAAGGGCGCTTTTTTCGTGAATAGCGGCGAAAATATGGGGAAAGAAATGATTTTACATTGTTTTTTACTTGCAATGCTATCCGGGATTGCGTATAATAATGAGGAAAAATCTCTTGATTCCGGCGCGGGTCCATCGTATAATTATAGAATCCTGTCGGGAGAAACGGCGATGAAGCCGTACAAATAGGTTTGGAGGAGTTTACAGATGAAAAAAATGAGAGTTCTCTCCATGGCTATGGCCGCGTGTCTGGCTGTGGGAACCCTGGCCGGCTGCGGCGCCAACGGCGACAAGGAGAATACGCTGAAAATCGGCGGCACCGGACCCTTGACCGGTACGGCGTCCACCTATGGTGAATCCGTGAAAAACGGCGCTCAACTGGCGGTGGACGAGATCAACAAAGCCGGCGGCGTCAACGGCATCAAGCTGGAATTCATGACCTTCCAGGATGATGCGGCCGAGGGCCCCAAGGCGAAAACCGCTTATGAGAAGCTGATGGACGACGGCATGCAGATTTTCATGGGCGCCGTGACGTCCGGTGCTTCCGTGGCGTTGAACGACCTGATAAAGAAGGACGGCATCCTGCAGGTTACCCCCAGCGCTTCCCAGATTGAAGCGGCTTCGGAAAATTCCAACGCTTTCCGCATCTGCTTTACCGACCCGCTGCAGGGTGAGGCGATGGCGAAATACGCTTTTGAAACCCTGAAATACACCAAAGCCGCGATCATCTACAATCAGGATGACAGCTACAGCACCGGCATTTACAACGCGTTCAAGGCGAAATGGGCCGAGTTGGGCGGCACGGTTTCCGCCGATACCTCTTTCGGCAAGGACACCAGCGATTTCAGCGCTCAGGTTACCAAGATTGCGGATTCCGACGCGGAGTTCATTTTCATGCCCATTTATGCTGAGAAGGCTTCCCAGATCGCCGTGACCGCCAACAGCAAAAATGTGAAGCTGCCCATGGTGGGCTGCGACGGTATCGACGGCATTTTGTCCTATCTGGAAGGGGACAGCGCCAAGATGGTGGAGGGCATGGTCTATCTGACGCCCTTTATCGCCAGCGATCCTGATGAGAAGATCCAGAAGTTTGTGAAGGATTATAAAGCGAAATACAAAATGGATCCCGACCAGTTTGCCGCCGACGCCTATGACGCCATCTATGTCATCAAGGCCGCGCTGGAAAAAGCGGATATCAAGGATGCCAGCCTGGACGCCAAGGCTTTGGGCGAAAAGCTGGTTCCGGTGATGACCCAGATCAGCGTGGACGGCCTGACCGGGAAGATGTCCTTTACCGCGGAGGGCGAGCCCAACAAAGACGCCAAGGTGGCGAAAATCGTCAACGGCGCTTATGTGGCGCAGTAAGGCATCCATAGCATTTATGAAGTTTTGGGAATGGAGAGGCCGTGGCGGCCCCTCCATTCCTTTGTAGCAATATGTTTTGGGAAAATACTTTAAACAAGTTGATTTATTTCCCGCGCCCTATTATAATGTACAACGTAAACGTGGGTTCTTTTGCCGCGAGCAAGTGCCGCGGCTTTTTCACGGCTGTCTCCTACATAGACGAAACCATACGGCGGCCGGGGCTATCAGACTAACTGCGGAAGAGGAAAGACGATGGAGAAAATCATTGCAACCCTGATCGACGGCTTAAACCTCGGCAGCGTTTATGCATTGGTGGCGCTGGGGTATACCATGGTATACGGCATAGCAAAAATGCTGAACTTCGCTCATGGCGACGTGATCATGGTGGGCGCTTATACCATCATTATCTGTATATTGGAACAGGGCTTTGGCTGGCCGCTGGCGCTGCTGATATGTGTAGTGATCTGCGCGCTGCTGGGCTTTACTATGGAGAAGCTGGCTTACAAACCCCTGCGGCAGTCCTCGCCCCTGGCGGTATTGATCACCGCCATAGGCGTCAGCTATCTGCTGCAGAACATAGCCTTGCTGATATTCGGCTCCCGGCGGAAATTTGTGCCGGAGTTTCTCAATCTGGGCGGCGTCACCATCGGCGGCATCACCATCCAGGGCCTTTCTTTTGTGATTTGGGGCACCACCATCGTCATTATGATCGCCTTGTCCCTGTTTATTAAAAAGACGCGGACGGGCACCGCTATGCTGGCCGTGTCGGAGGACAAGGGCGCCGCCCAGCTGATGGGCATCAATGTCAACCGGACCATTTCCATCACCTTTGTCATCGGTTCCGCCCTGGCCGGCGTGGCGAGCATGCTGTACACGGCCAAGTATATGAATGTGGATCCCTACACTGGTTCCCTTTTCGGTATCAAGGCCTTTGCCGCGGCGGTGTTCGGCGGCATCGGCAGCGTGCCGGGCGCCATGATCGGCGGGCTGGTTATTGGTCTAATAGAGGCTTTTACCAGCGGCTTCCTGCCCGCCGGCCTCAACCAGGCATCCGATGGTTTTGCTTTTCTGATTCTCATTATCGTCCTGGTGCTGAAGCCCTCCGGCCTGATGGGGAAAAAGATCGTGGAAAAGGTTTAACGTGGGGGGAGGAATGATGGAAATGAAAACAGGCAAAAAGGGCTTTCCTGTCAAAAAGCTGATCCCCATTATCGCAGGTGTTTTGATTTACGTGCTGGTGGCCGTGGGTATTGGGCAGAGCATCCTGTCCCGCAGCATCCAAAACCTGATGGTGATGATGTGCTACAACGTGGTGCTGGCGGTTTCGCTGAACCTGGTGGTCGGCTTCCTGGGTGAGCTTTCCTTGGGGCACGCCGGGTTCTATGCTATCGGCGCCTATGTGGGCTGTATTGTAGCCTCGGCGGTGGATCTGCCGGTGGAGCTGAAATTTCTCTGCGGCGCGGCGGCGGGCGGTGTTGCGGCCGCTGTGGGTGGTTTCTTAATCAGTTCTTCCATCCTTCGCCTTAAGGGAGATTATCTGGCTATCGTGACCTTGGCGTTCGGTGAAATCATTCGTTCTTTTATCAAAATCATTCCCGGCACCGGCGGTACGGCCGGCTTGACGGGGATTCCGGGCTTCGGTTCCCGGCTGGAAACCTTCACCTTCGGCTTTGCCCTGGCGGTGATTACCATTGTGGTAAGCAGCAACTTCATCCATTCCCGCCACGGCCGGGCGGTGAAAGCCATCCGGGATAACGCCATCGCGGCGGAGGCTGCCGGTATCAATGTCAAAAGCTATAAAATCAAGGTGTTCACCCTGGCCGCGTTCTTCGCCGGGATGGCAGGCGTGCTGTTCGGGTTCAACACCGGTTTCATTGAGCCGGGGAATTTCAACTATAATGTGTCCATCGAAATCCTGGTTATGGTGGTTCTGGGCGGTATGGGCAGCATCACGGGTTCCATTATCGCCGCGGGCATCATCACTTTCCTACCGGAAATCCTGCGGGATGCGGATCAGTACAGGCTGCTGATTTACGCCGTCGCGCTTATTCTGATGATGCTGCTCAATGCTTCTCCGAAATTCGCGGCGTTTAAAGAGGCGATCAATCCCAAGCGCCTTTGGGCGAAGCGGATGAAAAAAGCGGGAAAGGAGGGGGCGTAAAGGATGGCACTGCTGGAAGTCAAGCATCTGGGCATTACTTTTGGCGGCCTGCGGGCCGTGGATGATTTCAATATCACCATTGAGCAGGGACAGCTTTACGGCCTCATCGGTCCCAACGGCGCGGGAAAAACCACGGTGTTCAACCTGCTGACGGGTATTTATAAACCCACCACCGGCGATTTCTCCCTGGACGGGGAGATGCTGGTCGGCAAAACTCCCGTGGAAATCAATAAAAAAGGCATCGCCCGTACCTTTCAGAATATCCGCCTTTTCAGGAACATGTCGGTGTTGGACAACGTGAAGGTCGGGCTGCACAACCAGAATAAAAATACCATGCTGGAAAGCATTTTTCGTCTTCCCCGGTTCCGCCGGGAAGAGCGGGAGATGGATCAGCGGGCAATGGAACTGCTGAAACTGTTCGATCTGGATAAGGAGAGCGGTTTTCTGGCGGCCAATCTGCCTTACGGCAAGCAAAGAAAGCTGGAAATCGCCCGGGCATTGGCTACAGATCCCAAGCTGCTGCTGCTGGATGAGCCGGCCGCGGGCATGAATCCCACCGAAACCGAGGAACTGATGCAGACGATCCGCTTTGTCAGGGACCAGTTCCATATGACCATATTGCTGATTGAGCACGATATGAAGCTGGTGTCAGGTATCTGCGAACAGTTGTCGGTGCTCAACTTCGGAACGGAATTGGCAAAAGGGAAAACCGAGGATGTGCTCAGGGACCCCAAGGTTATCTCGGCTTATCTTGGTGAATAAGGAGGGAACGCTGGATGGCGATCTTGACTGTGGAGGATCTGCAGGTATACTATGGTGTGATTCAGGCGATCAAGGGCGTTTCCTTTGAGGTCAATCAGGGGGAGATCATCTCTCTTATCGGGGCGAACGGCGCCGGTAAAACGACGATTCTGCATACCATTACAGGGCTTCTCCCCGCAAAGACGGGAAAGGTGACCTTTGACGGCCATGCGCTCAATCATATGCAGGCCCATAAGATTGTTTCCCTGGGTATGGCGCATGTGCCGGAGGGACGCCGGGTTTTTCAGCAGCTGTCGGTGATGGACAACCTGCAGCTGGGTGCTTATACACGGCGGGACAAACAGGAAATTGCCGAATCGCTGGAAAAGGTATTTGTCCGGTTCCCGCGGCTGAAGGAACGCCGCAAGCAGACGGCGGGCACCCTGTCCGGCGGCGAACAGCAGATGCTGGCCATCGGCCGTGCTCTGATGTCCCGGCCGAAGATGCTGCTGCTGGATGAGCCGTCCATGGGGCTTTCTCCCATACTGGTGCAGGAAATTTTCCAGTGCATCACCGAGGTCAATCGGGACGGCACCACCGTGCTGCTGGTGGAACAGAATGCCAAGATGGCCCTGTCCATCTCCCATCGGGCCTATGTGCTGGAGACGGGAAACATCTCCCTGGAAGGCCCCGCCGCCGAGCTGCTGGACAACGAACAGGTCCGGCAGGCCTATCTGGGCGGCTGACCTCCGGACGACGATCTTCCGCCCTGCCTGCCAACCGGCGGGCGGGGCTTCTTTGCGGCGACTGAAACTATCGGAAAGGACAGAGGCGTTTCATGGCGGAGCCTTCACAGCGTGGAAAGCAGTTTTTCGCCGGCTTGCGCACCGGCTGGCCGGTGCTGTTGGGATACATACCCGTTTCCTTTGCCTTCGCGGTATGGGCGGTGGGCAGCGGGCTGCCCTGGCAGCTGGTGCTGCTGATCTCCATGACCAATTTCACCTCGGCGGGCCAGCAGGCGGGAGCCGGCTTGCTGGCTGCCGGTGCGGGACTGCCGGAAATCGGCGTCACGGTGCTGGTGATCAATATCCGGTATATGCTGATGTCCTTGTCCCTTTCCCAAAAGATGCTGCGGATTCCGGTGTTGAAGCGGCTGCTGCTGGCCAACGGGGTGACGGATGAGATTTTTTTCCTTGCCATGCGGGAAAAGGGACAGCTGTCCGGCTGGTTTTTTACCGGCCTTTCCCTGGGGCCTTATGCCGGCTGGGTGCTGGGCACCCTGACCGGCGCACTGGCGGGGGCGGTGCTGCCCGCCGCCGTCACCTCCGCCTTGGGCATCGCTCTGTTCGCCATGTTTATCGCCATTGTGATGCCTGCCGCCCGGCTGTCCCGGGCGGTGGCGGTGGTCACTCTGACGGCGGTGGCGCTGAGCTGCCTCTTCCGCTGGATGCCGCTGCTGAACCGTGTCCCCTCCGGCTGGGCGCTGATCATCTGCGCCGTGGCGGCTTCGGTTATGGGCGCGTGGCTCTTCCCCGTGCCGGAGGTGGAGGAGGAAGGCGAAGGGGAGGCTGCACCATGAAGATGACGGTTTATTGGCTTTGCGGCGTGGCGGTGATGGCTTTGGTGACCTATCTGCCCCGGGTACTGCCCTTGTCGCTGATGCGGGGGAAGGTAAACAACCGTTTTGTCCGTTCGCTGCTGTATTACATGCCCTATGCCGTGCTGGGTGCCATGACCTTTCCGGCCATCCTTTATTCCACGGCCACCATGTGGTCCGCTCTGGCGGGCATGGCTGCGGCCCTGATCCTCTCCTTTATGGGAAAGGGATTGCTGCCGGTTGCCCTGGTCTCCACTGCGGCGGTTTTCATCACGGAATGCTTGATGCGGTGGGGACATATCTTGTAAGCATTTGAATAGGAGGAGTTGCTATGACAAAGGTTACCGTTAACCCCGGCGTCTGCGGTTTAGTCACCAAGGTGAAGGCTTCTTCCGAGGATCAAATGGAGGTTAAGCTGGAGATCGCCTCCGCCTGCCCCAGTATCAACGGGATGCTCAAGGAGCTGGGGGACACCTTTGACGCCTATGAGCTCTGCCTGGTAAAACCGGGAGAAGGGCCATTCTATGAGTATGCGGCGGAGCATCTGCCCGGCCACGCCAGCTGTCCGGCCATTGCCGGCATCCTCAAATGTGTGGAGGTAGAATGCCGTTTGGCGCTGCCCAAGGACGCCTCCATCGTGTTTGAAACGGAATAAGGATAGCGCATCGCTAGACGGACGGGAAACCGTCCGTTTTTTTACTTTTTTTCCAACCCATCCCTTTCTTAGGGTACTAAATTGGTGAAACAACATGTTGTGGATTTCATGGGAAAGTGAGGTAGCCATGTGACGAATTCCCATCAGCCTCTGAAACAGCTGGAGGAATATCTCCCTAAAATTATTGGTTTCTCCTATCAAAAGACCGGAAGAAAAGAGGATGCGGAGGATCTGGCGCAGGAAATTGTTCTGCAGTTGTTGCTTTCTCTGCAAAAAGGCACGGAGATCGCCAATATAAACGCTTTTGTCTGGAGCGTGTCCCAGCATACTTTCTGTAAATGGCTCCGGGCAAAAAAACGGGGCAGTACCGCCTATCTGCCCGATTCCTATCCTGCGGAGGAGGATGCGGAAAACAGCTATATTCTTCGGGAAGAAAGGGCCCTTCTTCGGCGTGAAATCGCTTTGCTTTCCCCCAAATATAGGGAAACGCTTGTGCTGCATTATTTCGAGGGGAAAAGCTGTGAAGAAATTGCCGAACAGCTGGACAAAAGGATTGGAACCGTGAAGTGGTGGCTTCATGATGCCAGAAAATTGCTGAAGGAAGGAATGATGGTTATGCGTGAATATGGAGAAAGAAGTTTTCATCCGGGCGTTCTCTTTGTATCCTGCCAAGGGAACCCTGGCATGCACGATGAACCCATGAGCAGCGTGAAACGCAAATCCGCCCAAAATATTTTATTGGCAGCTTACCGCCGTCCGCTCACAATGGAAGAACTTTCCCTGGAGATGGGCATCGCCGCGCCCTATATGGATGACGAGGTTCGCTTCCTCTGTGATCAGCAATTGATGAAAGAGGTTTCCCAGGGACAATATCAAACGGATTTTGTTATTTTGCCGGGTGAAAACAAGGGGATTGGGGATCGGATTCATTCCGATTGTTTTCCGGGTTATTTTCAAGATTTGATCGCTTATTTGGAGACAAAAAAGGAATTGCTGCAAAGCCCCCCCTTCAACACGGCGGGTTTTCTATGGAACCGGCTGCTGTGGGTGTATCTTCCCATGCTCACCGATCTGATGTTGTGCCGTTTTAAACAGGAAGAATGCCATGTGGTGGTGTATGCGGATATTCCGCTGCGGCCCCACGGCGGCAAATGGATTGCTTTGGGATATGAAAACAGACTTTTTTCGGATTTGACAGGAGCTTCCAAGCAGCCCTATCATTATTTCGATGGTCCTGTTCATAAAACAGGGAAGGCTTTCGCTCAGGGGTTTTTCCATTATTGGAGCGGATTGGACAGCCGGGTATTTTTTGATATCCCGGATGAGGTGTTCGCCCTTTGCGGGCGGATAATTTTAAAGGATCAGGCGGTTTCCGGTTTGAATGAAGAAGAGAAGGAAATGTTCAGTATCGCTGTGGAAAAAGGTCTGTTTATCAAAACAGAGCAGGGATTTAAACAAAATTATTATGCCGTAGATAGAAAAACCATGGAATCGCTGGGAAAAATAGCTGCCGGTTTTTATGAAACAGCCGTGTCTTATTTTCGCCGTGGATATCAGTCGATACTGGAAATGTATCGATCGTACATTCCCGAGCATTTGAAATGGCAGATGGGCAATTTTCTTTCCAATCATTTGGGGAATTTCACTACCTGCTCCCTGTTTGAAGGGATGAATAGCGGCGTCCTTTCTCCACCAGACGATGAAAACCGGACATGGCTCAGTCTATTTGCCTGGGACTGATAAAGCGAAATCAAACGGAGAGCGACAGCAATTGCTGTCGCTCTCCGTTTGATTTCTTGCCGATATTATCCCAAACCAGGGAGCACGCCCAAATGTTCCAGCAGGATTTTCACGCCGATCAGGATGAGAACGATGCCGCCGATAACCTCGGCTTTGCGGCCGAAAAAGTTGCCGGTGCGGCAGCCGATTTTAACGCCGGCGAAGCAGATGACAAAGGTGACCACCGCGATAACCAGGCAGCAGATCAGGTAGCCCCAGGAGTGGATCAGGAGACCGGTGCGGGGCATAACGGCCAGGGATGCACCCACGGCCAGGGCGTCGATGCTGGTGGCGAGAGACATCACCAACAGATTCTTCCAGCTGCAGGGATCGCCTCCCGGCAGATCATCCTCGCCGCCCCGGAAGACCTCCCACAGCATCTTGCCCCCAATGAAGGCCAGCAGACCGAACGCGACCCAGTGATCGAAGGCGCTGATCTTATCCGCAAAGGTGCGGGCGATGGTGTAGCCGATCAGGGGCATCAGGCCCTGAAAAAATCCGAAGCTGCCGGATATGCGCACGGTCTGCCGCCAGCAGGTGTGGCAGAGCACAATACCGCTGCTCACCGACACGGCGAAAGCATCCATGGCTAAACCAGCGGACATCAGCAGCAGGGTCCAGATATCCATATGTACGAACCAGCCTCCTCAAAATTGCGCAGCGTCCCATCATTATACCCCTTGTCAGGGGAGCTGTCAACCAATCTTACCTATTTATGCATATTGCGGCAGTGGCGGAATTATGTGGCGATTTGTGTATTTGTCAAAGAAAAGCCGCCGGATAAACAAAGAAAACAGGATTTTCGCGCTATTCCTCACCGGGGCGCTGTTTTCTCTTGACAAGAACCCGGGAGGAATGCGATAATATCCCGGTAAGCATTAAGGCGGGCCGCTCCGGCGGCGGAAAGGCGTGATTGTGTAATGTCCAACTATACGGCGGAAGACATCATCCGGATTGTCAAAGAAGAAAACGTGCGGTTTATCCGTCTCCAGTTTACGGATATCTTCGGCTCGTTCAAGAATATTGCCATCACGGCCAGCCAGCTGGAAAAAGCGCTGCAGAACAAGTGCATGTTCGACGGTTCCTCCATCGAGGGATTTGTCCGCATTGAGGAATCGGATATGTACCTATATCCCGATCTGGACACCTTCCTGATCTTCCCCTGGTACGACGAGGACAACCGGGTGGCCCGGCTGATCTGCGACGTTTACAAGCCGGACGGCACTCCCTTTGAGGGCGATCCCCGGGGATTGCTGAAAAAGGTACTGCGTCAGGCGGAGGAGATGGGCTTTACCGCCTTCAATGTGGGGCCGGAATGTGAGTTCTTCCTCTTCAACAATGATGAAAACGGCCATCCCACCACCAAATCCAACGACCGGGGCGCCTATTTTGAACTGGGACCCACCGATCTGGGGGAAAGCGCCCGGCGGGATATGTGCCTGATGCTGGAGGACATGGGCTTCGAGATTGAAGCTTCCCATCATGAGGTGGCCAACGGCCAGCATGAGATCGATTTCAAATATGACGGCGCGATGAACGCCGCGGACAATATCGTCACCTTCAAGCTGGTGGTGAAAACCGTGGCCCATATGCACGATATGTACGCCACCTTTATGCCCAAGCCTATCTACGGCATGGCGGGCAGCGGGATGCACGTCAACATGTCTTTGATGTAGGATGGAAAATACGCCTTATATGATGCGGTCGATGACCTGGGGCTGAGCAAAACCGCCTACAGCTTTGTGGCCGGTATCCTGGAGCATGCCCGGGGCATGGCGGCGGTGACCAATCCGCTGGTGAATTCCTACAAGCGACTGGTTTCCGGCTACGAGGCGCCGGTGTATATCGCCTGGTCCGCCAGCAACCGTTCGCCGCTGGTGCGGGTTCCCGCCTCCCGGGGCATCGGGACTCGTCTGGAGTTGCGCAATCCCGATCCTTCTGCCAACCCTTACCTGACGCTGGCACTGTGCCTGGCCGCCGGTCTGGACGGTATTCGCCGGGGGCTGGTGCCGCCTCAGTCCACCGATGCCAACATCTTTGAGCTGACGGAAGATGAGCGGGAGGAAAGAGGAATTCTGAGCCTGCCCTCCAACCTCAGCGAAGCGGTGCGGGCGATGAAGCGGGATCCCCTGATCCGAGAGACGCTGGGAGAGCATATTTTCCAGAAGTATGTCACCCACAAAAAGGAAGAGTGGGACGAATACAAAATCCGGGTGACCCAGTGGGAGCTGGACCGGTATTTGGAGCGGTACTGATAAAACTAAAGCGCCCTGGAATGTTAGATTCCAGGGCGCTTCAGCGTTGCCAAGGTCTTTGGCCGTTGTTGAGTTCCGGGCAGCAGACGGCTTAAGAGAATAGAGGGAGGATGACGAAAAGTGATCCTCGGTGAAGGAGTGAGGCTGGTGCTGAAAAGAATCCTGCGCTACTTCTGGCAGCTTCTGCTTTTCCCGCTGCTCTATATTCCCTATGATTTTCTCAATACCACCGTCCTGGTGAAATGGCTGGGCTGCGGCTGCCCACGGGTGGATGAACAGGGCATTGTGATGGAGAACCGATTCAACGCCAATGATTTCACCCTTTTGTTTTGGACGGGCATTGCGCTGATCGTTTTGGGCGTTTCCGTCTTTCAATGCCGGAAAATAAAGACATGGCCGACCCGGCTCCTTTATTTGGCGGCGAATCTGCTGCTGTCGATATTGTTCGCATGGAATTTTATCGGATTTATGCAGTGGAGATAAGGAGAAACAATGCCTAAGCGCCCTGAAACCTTGTGGTTTCAGGGCGCTTAGGCATTGTTTTACGGTGCTTTGGCAACGTTCAGATATCCTTCCGCATTGCGCAGCAGGTTGAACAGAGAAGAAGCGAAGAGGGGATACTGCCGGGTGATATCGTCCGGGAGGATTTCCGGCATCCGTTCCGGATCCAGTCCATGGGTTTCGCCGATCTTGTGGCCCTGGGCCAGGTAGCCGATCCGGGCCAGGGATTTGCCTTGTTCCCCCAGCAGAGCGGAGGGATAGATATAGGCATCCACCGAGAACATGGCGGCGGGATTCTTGGGGTTGGCCGCGTACAGTTCCCGAAACACCGCATAGACGGCCAGAGTCAGATAAGCGGATATCTCGGTGGTTAAGCCCTTATTGTTGCACCGCTGCAGCAGATCAAAAAGGATGTTGAGGGAATTGACGATCAGCTTTTTATTCAGCACCGGCAGCACGCTGCCCCGGAACTGATTTTCCTTGGCGGAGGGATCGTTGTCGGGGATTTCATTCACGGCGATCACCGCGCCGGTTTTATCCGGCGTGCGCCCCAGCAGATAATCGCAGGAAACATGATAATAATCCGCGGAACGAACCACAAAATCCAGGCCGCATTCCCGGATGCCCTTTTCATAGTGGGATAAAAGGGCCTGGGAGACGCCCAGATCGGTAGCCGCTTTCTTCTGGCTGATGCCGCGTTCTTTCCGCAGTAAGGTCAGGATTCTAGGAAAAGCGCTGTTCATGCATACCCTCCACCCGCCGCCCGCAGCGGCTATGTATTCTTCTCACAACAAAAAAGCAAAAGGGCCCATCCCCCTCCCGGAGAAGGGGGGACCTTCTGCGTTCCCAACAGTTTTTGACTTCCCTATTGACAGCCGCCGCCTGTATTCTCTATACTGTATGTTATCGATTATACAATAGGATGATACGGTTTGTAAATCGTCAAAATGTGATTTTTGGGAGGGAATTTTGATGAAATCCTACAAAATACATCTAATCCGGCATGGCCGCACCCAGGCCAACGAGGAGGGCTTATATATTGGACGGACCGATCTGCCTCTGTCGCCGGGCGGGCTGAACGATCTGCTGCAGCTGAAGGAAAGCGGCGGATATCCGGGCGCGGCCCGGTTTTTTACCAGCCCTCTGACCCGCTGCCGGCAGACTCTGGAGGTACTCTATCCCGGCTGCCGGCAGGAAGTGGTGGAAGGCTTGGCGGAATGCGATTTCGGCCGGTGGGAGGGCAAAAGCGCCGCCGCGCTGCAGCAGGATGCATCTTTCCGGGATTGGATCGCCGGCCAACAGACGGAGATTCCCGGAGGGGAGGATGCGGCGGCTTTCCAGAAACGGGTGACGGGAGCTTTCGAGGAGCTGGTGCAGCTGCTGATGTGTTCCGGCGACACCGAGGCAGAAGTCTGCACCCACAGCGGGGTAATAAAGATTCTGATTGCGGCTTATTACCAACCCCGGGCACCCATGCAATAATGGGCGGCGGACGATGGCTGCGGCTTCACCCTGCGGATCACCCCTTCTTTATGGATGCGGGAGCCGGTGGCGGAAGCGGAAGCCGTGATCCCTGCGCCTGCGGAGCGCCGGTCCTGAAAGAAATTTTGAGTAAGAAAAATGGCAATCCGCAGAATTGGTTGACGACATTTTCCAGTTTATGGTATACTGGAGTTGGCGCAGAGCGCCAACTCTTGGAAGAGCAGCTTGTGCACCATAAATGGTGGTGCACATTTTGCAGCTAACACTGCAAAACCGCTGTTCTTCCGGTGGGTGCTTTGTCTAATGTTTTGGAGTTGGCGCAGAGCGCCAATTCTTGGAAGAGCAGCTTGTGCACCATAAATGGTGGTGCACATTTTGCAGCTAACACTGCAAAATCACTGTTCTTCCGGTGAGTGCTTTGTCTAATGCTTTGGAGTTGGCGCAGAGCGCCAACTCTTAAAAAGTCCTTGCGGACCGAAAAGGGAGGTCCGCATTTTGCAGCTTGCGCTGCAAAACCGGCCTTTTTTCGATGAGGGCTTACCCCAATATAAAGGCTGGCAGAGCCGGCTCTATTTTTCCTGCGAGACGTATTTTTCTTTGCAGGAACACGTAGATTAAAACAGGGCCTAAACGAACTTTATTAAGGAGGCGCATGCGTGAAGAAAAAACTGGCGGAAAAGATACGGGAGGCATTGACCTCTGTGCTGCCCATCACGGCTATCGTGCTGCTGCTCAGCTTCACGCTGGCGCCGCTGCCGGTGGGCACCATGCTGATGTTTCTCATGGGCGCGGTGATGCTGATCCTGGGAATGGGATTCTTTTCCCTGGGAGCGGATATCGCCATGATGCCCATCGGCGACGCCGTGGGCGGTCAATTGGCCAAGTCCAAGAAACCGGTGACGCTGATTGTGGTCTGTCTGCTGATCGGCGTAGCCATTACAGTGGCGGAACCGGATCTGCAGGTGCTGGCGCGGCAGGTGCCCGCTGTACCGGATTTTACCATTATTATCACTGTCGCAGTGGGCGTCGGCGTTTTTCTTGTGCTGGCGGCGGTGCGCAGTCTGCTGAAGATTCCCCTGCGCTGGGTGCTGCTGGTACTCTACGCGGTGGTGTTTGTGCTGGCGTTTTTCATTCCCAGGGAGTTCCTGGCCGTGGCCTTCGATTCCGGCGGCGTCACCACCGGACCCATTACGGTGCCCTTTATCATGGCGCTGGGCATGGGAATGGCCTCCATGCGTGCGCATAAATCCTCCCAGGAGGACAGCTTCGGCGTGATCGCCCTGTGCAGCATCGGCCCGATTCTGGCGGTGATGCTGATGGGGCTGGCCTTCCAATCCACGGAGATTTCCTATACGCCCTTTGAAATCCCCGACATGTTCACCTCCCAGGACGTGGCACGGGAGTTTGCCCACGGCCTGCCGGAATACTTCAAGGAGGTGGCCTTCGGCTTGCTGCCGATTCTGGCCTTTTTCGCGGTGTTCCAGATCGTGGCGCTGAGGATGCGCCGCAAGCCCCTGCTGAAAATTCTGGTGGGCGTGGTGTATACCCTCATTGGCCTGGTACTGTTTCTGACCGGGGTCAACGTCGGGTTCATGCCGGCGGGCTATTATATCGGCAAGGAGATCGCCCAGATGTCCTATCGGTATATCCTGATCCCGCTGGGCATGGTGGTGGGCTACTTCATCGTGGCGGCGGAGCCGGCGGTGCATGTGCTCAACCGGCAGGTGGAGGAGATCACCGAAGGCGCGATTCCCCAGCGGGCCATCAGCCTGGGATTGTCGGTGGGCGTCGCCTGTTCGGTGGGGATTGCCATGATCCGGGTGCTGACGGGGATTTCCATCTTCTGGTTCCTGATCCCGGGCTACGGTATTGCCCTGGCTCTCTCCTTTTTTGTGCCGAAGATCTTTACCGCCATCGCCTTTGACTCCGGCGGTGTGGCCAGCGGGCCCATGACGGCGGCGTTTCTCCTGCCCTTTACCATGGGCGCCTGCGACAGCATGGGGGGCAATATCCTCACTGACGCTTTCGGCATCGTCGCCATGGTGGCGATGACCCCGCTGGTAACCATTCAGGTGATCGGCCTGTTTTATCGGCTCCGGCACAGCAAAAAAGCCGGATCTCTGGAAGGCGACGCCTCCGCCGAGGCGGCGGTCCTGCGGAAAGATTTTGTGCTGAGGGATGATATTGTGGACTATACGGCGGACGGTGGGAAGGAGGCAGAGGGATGAGCAGAGAAGGAAAGGAACCCATCGTCAAGCTGCTGGTTACCATCATGGACCGGGGCAAGGGGGAGCGGGCGGTGGAATTTTACCGCTCCCGGGGACTGCCTTATCATTTCATCACCCTGGGCTTCGGTACGGCCAATTCTCAGATACTGGACTATTTCGGCCTGAGTGAAACGGAAAAAGATATCGTGCTGACCTTGGTCCAGGAGGAGCGGGTGCTGCGGCTGCTGCAGGATACCACCGCCGCTTTTCGGATGACCGGGCCGGGCCGGGGGATTCTGTTTACCCTGCCCCTCAGCGGCGTCAGCGGCCGGGTGCCGCAGATACTGGAATATACAGCAAAGGAAAAGGAGGAAGCCGGCATGGAGGAAAAACAGGAGACAGCGGGAGAGGCCGAGGAAAGAAAGGTGCCTTTTGATCTGGTGCTGACCATGGTGGAGCGGGGCAATGTGGATACCGTCATGCAGGCCGCCTCCAAGGCGGGCGCCCGGGGCGGCACGGTGCTTCACGTCCGGCGGGTTGGCTATGAGGAGGCGGAATCCTTCCTGGGCTTTACCATCCAGCCGGAAAAGGAGATTGTGGCGATTCTGGCGCCCCGCACCATGAAGCATGAGCTGATGCTGGCCATCAACGAGGCCGCGGGGATTAAAACCGATTGCCGAGGCTTGCTGATGAGCCTGCCGGTGGACGACATCATGGGATTGTAAGATAAAAAAACAGGGCCTATCCGAAAGGATCGGCCCTGTTTTTGGCTATTCATAACCCCAATAGACGAGGGTATTTTCAATGATGTCACCCAGATTCCTGTTCCGCATAGGCGCTTCCTGCGGAGAGGACAGCAACTGCAAGGGATTGACGAGATCTCTCAACAGAGACAGATCATACCAATTGTCGGGAAGTTCTTTTCCTCCGCAGGCACGATAGGTTTGTTCAAACAGGCGGATATGCGTATTGTTGAAAAGCGAACGGTAGCGGAAAAAGGCGCCTATATCCGCCAGAGAGTGTCCCCATGACGCGCTTTCCCAATCGACAAAAAACACTTGATTTTCTTGGTTCACAAGCATATTCACAGGGCGGAAGTCGCAATGAATAAACGACCGGATGCCGTCGATTTCCGCAAGGAAGTCCTGTTTGTCGGATACCAGGCGCAGGATCTTTTCCCGCTTTTTTTCTCCTATGCGCGCTCTCACCACCGGATTCTCCAAAAAAGCTTCATACCATCCCGCGAAAGGCGGCACATCCCATTGCGTCAGTCCGCTGGCGTCATCTAGAGGAACGCCGTGTATGACGGCGGCAGCAGCAGCGACTTGTTCCAGCAATCCATAGTCGCAGGAGCCCTTTTCTACTATATGTTTTTGCAGGGATACGCCGGGAATGTATTGATAGATGAACAGATGCTTTTGCTGCCGTATGGTGTGGAACAGCAGCCTGGGAACAGGAATTTTGTCCTTTACCAAGGCATAAGCCGGAATTTCGTTATTGAGCCCGGCCGCGCTGGCCGCCCTGAATAAAAATTTGCCTTTGTTTGTTTCCACAACATAATTGCTGTTTTTGCATCCGAGGCGGATTGCCTGAAAACCTGAGACGGTTATGGCTTTGTCATAGGCGTTCAGAATGGAGGATATTTCCTCCAGGCCGATGTCCAGAATGGGAATATATCGTTCCCAGGTCAAATCAAACATGTTGTTCATCCCCATTTGTATACGCTATCTCTGCGGAAAGAGCAGAATACCGCTATTATAGCAGATCAATGAGGAAAGGGATACGCTTTCAAAAAGCGTATCCCTTTTTTTTAGGATGCTGTGCGGATTTTTATAGCGGGCTCCGCAGCCGAAAGCTTATCTCGAGGCAGCCATAAAAACAACTGCCAACAGTTGTTTCCCTCTGTCTGCGGGACTTCTGGGGACTCCACCGTGATTTCCAGTGTGCCGCCGACGAGAGCGGCCTCGATGGGGTGAAAAGCCTGACCGGCGGTCACATTCCGCACAGCGGCCCACACCAGCACCCGGTCTTCATAAAGGGCGTCGTTTTCATATTCCGCGAGATCCACCCCGCACCGGGCCGCCCAATCGTCCATATCGGGAGCGCTGTATTGCCAAAACCGGTGGAATTCCTCCGCGGACAGGAACCGCGCGCTGTTCACATGTTCAGGAAAGCAGCTGCCGCTCTGCGGATCGGGTCCCCCGGTATAATCGATGATGGCGATTTTCTCTCGGGGAAGTTCCAGCCAGTCGGTTTTATAATAAACGTTGATGTCCCGCACATCCTCTGCGGTGAGCCAGCCCTTTTCATAGGCTTCCGGCAGATCGGCCCATGCTCCTTCATGATAGACGGAGATGGTGGTGAGGGTGGGGTACCAAAAATATTGTCCGGCCACCGTCTGAGTGGCGATGGCGGTATCGGCCCAGCCGCCGAACATCACGGCCACGCTGCCGCCGTAGGTGCCGTAATAGGAGGCGATACCGTCATACACGCCGGAGGAAAAACGGTTCTGCGATTTCTCCAGTTCCCGCTTCTTTTCCGCTGTCAGGGGAATCTGTGGACGGGGGACATCCTCCACGAATTCCACCCGGATATCCTCCTCGGCCTGCAACTCTGTTCGGGGGATCATCAGGAAGAATTCCCAGGCGGCGGTCTCCCGGCTGGTTTCCTCCGGCGGGGCCATCTTCCGCAGGGTGATGGTCAGGCCGTCCTGGGTGCGAGCGACGTTGGCCGTTTCATACAGGCAGCGGCCGCCCTCCACCTCCGCTCGGATCCAAATCAGATCCTCGGTGAGATAGGAGTGTTGCAGCTGCCAGGAGAGAATGCCGTTCAGCCTCTGCAGCCCGTCGGGAATCGCTGGGGCGGAAATTTCTTCACCCAGGTCGGCGGTATAGCGTTCCAGATGTGTCTGAAATTCCTCCAGGCTGCGGATGCGTTTGATTTGTATAGCGCTGTTTTCCGCCGGGTAGGCGCCGTCCGCTCTGGCCTGCTGAACCGTGGTGGTTTGGAGCGGCTCTCCCTTAAAAACGGGAGGCGCATAGGAGGAAACGGCGCTGCTGCCGCTGTCCGCGGAGGAGTCCGCCGGAACGGGCAGACGGTGCAGGAGAAGGGGCAGCAGCGCCGTGCCCGTCAGCAGCAGGGCACAGGCCGCCGCTATGGCGGCGATACGGCGGGGACGGCGTTTTCTGTTCTCCGCCGGCTGGACGGCGGTGATTTGGTAGGCCGCCCGCTCCTCTTCCGTTGAAAGGAAAGCGGGCGCATCGGCCCGGGCCATGGCTTTCAGCCGTTGACGCACCTGCCGGGCGGATATTCTGCGATGTCGCATGAAGAGATCAGCTCCCATCATTTATAGGTTTCGGATCAATGGTGTTCAGTCGGCCAGTGCTTCCCGCAGCTTCTGCACAGCAGCACGATACTGCCAGGCAACCGTGCCCGGAGCTCTGCCGAGGATATGGGCGGTTTCCCGCAGTGAGAGGTCCGCCACCGCGTGCAGTGCCACCACCTGTCGCTGGGCCTCGGGCAGAACCGCCATGGCTTGCTGAAGGGTCAGCTTCCGGCAGATGCGCGCCTCCTCCGACGGAACGGCCGGTTCAGCGGGAAGCGCCGGTTCTCCGCCGGGTGCCCGGCCTTTTTGGCGCAGGCTGTCCACTGCGGCGTGATAGGCTACGGCAGAGAGCCAGCTCCGGTATCTGCCCCGAAGGGCATACGCCTCCCCTCTCTGCCACAGCCGCAGGAACACCTCGGATACCACGTCCTCCGCGTCGGCGTGCCCCAGGACGGAAAGGGCCACGGCGTACACCAGCGGCGCACAGGCGGTATACAGGGCGGAAAACGCCGCGTCATCCCCGGCGGCCGCCTGCTGATAGATCTTGCGGAACTGCTGCTCCGTCAGCTGACCGCTCATGCTTCCACCCCTCCTCCGCTTGCTGAAAGATTTTTCACCTATAAGACGGTTTATCCAGTCTGTTTTTATGGGTACGGAACCGGATTTTTTGCAAAAAGCGGCATTTCCATCAAAAGGATGGAAATGCCGCTTGGCAGCAATTGTTTACCCGGCCGCCAGTTTACAGCAGCTGATCCAGCGGGGTATAGGGAATATCCAGACTGACGGCCACATTTTCGCAGGTGCAGGCGCCTCGATAGATATTGACGCCGGCGGCCAGGTGGCAGCTCTGGCGGCAGGCAGCCTCCAGTCCCTGGTTGGCGATCATCAGGCCGTAGGGGAGGGTGGTATTGGCGAGAGCAGCAGTGGAAGTGCCGGGAACCGCGCCGGGCATATTGCCCACGCAATAATGAACCACCCCGTCCACTGTATACACCGGATCATCGTGATAGGTCACCCGGGAGGTTTCGCAGCAGCCGCCCTGGTCGATGGCGATATCTACAATCACCGCACCGGGATTCAGCAGCCGCAGATGCTCTTTTTTCAGCACTTTGGGGGTGGAGGCGCCTGCCACCAACACCGCGCCGATCACCAGATCCGCGCCGGTGAGGGCGGTTTCCAGATTCCCTTCGGTGTTGTACAGGGTCGCTACCTGGCCGCCGAAGATATCATCCAGATAAGCCAGCCGGTCCAGGTTGAGATCCAGCACCGTCACCTGGGCGCCCATGCCCAAAGCCAGACGGCAGGCGTTGGTGCCGGCGATGCCGCCGCCCAGCACCACCACCTTGCCCTTAGCCACGCCGGGCACGCCGCCCAGCAGGATTCCCCGGCCGCCGAAGGGCTTTTCCAGATATTTGGCTCCTTCCTGCACGCTGAGGCGGCCGGCGATCTCGCTCATGGGCCGCAGGCAGGGAAGGGCTCCCTTGGCATCGGTGATGGTTTCAAAGGCCACGGCTTTAACGCCGGAGCGCAGCAGCGCGTCGGTCAGCTCCCGGCTGGCGGCCAGATGCAGATAGGTGTAGAGGATTTTATCCTTTTTCAAAAGGTGGTATTCCTCCGGCAGAGGCTCCTTGACCTTCACCACCATATCGCAGGTATCGAAAACAGCGGCGGCATCCGGCAGGATTACCGCACCCTTGGCCTGATAGGCTTCATCAGTAAAACCGGCGCCCAGTCCCGCTCCCGCCTGTACATATACGGTGTGCCCGGCGGCGGTGTATGCCTGGACGCAGTTGGGGGTGAGTCCCACCCGGAATTCCTGTTTCTTGATTTCTGTAACAGTGCCTACTCTCATAGATTCCTCTCCTTTGAACCGCAGGTAATCAATAACGATTTAGCTTTCATTATAGGCAATTTCAGCCCATTTGTCCATATTTTTCTCATCGTTTTTCTTCGGAGAGCCGGCAGCCGCAAGAAGAGCAGGGGATGAAATCGTCAGATTTCATCCCCTGCTCTTCTTTTTCATTCTCTTCTATGCTATACTGAACCCGACAGGTTTATTGGCCGATCTTTTCGCTGTATTCCCGCAGCAGCCACATATAGATGCGGTAGTTGTCCATAGACACACCCGGCGGGGTTTGATGATCCACCGAGGGGATATAGCCGCCGGAGCGGATGGCGGGGAGGATGCGCTCAAATTCCGCCCGCATGGCTTCTTCGCCGAGATGCATGATGGTTTTGTCGTAGCCGCCGATCATGATAAGTTCCGGATACTGCGCCCGAATGCGGTTGACGTCCACGCCGGCCATCCGTTCCAGAGGCAGAATACCCTCGATGCCCCCTTCCAGGAACCAGGGGATCAGGGGCTCCACATTGCCGTCGGTATCGATGAGCACCTTGGTGCCGTGGGCTTTGATCAGGGGCGCCAGCTCCTTGTAATAGGGCAGGATAAATTCCTCATACTGGTCCTTGGAACACATAGGTCCCAGGTTGTAGGACATATCCTCCGCAAAGGTCATAAACTGGGGCTGGATCAGGGAATAAATCACGTCCAGGATTTTCTTGTGGAAATCGCACAGATCCCGATTGATGCGGTGCATCAGCTCGGGATAGTCGTAGAAGGCGAACAGGTGGTTTTCAATACCGAAAAGGGTGCGAGGGAACCAGAAATACCCCTCCAGGGTGAACCAAAACACTGGATCCCGGTCCCCCTTCTCCTTCAGGGTTGCCAGGATGCTTTGGCGCAGGCTTTCCAGCACCTCGTCGGTGAAGAGGAAGGGCCGGACCTTTTCGTAGTCCTTTTCATCCAGAATCACCGGCCCCCCGTGAGAAGTGGCATAGGGCATACCCGCGCCCCGGAGGGGACACCAATACTGGTGCAGCAGGTCCTGGCCCCAATAATCGTTGATGCCGTCCGCATAATCGTCGATGGCCGGGAGGCCCTCCTCCTGCCAGCGGGCAATGGTTTTTTCCCACCAGCCGGCCCATTCGATGATCGGCGTGCGGTCAATGGTGGTGTCCAGCTGAAGGAAGCGGCGGAAGCGTTCGGAGTTGGATAACGTCATGGCGCGAAGCTCCTTTTATTGGCGGATTTTTTATTCGGCAAGCCGCGATGCGGCCCTGTGAACAGGGAACGGCGCGGCGGCTTACCTCAATTATATCGAATAGGCGGCGGCTTCGCCATGGGGCGGAAATGGCCGTATGTGGGGGTGAAATTGTGCAGGAGATTTTACTGGAGGATTTGGCGGGACGGGGAGCGGACTTTTACTGCGATATCTTTCAGGTGGTGGAGGATATCTCGGCCCATACCCATGATTTTCTGGAGGTGGCCTATATCCTGGAGGGAACGCTGGTGCACAGCGCGGGGGGGCATACCTGCACCGCTCGGGAGGGGGAATATTTTGTCATTGATAATGGGGTTTCCCATGTCTATCGCTGTCCCCTGGGACCGGCCAAGGTGTTCAACTGCCTTTTTCGCCCGGCCTTCCTGGACAACACCCTGCGTTCCAGCCGGGGCATGGACGACGTGCTGCAGAGCCACTGGCTCCACGTGAGGCCGGGTTTCCGGTTCGGGCCTTACAGCGGCGCCGCCTTCACCGACCCGGATGGGCGGGTGCGGCGCAATCTGGAGATTATGCGGGAGGAATTCGGAAAGCGGGAGCTGGGATACATGGCGGTTGTTCGGGCCCGGCTGCTAGAGCTGATGGTGCTCACCATGCGGCAGCTGCGGCTGGAACAAGCGGAAACTGAGGACGGGGATCTGGCATATCTCAAAACCATGGCGGAAACCCGGTTCGCCGAGCCGCTGCGGCTGGAAGAGCTGGCGGGAAACCTCCACCGGGATCCGGCCCATCTCAGCCGGAAGTTCCGGCGGGTGTGCGGCTGCGGGTTCAAGGAGTATCTCCAGCACTGCCGGATGGAGGAGGCCCGGCGGCTCCTCGCCAACACCGACCGGCTGGTGGCTGATGTGGCGGAAAGCGTGGGATACCGGGACCGAAAGTTTTTCAACCGGCTGTTTCTGGCCCAGACAGGTACCACTCCCTCGGAATACCGGCGGACCCGTCGGCAAAACGGCGGTTGACAATTGGAAGCGTGAGGCATATAATAAGGGTACTCCAAAAGATGGAAGGATGATTGTTATGTTGGTACACAGAAGAGGAACAACCGCATAGAACAATCACCATGGCTGAAAAGGGAACACCGGCCGTGGCGTGTTTGCCACGGCTTTTTTGCGCCTTTTTTCAGCCGCGACCATCAAAAAAGGAGACAAATTTTGCAAGAAAACACAACTTTAATAGCGGGCGGCTGCTGGATGGAGCAGACTGCCATTGATCAGTTGAACAAGACGGCGGCGCTGCCCGGCGTGATCCGGGCGGTGGGACTGCCGGATCTTCACGCGGGGAAGATTCCGGTGGGTATCGCCCTGGAAACCCAGGGGATTTTGTATCCGCATCTTATCGGCGGGGACATCGGCTGCGGCATGAGCCTTTTTCAGACCAGCTGCGCCCTGCGCCGGTACAAGGCGGACCGGTTTGTCACCCGGCTCAATCACATCCGGGCGCTGGAAGAACTCCCGCTGACCCAGGCGCTGCCCGATTGTCCGCTGGCCGCGCCGGGAACCATTGGCGGCGGCAATCACTTCGCTGAATTCCAGCGGGTGGAGGAGGTGCTGGATCCGGAGGCTTTCCGGCAGCTGGGCATCGACCGGGAGCGGCTGCTGCTGCTCATCCACAGCGGGTCTCGGGACTACGGTCAGCGGATCCGGGATGCCTGGCCCGGAGAGAAGGGACTGGAAGCGGACAGCGAGGCGGGAAGGGATTACCTGAACCGCCACGACGACGCGCTGCGCTGGGCGGTGATCAATCGCCGGCTGGCGGGGGAGAAGCTGATGACGGTGCTGGGCTATGATCCCGGGCTGACGCCGGTGATTGACTGCTGCCACAACTTCGTGGAGCGGCGGGGAGAGAGCTGGCTGCACCGAAAGGGAACGGTGGCCGCACAGGGAATCACGGTGCTTCCCGGTTCCCGGGGCAGCCTGACCTATCTGCTGAAACCGGCGGCGGACGCTTCTCTTTCGGCATGGTCTCTTTCCCATGGCGCGGGACGCAAATGGGCCCGTTCCCTCTGCCGCTCCCGCATCGCAGGAAAATACGACCGGGACACCATCCGCCGCACCCAGCTGGGCAGCCGGGTGGTCTGCCACGATACCGGGCTGCTGTACGAAGAAGCGCCGGAGGCTTACAAGAAGGTGGAGAAGGTACTGTCCGCCCTGGTGGACAGCGGCCTGTGCACAGTGGTCGCTTCCCTGCGTCCTCTGGTAACCTACAAGGGTTAGGAGGCGGACGGATGGAGTGGCAGCTCAGCGCCGGACAGGGTCCGGCAGAATGCCAGCTGGCGGTGGCAAAACTGCTGGCGGCGCTTATGAAGGAATTCCCGGATATCCGGGTGATCCAGGCGGTTTCCGGCAGCCGGCCGGGAACCTACCGGTCGGTGAGGATCGGAACCTGGAGGGATCTCTCTTTTTTGGAGGGATCGGTGCAGTGGATTTGCCCCAGCCCTTACCGGCCGGGGCACAAGCGGAAAAACTGGTTTGTGGATATCAGTCCCTGCGCCCCACTTCCGCTGAGGCAGGGGATGCCGGAGCGGGTGCGCTTCGAAACCTTCCGCAGCGGCGGCAAGGGAGGACAGCATGTCAACAAGGTGGAAACCGGCGTGCGTGCGGTGGATATGGAATCCGGGCTGGCGGCGGTTTCCACCGAGGCCCGCAGCCAGCAGATGAACAAGCGCATCGCCCTCGACCGCTTGTGCGGGATGATCGCTTTGCGGGGAGAGGCGGACCGAGCCGGGGCGGAATCCCTCAACCGGCTGGAACATCTGCGGCTGCAGCGGGGCGGTCCGGTCCGGATCTACCGTGGACCGGCATTCGACTTGGATCCTCCCGAAAAATAAGGCGGATATTTTGTGAAAATTTGTGTTGCATTTTTGAATTGCTTATGCTATAATTCCACTGTTATTGCTTTGGCTCCCGAAAGAGGTGACAGGAATGAAAGAGAACATCCATCCCCAATATGAGAAGACCACCATCACATGCGCCTGCGGCGAAGTGATTGAGACCAGCTCCACCAAAAAGAACATCCGGGTGGAAATCTGCTCCAAGTGCCATCCGTTCTTTACCGGCAAGCAGAAGCTGGTGGATACCGGCGGCCGCGTTGACCGCTTCAAGAAGCGTTTCGGTATGAACGAAGAGAAATAAGCAATTGGCTTTGTCGGGCAGCGCAATGGCGCTGCCCTTTCTCGTTTTACGCAGGAGGATGCACCATGGACAAAAGCTATGGAACCGTGATGACCGAGGCGGAGGCCGATTTTGTGGAAAAGCGTTCTCGCTTTATTGGCCGCTGCCGCCCGGTAACCACGGAGGAGGAAGCCCAGGCATTTATCGCCGCGGTGCGGAAAAACCACTGGGACGCCGCCCACAATGTGTGGGCGTATGTGCTGCGCGGCGGTGTGATGCGGTATTCAGACGACGGCGAACCCCAGGGTACCGCGGGTCAGCCGGCCCTGAACGTGCTGCTCAAGCGGGAATTGACCGACTGCGCGGTGGTGATTACCCGGTATTTCGGCGGAATTCTGTTGGGAGCGGGCGGTCTCACCCGGGCGTACACCCAGGGCGCCGTTATCGCGGTGGAAGCCGCGGGAGAGGTGGATATGCGTCCCTGTCTGCGGGGGGATATCGATTGTTCCTACGCCCAATACGGCATGGTGGCCCCGCTGGTGGCCGCTTGCGGCGGGGTTGTAGAGGACGCCGCTTACGGCGAGGCGGTGCGGGTGCGGTTTCATCTGCCGGCGGAGAGGCGGGAGGCGCTGCAGCAGGCGCTGACCGAGAAAAGCTGCGGTTCCTTAAGCATAAAAGAAGTGGAAAAAATCCATCTTCCCTTTCCTCGAAAATAGGCAAACCGATGAAAAATGCGGCTTTTTTATTTTAAGCAGGAAAAAACGCAAAAAACGGTGTATATAGTAATAGATAGAGAAAATCAGCAGAGGAGGGTCCGTCATGGCGGCGAGAGAACGATACGAACAGCTGGAAGAACAGATTCTGCGTCCCGGGGCCGCTCTGGCTTCCCGCACCCGGGGAAGGGAGCGGGAAGAGGAACCATGCGCTTACCGTACTGCCTATCAGCGGGATCGGGACCGGATTCTCCACTGCAAGGCGTTCCGTCGGCTCAAGCACAAAACCCAGGTGTTTCTGTCGCCGGAAGGGGACCACTACCGCACCCGGCTGACCCACACCCTGGAGGTTTCCCAGATCGCCCGGACCATTGCCCGGGCACTGCAGCTCAACGAGGATTTGACCGAGGCCATCTCTCTGGGCCATGATCTGGGGCATACCCCCTTCGGCCACGCCGGTGAGCGGGCGCTGGCCGGGGTGATGGAGGGCGGTTTCCGCCACTATGAGCAGAGCGTGCGGGTGGTGGAAAAGCTGGAAAACGACGGCGCCGGCCTGAATCTGACTTGGGAGGTGCGGGACGGCATCCTGCGCCACACCTGCGGCGAACAGGCCGCCTCCTTGGAGGGGCGCATCGTCCGTCTGGCCGACCGGGTGGCCTATATCAATCACGACATCGACGACGCGGTGCGGGCGGGGGTGCTGGCTGAAACCGACGTTCCCGCCGAGATCCGCGCCGCGCTGGGGGATCGGCGCACCTCACGGATCGACCGGCTGGTGACCTCCATTGTGGAGTGCAGCGGGGAGGATATCCGCATGGAGCCCGAGATCGAGAAGTATTTTCTTCAGCTTCATGAGTTTCTCTTTTCCTCCCTTTATCGCAATCCGGTGGCGAAAAGCGAGGAAAACAAGGTGGACGGGCTGGTCCGCCGGATGTTTACCTATTTTGTGGAGCATCCCGACAGGCTGCCGGAGGAATTCCGGGCCATCTGCGAGGAGGAAGGCCCCGCCCGGGCCGCCTGCGATTACATCGCGGGAATGACCGACAACTACGCCCTGGAGGTGTATCACGCCCTCTTCATTCCCCAGGGCTGGGCGGTGAAGATCAACAGCTTTTTATAATTCGGCGGATTCATAAGGGACGGATTTGGAAGAAAGGGGGAACCGTCATGCCCTTGCCGGACAGCTTTTTGCAGGAATTGCTCAGCCGCAGCGACATTGAGAGTGTGATTTCCTCCTATGTCAATGTGAAGAGGCGGGGCCGCAACTTGGTGGGGCTGTGTCCTTTCCATGGGGAGAAGACCCCTTCCTTCACCGTTTATCCGGAAACCGCTTCCTTTTATTGTTTTGGCTGCGGCGCCGGCGGCGATGTGATTACCTTCATCAAGCGGATCGAAAATCTGGACTACATTGACGCGGTGAAGTTTCTGGCCGACCGGGCGGGCATGAAGATGCCCGAAAACAATATCAACGACGCCACTTCCCGGCTGCGGCTGCGGATTCTGGAGGCCAACCGGGAGGCGGCCCGCTGGTTCCACGCCAATCTGTTCACGCCGGAGGGCCGGGTGGGGCTGGAGTATTATCGTTCCCGGGGCTATTCCGATCAGACCATCCGCCGCTTCGGCCTGGGATACGCCCCCAATGATTTTCACGCCCTGCGGGATCATATGCGGGGGAAGGGCTTCAAGGATGAGGAGCTGACCGCCGCCTGGCTGGCCGCCAGGGGAAAGAACGCTTCCGGAAACATATACGACATCTTTCGCGCCCGGGCCATGATTCCCATCATCGACATCCGGGGCAGCGTCATCGCCTTTGGCGGCCGGGTGCTGGATGATTCCAAACCCAAGTACTTAAACACGGCGGACACACTGGCTTTTAAGAAGACCAACAATCTGTTCGCTCTGAACTTTGCCAAATCCGCCGGCGGCAAGCAGCTGATCCTCTGCGAAGGCTACATGGACGTCATCGCCTTGCATCAGGCGGGCTTCTCCAACGCTGTGGCGGCATTGGGCACCTCCTTTACCGCGGATCACGCCCGGCTGATCGCCCGCTATGCGGAGGAGGTCATCCTGGTGTTTGACGCGGATTCCGCTGGCCAGAAGGGAACCCAGCGGGCCATCGGCCTGCTGCGGCAGACGGGGGTGGACATCCGGGTCATCAATATTCCCGACGGCAAGGACCCGGATGAGTTCATCAAGCATCACGGACCGGAGCGGTTCCGCCTGCTGATGGAGCGCTCCGCCAACGATGTGGAATACCGGCTGATCGCTTTGGGAAAGCGGCATCTGCTGAACACCACCGACGGCAAGGTGGCCTATCTGCGGGAGGCGGCCCAGCTGCTGGCCGAGCTGCAGAGTCCCATCGAGCGGGATGTTTATGCTGGCAAGCTCTCCGCTGAACTGGGTGTGAACAAAAGCGCCATTCTGGATCAGGTCCGGGAGCTGATGGAAAGACGAAAAAAACAGCAGAAATCGCATCAATTGTCGCAAATCGTGCGCAATACGGAGAATACTATCAAAAAGGCCAATCCCGATGCCGCCGCCCATCCCCGGGCGGTCAGCGCGGAGGAAGCGCTGCTGGGGCTGCTGCTGCTCAATCCAGACTATATCGGCAAAATGGCGGCCCAGCTGCCGCCGGAGGAATTCGCTACCGATTTCAACCGGGAACTGTACCGTCGGCTGGTGGAGCGGCATGAGAGCGGGCAGCCGGTGGATCTGGCTTATCTGTCCGCGGATTACGATGGGGACGGGATGGGCTATATTTCTCGGATTGTCCGGGATGCCAGGGAGCGGGTGAATTCCCTGGAGGAAGCGGGTCGGTATGCGGCGGTTATCCGGGAGGAGCACCGGCTCCAGGCGCTGAGCCACCCGGAAAATCTGTCGGACGACAAAATATCGGAAGTGCTGGAAGCCTTGCGTCAAGCCAAAGGCGGACAGAAAGCATAAAACGGGATATCACAACAGTATCGCCTGACGGCGTGGAGGTAACGCAGATGAGCAAAAACGAAGCGAATATGCCCCAGAATGAAAATACGGAAAACACGGAAGAGATTGTGCAGACGGCGGATCCCGCCATGGGGAAAAAGGACAAAAAAATGCAGATCAATGACCTGGTGGAGCTGGGACGCGCCAAGGGCAAGCTGACCACCCAGGAGATCATGGACGCGCTGGAGGATCTGGACTTTGATCCGGAGCAGATGGATAAGCTCTATGAGTCTCTGGAAAGCCAGAACATCAAGATCATCGACGATTTTGAGGCCGATGCTTTCGCGGATCTGGATTTTGTGCTGGAGGCTGCCGAATCGGAGGAAGTGGAGCCGGTTCCCGGCGCTGAGGGCATTGCCATCGACGACCCCGTCAAGGTGTATCTCAAGGAAATCGGCCGGGTGCCCCTGCTGACGCCGGAAGAGGAAATCGAGCTGGCGATCCGGATCATCGACGGCGACGAGGCAGCGAAAAAACGCTTGTCCGAAGCCAATCTCCGCCTGGTGGTAAGCATCGCCAAGCGGTATGTGGGCCGAGGCATGCAGTTCCTGGATCTGATTCAGGAAGGCAATCTGGGCTTGATTAAAGCGGTGGAAAAATTCGATTATACCAAGGGCTTCAAGTTTTCCACCTACGCTACCTGGTGGATCCGGCAGGCCATCACCCGGGCCATTGCCGATCAGGCCAGAACCATCCGCATTCCGGTCCATATGGTGGAGACCATCAACAAGGTTAAGAAGGTATCCAGCCAGCTGCTGCACAAAAACGGTCATGAGCCGGTGGCGGAGGAAATCGCCCAGGAGCTGGATATGCCGGTGGATAAGGTGCGGGAAATCATGCGGGTGGCCCAGGAGCCGGTGTCCCTGGAAACCCCCATCGGCGAGGAGGAGGACAGCCATCTGGGGGACTTCATCCCCGACGACGAGGCCCCCGCTCCGGCGGACGCCGCCTCCCACACCCTGCTGAAAGAGCAGCTGGGCGACGTGTTGTCCACCCTGACCTCCCGTGAAGAAAAGGTGCTTCGGCTTCGGTTCGGCCTGGAGGACGGCCGTCCCCGGACGCTGGAAGAGGTGGGAAAGGAATTCGACGTGACCCGGGAGCGTATCCGACAGATAGAGGCCAAGGCTTTGCGCAAGCTCCGTCATCCCAGCCGCAGCAAAAAACTGAAGGATTTTCTGGATTGACGGCGGTCGGCGGGAGAGAGGATGAGCGCCGGTATGCATATTAATTTGGAATCGGATTACGCTGTGCGGATTGTCCAGTGTCTCGCTCGGGAAAAGGAGCGGCTGGATGCCCAGACCATTTCCGAACGCACGGCGGTTTCACTGCGGTTTTCTTTGAAAATTCTGCGCAAGCTGGTGGGGGCCGGGATTGCCAGGTCCTATAAAGGCGCCCACGGCGGCTATATTTTGGCCCGTCCGCCCAGGGAGATTACCCTTCGGCAGGTGATCGAGGCGGTGGAGGGGCCCTATCGCTTCAGCCGCTGCCTGGACGGCGATTATGACTGCAGCTGTTCGGCGGAATCTGGCTGCCCGTTTCAGTCGGTGTTCGATGAGGTGACCAAAATGGTGACGGATAAACTGGATGCGGTCACCTTCGATACCCTGGCTTGAAGCTTTTTTAGATTATGAATAGAGGCCGTAAACGCCGCTTCCTCGCAAAAGGGGAGAGCGGCGCCGGTTGCTTTTATCCGGGCAGCCGAAAAGCTTTTTGACAGAATTTGCAAAAGCAGGGAAAAAAGGCTTGACAAGAAGAGGTTTTATGATAAAATATATGTCGTGTCACAGCTCTATGCGGGCCTTTAGCTCAGTTGGTTAGAGCAACCGGCTCATAACCGGTCGGTCCCGGGTTCG
>ENA-UOJE01000513-UOJE01000513.1-human-gut-metagenome-genome-assembly--contig:-C23-NODE-513-length-43434-cov-8.453422_pt1 | contig 43434 bp, 36 predicted proteins | sample MGYA00242341_ERZ723888 | MGnify/ENA metagenome assembly ERZ723888 | reverse complement strand
AAGGCCTGTAGCTGATAAAGCTGCAGGCTTAGATTACTCTACGGGTGACAGTCGGCAGGCGGCGGTTTGTTCGGCGTACGGACTGCAGTTGGTAGCCATAAATACGGCAAGTGTGAAGGGAGGTCGGCAACGTGCGGGATGAGCAGGTATTGTACGATGTTCATACCGGTGTTGCGCAGCCGGAAAAGGTAAGATGGCGGCCTTATAACGCGGCTAAGCGTTTTTTTGATATTTTGCTTTCTTTATGCGGCCTTTTGGTATTGTCTCCATTGTTTCTGATAACAGTGGTAGCGATTCGGCTGGATTCCAAGGGTCCGGCATTTTATAGTCAGAAGCGTATCGGCAAAAACGGCAAGCCTTTTAAAATGTATAAATTTCGCAGCATGTGCGTGGATGCAGAAAAACAACTGGAAAAGCTGGCAGCGCTTAATGAACGTGACGGCCCGGCTTTTAAGATCACCGAAGATCCCCGGGTTACCCGGGTAGGGCGGTTTATTCGCAAAACTTGCATTGACGAACTGCCGCAGCTGCTGAACATACTCAAAGGCGATATGTCCCTGGTAGGGCCCCGTCCGCCCCTGCCCAACGAGGTGGCAATGTACACGCCTTATCAGATGCGCCGCTTGGGAGTGACGCCTGGACTGACCTGCTATTGGCAGGTAACCAAAGGCGAAGACACTTCTTTTGAGGAATGGGTGGAGCTGGATTTGAAATACATTCGGGACCGCAGCTTGAAGACGGATGTGAAAATTCTCTTCTGGACAGCGCGGGTGGTGCTGCTGGGTAAGGGCGCTATGTAAACCCGGATAATAGACAAAAGGCGCCGTGAAATGCTGAAGTGCATTTCACGGCGTTTGTGATTGTCGGTAAAATATTACGGCGCAAAGACAACGCGCCTCATCTTTGAACGCAAAAAGCAGGGAGCCACCTTGTTTTATCCTGCCTAAGGAAAACGGAGAGCATGAGCCGTGCGGTTTCATCCAGAATAGAAAACATGTGGATATTCGACGTAAAACTCCATCGAGAAGGAAATTATTTTTGTTTCCGGCGGCTGGCGAAGGTGGTTCTCACCTTGACGCGGAAGCCGGGAACCGGTATAATCTAACTTCAAGAGACAAAAGGGGAGGACATATGAAAACCCGATTGGAAAACACTTCGTGGGTGGATTTTCACACCCATGTGCTGCCCAAAATGGACGATGGTGCTCGCAGCCCGGAAATGGGAGCGGCCATGTTGCAGGAGTTGGGAAGGCAGGGCGTGAAGACGGTGTTCGCCACCTCCCATTATACTCCCCATCGGGAAAGCCCGGCAAGTTTCGTCGCACGGCGGGATCGGGCGGCTGAGCTGTTGCGGACGGCTGTATTCCCGGGGTCCCCGCCGGTACGTCTGGGGGCGGAAATATATCTGGAACGGGAGCTGCCGGAACAGGGACTGGAAATGCTGTGCCTGGAAGGCACCGGATTGATTTTGCTGGAGATGCCTCGGCAGCCCTATAAACCGTGGATGCTGGAAAAAATCCAGAATATTGCCTACGCTATGCGGATAACTCCGGTGATCGCCCATGTGGATCGGTATCTCAGCTGGTATTCCCGGGAAGATTACGCCCAGCTGTTTTCTTTTTCCGATTGTTTGCTGCAGATTAATATGGAGGCGCTGACCGACCGGGCGGCCCGAAAATTTGTGCTGCGGCTGGCGAAGGAGGGATATGCCCTGCTGCCGGGGAGCGATACCCATAATATGGAGACACGCCGTCCCAACTTTGATGAAGCCATCGCTGTCCTGGCAAAAAAAAGCGGCTGTATGCCGATATTGAATGCTGTGCAGGCGGGGATGGAACAAGCGGGTATCTCCTGGTAACCGAAAGGCCGAGAAGACAACATGGAAATACCTTTTGGGCAAAATCTGCCGGGACGACTGTGTCCCCCGACGTATGACGCCTGCCTTCGGAAACAGGGCCTGACGGCCTATGTTTTTGGAGACGGGGTACCTTTGTTGCTGCTTCACGGCAACGGCGGCAGCGTGTGCAGCTTCGCCCGGCTGATCCCCCTTCTCTCCCGGCAGTACCGGGTAATTGTGCCCGATTTGCCCTTTCACGGCAACGGTCCGCGAGCGGATACGGATTTTTTCACGGATCCCCAGGTAGCTGTTCGGTATGTTTGGCAGATATTGGACGCGCTGGAAGTTCAGGAGTTTTTTGCCGCCGGGCATTCCTTGGGCGGTATGATCGCTTTGCTGGTGGCCTTGTCTGCTAAGGGAAAGCTTGTAAAAGGCCTGATGTTGCTGGACAGCTTTGTCACCTATCCGGAACGCCGTCCACCGGATTTGCTGTCCATGACCGCTTTTGACGGAGATGAGGAGACCAATCGGCTGATTGACGATGCGATGGATGACGGCAGGGCGGTGGAATGGTACAAAACATTTGATGCATCGTCACGCTTGAATGAACTGTCCTGCCCGGTGCTGGAGCTGATCGGTGAGGCCCGGCCGGACACGGAGGAGGCTTATGCGGCGTTTCTTGCCCGCAGCCGCTCCCATGTGCCGCCGGACTTTATCACCCGGCGGTTGCCGCGTTGCGGTCATTTCCTAATTATCGAGCAGCCCGAAGCTGTGGCAGCGGAGATGCTGGCGTTTATGGGGCGAATCAATCATGATGTCTGTCGGAGAAAGGACGATTGAGAAATGGATACGATTTCGATACAACGGCAGGTACCGGTGGTTCGGGAATGCGATGTGCTGGTGGCCGGCGGCGGACCCGCCGGCGTGGCGGCTGCGGTGGCCTGCGCCCGATGCGGCGCTTCGGTGATTTTGGTGGAGCAGAACGGTATGCTGGGCGGCATGGGTACCGCGGGATTGGTGAATGTTTTTGTATCCATGACCGACGGTGAACATGTGCTGATGGGCGGTGTGGGACGGGAGATTGTGGAGCAGCTCAAGGCGATGGACGCAACCAACATCTTTGATACGCCGGACAACTGGGATATGCTGCCCTTCGACGGGGAGATCCTTAAAGAGATTTACGATGATATTACAGAGAAAAGCGGAGTGGAGACCTGGCTGTATACGAAGCTGACGGCGGCGGAGTCGGCGGGGGGCCGCATCACTTCCGTGGTGTTCTGCGCGCCGGAAGGACTGGTGGCTGTCCGAGCCAAGATTTATATCGATACCACCGGCGACGCGGTGCTGTCCGTGATGGCCGGCGTGCCCTGTGAACTGGGGGGCGAAAAGGGGGAAACCCAGGCTCCCACGCTGGTTGCCCGTTACACGGGCATCGATTTTGATCGGTTTTACGCCATGCTGGAGCGTACCGGTGAAACCTATGAGATGCAGGAATTTGTTCGCCGGGCTTATGAGGCCGGCGATCTGTCCTATAGGGAGTATCACGTGCCCGGAGCGATTCGGGTGGGCGATCACACCGCTGTGGCCAATATCGGGCATGTTTATGGCGCGGATTGTTCCACCGCCCGGGGGCTTACCGACGCCACCGTCAGGGGACGGCGGATTGCCAGGGAGTTTTATCGATTTTTTAAGAAGTACATAGAAGGCTTTGAGGCGTGCGATTTGGTGGCCACCGGCAGTATGCTGGGAATCCGGGAAACCCGGCGGGTGCGGGGAGAATACCGGTTGGGCGTGGACGATTTTCTTGCACGCCGCAGTTTTCCGGACGATATCGGTCGGTACAATTACGCTGTGGATGTGCATCAGTCCGTCTCCGATCCGGAGGCTTTCCGGCGGTTTTCACAGGAATTCAACGTGGACTTTAAATATGGCAAAGGGGAGAGCTACGGTATCCCCTACCGTTGCCTGCTGCCGGTGGGGGTGGACAACCTGCTGACGGCGGGCCGCTGTCTGTCCGCCGACCGGCAGATGCAGGGTTCCACCCGGGTGATGCCCTGCTGCTTCATCACCGGTCAGGCGGCGGGAACCGCTGCCGCGCTGAGCGTCCGCACCGGTGTGGAACTGCGGGAGCTGGATATTTCGCTGCTGCAGAAGACGCTGCGGGAGGCCGGCGCTTATCTGCCGGATGAAGCCGGCGGTGGCGCGTAGGGAACCGTATATCCGTCAACAGGAGGAACAGGTATGTTTTTCAGTAAAAAATCCAAGCCTGCCGGTCCGGTGGACTTTATTGTGGCCGGGCTGGGGAATCCGGGCAAGCAATATGAGGCTACACGTCACAACGCCGGATTTATGGGGCTGGAGGCTTTGGCGGAAAAGCTGGGAGTCCAGGTGACCCGTATCCGCTTCAAATCCTATTGCGCGGAGGCGACCATTGGAGAAAAGCGAGTGCTGCTGATGATGCCCCAGACCTTTATGAATCTCAGCGGCGAAGCGGTATGCGAGGCTATGCGGTTTTATAAGCTGCCGCCGGAGAAAACCTTAATCATGGCGGACGATATTTCCCTGCCGGTGGGAACCATTCGTCTGCGGCGCAAAGGCAGCGACGGAGGACAAAAGGGGATGCGCAGCATCATTACCCTTTCCGGCAGCGACCAGTTTCCCCGCATCAAACTGGGGGTGGGGGCCAAACCCCACCCGGATTATGATTTGGCGGCTTGGGTACTCTCCCGCTTTACCAAGGAAGAGGCCCCGAAAATGGTGGAGGCCGCCCATCGGGCCGCTGAAGCTGCCGAATGGATTGTACAGGACCGGATGGAAGAGGCCATGAACAAATATTCCGGATAAGGCGGGAACAAGCCGACGGAGCGTGGAAAGATTCCGGGGAATGCTTGGAAGGATGGACAGAGGATAATGGGCGTATTTGAACGAGGACTGGCTTCACTGCCGGCATATAAGGCCTTGTGCGGCGATATCCGGGCTGGCCGGCTGCCGGCGGAATTAACCGGATTGGGACATATCCATAAGGTGATATTGCTGCACGCGCTGAGCGTCACTTTGGGACGCCGGGCGCTGTTGCTGACGGCGGACGAGGCGGAAGCCACCCGGGTTTGCGAGGATCTGGAGGCTTTGGGTCAGCGCCCGCTGTTTCTGCCTGCCCGGGATTTATCCCTGCGGCGGGTAGAATCCACCTCTCGGGAATACGAACAAATGCGTCTGGGAACCCTGGCACGGATGGCCGCAGGGGATTTCGATTGTGTGGTAGCCTGCGTGGACGCCGCTGTGCAGTACACGCTGCCGCCGCAGGTTTTGCTGAGCCGGACGCTGCGGCTGACGGCGGGGGCGCCGCTGCCGGCAAAGGATCTGGCTGCCGCCCTGACCGCTGCAGGATATGAGCGATGCGAACAGATCGAGGGCGCGGGACAGTTCGCCGTGCGGGGCGGTATCGTGGACGTGTATCCCGCCGATTGCCCTGCCCCTGTGCGGCTCGAACTCTGGGGAGACACGGTGGATACCCTGTCCTATTTCGACCTGCTGACCCAGCGGCGGACCGATCCTCTTAAGGAAATCGCCATTCCCCCGGCGGCGGAGATCATGTATGACGACGGCCCGGCTTTGGCGGAAAAAATTGCAGCATTAGCCGCCGGCCTGCGGGGCAAGGGAGCGGCGGCTCAGCGGGAAAATCTGCTGGCGGATACGGACCGGCTTCGGGGTGGAAGTCTGCCGGCCACTCTGGACAAATACATTCCTCTGATTTACGAGAAGCCCGCCACTCTTTTCGATTATGCGGGGGAAGCATTGGTGTTTGTGTCGGAGCTGGGGAAGGTGAGGGAACGGCTGCGAACCGCCCACTGGCAGCTCCATGAAGATATTGAGACGCTGTTGGAAGAAGGGCAGCTCTGCCGCGGACTCACCGATTACGCCCTGGAATGGGACGGGGTGGCGCTGGCACTGGAACGGGGAGGCTGTATCCTGCTAGAAGCCTTTGCTCGTTCGGGTCAGGATTTAGCCATCCGTTCGCTGTATAACCTCAATGCCCGGCAGTTGCCGGTATGGTCAGGCGGCATGGAGGTGCTGGCCGATGACCTGCGGGATATTCTCCATCGGGGACAGGCCGCTATCGTGCTGGCGGGCTCGGAGGAAAAAGCCGCGCAGACCTTGGCGGAGGACCTGGCGAAGCAGGAACTGCCCGCCCTGTATGCGCCTGCTCCTGAAGCGCCGGTGAAGGGCCGGATCCTGGTGATGAGGGGAGGCCTGTCCGCAGGCTTTGATTTTCCTGACGCTGGCTTTTCGGTGATTACCCATGGCCGGGTATCCTCCGTCCGCCGCAAAACCCGCCGTGCCAAACGGGATAAGGGGGCGGAGATTCACAGTCTCTCCGAGCTGACCATCGGAGACTATGTGGTCCACGCCGCCCATGGTATCGGTTTGTACCAGGGTATCCACCAGCTGGAAATCCAGGGAGTGGTGAAGGACTATATCAAGCTGCAGTATGATAAAGGGGATACCCTCTATGTCCCTGTCACCCAGCTGGATTTGGTTTCCAAGTACATTGGCACCAAGGATGAGGTGAAGGTCAAGCTTCACCGGCTGGGCGGGCAGGAGTGGCAGAAGACCAAGTCCCGGGTACGGGCGGCGGTGAAGGATATCGCCAAGGAACTGATCGCCCTTTATGCTAAGCGGATGGGTACTCCGGGTTTCGCCTTTGAGCCGGACGGAGAATGGCAGTACGATTTTGAACGCCGGTTCGAATATGAAGAGACGGAGGATCAGCTGCGTTGCATTGACGAGATCAAGGGGGACATGGAGCGTTCCATCCCCATGGACCGATTGTTGTGCGGAGACGTGGGCTTCGGCAAAACGGAGGTGGCCCTGCGGGCAGCATTTAAATGCGTCTCTCAGAGCAAGCAGTGCGTGCTGCTGGTCCCCACCACCATCCTGGCCTTTCAGCATTACAATACCATCATCCGGCGGTTTGAGGGGTTTCCCGTACAGGTGGAAATGCTCTCCCGGTTCCGTACGCCTAAGCAGCAGGAGGAAATCCTCCGCCGTACCGCCCGGGGAGAGGTGGATATCCTGGTGGGCACCCATCGGATGCTGTCCAAGGATGTGAAATTCCACAATTTGGGCCTTTTCATCGTGGACGAAGAGCAGCGGTTCGGTGTAGCCCAGAAAGAACGGATCAAGGAATTGGCGCCCAACATCGATGTCCTCACCCTGTCCGCTACCCCTATCCCGCGGACGTTGAATATGGCCATGAGTGGAATTCGGGACATGTCGGTGATCGAAGAAGCGCCCCAGGACCGGCGGCCGGTGCAGACCTATGTGCTGGAACATGACAACGGCATTATCACCGACGCCATCCGTCGGGAGCTGCGCCGGGGGGGGCAGGTGTATTATCTCCACAATCGGGTGGAAAGCATCGAGCGCTGCGCCGCGGGTATTCAAATGCGTATTCCGGAAGCGCGGGTGGGCTTTGCTCACGGCAAAATGACCGAAGAACAGTTGTCGGATATCTGGCGGCAGGTGCTGGAGCATGAACTGGATATTCTGGTGTGCACCACCATTATCGAGACCGGAGTGGATATCCCCAACGTCAACACCCTCATTATTGAAAACGCCGACCGGTACGGCCTGTCCCAGCTGCATCAGCTGCGGGGACGGGTGGGCCGCTCATCCCGCCGCGCTTTCGCCTATCTTACCTTTGTCCGGGGAAAGGTGCTCACCGACGTAGCCTCCAAGAGGTTGGAAGCCATCCGTGAATTCACCGAGTTCGGCGCGGGTTTTAAAATCGCCATGCGAGATATGGAAATCCGGGGTGCAGGCAACCTGTTGGGAGCTCAGCAGCACGGACATATGGAAGCGGTGGGCTATGAGATGTACCTGCGGCTGCTGTCTGAAGCCGTAGGGGAGGAAAAGGGAGAGTCCGCCGGAGAGCGGGAAGCGGAATGCCTTATCGATCTGCAGGTGTCCGCCCATATTCCCGACAGCTATATCGCCTCCAACGCCCAGCGACTAGATGTCTACCGGCGAATCGCCGAGATCCGCACCCACGAGGATTCTCTGGATGTGTACGATGAGCTGATCGACCGGTTTGGAGAACCGCCGGAGGCGGTGCAGGGGCTTATCGATGTGGCGTTGCTGCGCAACATGGCGGCGGCCTTGGGAATCTATGAGGTCAAGCAGCAGCAGGATACCCTGTTGCTCTACCAACGGAAGCTGGACTTGAATGTGGGGGCCAAGATGTCTGCGGCGCTTAAGGGACGGGTGATGATCAGCGCCGGCTCCAAGCCCTATTTCGCGGTGAAGATGAAAAAGAATCTCACCCCTCTGGATACCCTGCGTGAGACGCTGGAAGCCGCTCTGCCGCAGGAAGAGCAGTCTGAAAAGAAATAAACGGGAGGAGTTGACCAGATGAAAAGGGTGCAAATCACGGTGCTGAAAACCACCTTGGATCGGGAACTGGCGGCGGAATATGGCGTGGAAGGTCTTACCGTTTGTCCGATGCTGCAGGAGGGACAGGTTTTTTATGCAGACTACGCCAAACCGGACGGTTTGTGCGATGAAGCGTGGAAAGCTATTTATCAGTATGTATTCGCCCTGGCACATGGTGCGGGAAAGGAGATTTTCTACTACGGTGACTGGATTCGGAAACCGGGAGTGGCGATCTGCAGCTGCAACGACGGGCTGCGGCCAGTGATTTTTAAACTGGAAGCCACCGATGAGGAAGCGGTCGTCAACTATACGCCGGTGCGATAAATGGGGAGGACGTCTGCCTCCATGTTTGCTGTGGACTTCCAAGACAGAAAAACGGTCCTGTGTCAGTATCGACACAGGACCGTTTTGGATTATCCGCCTTTCCGTCTTATCAAGCGGATGTGATCAGCCTACAGTGTGAGCTCCGTCCGGTTCAAAGGTAATCAGATCCGCTGCATAAGGCAGGGAGGCGATCCAGTCGCAGAAAACATGCCACTCCGCCAGTTTGTGATTTTTCCTCGCCCGGTACATATTCAACAGGTTTTCGTAGTTCATGGTGCAGGTTCGCAGCTGATTGTAGCTGGAAGGCAGCAGCTGAATCATATCGTTCCAATACTGTTTGTCCTTGGTTTCCACAAAACGGAGACGCAGTGTTTCCAGATGTTGAATCAGCCCATCCAGCACCGCCCGGGTTTCTGGGGACATGCGGTCGCAGCTGAACTGTTCCGCCGCAAAGGACTGGGAATGGATTTTATGCATGGTGCTGGTGGAATTGGCCACCGTCCCCACCTTATAGGTATCGAACTCTTTCCACCAGTACAGGGGCGCGGCAATATCCACCGATACCAGGATCTGCCGCAGAAATTTACGATGGTCGCTTCCCGCTCGGCAGAGCCGTTTCGCCAATCCCAGATCGTTTTCGCCCAGCCGGTAATCCCCGTTTTCATCATAAGCGCTGTCGCTGCGGGCCCAGCTGTTCAGGGGATTACGCGCTCCGCGCAGAGCATTTTCCATGTTCATCACTGAGGTGTGGGTCAATTCGATCATGGCGGCCATCCTTCCTTTTGCTGCAAAACATACCGATATAAAAAATATTTTTACATCCAGGGAATAAAAGAGGACTTTAATAACTGCATTCAGTATATCACAGATTGCTTTTCCGCGCAATCTTGATAAAATGCGGAAAACCTTGCCGCTTGATCGACCGGTATATTTTTACCTGCCGCCGCCATACTATGCAATAGACTATACCATCGAAAAATACGGTGAGGAAAATGGGTGAAAACGACATGGTAAAGATGAGCAGACGGGCGTTTGTGCGCCTTATCAGCTATACGGTGGCCCTGGTTGTGGCGCTGAGCGCCGCCGCCATCAGCGGCTATACGGTGGCAAATCGCAACCGGACGATGATTGAATATGGCTACCAGAGGGCCCTTGGCGAGCTGACCGAATATCTGGGCAATATGGATATCGCCCTGGAAAAAGGGAAATACGCCACCTCGCCCAACCAAATGGAAGGGCTGGCGGCCAAGCTGCAGCGGGAAGCGGGATATGCGAAAAACGCGCTGAGCCGGCTGCCGGTCAACGGGGAAGAACTTTCCGGTACCTATCGTTTTCTCTCTCAGGTGGGCAACTTCTGTACCACTCTTTCCAAACGGGTGGCGGAAGGCGGGCGCATCACAGAGGAGGAAACCGCCAGCCTGCAGCGGCTGGCCGATTATGCGGCTGATCTCACCAATCGCCTGGCTATGATGGAAAGCGCCCTGGCTGCCGGCCAGCTGCAGCTGGGAGAAGTGACCGCTGTGGTGAACCGGCAGGGCGGGGATATGGACTTCCCCAGCCTGACCGACGGCTTCCTGGAAATGGAACAGGGCTTTGAGGATTATCCTACTCTGATTTACGACGGGCCATTCTCCGATCATATTCTGCAGCAGGAACCTAAGCTGCTGGCTGGTGTGGATTATATCAATGAGGACAAGGCCCAGCTGGCTGCCCGGGAATTTCTGGGAGGCAGCGCGGTAGAGCGGGCGGGAGAAAGCGCCGGCACGCTGCCCTGCTATCAGTTTACCATGGAAAACCGTCGTGTGGCGATTTCCAAGCAGGGTGGTTATGTGGTGGAATACAGCGATTCCCGTGGAATTCAAGAAGCGGCGCTGAGTGTGGATCAGGCTTTGGTTAAAGGGGAAGAAGCGTTGGCGCAAAAGGGCTGGGATAACTTTTCCATGCGCTATTATAATTTGAATAACGGTGTGCTCACCATCAACTACGCGTATTCGAAAGATGGCGTCACTTATTATCCGGATCTGATCAAAATCGGAATCGCCATGGATAACGGTCAGCTGGTTTCTCTGGATGCCAAGGGGTATATTATGAATCATACCGCCCGGGAGCTTCCCAAAGCCAAGATTTCTATGGCGGATGCCAAGAAAAAACTCAGTCCCCATCTGCAGCCCAAGGATGACGGTAAATTGGCCCTGATTCCTTCCGAGGGGCTGAAGGAGATTGCCTGCTATGAGTTTTCCTGCATCGGCGAGGATGAGGAACAAGTGCTGGTTTATGTGAATGTTGAAACGGGTGAAGAAGAACAGATCCTAATCCTTTTGCAGGATGATACGGGGGTGCTGGCTATGTAGCAATCCCCCCTGCCGGCACTCCCGTTTTTCCTGGGGACCGGAAAACGGTTTCACTGAATGGAATGATTAAAGGAGTGTATAGAGAATGAAGAGCAAATGGATTCTGACCCTGACGGCGGCTGCCGTCGGCATGAGCATGATGCTGGCCGGCTGCGGCGGCAAGGACACGGCCTCGGATGGCAGTGCCACCCACTCGAACCCTTCCTCTCATGCCGGAACCTCTTCCGCGCCTTCCAAAACAGAAGGCATGGGAACCATGCCGGGAATCAGCGACAATTTGTCGAACCCTGAAGCCACCGGCGGACTGGGCGATATGACCGGTAACATTACCGACCACGGCAACCAAACCGGAATTCGGTAATTCCCTGTGTAAAAATGAACACAACAGCAGGGGGCACGTGAGAAATCACGTGCCCCCTGCTGCTTCCTTCATTCCTGTTGAACAAACGCAAACCTATTCAAGCAGTAAAGCATCGTCTGTCAGTCAAATCGGGATTCAATACATTTATCACATTCTGCCGGGGAATAAACCCACCGGTCGATATGCCCGTCTGTGCGGAAATACCGCAGGGGCGCCGGCGTACAGATCTCATCCTGCGTATCGATCAAAATTAGTTTCAGCTTCATCTTTTCCGGCAGAATACTTTTGATATACACGCCGGCCCGTTGCCCGGGACGGGCGCCCTCCCGTGGCTCCGCCAGTCCGGCCAGATTGGGCGTCAGTTCCACAAAAACACCGTATTCCTCCACCGAGCGCACCACCCCCGCCACGGTTTCTCCCTGGGAGAACAGAGCGGCGTTTTCTTCCCAAGTTCCCAGCAGTTCCCGCTGAGAGAGACAAATACGGCCATTATCCAGTGAGGATACAACGCCGAAAATGTCGTCGCCGGGCAAAAAACGATCTGAGGGATGGGAGATTCGGCTGACGGAAATGCTGGCGATGGGCATCAGGGCGGGAAGGCCGCAGCCGATATCGCAAAAGGCGCCGAAGGTTTCCAGCCGGGTGATACGGGCGGGGATGATATCCCCCCGGCGCAGCCGGGAGATGTAAAGATCCCGGCAGCGTTCCTGGGCGTCCCTGCGGGATAGTACTGCCCGCCGCCGTCCGTCAGGCAGATGCTCAAATCCATTGACGGTGAAGCATACCGGTTTGCTGACCCGGGAGATCAGCGCAATATCCCGGGTGGTGCCCTCTGCTATGCCGATGGCGCCGTCAAAATAAGGAATAATACCCTCCATACAGGGCATTTCCACATGCAGATTATGTTCCGCGTCGCATAAAACCGCCCGGGCCTCCAGCACGGTCCCCTCCATCGCCGCTTCCGCCAGCCCTGCCGCCGAGCGGATGATCGCCTGGTTGCGTGGCGTATCCAGCAATGCCCCCTCCGGTAAAAATTGGTTCATTTGAACAGCCATTCCTTTCGCTGCGCCGTTGCCGGACGCAATATATTTTAGCCCCTCCGGACCTGCCATAGGATATATATGCGGCTATTCCCGGGGACATACTTCTTTTTTTGGCTCCGGCTGTCTGGAAGAAGGGGGACATTTGCACAGATGGTCGAAAAACTTGTCTTTCCCGACGGAACTTGCTTCGCGCGATTGTAGAGCATCGACGGGTTTGATATAGTAATGATGCGGATAAACCGTATCCAGCCTTCCCACAAAAGGCTTTCTTTTCCCACAACACAAGAACCCCTGCCTAATTAGGCAGGGGTTCTTGTGTTCAGGATATGAAATGAAGGTACCCGGGCTCCTAACGATCACACTCCCAGTAGACGCAGTCCTTTGGGATAGCGATTTTTCAGCATGCCGCCGGAGACCTTGCCGAAGCCGGTGACGATTCCTTCTGCGGACACCGCTGTCCAGCCGTCCGGGTTTCCCGGTACGGAGAGCTCTTCCCCTCGCAAAAAGCGCTTCAACCGGTCATCGGTCAGCGGCAGGTCCACCACACGACGGCAATCCACAGAATGAGAGGCCATAAAAAGACCGTGGCAGGGCTCCAGCCGGTTTTTGCAGACATCCGCAGCTGGAATCCCGGCGGACAGCAGCCCTTGAATTCCCTGGGGAATACCGGCAGGCAGCAGACGCACCGTGCGGCCATAGGTCCGGGGTTCGCCTTGCATCGGGGAAAGAAAGCAGTCATCATATAGACGGCGAAAATCTTCAGCGTAGGAATCATGCTTTTGCAAAAAGGAGAGATCGATGGGTTCGCTGCGCCCTTCACGCCGAAACAAGGCGAGGAAATGTCCTTCCCCGCCGTCGGCTGGAAAGATCCGGCGGCAGCGCTGCAGAGAAACCGCCGGGTCCGCCTGCTCTTCCGGCGGCAAAAAGCCTTTCACCGCGCTCCAATCGCATCCAGGTCGCCCGAAGCCGCAGCCCGATAAATCCTCTAGCTGAAAGGAAGGAAACCGCCGCAGAAACCAGGCGACGTTGCCCTCGTTTTCTTCCGGCGCAAAGGTGCAGGTGGAGAAGAGTAGCCTGCCGCCGGGACGGACCGCGGCCGCGGCCCCGGCCAGGATTTCCCGTTGTCTGGCAGCGCACAAGAGGATGTTGTCTTCGCTCCAATGCGTCAGAGCAGCCGGTTCCTTGCGGAACATCCCCTCGCCGGAGCAGGGAGCGTCTACCAATACCGCGTCGAAAAAACCGGTCAGTCGGCGGCACAGAGGTTCGGCGCCGGAGGAGGAGACCACGGCATTGCGCACGCCGCAGCGTTCCAGATTCTGCTGCAGGACAGCGGCACGGCAGCGGACGTATTCGTTGGACCAGAGCAGGCCGCGGCCATCCAGCGCGGCGGCGATCTGAGTGGATTTTCCGCCGGGTGCGGCGCAGAGATCCAGTACCCGTTCTCCCGGTCGGGGGGCCAGTACAGTCACGGCGGACATGGCGGAAGGCTCCTGCATATAATAGGCCCCTGCGTGATGAAGAGGATCAGCGCCGGCACGATGCTCCGCAGGCAGAAAAAAGCCGGCGGTGGAGAAGGGCAGCGGTTCCAGCGGCAGGGAAAACAGCTCCCGCAGCCGATGAATTCCGCATTTCAAGGTATTGACCCGCAGTCCTCGTCGGAGAGGAGCAGCGGAATAGGAGGCCAGAAAGGCATCCCCGGCCTCCTTTCCCAGCAGCCGGAGCATCCGTTTTCGGAAGCCCTCCGGAAGCAGCTGGTCGGACCATTCTTCCATGGTAATCCTCCTTGGTTACAGCCGTTATAAAAAGGGATGCGCAAAAATGCCCAGCTGCATTTTGCACACCCCTTTAAATCATGCTTTAGTCGTTTAGTTCATGAATCTGGTTCATCGTCAGGCCGGTGATCAGCTTGGGATAGAAATAGGTGGATTTCTGCGGCATTTTTTCGCCCGCCGCAGCCACGTCCCGGATTTCCTCCACCCGGGTGGGGTTGAGGATAAAGGCGCACTGGTAAGCGTCGGCGTTCACGTCATCCAACGCTTCCCGCAGACTGCGGGTATAGGTGAGATTGGTCTGGTTGGCCATATTGGCTTTATCGATGCCCATCAGCCGTTCCAGAATCAGGGTATGAAGCACATTGACATCCAGACCCTGCGAGGCGGCGGAAAGACCGGGCAACGCTTCGCTCATCACAGACGGATCCCGCAGGGTCAGCAGGGTAAAGGTGTCTCCGCCGGTATAAAAACCGAAAGCTTTGCGGCGTTCCTGATAGGCATGCTCCAGGGATTCATCCAGAGAGTCCACCGCCAGGCCAGGCTGAACATCAAAATACCCGGCGCAGTCCGCCAGCAGCTTATCGGGATCAAAGTGCGGGATGCCCCGCACCAAACGATGGGTGGGGAAGACCACCAGACCGGGATGACTCATTTCCACCAGCATCATCATCACATAATCAGAATCCGCGCCAACCGGCATGCCCTGCTCCCGCAGCCAATTTCGGTAGTTGATGGCCGTCTCATATCGATGGTGGCCGTCGGCGATGTACAGTTTGGTATCCGCAAACCGACGGCAAATGGCCTGGATGATGCCTTCGTCGGTGATGGCCCACAGCCGGTGGGTCAGGCCTGCTTCATCGGTCAGTTCACTGATGGGCTGTTCACGGGCGGCCAATGCCAGAATATCCAGCGTTTCGCTTTCACCGCCGTCATCCATGTACAAGGCATAAATATCGCTGAAATTGCAGCCGGTGGCCTTCATTAAATTCAGCCGGTCGGTTTTGGCCTTGGACAGCGTCTCTTCATGAGGCAGGACGATGCCTTTGGAAAACTCCTCCAGATGCACCTGAGCGATGAGACCCGCTACACTGCGGCGGCCGCCCTCCGCTGTGCTGATGTCACTGCGGCCCTCCAGATCGAATTCAATCTCATAGATATACAGGGCGGGCTGATCATCCTTCCTTAGAATCCCGTCCCGCAGCCATTCTCCAAGCACATTTCCCGCGGCGGCATACGGGTCTTCTCCATCCCGGGGCAGCTCCAGTCGGATAATATTGTGGGGATTGCGTTTCAGATAGGAGAGCCGCTGGGATTCGCTGATAATATCGTAGGGCGGGCAGGTCAGTTCCTGCAGCCGTCCGGCGGCGTCCGTAAACCGCAGCGCGCGAAAAGGTCGGATTTCAGCCATATTGATATTCCTCCTGCATTTCTCATGCTTCTTAATGTTTCCTATTTTACCCGGCCTCATCGCTGCCGTCAAGCTTTATTCAGAAAGCAGTCCGTCGGCTTTACCTGCATAGTGCATTATGATATAATGCACTATGCAGAAGCGGAGGAAAACCATCGGCGTTCAGAACCGGCAGTTTGACCCTCCCTTGCATTGAGATCGTCGTTGGAAATAGAATCCTGACAGCAATCCTCTGCGGCAAGCCGCCGGACATTCGGTGCCGGCGGCCCGCAGATTTTTTTTTGACGGATCCATAGTGTTATGGCGCCTCGTCCCGGAGTTTTTGCAGACAGCTTTTGCAGAAGGGCCTGTCCTGCGCCATTACGATATTATCCTCCGTACCGCAGATCAGGCAGCCGGGCCTGTACTTCCGAACCAGCATCCCCTCTTCATAGGCCAGAATTTCCACTTGAGTATCCTGGTGAATATCAAAGGCGTTGCAGAAAGCTTTGGGAAGGACAATGCGGCCAAGGGCGTCGACGCGGCGAACAATACCAATCATTTTCATATGATTTTCTACCCCTTTTTTACAGGTTGCCGAAAACTGCATCCTCCTAAAATTAGAATAATCATCTATTATTCTAACATATTATGGATTAATTGATCTACTTTTTCTGCGCGAAACATTTTTAAATTTATAATGACGTTGTGGAGGGAAAGAGGAACGCAGGGGTCCATAAATTTAATATGGAACGGCGGTGCAAAAGTATGGTGGGTGAAAGGCTGTATGATTTGCGCAAGGACGCAGGTCTGACACAAAAGCAGCTGGGCGAGATCCTGAACGTCAACCATCACTCAATTTCCTCTTATGAAAGAAACAAAAGCGAACCTCCGGACATTATCAAAATCAAAATAGCGCAGTATTTCCATGTCAGCATGGATTATCTGTTAGGGCTATCGGAGGATAAACAGCCGTATCCCTTGGATAATCAGACGGTACGGCTGCTGGCAGGTTTTTCGGATTTTAAGCGCCGGGAGGTGAAAAACTACATCCTTTACCTCAGCGGAAAGGATGAAGCGGAATAATGTACTTTTTGAGCTTGTCTCACTTTTACAACCGATTATACCGTCTTCCGCGCATAAAATCAATGTAAAAGCCCTGGCAGCCTCCATGGAATTTTAAGGACAGGATTAAGGATTCAGTTATTGAAAACAAAAGATATCCGGAAAGGTGTGTTTTCTTCACCTTGTCGGAATGAATACGGAAAATCGACCGATTCTATTGAGGGGCCAGCAAAACGTGCCGGCAGCTGTTTGCCGGAATGGAGGGAGCGATATGCCGAGACCACGGGGAGAATCGGGGGAGAGGAATATTATCAGCGGGCGGCTGAAACAGCTGAGAGCGAGAGAGAAGCTTTCTCAGCGGGATCTTGCCTGCGCGCTGCAGTGTCGGGGGCTGGATCTGGATAAAAATGTGATTACCCGCATTGAAACCAATAAACGGTATGTAACGGATCTGGAGCTGAAAGGTATCGCCGATTTTTTCGGCGTTTCCTATGATTATCTGCTGGGTGGCAGAGAGAAGCAAAACGATTCGCCGCCGCTTGAGCCCTAACAAGCAGGAACGGGCAGATGCGCCGACACCAAGCCGAGGCTGTATGGCCTCGGCTTTTTTGCCGCCACATCGCGATTCTTACAGGAAACTTTCGTTTTCAGAATGGCAAAATGCGGAATTAGGATTGCTTTTGAATACAACATGTGCTATAATTTCTCCCTGCACGGCACTATATATAGATTATCTTTTCAATATAGGAGAGGCGGACAAGATGAAGATTATCAAGCGGAACGGCTCGGAGGCGGCTTTCGACATCGCGAAGATTTCAACCGCTATCACCAAGGCCAACATGGCGGTGGAGGAGAAGGGGCGCATGACGCCGATGCAGATTCAGCGCATCGCGGAAAGCGTGGTTCTCTCCTGTGAGCGGCTGGGCCGCTCCCCCAGCGTGGAGGAAGTGCAGGATCTGGTGGAGCATCAGATCATGGCCCACGGTGCTTTTGAGGTGGCGAAGGCGTATATCACCTATCGGTACACCCGTTCTCTGGTTCGCCAGTCCAACACCACCGATGACAAAATCCTCAGCCTGATCGAATGCAACAACGAGGAAGCCAAGCAGGAAAATTCCAATAAAAATCCCGTGGTCAATTCCACCCAGAGGGATTATATGGCGGGGGAGGTTTCCCGGGATATCACCAATCGCATTCTACTGCCTCAGGATATTGTGGAGGCGCACAATGAGGGAATTATTCACTTCCATGACACCGACTATTACGCCCAGCATATGCACAACTGTGATTTGGTGAATCTGGAGGATATGCTGCAGAACGGTACGGTGATTACCGGAACGCTGATCGAACGGCCCCACAGCTTTTCCACCGCCTGCAACATCGCCACCCAGATCATCGCTCAGGTGGCCTCCAACCAGTACGGCGGCCAGTCTATTTCTCTGGCCCATCTGGCTCCCTTCGTGCAGGTCAGCCGGGAAAAGATCCGCCGGGATGTGCAGCGGGAAATCGATATGATCGGCGCTCAGGTGCCGGAGGAAAAGGTTAGCGCCATGGTGGAAGAACGGCTGCGCGATGAAATCCGCCGGGGTGTCCAGACCATTCAGTATCAGGTGGTGACTCTCCTCACTACCAATGGACAAGCCCCCTTTGTGACGGTATTCATGTATTTGAATGAGGCCAAAAACGAGCAGGAAAAGCGGGATTTGGCCGTCATCATCGAAGAGGTGCTGGAACAGCGGTATCAAGGGGTGAAAAATGAGCAGGGCGTGTGGGTTACCCCCGCCTTTCCCAAGCTGATCTATGTACTGGAAGAGGACAACATCCGGGAGGATGCCCCCTACTATTATCTGACCCGCATCGCCGCCAAGTGTACTGCCAAGCGGCTGGTGCCTGATTACATATCCGAAAAGAAGATGAAGGAACTCAAGGAGGGCAACTGCTTTCCTGTCATGGGCTGCCGCAGCGCCCTGTCCCCCTGGAAGGATGAAAACGGGAATTACAAGTTTTACGGCCGTTTCAACCAGGGTGTGGTCACCCTGAACCTGGTGGATATCGCGCTCTCCTCCGAGGGAGACCAGGAGAAATTCTGGAAGATCTTTGACGAGCGGCTGGAGCTGTGCTACCGGGCGCTGATGTGCCGCCATGAGCGGTTGAAGGGAACCCTGTCCGATGCCGCCCCCATCCTGTGGCAGTACGGCGCCTGCGCCCGGCTGAAGAAGGGGGAACCCATCGACAAGCTGCTGGTGGGAGGGTATTCCACCATCTCTCTGGGTTATGCGGGACTGTGCGAATGCGTCCGCTATATGACGGGAAAATCCCATACCGATCCTTCCGCCACTCCCTTTGCGCTGGAGATCATGCGCTATATGAATGCCGCCTGCGACCGCTGGAAGGCGGAAACCTCCATCGGCTTCGGCATTTACGGCACTCCGCTGGAATCCACCACCTATAAATTCGCCAAATGCCTCCAGCGGCGTTTTGGGGTCATCGAAGGGGTCACCGATAAGGGATATATCACCAACAGCTATCACGTCCATGTCACCGAGGAAATCGACGCCTTCGAAAAGCTGCGTTTTGAGGCCCAGTTCCAGGCCCTGTCCACCGGCGGCGCCATCAGCTATGTGGAAGTGCCCAATATGCAGCACAATCTGGAGGCGGTGCTGCAGATCATCCGCTTTATCTACGACAACATCATGTATGCCGAGCTGAACACTAAGAGCGACTACTGCCAGCTCTGCGGCTGGGACGGCGAGATCGAGATCCGGGAGGAGGACGGCAAGCTGGTGTGGACTTGCCCCCAATGCGGCAACCAGGATCAGAATACCATGAACGTCGCCCGCCGCACCTGCGGTTACATCGGCACCCAGTTCTGGAATCAGGGGCGCACCCAGGAAATCAAGGAACGGGTCATGCATCTTTGATGATCTAAGGGAGGCTCCTTTATGCATTACGGTGAAATAAAAAACTGCGACATCGCCAATGGAATCGGGGTGCGGGTCTCCCTGTTTGTGTCCGGCTGTACCAACCGCTGTCCCCATTGTTTTCAGCCGCAGACCTGGGATTTTGCATATGGCCAGCCCTTTACGCCGGAAACGGAGAAAACCCTGCTGCATCTGCTGGAGCCTGCGTATATCAACGGGCTGACGGTGCTGGGGGGAGAGCCTTTTGAACCGTCCAACCAGCGGGCGCTGCTGCCTTTTCTGCAGCGGGTGCGGGAAGAGTATCCCGATAAAACCATCTGGGCGTTTTCCGGCTTTACCCTGGAGGAGCTGCGTCAGGAAGGCAGCCATCCCCGATGTGAGGCGACGGATGGCATCCTCCAGCTGCTGGATGTGCTGGTGGACGGCCGGTTCGTGGAGGAGAAAAAGGATATTTCTCTGCGGTTTCGGGGATCCTCCAATCAGCGGCTGATCGATATGAACCGCACCCGGGAGCAGGGGCGGATCGTTCTGTGGGACGAATAGCAGAGAGCTGCGGCGATAAAAGAGCTGACGGATTGTTTCAATCCGTCAGCTCTTTTCAAAAATCAATGAAATAGAAACGCCCCGAAGTTGGTGACGGTGTTGGGGCCGTTGTGATAGGGCATGCCGCAGGCTGCCGCCAGCCGGGACACCTGCATGCAATAAGCCTCCAAAGAGGATATGGCCTTGTCCGGAAAACGGCAGGGCTTGTCCTCCATTTTGGCGCAGACCGGGCAGACGGAACAGCCTCCCGCCGTGAGAAGAAGGTATCCTGGCATTTGGTCCGCCACCCGGCTGCGAATGCGTTCCGCCGTTTCCCCAAAGCGACGGCCAGCCGCCTCCATTCCCTCAAAATCAAAGGAATCCTCCATCTGTCCCACCGCTTGGAAGACCAAGGCGTATCGGTATTGCCGCGCCTGGGCGATGACCTCGTCCGGTTCGCCCACCCCCGGCGGACAGGCCCAGTTTTTGCCGTAGCTGCCGCAGGCGTTGGCGGCGCAGTAGGCCCGCAGTCCCTTGTCAAAGGGAATTTGCGCTACCTCGATTACCGCCGCCCGGGCCGCGCCCTCATCCAGACAGATATCGATCAGCGTTTGTGTATCCATGGTGAATCAGCTCCTATGTATAATTCGCCGCCGGAATCCAACTATAGATTCCGCAGGGGCAGAACGCCCAGTCCATCCTTGGAAATCAAATGTTCGGAAATGCCCAGTTCTTCTACCCAGCGCCGGGTCTCCAGCGTTTGCCACGGACCGCTGTTTCTACCGCCGCCGCTGTCGTTTTCCCACAACCAATTGGGTGTGGGCCACAAGCAGACGCGAGGGGCGACAGCCGCATAAAAGGCTTTGTTGACTCCGTACTGGCCGTGATGGGCCATCTGGACCACATCCGCCCGGATATCCTCCGGCGGCAGAGCTTTCAGCAAAGCATCTCCGGCTTCCTCTCCCAAGTCGCCGGTAAACAGCACCGACTGTCCCTTCTCCACCGTCAAACGGAACACCACGCTGCTGTTATTGACGGCGTTGGCTGTGATTTGCAAATCCGGTACCCGGAGTACCTGAAAGGTCATATCATCTATGACAAAGCGGTCGCCTGCAGCCACCCGGGATATGCGGCTTCCGGCTGTCTGCACCAGATTGGGAAGGCACTGAAGCGCGTGGCCTCCCGCATCATGAGATGTCAGCCACTCGTGAGAGGGGAAATTGCAGAGGATACGATCCGCGAAAAATGCGGAACACTTGTTTTCCAGCAGTTCGGTCAGAGCGCCGATGTGATCGTCGTGAGCATGGGTGAGGAACCAGGCTTCCACCGCGGGCCGCGGACCCGCCAGCTTTTCCAGCAATGCCAGCAGCGCATCGGCGTCCGCCCGGCAGCCGCCGTCCATGACGATCAGCCGCCCGACGGCAGTGCGCAGAACGTAGGACATCATCTGACAGGAGGATTGGGCCGGCAGTTGATATAAACATGTGGTGTTCATTTTTTCATCCCTTTATTGTATATTTTCCGGCGGGTTTGGCTCCCCGCTGTTTTTCTCGATATGGTGTATGTCCGGCGTCGATGCAGGACGACGGAAAAGGGCGCCGATACAGGATATGGCGTGCCGTACCGCTTGGAGAGATTTATCCCCCAATCCCTGCCGTACCCGGTTGGAAGCGCAGAAGTGGAGGTAGACCACGCCCTGCAGCTTGGCGTCCTCTAAGGAGGAAAAGCCGAAATCCGCCGCGTCGTCCAGCCCCAGCATCAGCCGCATTTCCGAGAATACCGCCCGTCCGCCCTGTTCCCCCCGGGCAAAGGCGTCGGCCAGTTCTTTCACCGAATATCCCTCGGTCAGCTGTTCTCGCCAGCGCAGGGCGTGGCCGTGGCAGGAAAACCACCAAAAAGAACGCCGGCGCCCGAATCCGCCCGGCGCGGAGATATAGGCATCCCGCAGACGTCCGTCCACATACAGACGCAGCATCACACCGCCGTCGGCGCACATTATTCCCACTGCCTGAGAGCGAAGATGCCCGGTCAGGCTTTTGCCCAATCCATCCAGCGCCACAAGATCCAGCCGGTCGGCACAGTCGTCGTAAACAAGGGTCCCTTTCTCCCGGCGGACAAAAGCCACTGTCCGTTCCGCACTTGCCTTTTCACAAGGGATCAGGCCCTGCCGCTCCATCTCCGCCGTAACCGCATAGATAATCCGTTCCCGTGCGGCTTCCACCGGTTCCTCCGGTCCCAGCTGCAGACAGGCGTAGCTCAGCGACATGACGTACCCTCCCATTCTCTTTATTTTTTATCATACCGCGGAATGCTGGAAAATTCCATCACATTTTGTGAACAAATCATATTGACACCGTCAGACGGCAGTAATACAATATGTAGTATCGACTTCTCTAAAAACACCAATATATTCCAATTTTCTGCATGGGTTTTCGCTGGAGCCTGCGGCAGAGGAACGACTTTGTTCAAAGAAAGGATTTGAAATCATGGAAATCAGCCAGAATGCCCGTACCGTGCTGGAACGTCGATATCTTGCCAAGGATGGTGAGGGGAAGCCTACCGAAACCGTGGAGGGGCTGTTCCGACGGGTAGCAAGGGCCATCGCGGTCTCGGATCTGAACTACAATCCTGATGCCGACGTGAAGGCGCTGGAAGAGGAATTCTATCAAATGATGACCGCTTTGGAGTTCCTGCCCAATTCTCCCACCCTGATGAATGCCGGGCGGCCTCTGGGCCAGCTGTCGGCTTGTTTTGTGCTGCCGGTGGCGGACAGTATGGAGGATATTTTTGAGGCCATCAAGCAGGCGGCGCTGATTCACAAATCCGGCGGCGGAACGGGTTTTTCCTTCTCCCGACTGCGGGCTGCGGGCAGCACGGTGAACTCCACCGGCGGCGTGGCCAGCGGACCTATCAGCTTCATGCGGGTGTTCAACATGGCTACCGAGGCGGTCAAGCAGGGGGGAACCCGCCGGGGCGCCAACATGGGCATCCTTCGGGTGGATCATCCGGACATTCTCAGTTTTATCAACTGCAAGGCGGATAACGCCGATATCACCAACTTCAACATTTCCGTCGGCATCACCGAGGCCTTTATGAAGGCGGTGGAAAAAGGGGAGATGTATGACCTTATCGAGCCCAGTACCAAGAAAGCGGTGGGGCAGCTCAACGCCAAGGAGGTTTTTGACAAAATCGTCTATGCTGCCTGGCGCAACGGCGAGCCCGGCATCATCTTCCTGGATCGGCTGAATCGGGACAATGTGGTTCCCGCCCAGGGGGAGATCGAATCCACCAACCCCTGCGGCGAGCAGCCTCTGCTGCCCTATGAGAGCTGCAACCTGGGCTCCATCAATCTGGTGAAAATGATAGAAAAGGGACCCGACGGCCGTTATGCCATCAATTGGAATAAGCTAGCGGATACCATCGGCAAAGCGGTTCATTTCCTGGATAATGTGATCGATGCCAATCAGTACCCGCTGCCCCAGATTGATTTCACCACCAAGCAGACCAGAAAAATCGGCTTGGGCATTATGGGCTGGGCGGATATGCTGCTGTACCTGGGCATTCCCTATAATTCCGACGAAGCGGTGAAGCTGGCGGATAAACTGATGGGTTTTATCACCACCACCGGCCGCAGCGTCAGCGCTCGGCTGGCCAAGGAACGGGGCGCTTTCCCGCTTTTTGATGAGAGCATTTATAAGGATGGGGAGCCCTTGCGCAACGCCACCGTCACCACCATCGCCCCCACCGGCACCCTGTCCATTATCGCAGGAGTTTCCTCCGGTGTGGAGCCGGTATTCGCTTATGTTTATATCCGCAGCGTCATGGACCGCACCGAAATGCTGGAGGTCAGTCCGGTGCTGAAGGAAAAACTCACCGAGCGCGGGCTGTATTCCGATGCGCTGATGCGGCGTATCGCGGAGGAGGGCACCATCGCCCATATCGAGGAGATTCCCGAAGATATCCGCCGGGTGTTCGTCTCCGCCCATGATATTTCTCCGCTGTATCATACCAAGATGCAGGCGGCTTTCCAGGCCCATACCGACAATGCGGTGTCCAAAACCGTCAATTTCCCCAACAGCGCCACCAAGGAAGAGGTGGCAGAGGTGTATATGCTGTCCTATCGCTTGGGCTGTAAGGGCGTCACCATCTATCGGGACGGCAGCCGGGAAATCCAGGTGTTGAATCTGGCGAAGAAGGAAGAGCATGCTGAAAAGACGGAAGTGCCGGCTGCGGATGCCGCGCCGGTGATCGAGACACCGCCGGCCAAGCCCTTTGTCATCACCCCCCGTCCTCGTCCAGATGTAACCCAGGGCCTGACGGAAAAGGTGGCCATCGGCTGCGGCAATCTGTATATCACGGTGAATTATGATGAAAACGGCATCTGCGAGGTGTTCACCAACACCGGCAAGGCGGGAGGATGTCCCTCCCAGTCGGAGGCCACCTCCCGACTGGTATCCATCGCCCTGCGCTCTGGCCTGGATGTAAACACCATTGTCGGTCAGCTCAGAGGCATCCGCTGTCCCTCCACTATCCGGCAGCCAGGGATGAAGTGCACCTCCTGTCCGGACGCTATCGCCCGGGTTATCCAGAAGGTGGTGGCTTCCAAGGAGTTTAAGGCGGCCGGCATTCATGTGGCTCCGGCGGAGCCGATCGCAACTGCGGTGGACAAGCCGGTGCCCGCCGTGGCCGCCCATATTCGGGAGTGCCCGGAATGCGGCGCCAAGGTGGAGCACGAGGGTGGTTGCGTTATGTGCCGCAACTGCGGGTATTCCAAGTGCGGCTGATTCTTAGTTAGGATAATAGATACGTAACCCCCGGGGCCGCTCATTTGTGAGCGGCCCCGGGAGTTATACTGCGATCAATTGGTTTAAGTTTCCGCCAGCCGCCGGATTTCTTCCAGAACGATGCTTTTGAGCGCACCTGGTATGGGACTGGGCAAGCCGATATAATATCCCTGGAGATAATGGATGCCGCTGCGGATAAGATATTCCATTTCATCCCGGGTTTCCACCCCTTCGGCGATGAGCTGGATTTCGCGGCTGCGGGCATAATACACGATGTTTCGCAGAATCATCTGACGGTTGGCGTCACGGTCGATGTTCCGCACGATGGACATGTCGATTTTAAGATAATCCGGCTCCAGCGACAGCAGGGTGGTTTCACCGTTGTAACCGGTACCATAGTCATCCAAAGCAATCTGGGCCCCCCAGCGACGGCTGATTGCCTTTTTGCGGCGGGCCATTTCCTCGTCCGGTTTTTCCTCCTCCGTCAGTTCAACCACCAGTCGGCTGAGATATCCGCGGTTTTCCTCTTCGAAGGCGGCCAGATCCTCCGGGGTGAGTATTTGGTTGGAGATGGAATTGACGAACAGCCGGCAGTTATCGGGGAGATCACAGCGGCTGAAATCCTCTAGAGCCCGGAACCAGGTCATCCGCTCGATTTGGTACAGCTTGGATTGGGAACGGGCCAGATTCAGAATGATGTCCGGCGAAGGCAGGGAGTCCAGCCGGGAGCGCATCAGCGCTTCGTAGCCGAAAACATTGCCGGTATGGGCGTCCACGATAGGTTGGAAATAATAATCCACCAGCCCGCCATCCAACAGGCGGTTCAAATCCTCTTTGCTGTGGAGCAGATAGGCATCCCGATTATAGCTTTCCTTATCGAACTCATTGAATTCGCCTTTGACTGTGTTTTTAACCTTATACATGGCGAAATCCGCGTATTTCAGCAGCTGCTCATAAATAGTGGAATCCTGCGGATACCAAGCGACGCCGGCAGAAGCCCGCACCTTGAAGGAAGGGTTGTCCGGCAGGGGGAACAGGGTATGGGTTATACCGTCGTGCAATTCGTCAATGATACGGCGCACTTCATTTTGAGAGGAATACCCGTGCAGGAACACGTAAAATTCGTCCCCCGACATCCGGGACAGCACAGCGTCGGAAGGCGTGTGCTGGCGAATGACATCCGCCGTGCAGCGAATATATTCGTCTCCCTGGTCATGACCGTAATTATCGTTGATGTATTTCAGATTATCCAGGTCCAGCATAATCAAAGCGGCCACGCCCAGCTTTTCCGGATGCTGGAACAGCTGGCCCATCCAGTTGTAAAATGCCCGGCGGTTGAGCAGACTGGTGAGCAGATCGTAGTCCCGTTCATATTCAATCTTACGTTTTTCCTGTATCTCCTGGGTGATGTCGGAGAGTACGCCGATGATCCGTTCCTCTCCTTCCAAAAGCTTCATCCGCACCCATTTCTGTGTTTCGTCGGCAGTCAAGTGGTAGACGTGTACGCCGCCATTCTCCTGCACGCTCTCCAGGCAGCGGCTTTCCAATGATTCCATAGCGGTGCGGAAATCCTCCACCGCATCGGTGGCCGGGGTGAATTCAGGGCCCAGCAGCCGGGAAATATCCCCGGTCCTGTAGAAACGGTCGGCGAGTTTATCATATTCAAAGGCTACGATGGACAGCCCGGCCAGCTCAATAATTTTGGACAACCGCGCTGCAGATTCCGCCACCTGGACGCTCAGCTGTTCCACCGCGTCTGTCATCTGGTCGATTTCTGTAATGGAAACCTTATTCAGCCGAACCGGTTGATCCGGATCGCTGGCCTTCAGATTTTTCACCACGGATGTGATGGGGCGGGTCAGGAAGCGCACAACAATGCACACGCCCACTATGCCGATCAGCAGGGAGGCTAGAGCCGCCATCAGAATGGTGGTTTGTACCCGATGGTAGAAGCCCAGAAGATCTTGATCCCGTACCACGCCGATGACAGCCCAGCGGTCGCTTTCAAAGGGAGTATGGGAATTATAAAGCTGAATGTAGGACACACAGCCATATGCGGATTCGGTGACCCGGTCGCTTTTCTCCGCCGAATAAATGCTGCCATAGGCGGGTTCATTCTCAAGATCCGTTTGCTGCTGTTCACCGAAGATCTGCTTGAAGACGGAGCCGCTGGAAACAACATTGGCGAAGGTATTGCCCTCTTCTTGAGAGATGGCCAGTAAATATGCGCCTTTTCCGCTGCCCAACAATTCGTCGGAGGACATCAGGGTGCGCAGATAATCGGTGGTGAGCTCTACACCGGCCACACCGTAGGGCAGGCCGTCTTCTCCCAGCAGGGGGACGGAATAGGTGATGATATCCACATCATTTTTGTCCATGCGGAAGGAAGGGCTCCAATAGCCGAGATCGGTATTCTCCACGCCGCGGTAGTTTTTCGCCGCCTGGAAGGGCTTCTGATAAAAATCGAAATCGGTAATATCGCCGCTGTCATCGAAGAGAAAACGAGGCTGCCAGAAGATATCCGTGGCAAAGCCAAGCCTGCGTACCAAGGAGGGGGACCCCCGTTCCACCAGCAGGTCAGAATTGTCGGCGGGACTGCTTTGGGGATCCATATCCCGCAGGTAAAGCCCGGTTTTGTCGGCGGACCCATCCCCCTCCAGAACCACAAATACTCCGGTTACACCGTTCCGGCGCAGCAGAAGAATCATATCCTCCGATAATTTTTCCAGCACGGTTACAGACAGACTGCTGGAAACCGTCAGATGCTCTGGTGAAGCGTCGGCATCATCCAGCAAAGTCTGAATCTTCGTCTGAAAGCCGTCCACCGCTTCGCCCATGTTGGACCAACGCTGAATCATTTCATTTTGCAGATAATTTTTTCTGTTGTTCACCCGTTCGGTGAGAATATCGAAGGCGTTGATGCGCAGCTGTTCCACGGTTCCACCGAACAGCAGGGTAACGGTGAAGAGACTGGACTGCACCAGCATAACCAGCACCATGGGGATCAAGATCTGGATAAGAATCGACCGGCTGGCCGGCTTTTTTTTGCTGTGCGCCATGACTCCATCACCTCTCCGGTTTGAGATTCTCCCTGCAGTTTGTCGACAGTTATTACTTTGCCGCTTCCCGCAGCGCTTTATCAAACGTTTTGTACCACGTCTCGAAGTTTTCGTCCGTAACAAAAGAGGCGACGGCTTCTTTCCGGGACATACCTCCCGCCACCAGTTCTTCCACAGCGGCCAGGTCTTCTTTCACCTTATCCATCATGCTGTTTTCCAGTACCTTACGGGCATCTGTTCCTCCCGCAAAGGCTTTATTGGTATACATAGTATATTCCCGCACCATATCCATCGCCACCGGCAAGGTCTTTTTCAGATGCGCAGCATAAGAGGCGGCAGATTCCTTTTCCAGCGCTTGCGCCAGTATCTCCTGGGTATTGGCCTCCTTTTTCACCGGCAGGTAACCCGAGGAGATGGAGAAATCCAGATTACGCTGGGCATCGGTGAACCATTTGAGGAAGGTAACCGCGCCGTATTCCGTTTTCTCGTCGGACTTGGTCACCACCATGCCGGCGCCCTGCTGCACCGCGAATTTTTCTCCATTCTCAAAGCAAGGAGCGGCCATCACCAGCGATTCGATGGGATAGCTTTCGGTATCGCTTACGTTGACTTCATTTGGGAAATAGGCGGAGCCGGAGGTGGAACCCACCAAAGCGATGATGTCTCCGGTTTTTACGTCGTCGGAGCGAAATTTGCCGTTGGCGGCAAACCAACCCTGTACATGGGGAACGTAAAGGTTATCCCAAAGCTTGCGGACGGTTTCCTTGTCGTCCTGAATGGTCACCCGCCCGCCGGAGACGGAAAAAATCTCCTTGCCCAGCTGACGGCTGCCGATGATCATATAGTTGGCCACAGCGTCCCGGCCAAAAAAGGCATGGCCGCCGCTCCACTCATAATACCGGCGGGCGGTGGCGGTGACGCCTTCGATGGTGGAGAGATCTTCCAGCGAGGCGCCGGTTTCATCAGCGAATTTGTCCCAATCGGTTTTGTTGAGCATGAAAACCTCGGTAGATTTGGCAATGGGGAAGATTTTCAGATTTTCTTCCTCATCCAAGCGCCCCTCGGTGATATATCCTGTGACATAGGCGTTGATTTCTTCCTGCGTCAGATATTGATCCAGGGAAGCTATCAGTCCTTTTTGATCCAGCTGATAGGCGGTGTCCGCGTAGGCCGCGAAGATATCAGGGATCTCACCGGCGCCCACCTTCTGATCGGCAGCGTCGATAACCTTTTGAATCAATTCATTGACATTTCCCTGACTGAAAGCCTCCACCACGACGCCCTGCTCCCGGCCGGGTCCTTCATTGAACTGGGAGACAAGGTCGTCGAAAGCGTTTTTTTGGGGACCGTTATAATAGTGCCAGATCTCCACGGTTACCGGATTTTTTGGATCCACACGAACAGAAGCGTCGGGATCGCGGCTGCACCCCGTCAGCAGCGCCGCCGTTATCGCGGTCAGACCCGCCATTCCGGCAGTCAGCAGCCGGCGACCTCTTTTTCTCGGCATTGGATAATCCCTGCTCTCTCAAATATTTGTTAAAGCCTGATATGCGAGGATGCGCTGTCTACCATTATAGCTACTCCTGCGCGCTTTTTCCATATAAACTTTTAAAATCCTTTTTTCTATCGTTAAATATTCGTACGATCCCAGTGTTGTAATCCTTAAGATTCCATGAAACATCCGCTTCCGTCGTTGCAAAAGGCCGCCGATTTTTGTATACTGTGGGAGATGGACTTGTGGAAATATGCGAAAGGAGGGAACGCCATGCGCATTGAGCGGGGCAAGGTTGTGGATTTGGCGAAGAGATATTCCCATGCATGGCTGTTTTTGATCTTCGCCATGCTGGGGCAGCAATTCAGTCTGCTGGAACAATATGTAGTGCCCAAGTATTGGGTGTACTGCTGGGTGGACGGATTGATTCCCTTTGTACCGGTTTTTGTGATCCCCTATACGCTTTGGTTCGCTTATGTGGGCGGCGGGCTGACGGTGCTGTGCCTGCATGACCGACAGGATTTTATCCGCGCTTTCGCCTTGCTGGCCTGGGGAATGTTTATCACGGAGGTTATCTATCTGGTTTTCCCCCACGGGCAGCCGCTGCGACCGATTATTACCGAAAACGACATCTTCAGCCGGTTGGTCCGGGATACTATATATGCCAATGATACCAACACCAACTGCTGTCCCAGTCTGCATGTACTCAATCAGCTGGCTGTGCATATCGGTTTGTGCAAATCCAGGCTGTGCAGGGATAAAAAGTGGTTCAAGCGCGCATCATTGGTGTTTACCATTCTGGTATGCGCGTCCACGGTGTTCCTCAAGCAGCATTCCATCATCGATGTGATGGCGGCTCTGGCACTGGAAATACCGCTGTATCTGCTGATTTATAAAGTGGATTGGAAGGGCCTGTTTCTGCGCAGGGCGGAAAGATTGCCCAGGGAATATCCTGTTGAACCGGTGGTTCCGCAAAAGGAAAAGGTGCGGGAAACGGTTACGATGGACTGAGTGGAGCCAAAAATGCTTATAGCTGTGCACAAAAAGGGAAAGCCGCCAGCGGCTTTCCCTTTTTGTTTTACCTTTTAAATAATGGCAGGCATTGCTGACTTTTTGTCAGAACAGAACAAATCCCGCCCCGCAGCAGACATATTGACCATCTGCCCGGAGCGGGATCCCTTTATTCCAGTTCGAAAGCGCCGGTGTAGAGACGATAATACTGCCCTTTTTCAGCGATTAGTTTCTCGTGGCTTCCCCGCTCGATAATGCGGCCCTGTTCCAGGACCATGATCACATCGGCGTTCTGCACCGTGGACAACCGATGGGCGATGACGAACACCGTGCGTCCATGCATCAGACCATCCATTCCCCGCTGAACAATAGCCTCGGTACGGGTGTCTATACTGGAGGTGGCCTCATCCAAGATCATGACTGGTGGATCAGCTACCGCCGCCCGGGCAATGGACAGCAGCTGCCGCTGTCCCTGAGAAAGGCGGCTGCCGTCACCGTCCAATTGAGTTTCGTAGCCCTCCGGCAGCCGGCGGATGAAATCATCCGCACCTGCCAGCCGGGCAGCCGCATATACCTCCTCATCTGTTGCATCCAGCCGGCCGTAGCGGATGTTTTCCATCACCGTGCCGGTGAACAGGTTGGTGTCCTGCAGCACGATGCCCAGACTACGCCGAAGATCGCTTTTGCGGATCTTGTTGATATTGATGCCGTCGTAACGAATTTTGCCGTCCGCGATGTCGTAAAACCGGTTGATCAAATTGGTGATAGTGGTTTTGCCTGCGCCGGTGGCCCCTACGAAGGCCACCTTCTGTCCCGGTTCGGCGTAAAGCGTGATATCATGGAGTACCAGCTTGTTTTCCTCATAGCCGAAATCCACATCATAAAGCCGGACCTCACCCCGGAGCGGGGTGTAGGTGATGGTGCCGTCACTGTGAGGATGCTTCCAAGCCCACAGACCGGTGCGCTCAGCGGTTTCGGTGATAATGCCATTTTCCTCCCGGGCGTTGACCAGGGTCACGTAACCGTCGTCTGTTTCCGGATCTTCATCCATCAGCTGGAAAATGCGTTTGGCGCCCGCCAGGGCCATGACCACAGAATTTACTTGCTGGGATACCTGGCTGATTGGCTGGGAGAAGCTGCGGCTCAACTGCAGGAAAGAGGCGATGGCCCCCAGGGTGATGCCGCCGATGCCGCTGATGCCCAGAGCGCCGCCGATAACGGCAATGAGCACATATTGGAGATTGCCCAGGTTTGCGTTGATGGGCATGAGAATGTTGGCAAAGACATTGGCGGCGGTGGCCTGCCGGCACAGCTCGTCATTGCGGCGGTCGAAATCCGCCTCCGCGGCTTCCTCATGGCAGAAAACTTTGATCACCTTCTGGCCGTTGACCATCTCCTCGATATAACCGTTGACATCGCCCAGCGCCTCCTGCTGCTTAAGGAAAAAGCTGCCGCTGCGGCCGCTGATAAAGCGGGAAACAAAGAGCATCAGCGTCACGCACAGCAACACCAGCACCGTCAGCACGATATTGGAAAACAGCATGGCAAAGAAGACGGTGACAATGGTGATGACAGAGGAGAATACTTGAGGGACGCTTTGAGAAATCATCTGCCGCAGGGTATCGGTGTCGTTGGTGTAGTGACTCATGATATCGCCGTGAGTGTGGGTGTCGAAATAGCGGATGGGCAGTTCCTGCATCCGGGAAAACATCTCGTCCCGGATTTCTTTGAGCACACCTTGGGCGATGACCACCATCAGGCGATTGTACAGATAGGTGGAAAGGATTCCCCCCAGATAGACGGCGGCCATGGTGAGGATCGCCTGCAGCAGACCGGTAAAGGAGGGGTTCTCCATAGCCAGCAGGGGGGTTATGTAATCATCGATCAGAACCCGCAGGAAAAGGGAACCGGCCACGCCGGCTAAGGCACTGAACAGAATACACACCAGCACCACACCCAAAGCGGCCTTGTGACGTCCACCCAGATAGGACAGCAGCCGTTTGGCGGTTTTCCCATCCAGTTTGGCTCCGGGAATACGTGCGCCCCGCATGGGACCTCTGTTAGGCGGCGTCATGGTCATCGCCTCCCTTCTGCTGGGATTCATAGACTTCCCGGTATATCTGGTTGGTCTGCAGCAGCTCTTCGTGGGTTCCCATCCCGTCGATATGGCCGCCTTCCATAACAATGATCTTATCTGCATCCTGGATGGAGGAGATGCGCTGGGCGATGATGAATTTGGTGGTGTCGGGGATCTCCTCACGGAATGCCTTGCGGATCATGGCGTCGGTGTGGGTATCCACCGCGCTGGTGGAATCATCCAGAATCAGAATCTTTGGCTTTTTCAGCAGCGCCCGGGCGATGCACAGCCGCTGCTTCTGGCCGCCGGAGACATTGGTTCCTCCCTGTTCGATATAGGTATCATATCCTTCGGGAAAGGTGCGGATAAAGCCGTCCGCCTGGGCCAGGCGGCAGACGCGCTCCAACTCCTCATCGGAGGCATCCTCACATCCCCAGCGGAGGTTTTCTTTGATGGTGCCGGAAAAAAGCACGTTTTTCTGCAGTACCATAGCCACCTCGCTGCGCAGCGTTTCGATGTCGTAATCCCGCACATCGATGCCGCCCACTGTTACCCGGCCTTCAGACACATCATACAGCCGGGGGATCAGCTGGACCAGTGTGGTTTTGGAACTGCCTGTACCGCCGATGATCCCTACGGTTTCCCCCGCCTTAATGGACAGCCGGATGCTGCTGAGGCAATCCCGGTCCGCTTCTTTGGCATAGCGGAAGCTGACATCTTCAAACCCTACCGAACCGTCAGGCACTTCATAAACCGGATTCGGGCCGTTGTGAAGATCGCTTTTTTCCTCCAGAACCTCCACGATCCGTTCCGCGGAGGCCCGGGAGATGATGATCATAACAAAGATCATGGAGAGCATCATCAGGCTCATCAGAATCTGGGTGGTGTAGGTAATCAGGCTCATCAGCTGGCCGGTGGTCATGGTTTCAGAAACGATCATGCGGGCGCCGAACCAGGAAATCAGCAGGATACAGGCGTATACCGCCAGCTGCATCAGCGGGCTGTTAAAGGCAAGAATCTTTTCCGCCTTGGAAAAATCACGGTAGATGGTTTCCGATACCTTGCCGAATTTTTCCTTCTCATGGTCTCCCCGCACATAGGATTTCACCACCCGGATACCCCGCAGATTCTCCTGCACCACGCTGTTCAGCTTATCATAGGTGCGAAAAACCCGTTCAAAGATCGGATGAGCCCGGGAGGCGATGAGATACAGCCCCAGGCCCAGGAATGGAATAACGGCCAGAAAGATCAGGGACAGCCGGGGATTGATGCTGAAAGCCATAAACAGAGAAAATATCAGCATCACCGGACAGCGCACCGCAATCCGAATGATCATCTGATAGGCATTCTGCACATTGGTGACGTCGGTGGTGAGGCGGGTCACGATACTGGCGGAGGAGAATTTATCGATGTTGGAGAAGGAATACCCCTGCACTGCGTAGAACATATCGTGGCGCAGGTTGCGGGCATACCCTGCCGAAGCGACCGCAGCATACCGTCCGGACAAAGCGCCGAAGAGGAGGGATACGATGGTGGAAACCACCAGGACAGCGCCGATTTTTAAAATGACGTTCATGTTGCCGGCATTGATGCCGTCGTCGATGAGACTGGCCATCAGCAGAGGGATCAGCACCTCCATCACCACTTCCATTGAGACAAAGATGGGAGTGAGAATGGAAGCCTTCTTGTATTCCCGGATGCTACGGGCTAAGCGTCGGATCATATGGACTCCTTTCTGATTTTATCCCGGCAGGGGATAAAACCTTACGTGTCAATTTTTTGAGGATGATTTGCCGCTGCGCGGCTATTCCATATTCTGGATCATCTTTTTAAGAACACGCCGAAAAACCTCCAGTTCCTCTTTGTCAATGCCTTGGATCAGCTTTTCTTCCGTCCGTTCCCGGTCGGCTTCCACCATCTTGTGGAGATCCAGTGCCTTTTCTGTCAACACCAACTTTTTCAGCCGAGCGTCGGACTCCACCGGAGCCCGATGAATCAAGTCGTTTTTTTCCATCAGCTGCAGGATACCAGTGGCGGTAGAGCGGCGGATAGAAAATTGGGACTCCAAATCCCGTTGATAGATGTCACGATCCCGGTTTTCATACAGATAACCGATGACCCAGCCATGCATACCTGTTAAATTATCCACATACTGTTTGTTGCCGTTATCGTCGATAAAACGTTTGATGAGTAAGGACAGGGTTCGGATATCAAACCCCAAATGTTCTTTGGGAAACAACTTGTTCGCCTCCTTACTGTTAGGTTACTAACATTATAATAAGGCGGTTGGCAATTGTCAACCGCCATTATCTTAAAGAAATAAGGAAAGCAATATCAATATATAGTAGTATATGATTACTTATTTACCAAATTATAGTATTTTAATAGATATTTTACGATGATATTTGTACACAATTGATTATTCTGTATCACATCTACTGCATATGGAAAAATTGTATAGAGATTTTATGATAATAACAACAAGTGGGCCGAAAAGTGTGGTATGTATTCACATTATTTACAAAAACTTCAAGAACTCCAATTAATGGTGATGAATAAAAGCGTGGATTTCCTCCTAAATTATGCATTGTTCGTGTTGAATTGCTTATATCACCGAAAATTAGCCATTGAATTTTAGAGCAAATATGCTATAATCTACTTCGGCCTTGATATAGGTAAATATTGGTAGTTAATACCATATCTTGCTAAATAGGTTTTGCGCGGAGCCCAATTTTCCGAAAGGAGCTGTTGGCACAATGAACAACGTTATATCCTGCTATTTGCAGGATGAGGGCGTCGCGATTTTTGAAAAGAGAGGAGACGGCAGAACCTATCTTTGTAAAGCTAATAAACTTAACTGTCGACTTTTGGGGATTCCGTATCCGGAAAGTCTGGGACGAGATATCCGGCGTTTGTTCGATCCGGTATTTGCCGAGCGTGTCTGCAGAACCATCCGGCGGGCTTTAAAGGAAAAAAGAGCATTGAAGTTTCTGCAGCGGTATGAGGACCGAGAGGAGTCCCGATGGTGGTTGGTTGTAGCGGAGGCAATTCCCCATAGGAGCCGGCGTTTGGTGCGTTTTTCCTCTAGTATGGTGGACATATCCGCCGGGATGGAAGAGCCGATCTGCACGTCACGATCGGTGGAAGAGATCCCTTATCAGGCGTTCCTGGAGGGCGCCAGCGATGCGATTATGGGAATTCAGCTCCAGGATGAAGGTGGATTGCGGCTTTTGTATGCCAACAGTCTGTTCCTCAGTTGGGTGAAGCATCCGCTGGCTGATCTGCAGAAAATCAATTTGGAGGAGCTGATGCCACCGGATATGCGGCGTTTTTCCCGGGAATTGCTGCGGGAATGCTTGGAACTACGGCATTCCGTGGAGGGTACCTATCACTGGCAGGCAGACGGAAACGAGCGTTTTTACCATGTTACCCTCCGTCCTTTGTACACACGGGATACCTCCGAACTGCTTGTTTTCATTCAGAATGTGACCGAAACGATTCTGGACAGGCGCAAAAAAGATGAGCTTCTTTATGAGTATGAGTGCTATTTTCAGTCTACGGTTAACGGTGTGGGACTGATACGTCTGGAAAAGGATCTGTCATCATCCATTCTGCGGGCCAACCCGCCCTTTCATACCTTTCTGACATTTTTGCGCAGGTATCGCGGGGAGGGGCGGAACGAACTGGTCCTGCGGCAGATTCAAAGGGAGAAGAAAAGGCTGCAGCTGCAGATTAAGCTGCCGGTGAATGACGAATGTGCCTTGTACTACGATCTTTGCATCATGCCCATTCTTTATGAAGACCGAGTGGAGAAGCTCTTTATCACCTGTGTGAATACCACCCAATCGATGCAGTTGGCCAGCATAAGGTCGGCACGGCTGACAAAGCGGGAAGAAGAGGTGATGGGATACATTGTTGCCGGACAGCCCAATAAAGTCATCGCACTTCAGCTGCACGTTTCTGAGGGCACGGTGAAACGGTTCGTATCCAATATGTATAAAAAGCTTCATGTCCAATCCCGCAGCGAACTTATCCGATACTGCCTGGGTGATCAGTATACAACTATGGCGACTGAACCGCTGCCCAGAGGGCAGTATGTAGACAGTGTAAACAACTAAAGTGGTATTGTGCTTTCCCCGTATTCCTTTTATACTATTTGTAATCAATAGGTAAATAGATTTTTGAAGAGTAGGAGTGTACAAATCATGCGATTCTTCAGCAGAAAACGGCCTGCGGAAAAAGTGACTGTCAAAAAGGTGAAAGGGTATAAGTTGGAGAACAGCAAGATGATTCCCAACTTTGGCGTGTTTGTTTCGGTTCGGGACCGGAAAACCAAGCAGATCAGCATGGCCGATTTTCTCGATAACTATTCGGATAAACACACGCTGGATCGCGTTATCGAGAAGCTGTTCAGAATCGATCCGCATCAGGTGCAGGATATTGTGGACGACATCAAACGCGAGAGGGAACTGGATGAGATGGAGTTGTTGCTGATGGAGGAAAGAACACAGCAGTTCTGAAGTCAAACCGAAACACCTACTCTTCGCCATTCGCCGCCTGGAGGAAGCGGCGGAAATGATCATATAAAAATCCGCGGCCAAAGCAGTTTTCTGCTCTAGCCGCGGATTTTTTGCGTATTCATTGAGGAAAAATTTACTCCCGGAATTCCAGAAGCTTGTGAGGCGCTACGTGGAGCGCCTGGGCGATAGCGAACAAAACGTCGAGGGAAACCCCCACGCTGGCGACCTCAATTTTGCTCATATGGGTCTGATCAATCCCAATTTTTTCCGCTAAAACCTCTTGGGTATAGCCATTGGATTTCCGGTAGTAAGCGATATTGAGGCCCAGTTTTCTGTAATACTGCTTGTACTCGATTTTCATCCGCTCACCTCTTCTTTTATTGTACAATGGTTTGAATAGTAATTTTATAGACTGACAGACCATAAATAATCATTTACAATGCTTATAATGTGCTTTATAATATTTGTCAGTGAATATGAATGAGCATATCGGGGCTGTATTACCGCGGCGCATCGCATGCCGGGAATCAAGGAGAAAGACGGAGGTTCCCCCGTTCGTGAAAGGAGAAACACAAGCATGAGAATTGTGAAGAAAATGGATGAGATGGGGCGGCTGGTGATTCCCTTAGCCATTCGGGAGGCATTGGGACTTCAGCCGAATGCGGATGTGGTAATGGAATTGGAGGGAAACCGCATCGTACTGCAGAACGGCGACAGGCGCTGCCGGATCTGCGGAGGCTGCGAGGAGCTGATCTCTTTTGAAGGAGGACATCTCTGTCGTTCCTGCATCAGAAAGATTCATCGTCTGTGAATTTCATGATTTCTTCAGAATTATCTCTTTCTGCGGCGTGGACAAGAGAGAGGCGGCTTGGTATAATAAAGGGAGGCGGATATGACCGCCTCCCTTTATTATCACCATAAACGGAAAGGATGATTCCGATGCCCTTTTATACATTGCTGTGTCATCAATGCGGCAAACGGTTTGAACAGCTGGCTTCCATAAGAGAAAAGGAGGCCCATGCTATCGTCTGCCCGGACTGCGGCTCTGCCGACTGTTCCAGCGATTATTCCGCTGGAAGTGCCAGCGTACATTTGTCCGGCGAAGGAAACGCCTGCCCCCACGCCGGAAGCTGCGGCGGATGCTGTCATGGGGGGCATTAAGAACATCCGCCGCTGCGCTGCGCTGGCGCTGACTTTTGTGCTGCTCTCTCTTTCACTTGCCGGCTGTCAAAAGGATACGCCGCTGGGGAAAAGCTTTCGTTTTTCTTTGCCGGCGGAGCCGCGGCAGCTGGACCCTCAGGTAGCGGTGGATGCCGCCTCTGTGGCGGTGGTGTCCGCTCTGTTCGAAGGGCTCACCAGATTGGATGAGGAGGGGAAAGCCGTGCCGGCAGCGGCGGAATGGTCCGTCTCTAACGATGGGCTGACCTATACTTTTCACCTCAGAAAATCCAAGTGGAGCAACGGGGAGCCTGTCACGGCGGACGATTTTGTCTTTGGCATGCAGCGGGCGGTATCACCGGAAACCGGTTCCGAACTGGCTGAGAGACTGTTCGGCATTCAGAGGGCCCTGGAGATCAACGCCGGTCAGCTACCGGCAGAAGAACTGGGGGTCCGGGCGGTGGATGACAGCACCTTGGTTATTACCCTGACGGAAGCGGATGCCGGATTTCCGGAGAAGGCGGCCGGTACGCCCTTTTTCCCTTGCAGCCGCCAATTTTTTGAAAGTACGGGCGGCCGTTATGGCTTGGAAGCAGAGTATCTGCTCACCAACGGCCCCTTCTCCTTGGAGAACTGGGCTCACGGCCAATCGCTGCGGCTGACGAAGGCAGAGGGGTATCATGAGCAGGATGACGTTTATCCGGCTGTGGTGCGATATATCATCGGCGGATCGGCCGATTCCCTGGCCGCTTTGAAGGAAGGCGGACTGGATGCTGCGGAACTGACTCCCGAACAGGCGGCGGAGGCCCGGGATGCTGGCATGCGGGTGGTGGAACTGGAGGATACAATTCAGATGCTCTGGTTGAATAATTCGGTAAAGGCGCTGTCCTCCGCGAAAATCCGTGCCGCTCTGCGGGAAGGGCTGGAATGGAATGCGATAATGGAGCAGGTGGACAGAACGGTTTATAGCCCGGCCGCCGGCTATATTGCTCCTGACGCGGTGGTAGAGGGGAGCGAAAAATATCGGATTGCCGCAAACGCCCACGACTTTTCCACCAACCGGGCGGCTGCTGTTGAAAAGCTGGCAGAAGGGCTGGCGGAAAAGGAACTGAAAACGATGCCCCGCTTCACCGTGCTGTGCGCCGATGATGCCTACAGCCAGCGTATTGCGCTTTATGTGATCCAGTCCTGGCAGAAAAATCTGGATGTCTATGCTGAACTGCAGCCCCTATCCGCTTCCGAACTCACAGCTCGGGTAGCGGTGGGGAATTATCAAATTGCCATCACTTCCTCCATGGCGCCCGGTACGTCGGCCATGGAGACACTGGGGATGTATACCAGTACCGCGTCCAAAGGAAATTGGGCTCGTTTCAGCAGCGCAGAATACGACGCGCTGTTCACCAGACTGCAGACAGGTGGAAGCGGCCGGGAAGAGCTGGATCAGCTGGAAGAAAAGCTGATGGAGCTTTGTCCTTCTATTCCTCTGACCTTTCAGCGCCGCTATATGGGAATTCCGGCGGCGGTCAGCGGATTGATCATCCGTCCCTTTGGCGGAGGCGCTTACGGCGCGCCGGTGGATTTCCGCCATGCGGGCAAAACCGGGGACTGAATTCTTGCATCCAGCGGCGCTTTTATGATATAATGGACCCAGCCCGGAATTGTCATCCAACGGTCATTTCAGCAGCTGTGCCCCGGCGCTTGCCTCAGGCGGCCCGGCGGGACTGCAGCGGTATGAATAAAGCAGCAAATTCGGCTGGGATGCGGCCGGTATATAAGCGCCCCCGGAGGGCGGCGCGGGAAGGCTTGGTGAGGACCAATGAATTGGAAAAAAATCGAAATGCGTACGCCTCTTGTGGAGATGGACGGAGACGAAATGACCCGCGTGATCTGGCAGGCTATCAAGGACAAGCTGCTGCTGCCCTTCGTGAATCTGAAAACCGATTACTATGATCTGGGGCTGCCTCACCGGGATGAGACGAATGATCAAGTGACTGTGGACGCGGCCAACGCCATCAAGGCACTGGGCGTGGGGGTGAAATGCGCCACCATTACTCCCAATGCTCAACGGGTGGAGGAATATCATCTGAAACAGATGTGGAAGAGTCCCAACGGTACCATCCGTGCGCTGCTGGACGGCACCGTTTTCCGTGCGCCGGTATTGGTGAAGGGTGTGTCTCCCATCGTCTCTTCCTGGAAGAAGCCCATCACTATCGCCCGTCACGCCTACGGCGATATTTATAAGAATACGGAACTGTATGTGGATGGTCCGGCCAAGGCGGAATTGGTGGTCACCGCCGCCGACGGCAGCGAAACCCGCCGCCCGATCCATGATTTTCAGGGCTCCGGCGTGGTGATGGGGATGCACAATACCGATGATTCCATTGAGAGCTTTGCCCGTTCCTGCTTTCAGTATGCGCTGGATGTGAAGCAGGATCTGTGGTTTTCCACCAAGGATACCATCTCCAAAATCTATGATCACCGCTTCAAGGATATTTTTGCGGAGCTTTTTGAAAAGGAGTACAAGGAGAAGTTCGAGGAAGCGGGAATCACCTATTTCTACCCCCACATCGACGACGCGGTGGCCCGGGTTATCCGCTCGGAGGGCGGCTTCATCTGGGCGTGCAAGAACTATGACGGGGACGTGATGAGCGACATGGTGGCCACCGCCTTCGGCTCCCTGGCCATGATGACCAGCGTGCTGGTATCCCCGGACGGCAAGTATGAATACGAGGCGGCCCACGGCACGGTAACCCGGCATTATTACCGCCATTTAAAGGGGGAGGCCACTTCCACCAACGCGGTAGCCACCATTTTCGCCTGGTCCGGCGCTCTGCGCAAACGAGCCGAGCTGGATGGATTGGAGGATCTGGCCGCTTTCGCCGATGCGCTGGAGCGCGCCACAGTAGGGACTATCGAGAGTGGTGTCATGACCAAGGACCTGGCGGCGCTTTCCGACCTGGCGGAGAAAACCCAGGTGGATACCTTCGGTTTCCTGGACGCCATTGCTGCCAAACTGAGACAGGAATTGGAGAGTTGAGCGGAAGTTTTTTCTGAATTGAAATCCGTGCGATACATCATTCGATGTATCGCACGGATTTTTTTCGCTTTTTTGCCAAACAGATACGTGATTTCGTTTTAATTATACTAAAAAATAATCTGTCGGATTGTAATCAGCAGATAAAAAAGATAAGATTTTTGCATAAAAATAGCGGATGCGATTGCTAACTTTTTGTTGTCCGAATAATTCTGACGATATATCATGAAAAGAAAGAAGGATTATATGTATCGAAGTATTGATATTGGTAATTATTTAAATCACAAGGTCGTCGGGGAAATAGAAGAGTATCAGGACCGCAAGGATATCCTTTGGGGAGCGCCGCACATCATGTTTCAACCAGCGTCGATTCCATCGCCTTGTATGTGCGGCCAGGTTCCCTTTGTGTTGCAGACGGGGAATGCAGATCGCGACAATGTGTTGTGTGAAGGACAGACGATTAAAATTCCTGGACTTAAAAAAGGCAGTTTATACTTTCTGTGTTTTTCTGAATGGGCGGACGCCTTTGAAAAGTTACAAATTGTGTACGCGAATGATTATATACAAATCGGAGAGCTTAATGCCTATAATGTGATAACACCTTATTTGTGGGACTATGACATAAAAATACAAACAATAACTCCAGGTTTTTCTCTTATATGTTCTGACGGAGAAATTGGTATGGTCTATTTAAATCAGATAAAGACGGATGCGGAAAGTCCCTTGCGGGAAATAAGGCTTCCCTTTAACCCGTTGCTCCATATTTTTGCCATCACTTGGGAGGAAGAGACATGAATGCCTTGGTTTCAGAGGCTTTTCGGCCTTTTAATGATGTTCTGTATAAAAATTGCTTCTATAATCAGCTGTTTACCTGTATGAACTATTTATCGGCAAGCTATTATCCCATTCTTATGAATGATGTCTACTATTATGCTGATGAAAAAACGAGTTTCCGATTGGAATCGATTAGTATAAAAAAAGAGGATGATATTTTAAAATCCGTCGGGATTTGTATGGAAGAAAAAGCTTATTCCACTGATTTTCGATCGCATGTTTTAGGGTGTCTGAAAAAGGGAGGCTGTGCCATTGTTTTTATTGACTGCTATTATTATCCTTTGAAGCGGGATAACTATCTCAGACTGCATAATCCCCATGCGGTTTCCGTTATCGGTTGTGATTTTGAGAACAAGATGCTCCGCATTGTGGATCATAACTTCGAGACAAGCCTGCATTATGTGGAACAAACCATTGACATCTCTTGCTTGGAACGCTGCTGCCAAGAGTATCATCAATTTTTCGAACGCGAAATAAGCTGGTATGAAATCTATAAAACCGCTCCTGCAGAGACGAACCGGGATTGTAAAGCCGGTCTGTATTGGAATCATAGTCTTTATATGAAAAATATCTGGGACGGGATGAACAGACTGACTGCTTTTTTTGATTTTTACAAGAGCAGCGTATTGTGCCCACAACGCTTGCGGGAAGTCATCGGTCCATTATCCGCATGCATAACGGAAATTTTTCAAAAAATAAAGGCCAGGCGTTATCAATTCATAAAAATTGGTGATTTGGCGGATCCGGAAATAACACTGCTGGATAATATTGTAGAGAATTGGGGATACGTTTATGCCGTATTAGGCAAATATACTCTGAATCCTGCGTATAGAAAAAGTTCTTTCCTTTTTTCTATTGAAAAAATCCACAAGATCTTAATAGCAGAAGAAGATTGGCTAAATTGTCTGGAAAAGAAAACGATATGGTATGCAGGACAAAATAGCTGATATAGATGAAAACCGAATGATACTTATTACAGATCCATTTATAGAAAAACACTTCTAGTTGTGAAAACACATTACTAGAAGTGTTTTTCTATTTGTTTAGGAGGTTTCTAGTCAGATCTGGCGAAGATTTTTACATGCCAAATGATATTCAATAAAAAGCAAAATTCACCTGTTATAGGAAAGGAGGATACACTGAAAGGTGTTCCTCTGCGTATGATTTTCACCAGATGCTTATACAAAATGGTTTAAGGAAGGGAAAGGATTTGTTCATATGAATATTTATCGTTGTTCAGGCAGTCCGGAGCCGGAATCCACCGGATGCTGCTGCAAAACCTGTGTGGTGGGTGTTCCAGGACCAACAGGTCCGCAAGACCCACAAGGGTTTCCGGGCCCTCCAGGGCTTCCAGGAGTAACCGGTCCTACCGGCCCGACCGGCCCCACAGGGGTGACGGGAACCGCCGGTGCGGCAGGCGCCACAGGCGCTACCGGCCCGACTGGCCCCAC
>ENA-UOJE01000511-UOJE01000511.1-human-gut-metagenome-genome-assembly--contig:-C23-NODE-511-length-43490-cov-14.504110_pt1 | contig 43490 bp, 37 predicted proteins | sample MGYA00242341_ERZ723888 | MGnify/ENA metagenome assembly ERZ723888 | reverse complement strand
TCCCCCCAAGGGGTGAAGGCTTTTGCTCTGGGTCAAGCTTTATAAGTTGATTTCCGCAATGTTCACACAAAAGGACTTTTGAAAAAACACCCGGCGTGCTATACTGGGTGAAAAAGAAGAAAGAACGAGGTGTTTTGTATGATCCTTCAGAATGCACTGGTCTATACCCCGCGCCACACCTTTGAGCGCGGCACTATCGTTATCCGCGATGGCCGCATCGTGCCCTTTGCCGCCCCGGAAGAGGGCGAGGAGGTGCTGGACGCCGAGGGTCTGTACGCCCTGCCGGGCCTTGTGGATATCCACTTCCACGGGGCAATGGGCAAGGATTTCTGCGACGGCACCGAGGAGGCCATCCAGACGCTGGCTGATTTTGAGGCCAGCAAGGGCGTGCTGGCCATCTGCCCTGCTACCATGACCTACCCGGAGGAGTTTCTGAACAAGGTGATGGACGCCGCTGCCGCCCATAAAAACGGCAAGGGCGCCGACCTTGTGGGCATCAACATGGAAGGCCCCTTCATCAGCCCCAAAAAGGTGGGCGCACAGAACCCGGAGTATGTGCAGGGCGCAGACGCCGCCATGTTCCGCCGCCTGCAAAAGCGTGCAAACGGTCTGATCAAGCTGGTGGACGTTGCCCCGGAGGAGCCGGGCAATCTGGACTTTATCCGAGAGTGCCATAACGAGGTGCGTATCTCTATCGCCCACACCTGCACCGACTACGACACCGCCGTCAAGGCTTTTGAAGCCGGTGCCACCCACATGACCCACCTGTACAACGCCATGCCCGGCATCACCCACCGTGCGCCCGGCCCCATCATTGCGGCCATGGAGCACGATGCCGAGGTGGAGCTCATCACCGATAACGTGCACATCCACCCCGCCGTGGTGCGGTTCACCTTCAACACCTTCGGGGACGACCGCGTCTGCCTGATTGCAGACAGCGCCATGTCCTGCGGCCTGCCGGACGGCCAGTACAGTCTGGGCGGACAGGCTATTACGGTCAAGGGACCCCGCGCTACCCTGACTGAGCACCCGGACACCATTGCGGGCAGCAACACCTGCCTGTACGACTGCATGAAGCGCGCTGTGCTGGAAATGAACGTGCCGCTGGAAAGCGCCGTCCGCGCCGCCAGCGAGACCCCCGCCAAGAGCATCGGCGTGGACGCCGACTACGGCTCTCTGGCCGCCGGGCGCTACGGCAATGTCATCCTGGCGGACAAGGAACTGAACATTCAGGCCGTCTACCAGAAGGGCACGCGCATCGTCTGATCGCCGGCAGCGCAGCGGGAGCAGCCCGGGCTTTTTCCGGGCTGTTTTGGCGGGCAGACGCCTTCGCGCAAAAACGACATCTTTCTTGACCCGCACCTGCATTGCGCTATAATAAAGCTGGTTCCCGGTAGCAGCCGCAGGGTGCGCTGCCGGGGATGGGAGGAACGCATCGGCGCTCGTTGTGCATGGTTTTGCGGCCATGGAGCGCCGCGGCAGGGCGTGTTCCGGTGCGTTCTGACACTGCTTTTTTCTTCCCGCAACGCCCCCCGTTTTTTCAGTCCGGATCGCATCGCCGGAACGGCGAACGCGTTCAATAAACGAGCAGAGCACCCGGCCCTGCGAGAATATGGAGGAATAGATTATGAATTGTCCAAAGTGTGGAGCGCAGCTCCCGGATGGAGCAAAATTCTGCGGCAGCTGCGGCGCACGCCTGACAGAGCCCACCCAGACCATCGTGGCGCGCAAGCCCACTGCCCCGGTCGTGCAGGCCCCGGAGGAGGTCGCGGTGCAGCCCGATCAGGGTGCCGCTGCGGCCAAAAAGTCCAAGCTGCCGCTGCTGATCGTGGCCATCGTGGCTGTGGTGCTGGCTGTGCTGGCAGTGGTGTTCTTCGTGCTGCCCAACCTGGGCGGCTCCAGCAAGAACGCCTATGTCGCACTGCAGGACGGCAAGTATGAGCTGCTGCCCAGCCTGAGCAAGACCGACACGGTGGAGATCGCTTCGGCCAAGACCGACGAGAGCGATTACGAGAGCCTGAGCACCGCATTCAGCCCGGACGGCAAGTATTTCTACTATATCTCCAAGCTGGACGGCAGCTACGGCACCCTGAACCGTGCCGAGTATGGCAAGCTGAAGGACGGCTCGGACAAGAACGACAAGTACATCACCACCATTGCAACGAACGTGGACCTGGGCTTCTCGGTGCTGAACAATGGTGTCGTGTACAAGAACTCCGACGATAAGCTGTACTATTACGACGGCAACCAGCCCACCACCCTGGGCAAGGATGTCTACTCCTTCCGTGTGGACACCGAGAAGAACCGCGTGATGTACTATACCGCCGACGACAACGGCGACTTTACCCTCTACTTCGTGGACCTGAAGAAGCCGGATGAGTCCACCAAGCTGGTGAGCAGCGTGTACTCGCTGGTGTCCACCCAGAACCTGGACCACATCCTGTACTACAAGAAAAACGACGATGATGAGAGCATTCTCTACAGCGTGGATACCGCAGGCAACACCGAAAAGCTGGTGGATGACTACGAGACCGTGACCTACGGCGACGACGCACTGTATTATCTGGGCGCTTCGGGCGAGACCTATTCGCTGGCTTCGGTGCTGTCCGATGCCGACAACTACACCAAGGAGCCCAGCGAGGACGATTACTCTGTCCCCTACTACTGGCACTATTACTTCGGCCAGTACGACAACGAGAGCGACTATGACCAGATCGTTGCTTCCTGCTCGACCTCGGTGCGCTTCTTTGGCGAGTACGCTTCCATCGACGACATGCAGTATTCTTCCGATTCTGCTGTGGCGCTGGCCTGCAAGTCCTTCGTGGACAAGTATTCCTCTCAGGAGGACGGCGACGGCTACTTCCCGCTGACCGACGCCGTCAAGGCAGACCTCGTCACCATTGCGCAGGCTTACGGCGAGTACGGCGACACCGCATGGCATGAGCTGTGCGTGGGCTGCGAGCAGGCTGGCAGTACCACCGATTACGATGCCTACTATGCTGCCCAGAGCCGCTATGAGCTGGTCCAGTCCATGAAGGAAGAAACCCCGGTCTATAACCTCTACAGCTTCAACTACAAGGACGGCACCACGACCGTGATCGCAGAGAACCTGCTGGCGGCCGTGAACTACCAGAACACGATCTTCTACTACGGCGCAGACGCCCTCACCGGCACCGTGACCGTGGACGATGTGGTGAACAGCGACGGCAGCGACTATCTGGAAGATATCATGGAACCGGCCAATGTGCATGTGTATAACATGGATACGGGCAAGACCGTGAACATGTCCAAGACCTTCCTTGAGGCCATTGCCGAACTGGACGATGCCGCCATGGTGGGCGATTACGTCCTGGTTGAGGACAGCGACGAGGGTACCCTGTACGCTGCCAAGGTCAGCGGCAATGTCATCGGCAGCCTGGAGATCGTGTCGGATGACGCTTCCATCTGCAGCGTGGAAGACGGTGTGCTGTACTACGTTGCGAACAAGTACGACAGCAACGGCACCTCTTATGTGGACCTGTACACCTACGCGAACGGCAAGTCCACCCGCGCGGCGCAGGACATCGCAGCCGATTACGCAACGGTGTACGAGGACGGCCAGTTGCTGGTGCACACCGGTTATAACAGCTACGACGACAAGGAGATCGCACTGATCGCCAAGGACGGCACCCGCACCGTGATCGCGGACGGCGTGAGCTGGGTCCGCCGCGTGGATAAGAACACCACGCTGTACATCTCGGACAACGATCTGTACAGCTACGACGGCAAGGAGAAGACCCGCCTGCTCACCGATGTGGACCAGATGTGGTGCAGAGATACGCTGGCCGGGACCACCATTGATCTGGGCTGGTACGGCTATTAAGATTCAGCGAAAAGGAGACGCAACCATGGCATTTTTCGATGAAATGAAGAACCGGGTCACCCAGGCGAGCCAGAGCGCGGCCAAGAGTGCCAAAGAGTTTTCGGAGATCACCCGGCTGAACGGCGAGATCTCGGATGCAGAAAGCCGCATCAACCAGCTCTACAATCAGATCGGCTATGAGGTGTACTGCGCCTACAGCGCACACCCCCTGCCCGAGGCAGCCGATCTCATCGAGCAGGTGAATGCCCTGCACGATAAGATCGAGAACTGCCGGATGCAGATCCAGACCATCAACGCAGCCAGCCGCTGCCCCAACTGCGGCGCAAAGATCCGCCCGGGCATGGCCTTCTGTTCCGGCTGCGGTGCACGGCTGGTCCAGGCAGAGCCTGCCCAGCCCGCCGCACAGGCTTTCTGCCAGAACTGCGGCGCGCCGCTGGCCCCGGGTGCAGCCTTCTGCACCAGCTGCGGCACACGGGTGGAGCAGCCCGCGGCTCCCACCCCGGCTCCCGCTCCCGCCCCGGCAGCTCCGGCACAGTCGGCGGCATTTGCCCCGGCACCCTCGTTCCAGCAGCCCACCCAGCCCGTGCAGCAGCCGGTCCAGCAGCCTGCCCAGCCGGCAGCCCCGCAGACCTCGGTCTGCCCCAGCTGCGGTGAGCCCATCCCGGCGGATGCGACCTTCTGCATCAACTGCGGCGCAAAGCTGGACTGAGCCAACGACTTATAAAGAGCATACCCCACATCACGGGAGGATGGAATGGATAGACCGAAACCTCTGACCGCAAACGTCGGGCAGGACGCCGCATACCTCGGCATGCGTGTGAACCTCATCGGCGAGAACGGCCACATCGACGCGCTGCTGCTGCCCCGGGTGGCAGAAGGCAAATATCGTTTTTCCCAGGCGGGCAGCGGCTTCCTTTCCATCGAAGCGCTGGGCGGCCAGTGGTATCTGTGCTGCGACGCGGCCACCTGCTTTGTGGGCGCGCAGTCGGTGGACTGCCGCCAGACGCCGCTGGCACTGCGGCAGATGTACTTCCTGCGCAATGCGGGCCGCCAGTATATCCTGTATGCCGAGACCATCACCAAGGCGTCCAGCGTGTTCCGCAACTACCGTGCACGCTACAATGTGCCCATCCGCTTTGGCCGCGACAACACCAACGATATCGTCAGCTCCAACGGCTTCGTCAGCCACCACCATGCCATCTTCCGTCTCACCGAGCGCGGCTGGGAGGTGCAGGACCTGGAGAGCGCCAACGGCGTTTACGTCAACCACTGCCGCGTGAGGGGCACTGCCGCGCTGAAGCTGGGCGATGTGGTCTACCTGATGGGCCCCCGCGTCATCGTCGGCACGGACTTTCTGTCCATCTGCTCCGGTGATACCAAAATGTACGTCAGCCCGTCGGTGCTGCCGGTGCTGGACCCGCCCCGCGGCGACGTGGGCGTTGCCACCGGTGCCCGCCGCGGCGAGCTGTACAACCGCGGCCCCCGCAGTCGTTATTCCATGGAGTGGCCGGCCATCGCAGTGGATGCGCCGCCCATGCCCATGAACTCGGACAAGATGCCGCTGGTGCTGCGCATGGGTTCGTCGGCCGTCATGGGCGGCCGCTCCATCATGATGGGCAGCTACAGTATGGCCCTCACCTCGCTGGTCTTCCCCTTCCTGACCCAGCGCTACACCGAAAAGGAGCGCAAGGAATATGAGGCCCGCCGTCTGGAAAAATACGGCGAATATCTGGAAGCCAAAAAGCAGGAGATCGAAAAGGAGTGCAAGCACGAATACGACGTGCTGAACGCCAACTACCCGAACATGTCCAACGTGCTGGGCTACTTCGAGAGCATGGTCTCCCGCCTGTGGGAGCGCCGCAACACCGACGACGACTTCCTCACTTTGCGCATCGGCTCCGGCACGGTGCCCATGCGCGCCGCGCTGGAGTACCCACAGGAGCGCTTTGAGATGGAGCAGGACACGCTGGAAGCGCAGATGTATGCGCTGGTGCAGCAGACCTACGTCATCCCCAAGGCCCCGGTGATGACCTCCCTGCTGGAGGACTACGTCTGCGGCGTGGTGGGCGACCGGCCCTATGTGCTGGCCTTTGTGCGCAGCCTGGCGGCCCAGCTCATGATGACCCACAGCTACGACGAGGTGAAGTGCATCTTCCTGCTGGAAAAGGAAGAACTGCCCGCCCTGAACGAGGTGCGCTACCTGCCCCATGTGTGGAACAACGAGCGCACCATCCGCTTCCTGGCCACCAGCCAGCCCGGCGCCAGCGCCATCGGCGAATACCTGCGCCGGGAGATGGAGGGGGCCTTCGGCGCAAAAGCGGATGTGGCGAAATACCGCCGCACCCACCCACACTATGTGGTGTTTGCGCTGAGCAAATCCCTTTACGATAACCTGGAAGTGCTGAAGGATGTGCTGGCCGAAGACCACAACGTGGCCCTTTCGGTGGTGGCCGCCTTTGAGCAGCAGCCCAAGGAGAGCACCCGCATCTTCCGCATGAGCTCCACCGGCACCCATCAGGCCTACGACCTGCTGCACCCGGACCAGCCGCCCCAGGAGTTCGCGCTGGACCGCTACGGCGAGGACCGCTACCTGGCCAGCATGAAAAAGCTGGCCAACACCAGCCTGATGACCATCGCAGGCAGCTACAGCCTGCCCAAGACCTTCACCTTCCTGGAGATGTTCGGCGTGGGCAAGGTGGAACACCTGAACCTGCTCAAGCGCTGGGCCGACAGCGACCCCACCCGCAGCCTGGCTGCGCCGGTGGGCGTGGGCACCGACGGCGAACTGTTCATGCTGGACCTGCACGAAAAGCGTCAGGGCCCCCACGGCCTGGTGGCCGGCATGACCGGCTCCGGCAAGTCGGAGTTCATCATCACCTACATCCTGTCCATGGCGGTCAACTTCAGCCCCGACGAGGTGGCCTTCCTGCTCATCGACTACAAGGGCGGCGGCCTGGCCGGTGCCTTTGAGGATAAGGCCCGCGGCATCCATCTGCCGCATCTGGTGGGTACCATCACCAACCTGGACGGTGCCGCCATCTCCCGCTCGATGATCTCCATCGAGAGCGAGCTGAAACGCCGCCAGCGCATCTTCAACGAGGCGAAAAGCCGCTGCAACGAAGGCACGCTGGACATCTACGATTATCAGCGCCTGTACCGCGCCCACCGGGTGGAGGAACCCCTGCCGCACCTGTTCATCATCTCGGACGAGTTTGCCGAGCTGAAAAGCCAGCAGCCGGAGTTCATGGACAAGCTGATCAGTACCGCTCGCATCGGCCGAAGCCTGGGCGTCCACCTGATCCTGGCCACCCAGAAGCCCTCCGGCGTGGTCAACGACCAGATCTGGAGCAACACCAAGTTCCGCGTCTGCCTGCGCGTGCAGGACACCGGCGACAGCCAGGACATGCTCAAGCGCCCGGACGCCGCCAGCCTGAAGGACACCGGCCGGTTCTACCTGCAGGTGGGCTACAACGAATACTTTGCCATGGGCCAGTCCGCATGGTGCGGCGCCGAATACATCCCGCAGGACGAAGTGGTCCAGCAGAAGGACGAATCGGTGCAGGTCATCGACGACACGGCCCAGACTCTGCTGGTGGCAAAGCCCATCAAGAAAAAGAAAAAGGCCGAGTCCAAGCAGATCGTGGCGGTGGTGCAGTACCTGTCCGAGATGGCAAAGCGCGAACACATCATCCCGCGCACCCTGCTGCCGCCCCCGCTGCCCACCATGCTGACGCTGGCGCAGCTGCAGGAGCGCTTCCCCGGCAAGACGCCGGAAAAGATCTCGGCCCTCGTGGGCATGATCGACGACCCGGGCAAGCAGGAACAGTACCCGATGGAGCTGGACCTGCAGAGCACCCACAACCTGCTGCTGGTGGGCGAAAGCGGCTGCGGCAAGACGGCCATGATCCAGACCATGCTGCTGAACCTGGCCCAGCGCTATACGCCCGAGCAGGTCAACTTCTACATTCTGGATTTCTCCAGCAAGCTGCTGACCCAGTTCCGCCGCATCCCGCACTGCGGCATCGTGCTGACCGACGAGGACGAGCCGTCCATCGACCGCCTGTTCGAGATGATCACCGACGAGACCAAGCGCCGCCAGAAGCTGTTCGCGCAGGCCGAGGTGAACAGCTATGAGGCTTACTGCCGGGTGGAAAAGCTGCCCCTGTGGGTGGTGGTGATCGACGGCGTGGTCAACTTTACCAGCATCAAGAAGGGCAACTTCTACTACAGCACCATCCACGATTTCATGCGTGACGGCGCGCCCTACGGCATCAAATTCGTGCTGGCAGGCGGCCATTACAACGAGTTCAGTATGCGTGTGCGGCAGGAAGCCAGCGAGCACATCGGCATGAACCAGAAGGACAAGTACGGCTACTTCGACATTCTGGGCTGCAAGACCGAATATCTGCCGCCCTGCCTGCCGGGCCGCGGCCTGTGCATCTGGGAGGAGCAGCCGCTGGAGTTCCAGGGCGCGATCCTTTCGGACAGCGAGGACCAGCAGGCCGCCGCACAGCAGCTGCGCGCCGCGCTGGACGAGATCGCGGCCCGCGATGCAGCATACCCCCCGGCCATGCGTCTGCCGATGGTGGAAGAAGGCCAGAGCTACGCAGAATTCTGCGAAAAGTTTGCGCCCATGCGCATCCCGCTGGGCTACAACCTCTCGGATGCAAAGCCGGTGGCGCTGCCGCTGCGCCAGACCTTCTCGCTGACGGTCTACAACGGCAACCCGGCCGGTGCCGAGCACATCGTGAGCACCCTGCTGCAGGCGTACTGCCGCGAGCACATGGAGCTGTTCATTGTGCGCCGCAACTTCAACAGCATCTATGCGGACGGTTCGGACCTGCTGCAGCAGCTGCAGGCGCAGACCAAGGTCACCCTGTTCGAGCAGGATAAGGAGACCGGCCTGCAGGAGCTGTTCGAGCGCCTGATGGCGATCATGGGCGAGCGCATGCAGCTGCGCAACGAGTTCGTGCAGCAGAACGGCCTGACCCGTGGCGACCCGCAGAACACGGTGCGTGCCTTTGAGTATATCCACGCCCACAGCACGCCGCTGATGGTGATCTTTGAAAACTACTACGAGTTTGCAAAGTCGCTGTACGACGGCCAGGCGGTGATGTTTGCCGAGCTGTTCCGTGCGCAGGACCCGAACACGACCAGCAAGAAGAACAACGGCTATGGCTACAACATCTACTATACGGCCTGCTTCGGCCCCGGCGAATATACGCTGACGGCGGCCCAGACGCCGATGGCAGACTGCTTCAACCCCCAGAAGTTCACCCTGATGTTCGGCGGCCAGCTGGACAAATGCGGCGCCGTTCCGCTGCCGCGGGATTACCTGGCGATCAACGAGCCGGATGAGCACTACAACCACTGCGTGATGTATTATCAGGGCAGGCTGGCCGGGCTCTCGCTGCCCTGCGGCGAGCTGGTGCATGTGGAACCCGACCCGGATGAAGTGCCGATCATTTGAGAAAGCAAGGAGAATTGACCATGGCTGACAGAAAGAGTGTCCAGACCGAAGGCTATCAGCTGGAGCTGGAACACCTGACCCAGGAGAAAAAGCTGATGCAGCAGCTGCTGCAGATGTGCACCGAGCAGTATGCAGAGGTCTGCGAGCGCTTCCCCGAAGAAGATGCGATGAAGATACACAAGGATTACCTCAAAAAGCAGCTGGGACGGTATCAGCAGTGCGTCCGGATCGCAGAGTGGCGCGCCAAGAAGCTGCGCGGCATCACCTTTGGCCGCGAGGAATATCCCACGTTCTGCGAGAAGTTCCCGGCTGGCCGCATTCCGCTGGGCTACGACGACCAGAGCGATAACCCCATCGCCCTGCCGCTGCGGCAGATGTTCTCCCTCTCGGTGGTGGTGAAGGAGCCGGAGACCCGGGAAAAGGTCTACGCAAACCTTCTGGAAGCCTATGCCCGCGAGGGGATGCAGGTGATGGTCTTCAAGAAAAAGAAGAACAGCCTGTTCGGGGAGGGCTCGCCCCTGCTGCAGGCCTACCAGAAGCGCACCGACATGATCCTGCTGGAAGCTGCGGCAGAGGATGGCAAGCGTCTGGTCGATAAACTGACAAAAGAAATGCAGAAACGCGCGGACCTGAAGCGTAAATACTGCAAGGAGCATGATCTGGATGCGGCCGATCCGACTTCTGCATTGAAGGCCTTTGACTTCATCCGCAGCAAAACGAAGCCGCTGATGGTCTGGTTCGAAGCTTTTGAGGAGCTGGAGACCATATTCACAGCAGAGGACAAAGCATCGCTGGGTGCATTGTTTGCGGCAGGCGGCAAGCAGGAAGAAATGACGGACTACGCTAACCTGCAGCGAGGCCGCGGCTACAACCTGTATTATACCGGCTGCTTTAAGGAAGGCTTTTCCCAGTGCGGGCAGCAGCGGGATGATTCCCTGCTGGAGCAGTTCAACCCCCAGCAGCACATCCTGCGCTTCAACGAGGAGCCGGAGGAAAAATGTTTCGCCCGCTGGGAGGAGTACCAGTACGGCATCCCCGGCAAGACCCAGTGCAGCTGCATCATGACCTACAACGGCGAAGACTACTGCATCACGATGCCCTGCGGCACCCACGAGGAAGAAAACCCGGACGATCTGAACATTTTCACGCTGGACCTGTAAGGCGGAGAACGGCATGGATAAGCTTTTGCTGACCATCGAAGTCCCTTCGGTGGAACAAATATTCGATTTTACGGCCCCCAAGACCATCACGCCGGGCCTGATGCGCGAACTGCTGTATCAGGTGCTGGCAGAGCTGACGGGCGGGGCCTACATCCCTTCCGGCGCAGAACTGCTGTGCCGGCGCGAAGACCGGAAGGTCTTGCCCACGGAAGTATCGCTGGAAGACAGCGGTGTACAGATGGGCGACCATCTGATCCTGTTCTGAAACAGTGAGGACCCATGGATTATTACATCGACGAGCTCTACGAAGGCTGTGTGAGCGAACTGAATACCCTGTATCAGCTGTTGGAGCAGGACAAAGACGAACTATCAGGCTGTGTGGGTGGAGAACTGCTGGACGCGTACAGAAAAAATACAGATCTCCTTCTGCAGCAGCTTGATGGAATACAAAAAGATCTGCGCATCATTTTTGATGTCTGATCGAAAACACATTTAATTGGAGGTATTGTACTATGGCAGCAACTACAGCAATGAACATTGATAGCCAGCGCGGCGGCCAGTGGTGCGACGCAGTGGAGCAGATCAACAACAAGGTCCAGCAGATCATGAGCGAGGTCGCTCAGATCGTCGAGGATCTGGGCAACTCCGACGAGGGCGGCAGCATCGGCGAAAAGCTTGTGAAGGCAGCAGCCGGCTATGTGCAGAAGTTTACCGAGATGGTCAAGCAGTTTGTTGCGGTCGTGAAAACAATAGCAGAACAAATCGGAAAAGTGGTCCAGTTCGCAGAAAAGGTCATCGGCGTTATTTCGACTGTGGCGAAAATTGTGGCAGTATTTGTCTGATCCTGATATGGTGTGGCTTAAAAGCGAAAGGAGCACATTATTATGGCAACAAATTTTGAAAGCATCAAACTGAACTTCAAATCCAGTGCATACTCCACCGCTGTCACCCAGCTGGAGTCCAAGATGAAGGAGCTGGAGCAGGCCCGCACGGAGTACGACCAGCGCCGCAGCGAGATCCCTCAGTTCTGGGATGGCGATGCACGAGACGAAGCCTATGAGGTCATCGGCCAGAACATTGAGAACGTCAAGACCGCTTACAAGGCCGTGGAAGAAAACATGAAGGCCTTCAAGGAAGCAGACGAGAGCGCAAACAACATTGCAAGCGAGACCAAGCAGAAGCTGGAAGACGCCCGCAAGAAAGTGCAGAGTCTGTTCCAGTCCTGATGGAATTTTATCTAAACCCCGAGCGGCTGGAACAGCGCAATGAAAACGTGCGCGAACAGCTGCGCCATGTCCGGCGCTTTTCCGAGCTTGTCCGGCAGAGCAAAAAGATCGACACCATGCACCAGAAGGAGCTGATCCGGATTCAGCAGCGCCTGGACCGCATGGAGCGGAATCTGTCGCAACTGATCACTGCGACCGACGACGCACTGGCCGAATATGCAAAGCTGCAGCAGGAAATGAAGGATGATATGGCCCAGCTCAGGCACGATGCGACCCAGCTGTTTACATGACGTGAGTGTTGGGCGGCTCGCCGCAATACCATTTGCAGGCGGGCCGCTTTTTTATCAGAACGATTTGAGGATAAGGAAGGTACGCGAAACCATGCGGACACTGAAACGAACGGCGGTATTCCTTTTGACCCTGCTGTGGCTGGCGGGGTGCGGGCTGTGCAGTTTTGCAGCGGGCGATCAGCCGGTGCTGTGGGCGGCGCAGACCGAGCAGAGCGCGGTGCTGTATCTGCCGCAGTCCGGTGATGTGACCGAATGCCTTGTGGGCAGCGTGAAGTGCACCGGCGTCCAGTCCAAGGCCATCTCGGAGCTGGAGCACCCCATCCACACGCTGATCTTACTGGATAACTCCCTCTCCATCCCGAAGGAGAGCCGGGAGACCATCTCCAAAATTCTGGACAACCTGGTGGGCAACCGGATGCAGGGCGAACTGTATACCATTGCCACCATTTCCGATGATATCCGCTATCTCTGCTCTGCCGAAAGCGATTATCTCTCGCTGGGCAGTGCCATTGACGGCATTACATATGAAAACCAGAACACCCAGCTGACCGACCGCGTCTATGAGGCGGTGCAGAAGCTGTATGATGCCGACCCCACCCAGCTGTGCCGGGTGGTCATCATCTCGGACGGCGTGGACGACAAGCAGATCGGCTACACCCGCACTGAGCTGGAAAACCTGCTGCGCAGCTGCGGCTACCCCATCTACACGGTGGGCTGCGGCCCCAACGACACGGCTGAGCGCAAAACAAAGCTGGAAAACCTGTTCGCGCTCTCCCGCGTGAACCGAGGCCAGTCCTGGTATCTGGCCGAGACCAACGACACCTTTGCCATCGCAAAGGGCATCTGTGAGTACAACGGTGCTCAGCGGGTCACCGCGAAGCTGCCGGACGAGGTGTGTGACGGCTCCACCCGGGCCATTCAGGTCACCTGCGGCGGCACCGCCTACAGCACCCAGCTGAAGATGCCCTTCGTGGCGGCCTCGGAACCGGCTTCGTCGGTCAGCAGCGCCCCGGCCTCGTCGGCCGCGGAGCCGGTGCAGGACAACTCCAACCAGACGAGGATGCTCCTCCTGCTGGCCGGTGCGGGCGCTGCGGTGGTGATCGTGCTGGTGGTGGTCTTCGTGGTGCTGGGCCGCAAAAAGAAGGCCGACGCCAAAAAGAAGGACGCCCCCAAGGACCCGCCGCTGCCCGCCCGCCACGGCACCGTGGTGGTCACGGTGGACGATGACACCCCCGGCGTGCAGAAGACCTGGAACGCTGAAAAGCGCCCTGCCCCGGCCCCGGTGCGGCCAAAGCCCCAGCCGGTGCCGCCGCCCCAGCCCGTGGACCCCGGCGACGCCACGGTGCGCATGTTCGGCCGCAGCACTCCCTTCGGCGAGACTGCGGCGGCCGGGGCCCGCACCCCGGTGCTGCGCCTGACCGACCTGAACAACGCGGCCAACACCTACGAAGTGCCGCTGGACGGCATCGTGACCATCGGCCGCAGCGCCGGCTGCCGCCTGGTGCTGAGCCGCCCCTCGGTCTCCCACAGCCAGTGTGACATCTTTGTGCAGAACGGCCGTGTGTGCATCACCAACCGCAGCGCCACCAACCCCACCTGCGTCAACGGCCACCCGGTGGGCACGGCTTCCCCGCTGCCGGACGGCTGCGTGCTGACCATGGGCAACGAGAAAATGAAGGTGGTGATCGTCTGACCATGCTGCAGGGTGGAGTATTGTGCAAGACCGGCCTGAAGCGCAAGGTCAACCAGGACCGCGCCGGGATGCTGGCAGACGGCGACACCTGCCTGTGCTACATCGCGGACGGCATGGGCGGCCACTACGCCGGAGAAAAGGCCAGCGGCCTCATCGCCCAGTCGCTGACCGACTGGTGGGACGGCTGCCACGAGGCCGCGCGCCGGATGCCGCTGCAGGAGCTGGCCGAGCACTTCAAAGAATTGCTGGACGGCTGCGCATCCCAGCTCAACCGCGAGATCCCGGAGGACGAATACTGCGGGTCCACCATCGTGCTGCTGTGGCTGAACGGCGGGCAGTACCTGCTGCTGACGGCGGGCGACAGCCGCTGCTACCGGCTGCGGCGGGGGCTGCTGCGCACCGAGTTCTGCCAGATGAGCACCGACGACGTCTACCACGCCAAAGGCCCCGAGGACGCGGCGCTGGAAGGCAAGCTGACCAACTGCATCGGCTCCCAGTACACGGCGCACTACACCGTGCAGACCGGCACGACCGAGCGCCGCACCCTGTTCGCGCTGTGCAGCGACGGCGTTTACCGCTGCTGCCCGCCGGTCTCGCTGCAGGCAGAGCTGGCCGAGGCTTTCCGCACCGACGACCTCAAGCCGGTGCTGGACCGCATCAGCGCCATCGTCTGCTCCCACGGCGCACCGGATAACTATTCGCTGGTCGTGGCGCAGATCAAATAACCGAAACATCGGCAGGAGGAATTTCATGGATTATCAGATCTCCTATGCCTGCATGAGCCACATCGGCAGGCGCCGGCGCATGAACCAGGACAACTTCCTGTGCGGCGGCATCTATGCAAAGCCGGATCAGCCCGGCCGGGGCCGCGCGCCCATCACTGGCAGCGTCACCTCGGCGCAGACCTCCCTGTTCGGCGTGTTCGACGGCATGGGCGGCGAGGAACGGGGTGAGATGGCTTCCTACCTTGCGGCAAAGGCAGCCTTCAGCACCCTGCGCAGCGGCACGCCCCGCCAGACGCTGGAGGCGGTGTGCCAGAACGCGAACCTGGACATCTGCCATTTCATCGAGGAGAACGGCCTGGGCACCTGCGGCACCACCGCCGCCATGCTGCTGCTGACGGCAAACGGCGTGAGCGCGTGCAACATCGGCGACAGCAAGATCTTCCGTCTCAGTGCAGGCAGCCTGTACCAGATCTCGGAAGATCACCTTTCCATCGCGCCCTACGGCGAGAAAGCGCCCCTGTCCCAGTATCTGGGCATCCCGCCGGAGGAGCTGACCATCTGCCCGTATTACGCCGAGCTGCCCTATGCGGACCAGGACAAATATCTGCTGTGCTCCGACGGCCTGACCGACATGGTCCCGCCCGAAGACATCGCCCGCATCCTGGCAAAGTTCCCGGCGGAGCAGGCGGCGCAGATCTTGCTGCAGAACGCGCTGGACAACGGCGGAAAAGATAATGTGACCCTGATCGTGCTCGAGATCGGGCGGCCCGCTGCGACCGGGCTGCTGGACCGGATCAGGAATCTGTTTTAATGAAGGAGGAACCAAACATGACCCAGGAAATTGAAAAAATCTGGCCCGAATGGAAGGTCGTGGAGCGGATCGGCAGCGGTGCCTACGGCTCGGTCTACAAGGCCGTGCGCAGTGACCACAACCTGACCAGCAGCGCCGCCATCAAGGTGATCTCCATCCCGAAGGACGCTTCGGAGATGGAATCCCTGCGCTCGGACGGCATGACCCAGGACGGCACCCGCACCTACCTGCAGGGCATCGTGGATGACTTCGTCAACGAGATCCAGCTCATGGAGACCCTGAAGGGCATCCAGAACATCGTCAGCGTCGAGGACTACAAGGTGGTGGAGCGCACCGGCGAGATCGGCTGGGATATCTACATCCGCATGGAGCTGCTCACCCCCTTCAACGACTGGAAGGGCACCCGCACCCTCTCGGAGGCCGAGGTCATCCGTCTGGGCATCGACATCTGCTCGGCGCTGGAGATCTGCGAGAAAAAGCAGATCATCCACCGCGACATCAAGCCCGAGAACATCTTCATCAACGAGTTCGGCTTCTTCAAGCTGGGCGATTTCGGCATCGCGCGCAAGCTGTCCGGCACCCGGGGCGGCCAGTCCATCAAGGGCACCTATAACTACATGGCACCGGAAGTGGCCAGCGGCACCAACTACGACGGCCGGGTGGACATCTACTCGCTGGGCATCGTGCTGTACCGCCTGCTGAACAACGACTGCCTGCCCTTCGTGCCCAGCCAGCAGCTGATGCTGGACCAGAAGGCCCGCACCGACGCGCTGAACCGCCGCCTGCGCGGTGATGCGCTGCCGGCCCCGGTGAACGCCTCCCGCGATCTGGCAAACCTGGTGCTGTGCGCCTGCGCGCACAACCCGGACGCCCGCTTCCGCTCGGCGGCGGTCATGAAGCGCGCATTGCAGAACCTGCAGAGCGGTGCCCAGCCCGCGCGCCCGGCCCAGCCTGCTGCGCAGCCCGCAGCCGCCGCTGCACCGCGGGTCCGCGTGAACACCCGTTCTTCGCAGCCGCAGCCGCGCCCGGCGGCCCAGCCTGCGGACGAAAAGACCACCCGCATCGTGCCCGGCCCGGCCCCGGCGGCACAGCCCCAGTCGGAGCCTACCATGCGGGTCCCGCAGCCCCAGCCCCAGCCGGAACCCGCCCCCGAGACCGGCAAGAAGGGCAAAAAGGCCAAGAAAGAAAAGAAGAAAAAGAAGGGCGGCAAGGCCAAGTGGATCCTGCTGCTGATTTTGGTGCTGCTCATCGCGGCAGCGGCCGTGGTGGTGCCCTCGCTGCTGACGGACAACGGCGAGAGCATCCCGCTCATCGGCGGTGCCATCAGCGAGGCCAACGCCGAGAACGCACGCAAGCAGGACATTGAGTCCATCCTGGCGGATGCCGCCACCTACGCCGCCGCAGGCGACTACACCAACGCCCTGCGCACCCTGTCCGGCGGCCTGAACAAGTACCCCGAGGACGCAGAACTCACCGCAAAGCAGACCGAATACACCGAGGCGCTGGCGGCCAAGAACAAGCAGGACGCCCTGGACCAGGCCGCCCAGTACGCCGCCGCCGGGGACTACAAGTCCGCGCTGGAGACGGTGCAGGAAGCCCAGAAGCTGCTGGGCAGCGACGCCGACTTCCTGCAGAAGACCGCCGAGTACACCGAGAGCTACAAGAGCGCAGCCCTCGAGACGGCAGCACAGTATGAAAAGACCAGCGACTACCTGAACGCCTACAAGACCATCCAGACCGCGATGGACCTGGTGGGCAGCGATTCCTCGCTGAACGTCAAGCTCTCGCTCTATGCGCAGAACTACGCCTCCGCCGTCGCCGCCCAGGCGGATGAGAAGATCGCCGCCAAGGACTTCGCCGGGGCCCGCACCCTGCTGACCAACGCCCTGAAGGAATTGCCCGGCAACGCCACCCTGACTGCAAAGATGACCCAGGTGTCCTCCTCGCAGCCGGTGTCCCTGTCCACCCTGTCCGTGCTGAACGGCGGCTGGGACTGGAACGCCACCGCCCCGGAAGACCCCTTCGGCAACGATTACTCCGACGCCGTGAACTATGTTGTGCTGGGCGATGATTATTGGAGATCGGAGCAGCTCTACTCGGCAGAGTACCGTGTCTACGGCAATTATTCGTCCATGACCTTCAACCTGGTACCCTATAAGGACACCGCCACGGAAGGCACCGGCTATGTGCAGATCTATGCCGACGATGTGCTGGTGCAGACCTCGCCGGTCATCGGCCAGAAGACCGACCAGCTCACCGTCACCGCTTCCATTGCGGGCGCAGAATATCTGAAGATCGTCGTGCACACGCAGGAGTGCGGCATGATCATCGTCTCGGATGTGCAGCTGTGGCCGTAAACATTGCGTTTTGACCGGAATGAATTGAACACGGAGGAAAACTTGCGATGAAATTCTGTACCGAATGTGGGACCAAAGCGGACTTTGACGAGCAGAAGTTCTGCAAAGTCTGCGGCCATAAATTCCCGGAAGCCGCCCCTGCCCCCCAGCCGGACCTGCCGGAGGACGACCCCAACGACCAGACCATCTCGTCGGCTCCTTTCTGGAGCACGCCGTCGGTGCACTCCGCTGCGCCGGAACCGGCCCCTGCCCCGGCAGAGGCCCCGGAGGAAGTCGAAGCCCCGGCGGCCGCGCCGGAGCCCTATGAAACGCTGGTGGAGGACAACGGCCCCACCATCAGCCCGGCAACGAGCGGTGCAAAGTCCTTCCACCGGGCGGCTTCCCTCAGCCCGGAACCCGCTGCCCCGGTGGAGCCTGCCGCTCCCGCAAACGAAGCAACGACTTTCACCCCGGTGGAGCCTGCTGCCCCTGCAGAGGACGCGACCGTTTTCACTCCGGTGGAGCCTGCCGTCCCGGCGGACGATGCAACGACCTTCGTCCCGGTGACGCCTGCCGCCCCTGCGGACGACGCGACGGTCTTCACCCCGGTGACGCCTGCCGCCCCGGCGGACGATGCAACGACCTTCGTCCCGGTGACGCCTGCCGCCCCTGCGGACGACGCGACGGTCTTCACCCCGGTGGAGCCCGCCGCTCCCGCAGAGGACGCGACCGTCTTCACCCCGGTGGAGCCCGCCGCTCCCGCAGAGGACGCAACGGTCTTCACCCCGGTGGAGCCTGCCGCTCCTGTGTATGATACGGCGGCTTACGCCCCGAACGGCCCCGCTGCGCCCGCAGGCGATGAGACGGTGCGGGCCTTCCTCCCGCCGCAGGACGATGACTACAGCATCGGCGTGAGCGCCCCGGCGGCCCCCACAGCCGATTTCTTTGCCCCGGAGGCAGGCGGCGGTGTGCCGCCCATGCCGCCGGAGCCCGTGGCAGAGGCCTCGGCCCGCAAAAAGAAGTCCCCTATCCTGCTGATCGTCCTGCTGGTGGTGCTGGCCGCGCTGCTGGCCGTTGGCGGCTTCTTCGTCTGGAAGAAGCTGAGCGTCAGCAAGGATGTGAGCATCGGCGGTGTTTCCTACAGCATCGAGGACACCACCGAGCTCGCCGTGCAGGACCCCACAGACGAAGACTGGGCCGCCCTGTGCTCCCTGCCGAACCTCACCAGCCTGACCATCACCGGCAGCGGCAGCACCGCGCTGGACGAGAACAAGCTCACGAAGCTCACCGCCCTGCAAAAGCTGGAACAGCTCTCCGCCGACGGCGTCACCTTCCCGGACGGCGTGTCCGAGCTGGCGAACCTGGATGCGCTGGACACCCTGTCCCTGACCAACTGCCAGCTCACCAGTGAGCAGTGCAACGGCCTGGACGGCCTGCATGGCCTGCGCAAGCTGAACCTTGCAAACAACCAGCTCACCGATCTTTCCTTCCTGCAGGGCCTGACCGGCCTGCAGGAGCTGGATGTTTCCGGCAACCAGATCGTGGATTACAGCCCCCTCACCGCCCTGACGGGCCTGACCACCCTCAGCGTGGACCAGTGCCAGGTGCAGGTGCTGAGCACCCTCCCGGCCCTTGCCACTCTGACAGTGGGCGGCAAGCCCATTGAGGATACCGCCGCCTATCTGAAAGAGCAGAAGGAGACGGTGGACCTCTACAACAGCGTCATCGGCTGGTTTGAAAGCGGCGATTACAACACCCTGAAGGTGGTGCTGCAGCAGTTCACGAATGCCGATTCTCTGGGCGGCGCGGTGCTGTCCTATGTCAACGGCTGGCTGATGGGCAGCGGCACCGAGTGGGATGCCATCAAGTCCAGCCTGCCCGCAGGCGCCAAGGAAGTTCTGGTGGACACCACCGGTCTGTACTACGGCCAGGTGGTGGACGGCAAGCGCTCCGGCGAAGGCATCCAGCTGTTCGCGGGCAATTACAGCGTCTACAACGGCCAGTGGTCCAACGACCTGCCCAACGGCACCGGCACTTACCGCAAGACTGCCGCCGACGGCACCACGCTGGAGTTCACCGGCACCTATGCCGACGGCTATGAGAACGGCACCATGACCTTCAAGGCCACCAACAGCACCGGCAGCCAGTCCGGCACCTACACCGCCGCCAACGGCAGCCGCACCACGGTGCGCCAGATCAGCGACAGCCAGTACGCCTTTGTCCAGTTCGACAACGTCTACTGGTACGACGCTTCCCCGGACGGCCACGGCGTGGCTGTGGGCAAGATCGCCTATCAGGAGGAGCAGGCCATGGAGATCCTGCCGGAGCCGGACCCCGTCCCGGCGGCATCGTCTTCCTCCGGCTCGGGCAGCGGCTCGGGCGGCCGCGGCTCCAGCTCGGGCAGCGGTTCTTCCGGCGGCGGCAGCTCGGCCCCGGCAGCCAGCACGCCCCCGGCCAGCAGCTCTGCGTCGTCCGATTCCGGTGACGACAGCGGCTCCTGGACGGCAGACGATATCTGGAACGTTGTGCAGCTGACGAAGGATATTATTGATATGTTCAGCTGATCCCGCATCGGCCTGAGCGCAAACGGCCTGCTTTTTGTCCGCGTGGGATAAGGCGGGCCGTTTATTTTCAAGACGAGGAGACACCATGGAGAAGGAATATTACCGGCGCTATGAGCCGTTTTTCGGCGAGTGGAGGCTGGGGCGGTTCATCGGCGCGGGCAGCTACGGCAAGGTGTTCGAGATCGAGCGCCGCGACGCCCTGGGCACCGTGAGCACCAGCGCCATGAAGGCGCTGACCATCCCTTCCTCGCAGGATGAGCTGGACGCGATCCTGGCCAGCGGCATGGACGAGGAAGGCGTGTCCGACTACTTCCAGAAATATGTCGATGACATCAAAAAGGAGATCGCCCTGATGCAGCGGCTCAAGGGCCACAGCACCATCGTCAGCTATGAGGACCACCGGGCCTACCCCCACCCAGACGGCCGCGGGTGGGATATCCTCATCCGCATGGAGCTGCTCCGGCCCATCAACGACGACCTGCGCCGGCAGAAGATCTTCACCCGGGCCGAGGTCCTTCGCCTGGGCATCGACCTGTGCAGCGCGCTGGAAGTGTGCCAGAAAAACAACATCATCCACCGGGATATCAAGCCCGGCAACATCTTCCTTTCCCAGGAGGGCAGTTTCAAGCTGGGCGATTTCGGCGTGGCCCGCATCGCCAGCGCGTCCATGGCGGCCTCCACCCGGGCGGGCACCGTGAACTACATGGCCCCGGAGGTGTTCCAGGGCAGGCGCTACACAAGCAGCGTGGACATCTACTCGCTGGGGCTGGTGCTCTACCAGCTGCTGAACATGAACCGGATGCCCTTCTATCCACCCCCGCCGCAGAACATCACGCCGGACCAGCAGGAGCACGCCCGCGCCCGGCGGTTCTCCGGCGAGCCCCTGCCGCCCCCGGCTCAGGCAGACCCGGCCCTTGCGGCGGTGGTGCTCAAGGCCTGCGCCTGGGACCCTGCGGCCCGCTATGCGAGCCCTGCCCAGATGCGGCAGGCGCTGGAAGCGCTGACTGCGGCACCCGCCCCGGCCCGGGAGGGACCGCACCCCGCCGAGACACCGGTCCCACAGCCCGTTCCGGCCCCGAAAAAGGCCCACGGCTTCCACGCCCCGGCCAAAACCCTTGCCCCGCTGCCGCCCCGGCTTGCCGAGGCACCCCCGGCGGAAGGGCCCGCGCCTGCCCCGGAAAGGGACCCCGGCGAGACGGTCCTTCTGCTGCGCTGGCAGGAAAAGCCGCGCACCCCGGAAGGCGCGCCCCCTGCCGCCGGGCTCAGAACGTCAGCCCCGCTGACCGCGCCCAAAAAGCTGCAGCCCGCCCGGAAGCTGGCCCCCGCCGCCGACAAGGCGCAGGACGGCCCGCCCCCACAGCCCGAAGCCGAAGGATGGCCGCGGTGAGCCCCCGGCCCGCCATCAACAGCGGGGAATCGCCCGCGTGAAAGTGAGGAACATCATGGACAACGAATACTATAAGCGCTACGAGCCGTTTTTCGGCGCGTGGTACATCAAACGCTATATCGGTGCAGGCAGCTACGGCAAGGTGTTCGAGATCGAGCGCCGCGACGAGTTCGACACCGTGTTCACCGGCGCGCTGAAGGCCATCACCATCCCGTCCTCGCCCGACGAGCTGGAGGAGATCCTCTCGGACGGCATGGACCGGGACGGTGCGTCCACCTACTTCCGGGATTACGTCAAGGACCTCAACCGCGAGATCGCCCTCATGAGCAAGCTCAAGGGCCACAGCAACATCGTCAGCTATGAGGACCACGCCATCCACGCCCACGAGGACGGCATCGGCTGGGATATCCTCATCCGCATGGAGCTGCTCACCCCCATCACCGGCTACCTGAAGCAGAACAAGAGCTTTACCCGGCGCGAGATCATCCGCCTGGGCATCGACCTGTGCCGCGCACTGGAAGTGTGCCAGCGCTACAACATCATCCACCGGGACATCAAGCCCGCGAATATCTTCATCTCGGAGACCGAGGACTTCAAGCTGGGCGATTTCGGCGTGGCCCGCATCGCCAGCGCCTCCACCGGTGCTTCCACCCGCGCAGGCACCGTGAACTACATGGCCCCCGAGGTGTTCAAGGGCGAAAAATACACGAGCAACGTGGATATTTACTCCCTGGGCCTTGTGATGTACCAGCTGCTGAACGCGAACCGGATGCCGCTTTACCCGCCCTACCCGCAGCCCATGTCCCCCGCCCAGCGGGAGCGCGCCCAGGCCCAGCGGCTTTCCGGTGCAGCCCTGCCGCCCCCGGCCAACGCCGACGGCCGCCTGGCCGAGATCGTGCTCAAGGCCTGCGCCCCGGACCCGGCCCAGCGCTACGACAGCCCTGCCGTGATGCGGCAGGCGCTGGAAGCCATCCTCTACACCGAGGGCGAAGCCCGGGTGATCTACCCCGGCGGCGACGCCGTGCCCGTGCCCGGCACCGGCGGGACGGCAGACCTGCAGCCTGCGCCCGCCCCGGCCAAAAATGTTCCGGACGAGGGCACCATCCGCCCGGTTCCGGCCCGCGTGCCGGAAAGCCCCGCGCAGGAGCCGGAGACCGCAGACAGCGGGACCATCGGTGCGCCGGTGCCTTCCGCTCCGCAGGAGCCCGCAGTGGACCAGACCGTGCGGGTGGAAGCAGCCCCGCCCGCCGCCCCGGCCGACGACAGCACCGTGCGGCTGATGCCCGGCGCAGCGCCGGTGCAGACCCCGGCCGATGACCGCACCGAGCGCATCGCAGTGCCCGCCACTGTGCCCGCTGCCGTGCCGGAGGAACCGGAAGCGGACCGTACCACCTTCCTGTTCGAGGCCCAGGCCGAGAAGCGCCGTCAGGAACAGCAGGCCAAGCGGGAAGCGGAGGAAGCTGCCCGCCGCAAGGCCGCCGAGGAAAAAGAGGAAGAACTGGCCCGCATCCGCGCCGAGAAGCGTGCGGCAGAGCAGGCTGCCGCCGAGGAAGCTGCCCGCAAGGCCGAAGCCGAACAGGCCGCTGCGGCGCAGGCAGCCCAGCAGCAGGAGACCCCTGCAGCCCCTGCGGCACCCCAGAAGAAGGGCAGCAAACTGCCGCTGGCGATCGGCGGCGTGGCCGTTGCCGCCGTGGTGGCCGTGGGTGGCTTTGCTCTGGCCGGGCGCGGAAACAGCCAGCTCCCGGTGGCGGCAAGCACCGCAAGCGTTTCCAGCAGTTCGGCATCCTCTGCCGCATCGGAGAAGGCCAGCCATAGCGCGGCCAGCGAAGAAAGTGCTTCCGCCAGCGTGGCCGAAAGTGCCGCCGCAAGTTCGGAAAGCGAAAAGCCGGTGAGCAGTTCCAGCTCGGTAAGTTCGTCCAGCAGTTCCGTCAGCTCGTCCAGTGCGGCAAGCAGCTCAAAGGCGGTCAGCTCGTCCAGCAGTGTGGCGGCCAGCAGCAGGGCTCCGGCAGCATCCAGTACAGCCCCTGTGGCCAGCAGCACAGCTCCGGTTGCATCCAGTACGGCACCCGCGTCTAGCAGCACAGCTTCGACAGCGGCTTCGTCTAAACCGCTTCCGTCCAAAAGCAATATTATAAGTGTCATCAATGAAGCTCGCACGAACAATGGTTTGAATGCGTTGACGGAAAGTTCGACACTGACAGCACTCGCGCAAAAAGTGATGGAGAATCACCAGCAATATTACAATGGTGAAATTGATCAAGAAACCAGAAATAAGCTGAACCAGCAAGATATGGGGCCGACGCGTACTGCGCGGGGAAGTCTTGGCTATGTTTCTACAACGGGAAGCATTACGGCATCTGACACACAGCGATGGAAAGAAAGAAACAACACCGCGTCCTCGGACTACTATATTGTATGCGGAAGTGGCACGGAGATTGGCGTGGCGACCGGCTGGTTGGCGGATGGCAGAACAATAACAGTCGTAATAACTGGCTAAAAGTGACTGCAAGCAGAAGAAATCTCTGCACAGCGAGGAGAATGAATCATGGACAACGAATACTATAAGCGCTACGAGCCCTTCTTCGGCTCCTGGCACATCAAGCGTTTCATCGGTGCGGGCAGCTACGGCAAGGTGTTCGAGATCGAGCGCCGGGACTTTGACATGGTGTTCACCGGCGCGCTGAAGGCCATCACCATCCCGGCGGACAAAAGCGAGTATGAGCAGGTGCTGGAAGCCGGCATGGACCGCGAGGGCGCATCCACCTATTTCCGCGACTATGTGCAGGAGCTGAACCGCGAGATCGCCCTCATGAGCCGCCTGAAGGGCCACAGCAACATCGTGAGCTATGAGGACCACCAGATCATCCCCCATGAGGACGGCATCGGGTGGGACATCCTCATCCGCATGGAGCTGCTCCGGCCCATCAACGACGCACTGCGCCAGAACAAGTCCTTCACCCGGGCCGAGGTCATCCGCCTGGGCACCGACCTGTGCCGCGCGCTGGAAGTGTGCGGGCAGTACAACATCATCCACCGGGATATCAAGCCCGCCAACATTTTTATTTCGGACACCGGCGACTACAAGCTGGGCGATTTCGGCGTGGCCCGCATCGCCAGCGCCTCCACCGGCGCGTCCACCCGGGCAGGCACCGTGAACTACATGGCCCCGGAGGTGTTCCGCGGCGAGAAGTACACCGCCAATGTGGACATCTATTCCCTCGGCCTTGTGATGTACCAGCTGCTGAACGCCAACCGGATGCCCTTCTACCCGCCCTACCCTCAGCCCATCACCTTCTCGGCGGCAGAGCAGGCCCGGGCCCGGCGGCTTGCGGGCGAGGCCCTGCCCCTGCCCTCCGGCGCACAGGATGCGCTGGGGCAGCTGGTGTGCAAGGCCTGCGCGCCGGACCCTGCCCAGCGCTTTGCCGGCCCGCTTGCTTTGCGCAAGGCGCTGGAAGCCCTGCCGCAGGCGCAGCCCGCTCCTCTTGCCATCGACCCGCCCGGCGGCAGGCCGGACCCCCTCAACGACACCATTGGCACGCCGGGGCCGGACTGGCACTGGCGCAATGGCCAGCTGGTGCAGGACCCGCCTGCCGACGGAGCAGACCCGGAGGCCACCTTTGACCCGCACCTTTCGCCTGCCCCGGCCCCTCTTGTGGACGAGACCGTGCGGGTGGAAACGGCACAGCCCGCCGCCCCGGCCGATGACCGTACTGTGCGGCTGATGCCCGCAGACGTCCCGCCTGCCCCGGCCCCTGCGCCGGAAAAAGACCGCACCGAGCGGGTGGCCGCGCCCGCCCCGCAGGTGCCGGAAATGCAGGACCCGGACAAGACCACCGTGCTGTTTGCCGCTCAGGCGGAACAGCGCCACAAGCAGGAGCAGGCCAGACGGGACGCAGAGGAAGCCGCCCGCCGCGCCGCCGAAGCGGAAAAGGAGCAGACCTGCCGCGCCGCCGAACAGGCCGAGGCCGCCCGCAAGGCTGCCGAAGCCGCTGCCGAAAAGCCCGTGCCCGAAGCGAAGATCTCCCGCCGGAAGATGCTGGGCATCCTCGGCGGCGCGGCCATTGTGGCCGTGGGTGTCGGTGTGGGCGGTGTGGCCATGCTGAACAAGGGCAAAGCCGCCCCGGCGGCCAGCGCCAGCGAAAGCAGCAGTGCAAGCGAAGCCGTGGAAAGCGCGGCGGCAGTGGCTTCCGGCAGCTGTGGCGAGGATGCGCAGTGGTCGCTGGAAGACGGCGTGCTTTACATTTCCGGTTCGGGCAGAATGGACAGCTATGGCAGGGCGAGTGCTGTTCCCTGGGCGCAAGTACGGGACCAGATCGAGCTGGTATATTTTGATGAGGGCATTACAAATGTTGGGCAATATGCTTTTTACGGTTGTGGGAACTTGAAGGATGTATTGCTTCCGGACCTGCTGGATGACATTGGCCAATACAGCTTTTCCCTCTGCGGGCATCTCACCTCTGTTCTGATACCGGATGGAGCAAAAACGATCAAGGGTCATGCGTTTGCCAGCTGTGATGAACTTGCGGAGATCATAATCCCTGAAAGTGTGACCAGAATTGAGGAATATGTATTTTTTTCGTGTACGGCACTCAAAAGCGTGAAAGTTGCGAAAAATTGCAATTTTGAAAAGACGGCTTTCCCCGACACAACACAAATCACTTACTATTAAATAAAAACAAAAAATCATCTGCAGCGTTTTCTCCGGCAAAAGCCTGAGAAAGTTTGCTGCAGATGATTTTTGTTTTATGGGGCAGAACCCTCTCAGGCGCTGCCGCGCCAGCTCTCCCGAAGGAAGAGCCTTTTCAGCGGGCGGCCACGGCGATGCCGGGAAAGGGCGTCTGGTTTACTGCTCGTTCTTCTTCGCCAGGTCCTTGGTGTAGAGGGCGCGGGTGGCGTTCAGCACGGCCAGCACCATCACGCCCACGTCGGCGAAGATGGCCGTCCACATGCTGGCCATACCAATGGCACCCAGCACCAGGCAGGCGAACTTGATGGCCAGCGCAAACACGATGTTCTGGTACACGATGCGCAACGTGCGGCGGGCAATGCGCATGGCCAGCGCGATCTTAGCCGGGTCGTCGTCCATCAGCACCACGTCGGCGGCCTCAATGGCGGCGTCGGAGCCCAGCGCACCCATGGCGATGCCTACATCGGCGCGGGACAGCACCGGCGCGTCGTTGATGCCGTCACCCACAAAGGCGAGGTTCTCTTTGGGGCCCTTTGCGGCGAGCAGCGTTTCGATCTGGTCCACCTTGTCGCCCGGCAGCAGACCTGCATGGTACTCATCCAAGCCCAGCTCGGCAGACACGGCCTTTGCCACCGGCTCGGCGTCGCCGGTCAGCATCACGGTCTTGCGCACACCGGCATTCTTCAGGCCCCGGATGGCCTGTGCGCTGTGGGGCTTCACCACGTCGGCGATGAGCAGATAACCGGCATACATGCCCTCAATGGCCACGTGCACGATGGTGCCGGTCTCGCTCACAGCGGGAGCCTTCAGGCCCAGCTTTTCCATCAGGCGGGCGTTGCCGGCGGCGACGGTCTTGCCGTCCACCTTCGCGGTGACGCCGTGGCCGCCCAGCTCCTGCACGTCGGTGACGCGGCTGGGGTCGATTTCCTTGCCGTAAGCGGCCTTGATGCTCAGGGAGATGGGGTGCTTGGACCAGCTCTCGGCCAGCGCGGCGGCTTCCACCAGCTGTTCCTCGCTGGTGCCGTTTGCGGGGTGGACGCCGGTCACCTTAAAGGTGCCCTGGGTCAGGGTGCCGGTCTTGTCGAACACCACGATGCCGGTGCGGGCCAGTTCTTCCAGATAGGTGGAACCCTTGACGAGGATGCCGCAGGCGGAAGCGCCGCCGATGCCGCCGAAGAAGCTCAGAGGAATGCTGATGACCAGTGCGCAGGGGCAGCTGATGACCAGGAAGGTCAGGGCACGGTAGACCCAGTCACCAAAGCGGGCGGGCTGACCCAGGACCAGCAGCACGATGGGCGGGATGAAGGCCAGCGCCAGAGCACCGTAGCACACAGCGGGGGTGTAGATGCGGGCAAAGCGGGTGATGAAGTTCTCGGCGCGGGCCTTCTTCATGCTGGAATTTTCCACCAGATCGAGAATTTTGGAAACGGTGGATTCGCCGAATTCCTTGGTGGTCTTTACCTTCAGCAGGCCGGTCATGTTCACACAGCCGCTGATGACCTCGTCGCCGGTCTGCACGTCGCGGGGCAGGCTCTCGCCGGTGAGGGCGGCGGTGTTCAGGGCGGAAGCGCCTTCCACGATCACGCCGTCGATGGGCACCCGCTCACCGGGCTGCACCACGATGACCGTGCCGATCTCCACATCGTCCGGGTCCACCTGCTCCAGCTTGCCGTCCTCGCCCTCAATGTTGGCGTAGTCCGGGCGGATATCCATCAGGCTGGAAATGCTCTGGCGGCTCTTGCCCACGGCCACGCTCTGGAACAGCTCGCCGATCTGGTAGAAGATGATAACGGCGCAGCCTTCCACGTAGTCGCCCAGCGCGAAGGCACCCACGGTGGCAACGGCCATCAGGAAGCACTCATCGAAGGGCTGGCGGTTCTTGATGCCCAGCAGTGCCTTGCGCAGCACGTCCCAGCCCACCACCAGATACGGAATGCAGTACAGCGCCAGCTCCACCGGCGTGGGGAACTGGCGCAGCAGCTTGAGGATGAGCACCAGCACCACCGCAGCGATGATGCGGTACAGGGTCTTTTTCTGCTTTTTGTTCATACAAAACTCTCCTTTTTGCGGGATCCTGGGCCGCATCCGCTGCGGCGGGCGGGGGATTTCAACAATTTTTCCCCATAAAAATGGATATTCCACGGTTTTACCCGGGTTTTCCACGCAGTTTTTCCGGCGAAAAAGCACTTTTAGCCGTCTGTTTTGTGGATTTTCCGCAAACAGTGTTGAAAACCGGGTGGAAAGTGTTGAAAACTGCGGATTTTTTCAACACGAAACAGCTGCGGATAATAAAAGCTCTCCCTCTCGGGAGAGCTGGCATCGCGCAGCGATGACTGAGAGGGTTTGCTCCCTTGTTCTCAGATGTCAAAGATCTCGCAGTCGTCCTCCACCTTCTTGCAGGCGGCCAGAACGTTCACCATGGTGTCGTGGGGGTCTGCGCCCTCCGCGAACTCCACCTTCATCTTCTGGGTCATAAAGCTGACGGTTGCACCGGCCACGCCTGCCACGGTGTTGGCGGCATCTTCCATCTTCTGGGCGCAGTTTGCGCAGTCCACTTCGATCTTGTAGGTCTTTTTCATAATGAGTACCAGCCTTTCGTTATTCTTCGATATGATCCATCCCCATGGAGAGGATGCTGCGCACATGGTCATCGTCCAGTGCGTAGAAAACGGTTTTGCCCTCGCGCCGGAACCGCACGAGCTTGGAATCCTTCAGCACCCGCAGCTGGTGGCTCACGGCCGACTGGCTCAGCTGCACGGCGCTGGCAATGTCCTGCACGCACAGCTCGTTGTCGTGCAGTGCATACAGAATTTTGATGCGGGTGGAGTCGCCGAACACCCGGAACAGATCGGCCAGCTCGTAAAGCACCTCGTCGTCCGGCATCTCCACCGGCTGGTGTTCGTTTTCCGGCACCGCAGGGGCGGCCTGTTCTAACCCGGTCATTGGCTCATCTCCTTCACATCGATATATGAATATCTGTTCATGTGTTCAGAATAGCATGCGGAAAGGCCGTTGTCAAGGCTTTTTGCAAAGTTTCCGGGCAAAAAATAAAAATGCAGTTTTTCTGCGCTGAAACGCAAAAAGCCTGCATTTTTGATTTGCAATTAGGGTGCATTTTGGGTGGTGCGTCGCAGGGCGGAGATATTCTCTTTTGACGGACAAAAGAGAACCAGAAAGGACGGCGGTGCCCGGAGGGCATGAAAGCCCCAGTGGGGCTTTTAAGCCGCAGACCGGTTTGCAAAGCAAATGCCGCGTGTTTAGCGCGGCAATGTCGCAGCGATTTCGACACGCTGGAGCCGGGCGGGGATTGTTCTCTTTTGGCACCAAAAGAGAACCAGAAAAGTGCCAGCGATTTCGACGCGCTGGACCCACGAGAAAGGGGCTACTCGCCCCTTTCAACCCCAAAGAGGATGGGCTCCATACAAAAAAGCTAGCCGCTTCGCTTAACGCTTTTTTGTGTTCCGCCATTTCAAGGCCCCTCAGCCGCTGCGGCGGCAGCTCCCCGCAGGGGAGCGGGTGCGCCCTCTCCGTCTGCTCCCGTTGGTCGCATCCACCTCTCCCTTTGGGAGAGCTGGCGCGAAGCGCCTGAGAGGGTTCGTTCCCCCGCAGGGAGCCAGCGGCAGCAGATACCGTTCGCCGTTACGGCCCTTCCCGTGAAAAAGCAACACCGGAATGACCGCAGTCATTCCGGTGTTGCAATAAAAAATAATATTTCCACTAATATTGCCAAAGCGAACGCGTCGGCAATTCTAAATCGTTAATGCTTTCTCCGGCCTATAACATACCACGGTAGATACATGATCACCAGTGCTGCCGCAATGGCAGGCAGAAAGCCCAGGATATAATACTTCTCGCCCAGCGCGGCGGTGAACGCGCTGGTGATGACGTTGCCATAGGGGTTGTTCAGAAAATAGAAGTTCGTCTGCAAGGGCTTGTTCAAAAAGTAGATGGGCAGGGCCGAACCGAACAGAAACGCCAGCACCATGGGCACCCGGCGCACGCTGGGCCGGTAGCCGCCCGCCACCAGCAGCACCGGGTAGAGCACCAGCAGGGCATGGATGCTCACCGAGTGCAGGTTGATGAGGGTCCCCCAGCTGGGCACATCCCGCCAGCTGGGGCACAGCAGCGCCAGCATGGCCCCGGGGATGCACAGGGCGTAGAGCTCCTCCTTGCACCAGCTGCGGTCCGTGACGGTGTTGTACAGGCAGACGAACACATTGATGCTGCACAGATGCAGCGGCAGATAGCTCCAGTTCCACTGGCCGGTCAGGGCCATGCCCAGCAGCAGGGCGGCTTCGTCGGCCAGCAGGGCTGCCGTCACGCCCACGAGGATGTGCCGTCGGGTGCGGGCCCCAGCCCGGCGGTACCACACCGCCATGCCGAGGATGAACAGCGCCGACACCGCCAGCTCCACGAGATGCACCGTGCCGAACAGCGGGTAGCACTCGTACCCGGGGCCGAACTCAGCCGCTGTGATGTCGTAGGATTTCCAGAAATCGCTCATCCGCTTCACCGCCTTTTGGCCCTATGATAGCGCGCAGCTCTCCAAAAGGGAAGACTTTTTTGCAAAAAAGCGCAAAAGCGGGTGCATTCTGGGCCGCAGTGTGGTATCTTATAAAATAGTATACACAAATACGCCGCAACGGCGCACAAAGGAGAGGAAAGTATATGACACTGGAAACTGGTATCCGCGGCGAGCAGAGCGTGCTCGTCACCGCGGCCAACACTGCAAAGACCATGGGAAGCGGCACGCTGGACGTGTTCGCCACCCCCGCGCTGGTGGCCCTGGCCGAAAAGACCTGCTGGATGAGCGTGGCCGACGCACTGGGCGAAGGCAATGGCTCGGTGGGCACCAAGCTGGAGCTGGAGCACACCGCTCCCACCCCCGTGGGCATGACCGTCACCTGCGAGAGTGAGCTGGTGGCCGTGGAAGGCCGCAAGCTGACCTTCAAGGTCACCCTGCACGACGAAAAAGGCCCGGTGGGCGGCGGCACCCACGAGCGCTTTGTCATCAATAACGCCAAGTTCGCGGCGAAGGCGGAGGCGAAGAAGGGGTAAAAAGAAAAACGCGCTCGCCCTCTCAGTCACCTTCGGTGCCAGCTCTCCCAAAGGGAGAGCCAAGGGCTTAGCCGTTACGCTTCTTGCCTCCCCCTTCGGGGGAGGCGGCATTGCGAAGCAATGACGGAGAGGGTTATTCTTCATCCTTTTTCTCCGGTTGTCCCAGCCGGATCGGCGGCAGGTCCGCGTCCAGCAGCTGCTGTTCGGCGCGCACCTGCGCGTCCTGCAAAAGCTGCGCCGCCTGCACACTGGCGCGGAACAGCTCAAAGTACATCGCTTTATAATCCGGCGCGGCGCTCACCCCCCTGCTGTGTTTGTGGGGATAGTCTTTCCCGCACAGCGGGCGGTGATGCGCCGCCGGAAACAAGAAAAAAGAGGAATCCGTTATGAAAAACAAAAATCTATCCTGGTTCGCGGCGCTGCTGGTGTTCGCGCTGCTGCTGTGGTGCACCGCTGTCACCCCCGGCAAGATCGCGGACCCGTCCACCTACACCTGCTCGGTGTACAGCACCATCTTCTCGCTGCTGCCGCCGGTGATCGCCATCGTGCTGGCGTTGAACACCAAGGAAGTCTACACCTCCCTGCTGGTGGGCATCGCGTCCGGCGCGCTGCTCTACGCCAACGGCAACCTGGAGCTTGCCATCAACACTCTGTTCTTCAACGAGGACGGCGGCATGATGGCCAAGCTCTCCGACAGCAGCAATGTGGGCATTCTGGTCTTTCTGGTCATGCTGGGCATCCTGGTGGCCCTGATGAACAAGGCCGGCGGCTCGGCCGCCTTTGGCCGGTGGGCGTCCACCCACATCCACACCCGGGCGGGCGCGCAATTTGCCACCCTGCTGCTGGGTGTGCTGATCTTTGTGGACGACTACTTCAACTGCCTGACCGTGGGCTCCGTCATGCGCCCGGTCACCGACCGGCAGAAGGTGTCCCGCGCAAAGCTGGCCTACCTCATCGACGCCACCGCTGCGCCGGTGTGCATCATTGCGCCGGTGTCCAGCTGGGCGGCTGCCGTTACTTCCAGCGTGCCCGAAGGCTCCGGCATCAACGGCTTTACCATGTTCCTGCGCACCATCCCTTATAACTACTACGCCCTGCTCACGCTGGTGATGATCCTGTTCCTTATCTTTACCGGCACCGACTTCGGCCCCATGCAGCTCAACGAGCGCAACGCGAAAAACGGCGACCTGTTCACCACCGCCGACCGTCCCTACGGCGACGACGTGGATGACGGCACCGAGACGAAGGGCCACGTCATCGACCTGATCGCCCCGGTGCTGGTGCTGATCGCGGCCTGCATCTTCGGCATGATCTACACCGGCGGCTTCTTTGAGGGCGTGGACTTCGTCACCGCCTTTGCGGACTGCAACGCTTCGGCGGGCCTTGTGCTGGGCAGCAGCATTGCCCTGCTGTTCACCTTCATCTTCTACCGCGTGCGCAATGTGATGACCTTCCAGGACTTCGCTGCCTGCATCCCCGAGGGCTTCAAGGCCATGGTCAGCCCCATGCTAATCCTCACCCTCGCCTGGACCCTGTCCGGCATGACCGGCCTGCTGGGTGCAAAGTATTATGTGGCGAACCTGCTGGGCAATTCCGCTGCCGCATTGCAGTACATGCTGCCGGTCATCATCTTCATGGTGGCAGTGTTCCTGGCCTTTGCCACCGGCACTTCCTGGGGCACCTTCTCCATCCTCATTCCCATCGTGTGCCATGCATTCCCGGATGGTGAGATGCTGGTCATCTCCATCGCGGCCTGTCTGTCCGGCGCGGTGTGCGGTGACCACTGCTCCCCCATCTCGGATACCACCATCATGGCGTCCGCCGGTGCCCACTGCAGCCACGTGAACCATGTGTCCACCCAGCTGCCCTACGCCATCACGGCGGCAGCCTGCTCTGCAGCCTGCTATGTCATCACCGGTGTGGCACAGGCATTCCTCGGTGCAAGCGCCAGCCTTGTCACCTCGCTCATCCTGCTGGCTGTGGCCATTGCAGTGGAGCTGGCCGTGCTGAGCGTCATCCGCGTGCGTACCGGCAAAGCGGCAAAGGAAGCTTGACCGAGAAAGCGCAATTTCCCTTTGCGCCGCGGGCAAAACGTGGTATACTGAAAGAAAATGAACTTTCGGAGGCGCACGACCCATGCTGGAACAGGCATTTCAGGACGTATACACCAAATTCAAGCTGCATTTTTACCAGAACGTTTTTCAGCGTTTTGCCACGCGGGAAGCGACCCTGACCACGGTGGAATCCTTCTGCATGGAAGGCATCATGGCCATGGGCGAGCCCACCATTGCGGAGTTTTCCCGCATGATGCAGATCTCCACCCCCAACGCGGCGTATAAGATCGGCAGTCTGGTGAAAAAAGGCTATGTGGAAAAGATCCAGTCCACCACCGACCGGCGCGAATACAACCTGCGTCCCACCCAGAAATATATCGATTACTACAACATCAGCTATTCCTACCTGCACACCGTAGTGGAGCGCGCCCGCGAGCGTTTCTCCCCTGAGGACTGCGCAAAGCTGGAAGAAATGCTCACCATCGTGAGCGACGAGCTGATGCCGGAACTGGACCTGCCAAAAAAGAACGCAGAATAAGCAAAAAACCTCCCGGTCGCTGGCCGGGAGGTTTTTTTGTGTATCGTTACTTCTGCTCTTTATCCACCACCTGGATCTTGCCCTTCTTCCACAGCACATAGGAAGTGAGGATGCCGATGGGCAGCATCACGATGATGAAGATGCCCACAAGGCCGCCCAGCGCCGCGCCGTAGCCCGCCAGACGGGCCGCGAGGGAGAGCACCGTCATGATGATGAGCACCGGCAGCACGCCCTTGATACCGCCCTTGACCACCTTATTGCCGCTGGCAGAGCTGGCGAACAGGCCCAGCGCCATGGAGCCGAACAGGGCCGGCAGCAGGTAGCCGGAAGCCGTCTTGACGGCGGGCAGCTCGAACACCGGGCTGATGAAGGAAGCGCACACCGCCGCCAGCGTCAGGATGGCAACGGTCATCAGGGACGAGACCGCCACAGCCACCGAGGCAATGGCTTCACCCTCCGGGGTGTTGGGCTGCTTCTTGGTCAGGTTCATGGCGTTGGCTGCCACGGGCAGCTTCAGGTTCATGATGTTGCCAGTGATAAAAGCCAGGTACGCCGAGCAGCCCAGAATGGGGGTGTAGCTCAGGGCCTCTGAGAAGCCCACCGGGATATAGATGAGCAGGATGGAAAAGGTGTTCACGTTGAACACCTCGCCCAGACTCGGGATGCTGTCGTAGGCGGCCAGCACCACGAAAGGCAGCGCCACCATGTAGATGAGGGCGATCAGGGTGCCCACGCGGCCCCAGCGGTGCGCCCAGCTCTGGAAGGAATCCATTTTGGTCTCGGCCTTTGCTTTGCTCATGTTCCTGCCCTCCTTACCCGAAAATGCGCACCCATGCCAGCGACGAGATCAGGCCGCCCAGCATGGAGAATGCCATCACAAAGTTGTTCAGCCACGCAAGGCCCGGGCGCTTTGCCAGCACGCCCACGCCCACTGCGATGACAAGGCCGGTGATCATGACAGCCGCCTGCACGTTATCCGTGAACAGCAGGATGGGGATGTATACGGAAAACATCACCAGCATGAACACGCCGGAGAGCACGTTTTTCCAGGTGCTGCCGCCGTTATCGGCAGCGGAGCGGTCCACGCTCTTGCACAGCTTTTTGCCGAAGGGCAGCAGGATGAGAAAGCCGCTCAGCATACCCACGCTCATCAGGATCATCACCACGCCGAACTGGCGGCCGGTGGCGCTTTCCAGCATTTCGGCCGAGGATGCATAGCCCAGCACCTGCGCGATGGAGCTGGAGATCATGGTTTCATACGACAGCGAGCCGATGACCGAAAGCCGCCACCATGCCCACACACTGCCCAGCACCGCAATGAGCACGAACAGGCCCACCACGATGGAAAGGCTGGGCACGATGGAAAACACAAGGCTGGATTTGATGACGTTGCTCAGCTCTTTGCGGGTGATGCCCAGTTCCAGGCAGTGGTCGTAGGCCTTTTTCAGATACACCAGCGAGAACGCCGCGATGTAGACAAGGCCGCCGATGACCAGCGCCAGCAAAAGCGGGCTCTGGATGATGTCTTTCATGGTTGCCATGAGATTGTCCCTCCCTCAAATACACTCCGGACGAAAAAAGGCGGGCGTTTTGTGCCCGCCGTCCTTGCGATACGGACAGGATACCGGAAAAAGCCGTGCTTGTCAAATAAGTAACACTAAAGCGCGGGCGGTGGTTTGGGCAGATTTTTGCCGCGAAAACCGGCAAAGAAGCTTTACTGCGTTAAAATAATAAAGTAATGACCGCCGGTCACTTTGCATCCGTTGAAAGTTGCATAAAAAACAAAGAAAAATTTTGTCGTTCTGCTGAAAACAGCGCCCGCCCGGCCCTTGCAAACGCCGTAAAACCTGTTATAATACAAGCATCAACATATCGAAGAAATGGGTTTTTCTGCGGCAGTGCGGCCGCAGCCGAAGGACCCTGCGAGATTTTTGAGGGAAAGACCAATGGAACATGTGACCGAACAACAATTGACACGGCAGCAGAGCCCCGTCTGGCGGGCCCTGCGTGCCGCTGCACCCCAGACCATCCCGGTGCTGGCGGGCTATTTTGTGCTTGGCATGGGCTACGGCATCTACGTGCAGTCGCTGGGGCTGCCGGTGTGGATGCCCATGCTCATGGGCACGGTGGTGTATGGCGGCTCGCTGGAATTTGTGCTGGCAAGCCTGCTGCTCAGCGCGTTTTCACCGCTCTCCGCCTTTTTGATGGCCCTGATGATTCAGGCCCGGCACCTGTTCTACGGCCTTGCCATGCTGGAGCGCTACAAGGGCTACGGCCTGCGCAGCTTTTACATGATCTTTGCCATGAGTGACGAGACCTTCTCCATCACCTGCTCGGCGGAACCGCCTGCGGGGGTGGATAAGGGCTGGTTCATGTTTTTCATCACCCTGCTGGACCAGTTCTACTGGGTGGCCAGCGCGGGCCTTGGCGCGGCGGTGGGGTCCATCCTGCCCTTCAGCACCGAGGGCGTGGACTTCGTCATGACGGCTATGTTCACGGTCATCTTCCTCAACCAGTGGGAAAAGAGCAAGCAACACTACAGCGCCCTCATTGGCCTGGCCGCACCGCTGGTGTGCCTGGCCATTTTCGGCTCCGGCAGCTTCCTGCTGCCGTCCATGGGCTGCATTTTGGTGCTGCTGCTGGCCCTGCGCAAGCCCATTGAAAAAGCCGAGGGCACCGAGCCGGAAGCCGAAAAGAAAAACGAGGAGGTGGGCGCATGACCGCACTTCAGATGGGCCTGACCATTGCGGTGTGCACCGCCGCCACCATGATCACCCGCTTTCTGCCGTTCGTGGTGTTTTCGTCCAAAGACCAGCAGCCGCCCGAGGTGGTGCGGTATCTGGGCCGGGTGCTGCCCGCCGCCATCTTCGGCATGCTGATCGTTTACTGCCTGAAAAGCGTCACTCCGTTTGCGGGCAGCCACGGCATCCCGGAGGCCATTGCTCTGCTGGTGACGGTGGCCCTGCACAAGTGGAAGCACGAAACGCTGCTCAGCGTGGCGGGCGGCACCCTGTGCTATGTGCTGCTGGTGCAGCTGGTGTTTTAAAAAACGCAAAGCGCTGCCGCGCAGGGGAATTCCTGTACGGCAGCGCTTATTTATTTTGCCGGGAACTGCGCTTCGAAGTCCGCAAATTCCTGCGGGCGGGTCAGGCAGACAAAATATCCCGCCGGGTCGCGGTAGATACCGTGTTTTCCCTGCAGGAAGCCGGGCCGCAGTTCCTTTACCAGAAAATAGTCTGCCTCCGGGTCGTCGGCATAGCGGATGCCGACGGTTTTGCCCGGCACAAAGCCGGAAGGCCCGTAAAAGGCGGGATCGCCTTCCAGCACGGCTGCACCAAAACCGCGTTCCGCGGCTTTCTGCAGTGCAGTGTCCAGCAGCAGGCGGCCAAGGCCCTGCCGCTGCATCTCCGGTGCGATGCACAGCGGGCCGACATTCAGCACCGGCAGAACGCTGCCATCGTCCAGCGCCGCATCGGCCCGGACGGCGGCAAACTGCCCAATGAGCCTGCCGTCCTGTTCCAGCACAAGGGCGAGGTCCGGCACAAAGGCCGGGTCCTGCCGCAGGCAGTGCAGAACAAAATGCTCCATACAGCCCGGGCGGTAAACATTCCAGAATGCATCCCGCACAAGGCTCTCCACGGCGCGGTAGTCGGCAGGCACTTCCTGCCGGATGGTCATTGATGTTTGCTTCATTGGGGGTTCCTCCTTTCCGTCTCTGTGCCCAGCGTAACACGCAATTCTGTATAAAAAATGTACCCGCGGCATTTCCGTTTCGGGGAAATGCTGCGAGTACATTGCGGTATCGGGCAAAGCCGTGTCCTTTTTGCGGTTTTGTGCTTACTTGCGGCCGTAAAGAATGCCCATGCCGGAGATCATCCACGGGGTGCGCACATAGCCGGGCACGAAGTCCAGCTTCTGTTCCAGATTGCCGATAAAGTGCACCTCGGTGATGCCCTCGGCCTGCAGCTGCTTCACGAATTCGTCCATGTCGCCGTACAGGCCCTTCTGAGAGAACATGTCCTGGAAGGAGAATGTGCCGCCCTTTTTCACCACACGCAGCGCTTCCCGCACCACGTCGCGCTTGTCCTTGGCGGTGCGCACTTCGTGGAAGACGAAGTTGGAAACGGCAGCGTCGAAGCTCTCGTCCGGGTAGGCCAGATGGGCCGCGTCGCCCTTCTCAAAGGTGATGCGGTCGGCCACGCCCTCGGCCTTGGCATTGCGCTCGCACTGGTCTTTGGCGTAGTTCCACTCGGCACCCCAGTAGTCCATGCCGGTGAGCTGTGCTTCCGGGAAGGCTTTGGCACAGCGGACGGTCAGCGCGCCGGCACCGCAGCCGATGTCCAGCAGTTTGCCCTTGCCGTCCCAGTCCAGATGCTGCACCAGATGTTCGTGGACTTTCGCCATCATGTTGCCCTTGCCGAAGGCGAACTCCTCATGGCAGCGGTACATGTATGCGCCGTAGGCCAGCAGAATGATGCCGAGGACTGCCGGCACCACCGCCAGCACAGTCTTGTGCAAGCCGATGCCGCAGGCAAGCCCTGCCGCCAGCAGCACCGCGCCGCCGCCGAACAGCGGCGGGAACATCTTCTCCGGGACCCAGTTGCCGTAGTTGGTTTGCGTATTCATCATGATACCTCCCTGCTCGGTTGATATCATCATGTTAGCATAAACAAACCGCGCTGTCAATGCCGCGCAGCGGCTCAGTGATAGAAGGTGTCGAAGTTCACCTGCCGGTAGAAGCGCTGCTGCAGCTGGTCAAAGCTTTCGCAGTTCTGGGCCAGCAGCCACATGCTCTTGGTCACCACGGCTTCAATGGTCATGTCGTGGGCCTCCAGGAAGCGGAAGCGGTTCTTCACCCGCTTGCCCACCTCGTAAACGCCCACGTCGCTGCCCTCATAGGTGACCTGGGTGGTCAGGATGAGCACCTTGCGAGTCTTGTCGTAGTCGCCCAGCCCTTCGGCAAAGGCGTCCATGAGCTGCTGCGGGATGCCGCCCACGCCAAAGCTCTCCACGATGACGCAGTCGTACAGGCGGAAAATTTCAGGGATGAGGTCGGGGCTCATGCCCGGCGTCAGCTTGAGCAGGAACACCTTCGGGTCCAGTGCGCGGCCGAACTCCACCGGGCCGGTGGGCCACGGCGACGGGATATACCGCACCAGCCGGTCGCCCTGCACCAGCGCCAGCTCCGGGAAGTTGACCGAGGCAAAGGCGTCGTAGCTGATGGTCTTGTTCTTTTTGGCACGGGTGCCGGCAATGACGTGCCCGCCAAACACCACCATCACGCCCCGGCTGCCCGGGTCCAGTGCACAGATCACGCTGTCGCGCAGGTTTTTCTTGGCGTCGGTGATCTCGTTGGAGATGGGCTGCTGGGCACCGGTGAGGATGATGGGCTTGTCCGCGTTCTGGATGAGGTACGAAAGCGCCGCCGCCGAGTAGGCCAGCGTGTCGGTGCCGTGGCAGATGATGAAGCCGTCGTACAGGGCGTAGTTCTCCTGCACGGCCTTGGCCATCATGAGCCAGTGCTCCTGGCCGAGGTCGGTGCTGTCGATGCTGCACAGGGCCAGCGTTTCCGGGACGCACAGGTCGTTCAGCTCTGGCAGGTGGGCCAGAAGTTCTTCGCTGGTGAGCACGGGCTTCAAGCCCTGCTGGGTGCGCACGCTGGCAATGGTGCCGCCGGTGGTGATGAAAAGAATGCGCTGTTTGGTCATAAAAGAGAGCCTCCGTGGCAGAAAATCAGGTGACTCCGTAAGTATAGCACACCCTTTTCCGCTTGAAAAGTGCCCGCCTGCGGCAAAAAACAAATTTTTGCGACCCGGTCACAGAAGTTTGGGGTGTTTTGGTGTATACTAAAGGAAAAAAGGCGGCAGGCATCTGCCGCTTTCAAAAAGCAAGAACGAGGATGAACGTATGCCCAACATTGTGATCATCGGTTCCGGCCCGGCGGGGGTGTCGGCGGCATTGTATGCCGTGCGTGCCGGGGTGCACACCACCGTGCTGACCAAAGGCCCCGGTGCCCTCGACCGCGCCGAAAAAATTGAAAACTACTACGGTTTTGCCGAGCCCATCTCCGGTGCCGAGCTGGAGCGCCGCAGCATTGAAAACGCAAAGCGTCTGGGCGTGAACGTGATCACGGCCGAAGCCGTGGGCCTGACCTATACCGATAAACTCACCGTAGAAACAGTGGGTGCAGATTACCCGGCGGACGCTGTCATCCTGGCCACGGGCGCTTCCCGCGCGGTGCCGCGCATCCCGGGCCTTGCCGGGCTGGAGGGCCACGGCGTAAGCTTTTGCGCCGCCTGCGATGCCTTTTTCTACCGCGGCAAGGATGTGGCCGTGCTGGGCAGCGGCGAGTATGCCCTGCATGAGGTGCAGGCGCTTTTGCCGGTGGCGGGCAGCGTATCCCTGCTGACGAACGGTGCCCCGCTGACGGCACAGTTCCCGCCGGAGGTAAAGGTATATCCCCAGAAGGTGGACGCCATCCTGGGCGAGAAGGTAGTCACGGGGGTGCAACTGTCCGGCGGCGAAACACTGGCGGTCAGCGGTGTATTTGTGGCGCTGGGCGTGGCTGGCAGCACCGCGCTGGCCCGGAAGATCGGCGCGGCGGTGGACGGAAACCGCATCGTGGTGGACGCAGCCATGCAGACCACCGTGCCCGGCCTGTACGCGGCGGGCGACTGCACCGGCGGCCTTCTGCAGGTGGCAAAGGCCGTGTATGAGGGCGCTTTGGCGGGCACTGAAGCCGCCAAGGCTCTGCGGAAAGGATGAAGCATATGCCGGAAAAAACGAATGACCACCGCGGGTGCCTGGCCTGCGGCTTCCCCTTCTGGGACGACCTGACGCCCGACGAGCAGGACATGCTCTGCCGCTATACCCGACCGGTGCACTACGCAAAAGGGGCCCGGGTGCACAGTCCGCTGGAAAGCTGCGTGGGCATCCTGCTGCTGCGGTCGGGCCAGCTGCGGGCCTACCTGCTCTCGGAGGATGGGCGGGACGTGACCCTTTACCGCCTGTTCGGCGGCGAGGTGTGCATTCTGTCGGCGTCCTGCGTGATGGACTCGGTGAACATCGATCTGTACATCGACGCCGAGGAGGACACCGAGGCCTATTGCATCAGTGCAGGCGTGTTCCGCAAACTGATGCAGCAGAACGTCCATGTGCGCTGCTACGCCTACCAGATGACGGCGGAACGCTTCTCCGACAGCATGTGGACCATGCAGCAGGTGCTGTTCATGAGCGCGGACCGCAGGCTTGCCATCTTCCTTTCCGACGAGCTGGCCAAAACCGGCGGCGACGAGGTGCGCATGACCCACGACCAGATCGCAAAGTACATGGGCTCGGCCCGCGAAGTGGTGAGCCGGATGTTGAAGTATTTCGCGCAGGAAGGCTGGGTGCGCCTTTACCGCGGCGGCGTGCAGGTGCTGGATAAGAAAAAGATGCAGCAATTGGCGAGAGGGCAGTAAAAAAGAGGACGATGCGATGCATCGTCCTCTTTTTACGTTAAACTTTAGCCTTTGCAGCCCTGTTCTTCCCAGTCGCCGAAATCGCTGGCGTCAGCGATCTTGGTGGGGTCGAACTTGCCGTTCTCGTCCCTGGGGGCTTCGGCGGGGCCGGCCTCCACGGGGTTCGGGTTCGGGGCCTCCGGGTCATACACCTGCTTTTCGCCGTCGGGCGCAGGCAGGGTCACCGGCTCATTTGCAGCCGGGGCAGCAGGTTCGTCCGCTGCTTCTGTGGGCGGTTCGGCAGCAGGAGCTTCCGGCGCGGCTTCTTCGGCGGGCGCAGCAGCTTCGGCCTTGGCCTCACCCTCGGCGTAGGCTTCGGCGGTCTTTGCAGCCTCCTTGGCGTCCAGCTCGGCGTCCTCCGGGAACTCCACCGACTCCACATGGAGCGGGTCTTTCTCGTTCAGCAGCTTATCCAGCGCCACGATGGCGGCACCGGTGACGGCCACAGCGGCGGCCGTGCCCAGGATACGGAACAGTGTTTTCATGCCAGAACCTCCTTGAAAATTCAGTTTAAGAGAACGTTACCACATCGTTCAGCGGCGTTTCGGCGGGCTCCACCGAGATGGCGGTGAGCACCGGGCCCTTGCCGCGGTAGATGTTGTGGAACTTGTAGCCCACCTTAGCGGTCACCCGCACCCATGCGCGCTGTTCCAGCGCCTTGTAGCCGTCGTAGCTGCAGGGGAAGCCCACGAACTGGATGTCCTGCACGCAGCAGGTCATGGCAAAGCGGCCGGGCACGAAGCTGTTCTTGCCCGCGCGGTTGGTCTGGCACACCTGTGCCAGGAACTTGACCGTCTTGCCGGTATACTTCTGGGGCTCGTCCTGGCAGTCCATATACCAGATGCCAAAGTCGTCGTCCTGGATCTCGATCACGTCTGCGTTCACATCGAAGGGCAGCGGGTCGGGGATGTCGTCGTAGGCCACACTGCCGTCGGCGAACTCGTAGGCGATATCGCACTTGCGGGATGCCTGACGCACCAGCTTGTGCAGCTCCTGCCGGGCGGCGTCGTTGTTCACGGCCTCAGCGCGGTTGAACACGATCAGCTCACTGCGGGCGATCTTGTCCAGCAGCAGGCTGCGCATGGAGTTGTCGCGGGCATAGGTGAGGGCGGTGGTGCCGTCGGCGGTGGCGATGCACTGGTAGACGATCCAGCTTTCCGGCAGGGCCTCTGCCAGATCCTGCAGCAGCCACATGCCGTTGTACTCGATGACCACACGGCCTGCATCGGCTTCTTTTTCCAGCTTGGCAAGGTTCTGGGGGTTCAGCTCGGACTTGTCCTCCAGCACCTTGACGGTCACGCCGGGGAAGGCAAACTTTTTGGGGTTATATTCTTCTTCGCCTTCCTCGCAGATCAGCAGCAGGGTCTTGTCGCCGGAGTCGAAGTTGGGGTCTTCAAAGGTCTCCTGAATGAATTTGGTCTTGCCGCTTTCCAGAAAGCCCACGAACAGGTAGACCGGAATTTCTTTTGCCATAAGTGATGGTTTCTCCTTCTTATTTTAACGCTCAGCAGCCGAACAGCTCAGCAATGGCCTTCTCGTTCAGCTTGGAGCCGATGACGACCAGCTTGCCGCCCACGTCAGCACCGCGGGCACGCACTTCCCACTCGCCGGGCACATAGTCGAACTCCAGCCAGCCGTCGGCACCGCCGTCCACGATGCCCTTGCTGCGCAGGATCATGCCGTAATTGCCGGTGTCCAGCTCGGTGAGGGCGTGCTCCACTTCGGCCTTGGTGAACTTGCGGGCCGTCTCGACGCCCCAGCTGGTGAACACCTCGTCGGCGTCGTGGTCATGATGATGGTGATGATGACCACAGCAGCAGTGGTCGCCGTGCTCGTGGTCATGCTCGTCATGGTCTTCATCGTGATCGTGGTGATGATGCTCATGCTCATGCTCGTCATGGTCATCATCCTCGTCATGATCGTGGTGATGGTGATGCTCGTGCTCATCCTCGTCATCGTCGCCGTCATCGTGATGATGGCCGCAGCTGCACACGCCGTTCTCATCGTAGTGATGGTGGTGGTGATGATGTTCTTCTTCCTCATCCTCGTGGGCGTGTTCCTCATTGGCCTTGGCTGCCATGGCGATCAGCTCTGCCTTGAAGTCGTCCTTGGTGGACATGGCCTTCAGGA
>ENA-UOJE01000509-UOJE01000509.1-human-gut-metagenome-genome-assembly--contig:-C23-NODE-509-length-43701-cov-9.490240_pt1 | contig 43701 bp, 49 predicted proteins | sample MGYA00242341_ERZ723888 | MGnify/ENA metagenome assembly ERZ723888 | reverse complement strand
CGGACGGAACCCAGACGCTTCCCCCGGAAAGTCACCATTTGGAGGTTGCCTTTCATTGAATTTTCCTGTGATTGATCTGCATTGTGCCACGGTTCTGGCACTGCTGGGCGACGATATGAATCAGGCGGGCAGCCTGCGGAAGAACCGCTTCCATATCGATCTGGAGCGGGCGTCCCGGCTGGGGGGCTATGCCCAGTGCTTTGCCTGCTTCACCACGCCCTTTATGGAGAAACGTCATCATGTGTCGCCCGTAGTCGCCTTTGAGCGGGAGATCGCCACGCTTCAGCGGGAAATGGACAAGAACAAGGATTTGATTTCCATTGCCTATTCTCCGAAGGAAATTGAGGAAAACCGAAAAAATGGAAAGATGTCCGCCATTCTGACGCTGGAAGGAACAGCGGGAATCGGATATGACCCGGAGCTGCTGAGCAGTCTCTGGCTTATCGGCTTCCGCATCTCCAGCCTTGGCTGGAACGAAAAGAATCCCCTCACCGGCTCTCATGAGACAGGCGGCGGACTGACCGATCAGGGGCGGGCGTATGTGGAAGAAGCCCAGCGTTTGGGAATGCTGATCGACGTCAGCCATATCAGTGACGAGGGCTTCTGGGATATTATGGATATCACCCGGGCGCCCATTGTCGCCACTCATTCCAACAGCCGCGCCGTCTGGAACAACAGCCGCAACCTGACGGATGATATGTTCCGTGCCATCGCCCAGACCGGCGGCGTGGCCGGGTACAACGTCTGCGCGGAGTTCACCGGGGAGAAGCCCACCTTGGACACCATGTGCGACCACATTCTTCATTTTATGGAGCTTGACCCCAGCGGAAAGCACATTGCCCTTGGCGGCGATCTGGACGGAATTACCGAAATGCCCGCCGGATTTGAGGGCGTTCAGAGCTGGCCTGCCCTTGCCCGGCGTCTGCTGGAACGCGGGCTGGGGGAAGAAACGGTGGGCAACATTTTCTGGAACAATGCCATTGGAGTGATGGAATGTGCTGTATGTGACCACGCGAAATAACCGGGACGCCTACACCGCCCAGCGTGTCCTGCGGGAAAACCGAGGGCCGGACGGCGGACTGTACGTGCCGTTCCGGGAGCCTGTTTTCTCCCGGGAGGAAATCGACGCTCTGAAAGAGAAATCCTTTCATCAGTGCGTCGCCGAGGTGTTGAACCGGCTGTTCAATACGAAGCTGACCCGGTGGGATGTGGAGTTCTGCGTCGGGCGCTATCCTGTCCGACTGGTGAATCTGCCCCAGCGAATTATTGCCGGGGAATGCTGGCACAATCCGGAATGGACGTTTGACCATCTGGTACACATTCTCGCAGAGCAGCTGCGGGGTGGCTGCCCCGGCGCCGACGGCGGCTGGGCGAAAACCGCCGTGGGGATCGCTGTGCTGTTCGGCATTTTCGGCGAGTTTGCCCGGGCGGGAATCACGGAGCATGAAAAGCGCGTGGATATTTCCGTGTTGTGCGGCAATTTTGACCTGCCCATGAGCGCGTGGTACGCCCGGGCGTGGGGACTGCCCATCGGGAATATCATCTGCTGCTGCAACGAAAACGGGAATTTGTGGAACCTGATCCATCACGGACAGTTCCGCACGGACACCGTCAGCGTCCCCACCGGTACGCCGGAGGCGGATGTGACGCTGCCCGCAGGGCTGGAGCGCTTGATTTACGCCTGCGGCGGACTGGCGGAGGTGGACATTTATCTGGATGCCTGCCGCCGGGGCGGGATGTACTGCCCGAGAGACAGCGTGCTTCCCCGGCTGGGGGAGGGGCTGGACGTCAGCGTCGTCAGCAGCCGCCGCATGATCTCTACCATTTCAGGTATCCGCGGTTCTGCCGGGTATCTGCTGTCGCCCTATGCCGCCCTTGCTTACGCGGGACTGCTGGATTTCCGGGGCAGAACAGGGGAGAGCTGCCATGCATTGGTGCTGGCGGAGAAAAGCCCCATCTGTGACGCCGGAACGGTAGCCGGTGCCCTCGGCGTTTCCGAGGATGCGCTGGAACAGTATTTGTAACAGACAGAAATTCCCCCATTGGAGGATACAAATGACACGATATATAAAGACAGCCTGCCTGGTTGTGGTCGTTGCCTTTGCGCTGGTATCGGCGGTGTTTTTCTCGTACAAATGCATACGGCAAGCTACCGTGGACGCCGCTCCGGAGGAAACAACGGAGATGACCGAGGCCACTGAGACTGTGCCGCCGGAAACCGAACCCACGACCGTTCCCACGGAAGAAACCATACCGGAGGAGACGGCAGCGGAAACGACCCTGCCGGAAGAAACCGTTTCTGTGGAGACCGAAGCGCCGAAGGTCACGATCGACGCGGTTCCCCACTATCACCAGTCGGAATATCCCGACATCCGGTACGGCAATGGCACCATTGCGACCAGCGGAAGCAGCGTCGCCGCGCTGGCTATGGTCGCAACCTATATGACCGACCATGTTTACACCCCCGCCGACATCGCCGATTATGCGGTGCAGTACGGCGGCAGCCATTACAAACGGCTGGAAAAGGTTTCCGATCTGATGCAGATTCCATGGAAACGGGCGCTGAATGTGAACGAGGCGCTGAAGGCCGTCCGGGAAGGGAAGATCGCCATTGCGCTGATGGGGTCGAGGTCGGTGTTTCCGGGAGGAAACCACTTCATCGTCCTGACCGGCGTCACTGAGGACGGAAAAATTTGGGTGCTTGACCCGGATGACAGGGACTACAGTGCGTGGGGCGTGGGCGAGCTGCTGGAAAACGGCTTCCCCGACGGCAAGCTGATCGCGGGTTATGAGGGCGCATGGATCTACGACAAGACGCAGATGCCGGAAGAACCGTTCATCTACGAACCGGAACCAGCGCCCGAGGAATCCCGCTACCCCGGTCTGGAACTGACGGACGCGGAGATCAAGCTGATGGCCGACCTGATTTTCATGGAAGCCCAGAGCGAGCCCTTTGAAGGCCAGCAGGCGGTGGCCGAGGTGATCTTCAACCGCCTGAAATCCGGGAATTTCCAGTCTTCCATCAACAGCATCATATACGCGAAGGATCAATTTGCGGCGGTGAAAAACCTGTACCTCGCAAAGCCTACGGATACCCAGTACAAGGCCATCGAACGGGCGCTGAACGGGCCGTATGTGCTGCCCGAGGATGTGGTTTTCTACGCGAAATTCGCCGTGAACAAGAAGATATGGGGGACGATCGGTTCTCATATCTTCTGCTACAGCTATTAGGGTTTTCAGATAGACCCAAACAATTAAGGAGGTGTTCCATGGCTCTGTACGCCATCGGCGACCTGCATCTTTGTCTGGGCGCACCGAAGCCCATGGACATTTTCGGCGGCGCATGGGTTGGTTACATGGACAAGCTCAGAGACGGCCTGTCCGTCATCCGGCCGGAGGATACCACGGTTCTGCTGGGGGATTTGAGCTGGGCGCTGGATTTGTCTGGCGCGAAAGCGGATTTTGCCTGGATCAACGCCATTCCCGGACGAAAGATCATTCTAAAGGGAAATCACGACTATTGGTGGAGCACGGCGGCAAAGTTCCAAAGATTCTGCCAGGAAAACGGCTTTGAAAACCTGAATCTTCTGAACAACAACTGCTATGAATATGAGGGCGTCGCCATCTGCGGCACCCGGGGGTGGTTTTACGAGGAAGAACGCTCCGGCGAGCATGACGAAAAGGTGTTCAAACGGGAGCTGCTGCGGCTGGAAGCCTCACTGAAGGCGGCGGGGGATATGCGGAAGATGGTTTTCCTCCACTATCCGCCACGGTACCGTGGATACGAATGTCCGGAAATTTTGCAGCTTCTGGAAAAATACGGCGTCAGCCGCTGCTTTTACGGCCATCTGCACGGGGGAAGTCACGCCCTTGCCATGGAAGGACTGTGGGACGGTGTGGATTTCCGGCTGGTCGCGGCGGATTATACCGGGTTCCGGCCTTACAAGGTCATTCCGTAGCGCAATTATTCAAAACTTTTTTCATAAAAGTGTGGACATTTCCTTGTTTTTCTGATAGAATATATCGGCTGTACAATTATAAATAAATGGTCTCGGTTACGGGAACCAATTAGGAGGATTACTTACAATGAACGTTAAGAGCATCGAAAGAAAAGGCAACGAGGCTACCGTCGTTGTCGAAATCGACAAGGAACTGATGGAGTCCGGTGTCAACAAGGCTTACATGAAGGCCCGCAAGAGCATCCAGCTCCCCGGCTTCCGTAAGGGCAAGGCTCCCAGAAAGATGATCGAGGCCATGTATGGCGCCCACGTTTTCTACGAAGACGGTCTGGAAGAGATTTTCCCCGAGATCTATGACTTCGCCATTGCCAAGCAGGATTTCAAGGCCATCGGCCGTCCCAACCTGACCGACATGCAGATCGGCGACGACAACATCGTTACCCTGACCCTGACCACCGAGGTCTACCCCGAGGTCACTCTGGGCCAGTACAAGGGTCTGGAAGTGGAGAAGGAGGAGGTTAACGTCACCGACGAGCAGGTGCAGGCCGAGCTGGATCGGATGGCGCAGAATGTCGCTTCCACCGAGACCGTGGAGCGTCCCGCCAAGATGGGCGACACCGCCAACATCGACTTCGAGGGCTTCGATAATGGCGTACCCTTCGAGGGCGGCAAGGGCGACAACTTCGACCTGAAGCTGGGTTCCGGTCAGTTCGTTCCCGGCTTTGAGGAGCAGATCGTCGGCATGAGCGCCGGTGAGGAGAAGGACATCGACATCACCTTCCCCGAGGATTACCACAAGGAGCTGGCCGGTAAGGCCGTCGTGTTCCACGTCAAGCTGAACAAGGTCACTGAGACCATCGTTCCCGAGCAGGACGACGAGTTTGCCAAGGACGTTTCCGAGTTCGATACGCTGGACGAGCTGAAGGCCGACATCCGTGCCAAGGCTCTGGAAAATGCCAAGAAGCAGGCTGACAGCGCCTTTGAGCAGGCCGCTGTGGACAAGGCTGCCGAGAATACCACCGTGGATATGCCCAAGGCGCTGGTGGAGAACGAGCTGGACATCCAGATGGAGCGTTTCGGCTATCAGCTGCAGATGAGCGGCTACTCCATGGAGCAGTACGCCAAGATGATGGGCGGCGACGTCAGCACCATGCGCAACGCTTTCCGTCCCGCCGCTGAGAAGCAGGCGAAGATCTCCGTCACTCTGGAGAAGATCGCCGAGGTCGAGGGCATCACCGCTTCCGACGAGGATATCGAGGCGGAATTCAAGTCTCTGGCCGAGCAGTACGAGCTGGAAGTGGACAAGGTCAAGGAAATGGTTCCCATGGACGAGCTGACCGGCAGCATCAAGACCCGCAAGGCGATCAAGGTCATCGTGGACAGCGCCGTTCCCGTAGCCCCCAAGGCCGAGGAGAAGACCGAGGAATAATCCTTAGATAGGAATAACCTTTCCCCGCGATGGTTAGAATGTTTCAAACCCCTGAAAGGAGACATTACCATGAGTTTAGTTCCCTATGTTGTTGAGCAGACCAGCCGCGGCGAGCGCAGCTATGACATTTTCTCCCGTCTGCTGAACGACCGCATCGTGTTCCTGTCCGAAGAAGTCAACGACACCACCGCAAGTCTGGTGGTTGCCCAGCTGCTTTATCTGGAAGCACAGGACCCGGACAAGGACATTCAGTTCTATATCAACAGCCCCGGCGGCAGCGTCACCGCAGGTATGGCCATCTACGACACCATGCAGTACATTAAGTGCGATGTCGCGACCATCTGCGTCGGTCTGGCGGCTTCTATGGGCGCGTTCCTGCTGAGCGCCGGCGCCAAGGGCAAGCGTATGGCGCTGCCCAATTCCGAGATCATGATCCACCAGCCCTCCGCGGGTACCCAGGGTCAGATCACGGATATGGCTATCCACCTGAAGCGTCTGGAAACCGTCAAGGCGCGGATGAACCGCATTCTTGCCGAGAACACCGGCCGGTCCATCGAAGAAGTCACCGCCGCCTGCGAGCGTGACAATTTCATGACCGCAGAGGAAGCCAAGGCTTTCGGCCTGATCGACCGGGTGCTGGATCATCATTAAAACAATTCATTAGAAACGAGGTACCGGTGTCATGGCAAAGAACACTGAGCAGCCGCCGATTCGCTGCAGCTTCTGCGGAAAGCGGGAGAATCAGGCGTCACGGCTGATTGCCGGTCCTGGGGTGTATATCTGCAGCGACTGTGTCGCTGCCTGCAGCGAGCTTCTGCGGCAGGAAATGGATACGGGCAGCGGGCTGAACGCCCCCGACAAGCTGCCCACACCCGTAGAGATCAAGTCCTTCATGGACAATTACATCGTGGGGCAGGACGAGGCGAAGGTCGCCCTGTCCGTCGCGGTGTACAACCATTATAAGCGTATCTATTTCGGCGCGGATTCCGATGTGGAGCTTCAGAAGAGCAACATTCTGCTCATTGGGCCAACGGGCAGCGGCAAGACCCTCTTTGCCCAGACGCTGGCGAAAATTCTGAACGTTCCCTTTGCCATCGCGGACGCCACTACGCTGACTGAGGCCGGATATGTGGGCGACGATGTGGAGAACATTCTGCTTCGTCTCCTGCAGGCCGCCGATTTTGACGTGGAGCTGGCGGAACGGGGCATTATCTACATCGACGAAATGGACAAAATCGCCCGCAAGAGCGAAAATACCTCCATCACCCGGGACGTGTCCGGCGAGGGCGTGCAGCAGGCGCTTCTGAAAATTCTGGAAGGCACCGTTGCCAACGTTCCGCCTCAGGGCGGCCGCAAGCATCCCCAGCAGGAAATGATTCAGGTGGACACCACCAACATCCTGTTTATCTGCGGTGGCGCGTTCGACGGTCTGGACAAGATCATCGAAAAGCGCACCGATAAGAGCGCCATCGGCTTTGATTCCCCTGTACAGAGCAAGAGCAAGCGGGATGTGGGTACATTGTTCACCCAGGTGGAACCCCATGATCTGTTGAAATTCGGCATTATCCCTGAGCTTGTGGGTCGTATGCCGGTGATCACCACCCTGCGCAGCCTGTCCCGGGACGATCTGGTGCGGATTCTTGTGGAGCCGAAGAACGCCCTGACGAAGCAGTATCAGAAGCTGCTGGAAATGGACGGCGTGGCGCTGGAAATTCAGCCGGAAGCCCTTCAGGCCATTGCCCAGAAGGCGCTTGACCGTCAGATTGGCGCGAGAGGACTCCGGGCGATCATGGAGAAGATCATGACGAAGATCATGTTCCTGATCCCCTCCGACCTGTCCATCCAGAAGGTCATCATCACCCCCGAAGCCGTCGAGGGTGCTGACCCCGGCATCGTGCGGGACACCGCCCATCCCAGAGAAAAAATCTCCGGGCGCAAATAATATCTCTATTCTTCCAAGGGGGTAGTTTTTCTACCCCCTTTTTTCAAAAAGGAGGGAAGAACTTTGACTGAAACCATTTTTGCAGGGAAAATGCCCATCCTTGCTTTGCGGGGACTGTGCGTTTTCCCCGAACAGACCGTTCATTTTGAAGTTGGCCGCAACAAGTCCGTAAAGGCGCTGGAAGCGGCCATGCAGGGCGACCAGACGCTGCTGTTGATCCCTCAGAAGGATTTGCTGGTGGACGACCCGACGCTGAAAGACCTGTATCCCGTCGGCTGTATTGCCAAGGTCAAGCAGGTGCTGAAAACGCAGGGAGAGAATCTGCGGATTCTGGTCACCGGCATCAGCCGGGGCAAGATCACCGAGCTGTCTCAGAGCGAGCCGTACCTTTCCGGCATTGTGGAATCGGCGAGTGTGGAGGAGCCGGCGGACACCATTCGCGCCCGCGCGCTGCGCCGGGAGGCCAATTCGCTGTATGGCGTGTATCTGGAGCTGTGCGAGCATCCTGCCCAGACCGTTCAGCTGCGGATGCTGGCCAGCGAGAGCAGCGGCTTCATTGCCGACTCCATCGCCCAGAATTCCGGCATTGACTTCCCGGACAAGGCGAAAATGCTCTGCCAGCTGAACAGCGTCCGACGTCTGGAAACTGCTGTCCAGCTTCTGCGCCGGGAGGTGGAGATGCTCCGGCTGGAAGGGGATATTCAGGAGAAGACCCGCGCCGCCATCGATCAGAACCAGAAGGACTACTTCCTGCGCGAGCAGATGAAGGCCATCCGTGAGGAGCTTGGGGAAGAGGACGACGAGGATGAATTTGATACCTACGCCCAGAGCATTCAGAATCTCCATCTGGAAGCGGAGACGGAGAAGAAGCTCCTGAAGGACGTGGAGCGGCTGAAAAAGCAGCCCTTCGGTTCTTCCGAAGGGGCGGTGCTGCGGAATTATCTGGACACCGTGCTGGAGCTGCCGTGGAATGTCAAGACCAAGGAGCGGGTGGACGTGGCCGCTGCCCGGAAGATTCTGGAGCATGACCATTTTGGACTGGAAAAGGTGAAGGAGCGAATCTTAGAAACCATCGCCGTCCGGGAAATGGCGCCCCAGATGCCGCCCCAGATCCTGTGTCTGGTAGGCCCTCCCGGCGTGGGCAAGACCTCCATTTCCTATTCCATCGCCCGGAGCCTGAACCGGAAAATGGCGAGAATTTCCCTTGGCGGCATTCACGACGAGGCGGACATCCGGGGACACCGGAAGACCTACGTCGGCGCGATGCCCGGCCGGATTATGACCGCCATGACCCAGGCGGGCAGCTGCAATCCGGTGCTGCTGCTGGACGAGATCGACAAATTGGGTTCCGACTACCGCGGCGATCCCAGTGCTGCTCTGCTGGAAGTGCTGGACGCGGAACAGAACCACGACTACCGTGACCATTATCTGGAAATTCCCTTTGATCTGTCCGACGTGCTGTTTATCACCACGGCGAATACGCTGGACACCGTGCCCCGGCCGCTGCTGGACCGCATGGAGATCATTGAGCTTGGCTCTTATACGGATGAAGAAAAGTTCATGATCGCAAAGAATCACCTGATCCCCAAGCAGCTGAAAAAGCACGGTCTGAAAAAGGCGCAGCTTCGCATCACCGACGACGCCATCCGGGAGACGATTTCCTGCTATACCCGGGAATCCGGCGTGCGGAATCTGGAGCGCTGCTTTGGCGAGATCTGCCGGAAGACGGACATGGAGATTCTTTCTCAGGAAGCCCCGAAGAAGATCACCGTCACCGGCGGCAATCTGGAAAACTATCTGGGCGTGCGCAAATTCCTGCCCGACCGGCTGCCCTGCACCGATCAGGTGGGGCTGGTCACGGGACTTGCATGGACGAGCGTCGGCGGCGAAACGCTGGAGGTGGAGGTCAACGTCATGGACGGTTCCGGCAAGCTGGAGCTGACCGGAAATCTTGGCGACGTGATGAAGGAATCCGCCCACGCGGCGCTGAGCTATATCCGCGCCAACGCCCAGAAGCTGGGCGTTGCCCCGGACTTTTACAAGACCAAGGACATTCACGTCCATTTCCCGGAGGGGGCGGTTCCCAAGGACGGACCCTCGGCGGGAGTTACCGTCTGCACGGCCATTGTCTCCGCCCTGACGGGGGTCAGCGTGCGGCGGGATATCGCCATGACCGGTGAAATTTCCCTTCGGGGACGGGTTATGCGCATCGGCGGTCTGCGGGAGAAGACCATGGCGGCACTTCGCCACGGCGTGCGCACCGTCATCATTCCCAAGGACAACGAGCGGGATCTGGAGGAGATCGACCAGGCCGTCCGGCGTCAGCTGAATTTTATCAGCGCTCAGACTATGGACACCGTGCTTTCCGCCGCGTTGAACCGGCCTACTGAGGTCAGCCCAACCATTCTGACGGAGCTTCCCGGAGACGTGCGCACCAGGGTGCAAAAGCCCGGTCTGCGCCAGTAACGGAGGAAATACTGTGAATTTTCAGAATGTGGAATTCCTGATTTCCGCCGCTTCCAAGGAGAATTTCCCCACAAAACGGCTTCCGGAGATTGCCTTTGCCGGGAAGTCCAATGTGGGAAAATCCTCGGTCATCAACCGCCTTTTGCAGCGGAAAAACTTTGCGCGGGTAGGGGATAAGCCGGGAAAAACCGTCCATGTGAATTACTTCACGCTGGACGGCACCTGCTATCTGGTCGATCTGCCGGGGTACGGCTTTGCGAAGGTTTCCGCCGGCGAGAAGGAACGCTGGGGGCGGCTGATGGAGGATTATTTCGCAGCGAACCGCATTGATCTGGGTGTACTGATCGTGGACTACCGCCATCCGCCCACTAATAACGACATCACCATGGCGCGGTGGTTTCTGGACTCCGGGTGCCCGTTTGTGGTGGTTGCCAACAAGATGGACAAGCTGAAAAAAAGCGAGCTGGAACCGAACCTGAAGGTCATCCGGGAGGATCTGGCGCTTCCGGAGGACTGCCCGGTGATCCCGTTCTCCGCGGAGAAGGGGAACGGCCGGGACGAGCTGGTGAAGTACATTCTTGCCGCCGTAAAAAAGTAATACTATTTCCTGATTAAAATCTTTGATTTTAATCAGGAAGGCATCGCCTAATGGCGCTGCCAGTTTTGTGATTTATAAGGAAAGAAATCACAAAACAAGTCTCATATGAACTCCTTGCCCTTCGGGCAATTAAAATCTTTTCTAAAGATTTTAATTGGAGTTCAGTATAAAAAACGCAGGAGCGACCGATCTTGGACGCTCCTGCGTTTTGTTACTCCGCGGGTGTTTTCTTGAGGAAACGGATGATGAACGGGATGCTGAGAAGTCCAGCTATCACATCCGCCGTAGGCTGAGCGATCTGAATTCCCGTCAGTCTCAGCAGGGGAACCCCAATTAGCAGCATGGGAATTGTGACCGCACCGGAACGAATGAGGGACAGAACAGAGGAAATGGTGGGCTGCTGGATGCTCTGATAAAGCATATTCACCGGTACAGAGAAGGGGACAAACAGCATACCGATCGCCGTATATCGCAGCGCGGTGGAGCCGATGGCAATGACCGCCTCGCTTTTCTGGAAAATCCCGATGATACCCTCAGCACAAATCATGCTGATAACGGAAAAGCTGCCGATGAAGACCAGCCCGAAGCACATAGTGAACACCAGACCTTTTTTCACCCGGTCGTATTTTCTGGCCTGATAATTGAAGGATGCCACCGGCTGGAAGCCCTGCCCGATGCCGAGACCGACGCAGATCAGGAAATTGGAATACCGGTTGACCACGCTCATGGCGGCGATGGCCGCATCGCCGAAGGGCTTTGTCATGTTGTTCAGCAGTCCCATGGTCACAGAGGTCAGCCCCTGACGGATAAGGGACGGCAGACCAACACGGCAAATTGACAGATAGATTTTAAAGTTCCGGCTGACGGCGCGGAAACGGATGGTGCTCTGCGCCATTTTCAGATACATGATGAGAAGAATGACGAAGCTGACCAGCTGGGAAGCGGCGGTGGCAAGCCCCGCACCGTAGACGCCCATCCCCAGCTTCATGACCAGAATGTAGTCGCCAAGAATGTTCAGAAGTCCGCCGGCGGTAAGCCCGATCATGGCATAAAAAGCTTTGCCCTCGTAGCGAAGGCTGTTGTTGAGGATCAGGGAACAGATAATCGTCGGCGCAGCCAGAAATACCCAGAAGCCGTAGTCCATGGCGTAGGGGGCAATGGTGTCGGTGCTGCCCAGAAAATGCACCAGCGGCCTGAGAAACGCAAGGCCAAGCACGCCGATCACCAGCCCCAGCCCAATGCCGGTGAAGAAGGAAGTGGAAATGTACATGGTGGCTTTGTCAGCGTCCCTGTCTGCCAGCGACCGGGAAACATGGGTGCCCGCGCCGTGGCCGAGCATGAAGGCCAGACCCTGCATAATGGCCTGAACGGTAAAGAGAATGCCCGTCGCGGCCTGAGCGCTCTCGCCCAGCGTGCCGACAAAATAGGTGTCCGCCATGTTGTAAATGCTGGTGATGAGCATGGAAATGGTGGTTGGAATGCCGAGATTCAGAATCAGCCGGGAAACCGGCGTTTCCGTCATTTTTCGGTAATGTGCCTCCAAATCGGTCAAGAGATAGCCTTCTTTCTGCTTTTTCCTATATTATAACACGGATTTTTTGCCGATTCAATGGCATTTTCATCGGCTTTTAGGTAAAAAAGGGCACGGGCTGGTTTTTCAGCCCGTGCCGTTTGTCAATTATTGGTTTGCCTTGGCGGCTTTCAGAGCCTGCGCCAGCTGATCGGGGCAGGAGGTGGACTTCATGCCGCACTTGACGCCCTCAACCCGGGCGATGACGTCGTCAACGTCCATCCCTTCCACCAGCTTGCCGATGCCCTTCAGGTTGCCGTTGCAGCCGCCTACAAACTGAACATTCTTGACCTTGTTGTCCTCAATGTCGAAGAAAATCTTCTGGGAACAGGTGCCTTTTGTCTTGTATTCGTACATGCCGATTTCCTTTCTATACAATAATATCTGTCAGTTCTGCGCCAACCAGATCCGCGAGGGGCTGGGGCGGAACGATCATCTGGTGTCCTCTGGCGCCGGCGGAGACGGCAATCTCATCCCACAGCGTGCAGGTCTCGTCAATAAAGGTTGGGTAGTGTTTCTTCATGCCCACGGGACTGCATCCGCCACGGATATAGCCGGTCAGGCCGAGAAGTTCCTTGACGGCCACCAGCTCCATATTCTTGTCCCCGGCGGCCTTGGCGGCCTTTTTCAAATCCAGCTCACAGCAGACGGGAATGCAGAACACGTTGATGCCCGTCTTTTCGCCCCGGGCGACCAGTGTCTTGAAAACCTGTTCTTCCGGCATTCCGATGGCCTGCGCGGCATGGACGCCGCTCAAATCCTGCTCGTCGAATTCATAAAATGCTTCACGACAGGGAATCCCCGCCTGCTGAACCAGACGGACTGCGTTTGTTTTTGTAGCCATATCATCACCATACCTTATTATACGACAAAACGCAGCCGCTTTCAAGTGTGAATTGCGAAAAACCGGTTATCCTATGGGGGAGGAGGTTACGATATGAGCGAAAACAAAGACGCGGAAATGAAAAAACAGGAGCGGGAGCAGATCGTGGAGCTTGGCTCGGACATTACGAAATCCAGCAAGGGAAGCATCTACACCCTCACCATCATCGGTCAGGTGGAAGGGCACATGATCGCCCCGGAAACGGTGAAGACCACCAAATATGAGCATGTTCTGCCGCTGCTGGCCGGAATCGAGGAAAGCGACGACGTGGACGGTCTGCTGCTGCTTCTGAACACAGTGGGCGGCGACATTGAGGCAGGACTGGCCATTGCGGAGATGATCGCTGGGATGAAAAAGCCAACGGTGTCTCTGGTGCTGGGCGGCGGACATTCCATCGGTATCCCTCTGGCAGTATGCACGAAAAAGAGCTTCATTACCCCGACAGCCAGCATGACGGTGCATCCCGTGCGGATGACGGGGCTGGTAGTCGGCGCACCCCAGACCTTCCGGTATTTTCAGCGGATTCAGGAGCAGATTGCGGATTTTGTCACATCGAACTCCCGCATCAGCCGGGAGGACTTCGAGCATTATATGATGGCGACGGGGGAGATCGCCACGGACGTGGGAACGATTCTCTACGGCAAGGAAGCGGTGGCTTCCGGCCTGATCGACAAGCTGGGCGGGCTGAATGACGCGCTGTCCACGCTGCACAGGATGATCGAGAAACAGAAAAAATAGCTTTCACCGCGCAGGCGCGGCCGATTTTGGCTGTGTCTGCGCGGACGAAAAATAAGACTGGAAATTCTCTCTGACCTATGCTATAATAAAGTGAATTATTATGTTGTAGGAGGGGCAGACTTGGACTTAAACTGGCTTGAGAGTTTCTTATACGGTCTGTTTTCCGGGCTCGCGGATATTCTGCCCGTTTCCGCCGAAGCCCACCGCATTCTGATGCTGAAATGCTTCGGCATTCAGAGCAGCACGGAGCTGATGAAGCTGTTCGCGCATCTTGGCGTGTTCGGCGCGATGTATTTCAGCTGCCGCAAGCAGATCGTCCGCATTCATCGGGCGCGCCGTCTGGCGCGGGTGCCCAAACGCCGCCGCCGTCGGCCGCTGGATACCCGGAGCCTGATGGATTTCAGCCTGCTCAGGACGATGCTGATTCCCGTGATTCTCGGATTTCTCCTGAACCGGTACGTGGAGCCGCTGAAAGAAAAGCTGATCTGGATCGCCGCATTGCTGTTCCTGAACGGCATTATCCTGTACATACCCCAGTTTTTCCCCACCAGCAACCGGGACAGCCGGATGCTATCCCGGGTCGAGGGACTCCTCGTAGGGTTGGGCGGCGCGCTGGGAATTTTGCCGGGCGTTTCCGCCGTGGGTTCCGCGCTGTCCGTTGCCAGCATCTGCGGCGTGGAGCGGAGCTATGGTCTGAACATGGCGCTGCTGATGAATATGTTTATTCAGGTCGGTTTGATCGTGCTGGATGTGCTGGCGCTGATATCGGTAGGGGCGGGAACGCTGTCGTTCCTGATTCTCGTCCGATATCTGGTGACTGCCGCTGTGTCTTTTGGCGCCGCGTTGCTGGGCGTGAAGCTCATGCGTCTGCTGGCCGCCAATAACGGCTATGCGCTGCTGGCGGTCTACTGCTGGGGTGTGTCGCTGTTTACCTTTATTCTGAATCTGATGGCTTAATGGGAGGAAATTATGGCTGAGAAGAAAACGGCCAGTCGGGCCGAGCAGGCGGTTTCGGGCGCGAAGAAGAAAACGTCATCCGGTTCCGCTTCCAAACCTTCCGGAAAAAAGAGTACGCCTGCCAAGAACACCAAGTACAAGACGGAATATGAGCGTGCCGTTCCGCCTCATTTTCTCATTGCGGCGGTCAGCATTCTGCTGTTTGCGCTGTTTGTTGTCATCAGCGTGAACCCGGATGGTAAGTTGCTGGAAATCATTCAGTCTGTGGTGCTGGGTCTGGTTGGACAGGCCGGATTTTATTTTGCCATTCCGGGACTGTTATACCTGTTCGTCATCCACACCTTTGGCCGGAAAAACGCCCCGACCATGCGCAGCGTCTGCACATTGATTTTCGTATTTTTGTGCGGGTGCATTTACCACCTTGCCATGCAGGAGCAGGAGATGTCGAAGGGCTTTGCCCTGATCGCCGACCTGTATACCGGCGGCGTAGCGGGAAGCACCGGCGGCGTTCTCTGCGGCGGCGCGGCCATGCTGCTGCGCTGGCTCTGCGGCAAAACGCTGGCCTTTGTGTTCTGCGTGTTTTTCGCAATTCTGACGCTGCTGGGGGCAATGAATATCACCATTCCCAGCATTATCAGAGCCATTGCCAACCGCCCCAAGGACGATTATGCGGAGGAAGAGGACTACATAGACCCGGCGACGGCTGTAGTCAACAATATTGCGAGCAAGCAGATCGCCCGCAAGCGTCAGCGCCGGGAACAGCAGCGGGCGAGGGAGAACGCCCCGGAAGAAACACCGCCGGAGACGCCCCAGCAGCTTCCGCCGGAAAAGCAGCCGCGTCCTGCCCCAAAGCAGGAAAAAAACCATGCTCCCGCACCGCAGGATGAAGTCAAGCAGATTCCGGGGAAAGGTGCGGCGTTCATGGAGCGTATCGACGGAGACATCAACGCACCGCTGTCCGGCACGGCCGAATACGTGAAGGACGAAACGCCGCCGGTTCCCGAACCGCTCCCCGCGCGTCCCGCTCCAGCGAAGCCCGTCCGGGTGGAAGGGGAGGACATCGGGGAAAAGCTGCCCAGCAAAATGCCGGAATTTGTCCCCAACGCGCCCATCCCACCCGCGCCCAAGCTGGACAAAGGCAAGATAAAGCCCACTCCGGAGGCAAAGTCCGGGAAGGTCACCACCAAGGACGCCGCCCAATCCGCCCGGCAGGTCGCCGCAGAAATCGCCCAGACCCAGGGGGTGCAGCAGCCGGATTACTGCTTCCCGCCGCTGGATTTGCTGAAACGCCCGGTACGTGCCGGGACGGACGGCACGGAGGAAATGCGGGAGAATTCCCGCCGCCTCAACGAGACCCTCGCCAGCTTCAATATCGACGCCCACATCATCAACGTCACCCGCGGCCCCAGCGTCACCCGATACGAGGTGGAGCTTGACAAGGGCGTCCGGCTGAATAAGATCACCGGCTGTGCCGATGATATTGCCCTGAGTTTGGGCGCGTCCGGCGTCCGCATCGCTGCCGTTCCCGGAAAGATCTCTGTGGTTGGCATCGAGGTGCCGAACCGCGCGGTCACGACGGTCTCCCTGCGGGAGGTCATTGACTCCACCGAGTTCGCCAAAGCGAAATCCAAGACCTCCATCGCCCTGGGCAAAAGCATTGACGGAAGCTGCATCGTGGGTAACATTGCCAAAATGCCCCACCTGCTGATCGCCGGTACCACCGGTTCCGGTAAATCCGTGTGCATGAACTCCATTATTATCAGCCTACTGTACAAGGCTGGCCCCGACGATGTGAAGCTCATCATGGTTGACCCCAAGATGGTGGAGCTGGGCATTTACAACGGCATTCCCCATCTGCTGATCCCTGTGGTCACCGACCCCAAGAAGGCTGCGGGCAGTCTGCAATGGGCGGTGACGGAGATGCTTCGCCGCTACAGAATGATGTCCGACATGGGCGTCCGGGATCTGGAATCCTACAACAGCATCGTTACCGCCGAGGAGGACGGCCAGAAGCTCCCTCAGGTGGTCATTATCATCGACGAGCTGGCGGATCTGATGATGGTCGCCGCCAAGGAGGTGGAGGACTCCATCTGCCGCATTGCGCAAATGGGCCGCGCCGCTGGTATGCACCTGATCATCGCCACCCAGCGTCCCTCCGCCAACGTTATCACCGGCCTGATGAAGGCGAATATTCCGTCCCGAATCGCTTTTTCCGTTGCCTCCGCCATGGAATCCCGCATCATTCTGGATACCATGGGCGCGGAAAAGCTGGTGGGCAAGGGCGATATGCTGTACGCCCCCATCGGCTGCGGCAAGCCGCTGCGTGTGCAGGGCTGTTTCGTCACCGACACCGAGGTCGAGGCCGTGGCTGGTTACGTCAAAGACAACTACACGGCGGAATACAGCCAGCAGGTGCTGGACGAGATCGAGAAAAAAGCCCAGCAGACCGGCAAAAAGCCGGCGAGCGTCTCCGACCCTGACCCCACCGACGAGGAGCTGGAGGGCGACGAAATGCTGCCCGCCGCCGTGGATGTGATTCTGGAGACCGGACAGGCTTCCGTCTCCATGCTCCAGCGCCGTCTGAAGCTGGGCTATGCCCGCGCGGCGCGAATCGTGGACGAGATGGAGGAAAAGGGCATTGTCGGCCCCTTCCAGGGTTCCAAGCCGAGAGCCATTCTGATCACGAAGGAACAATGGGCGTCCATGAAGGGCGGCCAGACGGAACAGATGGGCTTTGACGATCTGGACTCCGTGCCGGATGAACTGATGTAATGATTTAAAACGCCCGGACGAAAACGTCCGGGCGTTTGACTATTACAGCACATACAAGATTTAATCAGCATGGAAGTCCGCCTGTTCCACTCGATAGTACCGAAATATTCCTTCTTCTTTGACGAAGCGAAATCCCACCTTTTCAAGAACGTGCTGACTGCGTGTGTTCTTAAGAACGGCATCGGCGTTGACCGCAAGCATCCCCAGCTTCTCAAAAGCGTATTTGATCGCCAGCTTTTCCGCTTGCGTCCCATAACCTTTGCCCTTCACGGAATCATTTTGCATGTGAATACTCAGCGTACACTCTTTCCTGTCGCGGTCTATTTGCTTTAGCTGCAACTCCCCAATCACCTCGGCATCAAGCATAATTGCGAATACAACCCTCGACACATCCTGCTTCGATTCAAAATACCGGTTTACAGCATCTTCGTTATAGGTGTATGGCTTGAACAGCTTCATATCCATATAAATGGATGCGTCATTTGTCCACCCTTTATAAAGGTCGTGACATAACTCCCTTGTCATGATCTGTAGGCTGATCTGTCCCATTTAATCTCCTCCGATTCCGATTTGCAGATATGGACGCTTTTACGGAGCCAGCCGGACTGCCGCGTCCAGAATGGCGTTTGCGGCGCTTTCTTTGGATTGCAGCGGAAGCTCGGTGATTTCGCTCCGGGTAATGATCGTGATTACATTCGTGTCAACCCCAAAGCCCGCGCCGGACTGCTTGAGATTGTTGGCGCAGATCATGTCCACGTTTTTCTTTACAAGCTTTTCCCGACTGTTTTCCACCATGTTCTGGGTCTCCATGGAAAAGCCGCAAATGACCTGCCCCGGGACGCGGTTTTCCCCGAGATATTTCAGGATGTCCCGGGTGCGTTTCAGGGGGATGGACATGTCGCCCTCGGACTTTTTGACCTTGTTGTCGCTGTAATTTGCCGGGGTGTAGTCCGCCACCGCCGCCGCTTTGAAAATAAAGTCGGATTTTGGGGCGTTGGCGGCCACGGCTTCAAACATATCCTGAGCGGAAACGACGGGAACTACGGTCACAAAGGGCGGGGGGGCGATGGCCGTGGGGCCGGAAACCAGAGTCACGTCCGCGCCCCGGAGCATGGCCATTCTGGCAATGGCATAGCCCATTTTTCCGGTGGAATGGTTGGTCAGATACCGGACGGGGTCGATGGCCTCCTGGGTCGGCCCGGCGGTGACAAGCACCTTTTTCCCGGCAAGATCGTGAGGAAAGGCCAGCTGACGCAGGATATATTGCAGAATTTCCTCCGGCTCCGGCAGCTTGCCCTTGCCCACGGCGCCGCAGGCAAGACGTCCGCAGGCAGGTTCGATGACTTCCCAGCCATAACGGCGCAGAAGCGCCAGATTGTCCTGTGTCACGGGATTTTCGTACATGTTGGTATTCATGGCAGGGGCGATGAGTTTGGGGCAGCGGCAGGCGAGAATGGTGGTGGTGAGCATATCGTCCGCCAGCCCGTGGGCCAGTTTCGCGCACACATTGGCCGTGGCCGGGGCGACGATCACAAGGTCAGTCCGTTCCGCCAGAGCGATATGCTCCACCTGATGGGAGAAATTCCGGTCGAAGGTGTTCACCATCGTCCGGCGGCCGGTGAGCTGCTCGAAGGTCAGGGGTGTGACGAATTGGGTGGCGTTTTCGGTCATGACGACCTCCACCGCGGCGTGCTGCTTGACAAGGGCGGAGGCCAGCGCGGCGGCTTTATAGGCGGCGATTCCGCCGGTAACGCCCAGAAGGACGGTTTTTTCTTTCAGCATAGGGAACCCTCCAGAATAGAAAATTGCTTACGCTCATTATATCCCGATTTTGAATCGCTGTAAAGATGATTTTTTTCTTGTATTTTCCGCCGCACCCTGCTATAATACTCCCGGAGTGAAAGCTCCCAAATTTGCGCTGTATCTTCATAAGAAGAACGGCAGCAGGAGGTAATTTCATATGGAAAAAAGGAAAATGAACACCCGGTACATGGCGACCCTCGCTATGTTCTGCGGTGTTCTGCTGGTCATGGGCGTTACCGGAATCGGTTTCATTCCACTTCCGGTGATCAAGGCCACAACCATGCACATCCCGGTCATTCTGGGCGCGGTTTTGCTCGGCCCCGGCGCGGGCGCTGTCCTTGGGGGCGTGTTCGGGCTGTGCTCCATCTGGGCAAATACCACCAGTCCCGGACTGCTGGCATTTGCGTTTTCGCCCTTTATGACCACGGAGGGCCTGCCGGGGGTGCTGAAAAGCCTGTGGATCGCACTGGGGTGCCGGATACTGTTCGGCGCGATTGCGGGATGGCTGTGGAAGCTGTTTAAGAAGCTTACGAAGCAGGACTTTGCGGCGCTGCCCCTGACTGCGGCAATTTCTACGCTGTGCCACACAATTCTCGTCATGGGCAGCATTTATGTGCTGCTTGCCCAGCAGTACGCACAGGCGAAAAACGTGGCCATTACCGCCGTTTTTGGACTTGTGATGGGGACGGTCACGGCGTCCGGAATCCCTGAGGCTATTATTGCCGCCATTCTGGTGACCGTCATCGGAAAGGCGCTGCTGCACCTTTCGGAGCGGATGAAAAAACGTTAAGGAGAGATCGTTATGCTGCTTGCCATTGACATCGGTAATACCAATCTGGTCATCGGCTGTATTGAAAATGATAAAATTCTGTTCAAAGCCCGCATTGCCACCGACGCCATCCGCACCTCCGACCAGTATGGCGTGGAGATCAAAAACATGATGGAAGCCTTCGGCGTGCAGGTAAAGGATATCGACGACTGCATCATTTCCTCTGTCGTGCCGCCGGTATTCAATTCGGTCAAAACCGGCGTCATCAAGGTGATTCGGAAGCAGCCCATGGTGGTCGGCCCCGGGCTGAAAACCGGGCTGAACATCCACATGGACGTTCCCAGTCAGGTAGGCAGCGACCGAATTGTCATTGCCGTGGCCGCCCTCGCGGAGTACGAAGCGCCCATGATTCTGATGGATTTGGGAACGGCTACCACCATCGAGGTGGTGGAGCCGAACAATATGTATCTGGGCGGCATCATTTTTCCGGGCGTCCGGGTCTCGCTGGACGCGCTGACAAGCCGCACCGCTCAGCTTCCCGGCATCAGTCTGGACAAGCCGAAGCATGTCATCGGAAAGAACACAGTGGACTGTATGCGCAGCGGCATGATGTACGGCACCGCCGCCATGCTGGACGGACTGGTGGAGCGAATCGAAGCAGAGCTGGGGCACAAGTCCACGCTCATTGCCACCGGGGGCCTTGCCCAGTTTATCACACCGCTGTGCAAACGGGAGATCATTCTGGAGAAAGACCTGCTTTTGAAGGGCCTGAACGTCATTTACAAGAAAAATAAGCGGTAACGGAAAGCCGGCAGCCCTGTGCTGTCGGCTTTTGCATCCGAAAATCCTTTCTGCGGCGGGGTGCTATTATTGCGCCCCGCCGCATAGTCTTTGGCAGGAGTGATGCAAATGATGTGCGCATGGAAACAGCTGCTGTCCGTCTTGCCGCCAAGACTTCGGCCGGAGGTGGACAGGTTGGGGAAAAACGCTTTGCAGGAGCTGCGGCTTCGGCTGGGGATGCCGCCGGAGCTGGTTTTGAGCGGGGAAAGCCGCTGGCTGGGGTGCTGTGTCAGCAGGGAAGACCTGAATTACTGCATCAACGCCGCCAGCCGGTATTCTCCATGGGCGGCGGCGACAACAGCGCAGGGGTATCTTACCGCCCCCGGGGGACACCGCATTGGTCTGTGCGGAGAGGTGGTCTGCAAGGATGGCATTGTGACTGGCATCCGGGAAATCAGCTCCCTGTGCATCCGTGTCGCGAGAGATTTTCCGGGAATCGCCAAGCGGGCGGCGGACGCTCCCGGCTCCATTCTGATTCTGGGTGCGCCCGGGTGGGGAAAAACCACCCTTTTGCGGGATCTGATTCGGCAGATCGGAGAAAAGCAGTGCGTCAGCGTGGTGGACGAGCGGGGCGAGTTGTTCCCGGAGGGGCTGGAGCGGGGGAAGAAGACGGACGTCCTCACCGGCTGCCCCAAGTCCCCGGGAATCGACATGGTGCTAAGAACCATGGGGCCGGACTGCATCGCCGTGGACGAGATCACGGCGGAGGCGGACGCCCGGGCGCTTCTCCGGGCGGCAAACTGCGGCGTGCGGCTGCTGGCGACCGCCCACGGCACGTCGGCGGCAGACCTGCGGCGCAGGTCGGTCTACCGTCCGCTGGCGGAAAGTGGGGTGTTCCAAACGCTTCTGATTTTACGGCAGGACAAGTCCTTCCGGTCGGAGAGGGCGGCGCTATGAGCTACAGATGGTTTGGCGCGGCGCTGGTCATCGCGGGCTGCGGTGGTTTCGGGTTTTCCATCGCTTCCGGGTACAAGCGGGAGGAAGGAATCCTCCGGCAGCTGCTCAGGGTGCTGAATTACATGGAGTGGGAGCTTCAATACCGCCTGACGCCCCTGCCGGAGCTTTGCCGTCAGGCGGGAAAGGAAACGAGAGGAACGCTTCGGGAAGTGTTTTTCAATCTTGCGCGGGAGCTGGAATGGCAGACCTCCCCGGACGCGGCCAGCTGCATGACCGCCGCGCTGAAACGCAGTCACGAGCTGCCCCGGCGGGTACGGGCAATCATGAAGCAGCTGGGGCATACCCTTGGCCGGTTCGATCTTCCGGGGCAGAAGCAGGGCCTTGAGGAAGTGAAGGAAGCGTGCCGCATGGAGCTGGAAGCTCTGGGGAAGAACCGGGAAACACGTCTTCGCAGCTACGGGACACTGGGATTGTGCGCCGGTGCGGCGCTGGCGATTTTGTTTCTATGAGTATGGACATTGACCTGATTTTCAAAATTGCTGCCATTGGCATCATCGTATCTATCCTCAATCAGGTGCTTTCCCGTTCCGGCCGGGAGGAGCAGGCCACCATGACCAGCTTAGCGGGGCTGGTGGTCGTGCTGATGATGCTGGCGCAGAAGATCGCCGATCTGTTTGATCTGGTGAAGACCCTGTTTGAATTCTGATGAGCCTGTTCTGGAAGGCCGCGGCGGCGGTGCTGCTGGCGGTGGTGCTGGGGCTTTCGTTGGGAAAGCAGAAGGACATCGGCGTTCTGCTGACCATGGCGGTGTGCTGCATGGTCGCCATGATCGCCATTTCCTATCTGGAGCCGGTGCTGGACTTCCTGCGTGAGCTGGAGACGCTGGGAGACCTGCAGGGGGACATGCTGGGCATTCTCTTAAAAGCGGTGGGCATCGGGCTGGTGTCGGAGATCGCCGGACTGGTCTGCGCTGACGCGGGAAACGGCTCCCTCGGAAAAACGCTGCAAATGCTTGGCTCGGCGGTGATCTTATATCTGTCTCTTCCCATTTTCACCGCCATGCTGGAACTGATACGGGAGATTTTACGGGAGTTATGAGCAAATTGATTTTGGCGGTGGCGTTGATATTTGCCTTGGCGGTACCTGCCTCCGCTGTCGAGTTTACCGCCCCACAGGTGCCGGAGGGAGGGGCGGAGCTGATGCCGGAGGACACCGGCTCCTTTGCCGCCGGACTGACGGAGCTGCTTCGGGACGCGGTTTGGGGTCTTCGGCCGGATTTGAAGGAAGCGTCCAAGGTCAGCCTTGGGGTGATCGCGGCGGTGATGATGGTGTCGCTGCTCCAATCCTTTTCCGGAAGTGTGAAGACCGTCGCAAACCTTGTGGGGGCGACAGCCATTGCGGCGGGGCTGCTGCTGAGCGCAAATTCCCTGATTCGTCTGGGGTCGCAGACCGTGACGGAAATCAGCGAGTACGGAAAGCTGCTGCTTCCCGTCATGACGGCGGCCATGGCGGCGCAGGGCGGGGCGGCGTCCTCCACGGCGCTGTACGCCGGGACGGCGGTGTTCGACTCGGTGCTGAGCTCCCTGATTTCCCGGATGCTCGGCCCCATGGTGTACCTGTTTCTGGCACTGTCGGCGGCAAACGGCGCAATCGGGGAGAATATTCTGGGGAAATTGCGGGATTTGGTCAAAAACGTCGTCAGCTGGAGCCTGAAAACCATATTGACGGTGTTCACGACCTATATGACCGTCACCGGCGTGGTCAGCGGCACTACCGACGCGGCGGCGCTGAAAGCAACGAAGGTCACCATTTCCTCCGTAGTCCCCGTGGTGGGCGGAATTTTGTCCGACGCCTCGGAAGCGGTGCTGGTCAGCGCGGGGCTAATGAAAAACGCGGCGGGCATTTATGGAATTCTGGCGGTGCTGGCGGTATTCCTAAGTCCGTTCCTGAAAATCGGCGTCCACTATCTGATACTGAAACTGACAGCCGCCGTATGCGGCATCTTCGGAGAAAAGGGACTGACGGAGCTGATCGGGGATTTTTCCACAGCTATGGGACTGCTGCTCGCCATGACCGGCTCGGAGTGCCTGCTGCTGCTCATCAGCACGGTGTGTTTTCTGAAAGGAGTGGGATAATGGAGGCGCTTCGGCAATATGTTATTTCTGTGGTAGCTGCCGCCATGCTCTGCGGCATTGTGGTCAGGCTGTTCCCCAATGGAAGCGGCAAGCAGATGGGAAAGCTGATCTGCGGGCTGTTTCTGGCGTACACTGTTCTGAGTCCCATTTCGAGGGTGGATTTTTCCAAATTGCCGGACTTTTCCCTGCGGTGCATGGATGACGCGGAGGACGCCGCCGCGATGGGAGAAAATCTCGCGCGGGATTCCATGGCGGATATCATAAAGGAAGAAACGGAAGCATATATCTTGGACAAAGCCGCAGACCTCCACGCGAACCTGCGCGTTGAGGTCGCTGTCGGCGAAGACAATCTCCCGGCGGCAGTCACGATCTCCGGGGAGGCGTCCCCTTACGCCCGGCGGCAGATACAGGCCATGATCGCAAATGATCTGGGTATTTCAAAGGAGAATCAGAAATGGATTGGGTAACGCTGAGAAGCAGGGGAAAGGAGCTGGTCAGGAAATACCGCTATGTCCTTTTGGTGGTGCTGGCAGGGCTTTTTCTCATGGCGCTGCCCGACGGAAAAAACACAAAAGCAGCCCCGGAACCCGCCGCTGCGGAAACGGAACCCCGGCAGGACCTGCAAACCGGGCTGGAAGAAATTCTCAGCCAGATACAGGGCGCGGGCAGGGTGCGGGTGCTTCTGACCCAGCGGGAAGGGGAGCGGACGGTATACCAGACGGACGAGGATTCCACATCCTCCGGCATCCGGTCGGACACGGTTTTGCTCAATGGCTCTGACCGTTCTCAGACCGGGCTTGTGCAGCAGGTCAATCCTCCTACTTATCTCGGCGCGGTCATCGTATGCCAGGGGGCGGACAGCGCGTCCGTCCGGCTTGCCATCGTATCAGCGGTGGGCAGCGTCACCGGGCTGTCCACCGACAAAATAACCGTTTTGAAAATGAAATGAATGATTGGAGGCATTTTTATGAAGGTATGGAAGAAGAATCTGATTGCGGCGGCGATTTTGGTGACGGTATGCGCAGGCATCTACGTCAACTGGCGCTACACCGAGGATCAGGCGGCGGCAAATCTCACGGATACGCTTGACACGGAAAAGGTCATGTCCGACGACAATCTGGTGCTCAGCGAGGACATGGCGGCCATCTCCGCCGGGGAAGACGTGGCGACCACCTCCACCGACTACTTTGCCGCCGTCCGCCTGTCCCGGCAGCAGGCGAGGGACAACGCCGTGAATCTGCTTCAGGAAGCCATGTCCTACAGCGAAAGCTCCAAGGAAGCGGAGTCCGCGGTAGAGCTGGAACAGATCGTGCAGACGGCGCTGAGCGAAGCCCAGATCGAGAGCCTGATCATCGCGAAGGGCTATGCCGACTGCGTGGCCTACATGTCCGGCGAGGGCATTTCCATTGCGGTGGCTTCTCCCGAGGGCGGCTTGCAGCGGGAGGACGTGGCCGTTATCGCAGACATCGTCATGGCGCAGTCCGACTATTCGCTGAACGATATCCGTGTTGTGGAAGTGCAATAAAAGTAAGCCCCGGATGAATGCCATCCGGGGCAGTTTTGTAAATCCATACGTTGCACGCAGAAAACAGTTGTATTTTTCTGGATTTGTGGTACAATAAACAAAAGTATGTCAAGCCCACGGGCGGGACAAACATTTAGGAGGTAAAACCTTATGGCTGAATATAAGCAGTACATCACCCAGATTCAGGAAAATGGCAGCGTCATGATCTCTGAGGACGTGGTAGCGACCATCGTGGCTCATGCCCTGTCCGAGGTGGAGGGCGTCGGTTCTCTGGGCGTCAAGCCCGGCGTCAGCATCGCAGACTTTGCCAATAAAAAGAATTGGGGCAAGGGGCTGAAAATCCTGATTGCGGAGGATAACACCCTTACCATCGAGTGCGGCATTATGGTCTGCTACGGCTACAGCGTCGTGGACGTGGCGAAGGACGTGCAGGCGGCAGTGACCGCCAGCGTGGAGTCCATTACCGGCACGAAGGTCGAGAGCGTCTCCGTCAACGTCTGCGGCATCGTCCACAAGTAAGGTCGGGCGGTATGAAAAGAGGCGACGCCAGAGAACTGGCAGTACATCTGATTTACGGCCGGGCGTTTACCGGCGAGGAGCCGGAGCAGGTGGTTTCCACCCGTCTGGACAAGGAATATTACGGAAAACTGGCCGAAGAAAATGAGGTATATGCCCAGCGCCCTGACCGGTTCCAGCTGCGCTATATCGACTCGGTGGTCACCGGCGTTGCCAACCGGGAGGACGAGCTGGACGATGTGATCCGGCAGTTTTCCATCGGCTGGGACATCAGCCGCATTTCCAAGCTCGCCCGGTGCATTCTCCGGCTGGCGATCTACGAAATCCTTTACGTGGACGACGTTCCCACCGGCGTTGCGGTAGCGGAAGCGGTGCGCATTGCGAAAAAATACGACGGCGACGATACCGGCGCGTTTATCAACGGAATCTTAGGCAGCTTTGTCCGCAGCCGGAACACGGAGACGGATGCCCCCCAAGAGGAAGCCAAATGAGCGTCATCGGCATCGACACCAGCAATTACACTACCTCCATCGCCTTTTTTGACGGTGAGGGGGGAGAAAATTGCTCCCGCCTTCTGCCCGTCAGGCAGGGGGAGCTGGGTCTGCGTCAGTCCGACGCGGTATTTGCCCATATCAAAAGCCTGCCGGAGCTTTCCGGCAGGCTGTTTTCCCATATTCAGAAGGACGCCATCACGGCGGTGGGCGTCAGCACCCGTCCCCGGGCGGTGGAGGGGAGCTATATGCCCTGCTTCATGGTTGGCTACTCCCATGCAAAGCTGTTGTCGGACGCTCTGGGCGTGCCGCTGGTGGAGGTTTCCCACCAGCAGGGACACGTGGCTGCGTCCCTGTGGAGCGCAGGACGGCTGGATTTGATGGAGAAAACCCATCTTGCATGGCATTTGTCCGGCGGTACCACGGAGCTGCTTCTGGTAGAGCCGGAGGGCAGAAATGTGAAGTGTACCCGCATCGGCGGCACCACGGACATTTCCGCCGGTCAGCTGATCGACCGGACGGGGCAGCTTTTGGAGCTGCCGTTCCCATCGGGCAAGCATCTGGACAGCCTCAGCCGGGAAGCGACGGGGAAGGACGTGTTCCGCGTCAAGTGCAGGAACAGCGAATTTTCCCTTTCCGGCGTGCAGAATAAGGTGCAGCAGTTCCATGCCGCCAGCGCTGACCCTGCCGAAACTGCGGCTTACGCTCTGCGGTGCGTTGCGGGCGCGGTATATCAGGCGACGGCGCAGGCGCTGGAAGCCTATCCGGGGCTGAGCGTGGTGTTTTCCGGGGGCGTTGCGTCCAATTCCATGCTCCGGGAGCTGACGGCAACCCTCCATCCCGTTTTTGCACAGCCGCAGTTTTCCACGGACAACGCCATGGGCGTCGCCGTGCTGACAAAACGACTGACGGAGGAATAACATGGCTCAGAACGTTCTGTCCATCACCCAGTTAACCGAATATATCCGTGGACGGCTGGACAACGACCCCTTTCTGGGGCAGGTGGCCGTCCGGGGCGAGATCAGCAATTATAAGGTCTACCCATCTGGGCACCACTATTTTACGCTGAAAGACGAAGGGGCGGCCTTGAAGTGCGTCATGTTCAAGGGCAATGCCATGCGACTGCGCTTCCGGCCGGATAACGGCATGAAGGTCATTGCCATGGGCAAGGTCACGGTCTACCCCAGAGACGGGGCGTATCAGCTGTACTGCGCCGCCATGGCCATGGACGGCGTGGGCGACCTGTACGCCGCCTTTGAGCAGCTGAAGAAAAAGCTGGCGGCGCAGGGGTTATTTGACCCAGCCCACAAAAAGCCGCTGCCCAAATGCCCCGGCACCATCGGAATCGTCACCAGTTCCGCCGGTGCGGCGGTGCATGATATGCTCCGCATTCTCAGAAAACGGTATCCGCTGACGAAGGTGCGGCTCCTGCCCGTTCGGGTGCAGGGCGCGGAAGCGCCGGGGGAGATCGCCGCGGCCATCCGGTATGCCAACCGCTACAGGCTGGCCGACCTGCTGATCGTGGGTCGGGGCGGCGGCTCCATTGAAGATTTGTGGGCGTTTAACGACGAACTGGTCGCCCATGCCATTTATGAATCGGAGATTCCCGTGATCTCCGCCGTGGGACACGAGCCGGATGTGACCATTTCCGACTACGTGGCCGATCTTCGTGCGGCGACGCCCTCCAACGCGGCAGAGCTTGCCGTGCCGGATCAGGACGCTCTGCGGCAGAATCTGGACGCCATGTCCAGCGCTATGGCGTCCGCCCTGAGCCGCCAGTTGAAGGCGGCGCGGCAGCATCTGAACGTGTTGTCCCAGTCTCCTGCGCTGCGAAGCCCCACGGGGTACATCGAGCAGCGGGAGAAGAGTCTGGAGCTGTTGAAAAACCGCCTGATCGCGGCGCAGAACCAGAGCATCACCCGGAAAAATCAACGCTACATTGCCGCCGTTTCCAAGCTGGACGCCATGAGTCCCCTGAAAGTGCTGACCCGGGGCTATTCCATGGCACAGACGGAAGCGGGGGAGGTACTCCGCTCCGTTCGGCAGGTGGAGCTGGGAGAACGCATCAGCGTCCTGCTGAGCGACGGAAAACTGTCCGCAACCGTAATGGATAAAAAGGAGGAAGCGCGATGAATCCGCAGAACAAAACCTTTGAGGAGTCCATGGCACGTCTGGAGCAGATCGTCCGGGCAATGGAACGGGGAGACGTGGCTCTGGAGGAGTCCTTGAAGCTCTTTCAGGAGGGCACTGAGCTGGTGCGAAGCTGCCAGAAGCTGCTGGACGACGCCCAGCTTCAGGTGAAGAAGATCATGACCGCCCCGGACGGCAGCCCTGTAGAGGAGGACTTTCAGGATGAGCCTTGACTCTAGAAGCCGGGAATACCGGGAGTATGTGGAAGCCTATCTGAAGGATTTCTACGCGCAGTTCCACGACGCGCCCCAGAAAGATCTCTACAAGGCCATGGAATACAGTCTGCTTGGGGGCGGCAAGCGTCTGCGGCCGATTTTTGCCTTTGAGTTCTGCCGCCTGTGCGGGCGGGACTGGAAGGACGCCGCGCCTTTCGCCGCCGCCGTGGAGATGATCCATACATACAGCCTGATCCATGACGATCTGCCCTGCATGGACAACGACGACTACCGTCGGGGACGGCTGACGAACCACAAGATTTTCGGCGAGGGAATGGCCGTTCTGGCGGGGGACGCCCTGCTGACGGACGCCTTCATGGTCGCGTCCAAGGCCAGACTGGCAAAGCCGGAGGACATGGCGACGGCCATCGGCCTGCTGGCGGAGTGCGCCGGTTCCCCCGGCATGGTGGGCGGTCAGGTGCTGGACATCATGAGTCAGGAGCGGGAGCTGAGCGAGCAGGAGGTTCTGGACATTCAGTCCCGGAAGACCGGCGCCCTTATCAACGCTGCCTGCGCCCTTGGTGCGATTGCCGGCGGTGGGTCGGAGGAGCAGTTTGAGGCCGCCTGTCAGTTCGCGGCAGGGCTGGGGCTGGCGTTCCAGATCCGGGACGATATGCTGGACGTGATCGGCACCCAGTCGGAGCTGGGAAAAGCCACCGGCATGGACGGGGAGAAGAATACCTTCGTCCGCCTGTATGGCCTTGAAAAATGCGAAGAACTGGTGAGAAAATACACGGATTATGCCATTTCGGCGCTGTCTGTGTTTGAAGACACCGAATATATTGTCGCTCTTGCCCACAGCCTGACCACCCGGCGGGTATAAAACACAACATAAGATGGAAAATGCCCCCGGCCATACGGCCGGGGGCATTTGTGCATTATTCCAGTTTCTCGGTGACCTCAGCCATCCGCTCAATGGGAAAGGGCGGGCTGCCGATGGGCTTCATGGCGATGGACATGAGCTTGACGGGATTATCGTCCGCCGCGACCCGGTTGGAGCTGAACGCGCCGCACCGGCGGCAGCGGTGAATGATCGCCCATTCGCCATTTTTCCGAACCCACACCGCCACCGGCTCCATGAGTCCGCCGCAGTCCGATTCCCGGTCACCCGGCTCGATGTCCAGATGCACGGAACACAGGCAGTTGGGGCAATGGTTCCGATGGTCGCTCCCCGCGCCCGCCGGGACGACGGGATAGCCGCAGTTCCGGCAGGTAAAGCTTTCATCGCAGGGGTGGGTTTTATAATAGCCCTTTTCGTACTGTTTTCTTTTGTTTTCCCGGTTCATTTTGGGAATTCCTCCTAAAAGTATTTGTTGAAAATTCTTTTGGGAGGTTCGCGGAATTGTGATTACCAACCTCCCGGTCAGATCACAATATCCATTTGAGTACGATTAAACAAACAATTACCTCATTATTTCATATTTTTAGATGCGCATTCAGCGCGGGATATTGGATTACCGGATGTCCTCGTCGTCGAACTTGTCGCCGCACTCAGGGCAGAACTTGGGCGGATGCTTGGGGTCTTCCGGCTCCCAGCCGCACTTATCACAGCGGTACAGCGGCTCGGACGCGGGCTTCTTCGCGCCGCATTCGGAGCAGAACTTGCCCTTGTTGACCGCGCCGCAGGAGCAGACCCAGCCGTCGGCGGGCTTGGATGCGCCGCACTCCACGCAGAATTTGCCCGTATTCACCGCGCCGCAGGAACATTTCCAAGTATTTGCACCGGCCGCGGGTGCAACGGAGGCGGCAGGAGCGGGCGCGGCGGGCTGCTGCTGACCCATCTGGAACAGGGAAGCGGCGTTGAAACCACCGGCAGACTGCGCCATGTTCATGCCCATGAAGCCCATCATCGCGCCGTTCTTGTTCCCGGCGGCGGTCTTCATTGCCTCGGCCTGTGCCTGCACCATGTGCGCCGCCGCCATGTTGGTGTTACGGAAAACGGCGGACTTCTGCAGCTCCTTGATGGTGGCCTCGTCCTCGGCGGAGGCGGTCACGGAGTTGACGCCCACGGCGACGATGGCCAGACCCCGGGTTGCACCCCACTTGCCGGACAGAACTTCGTTCATGGCCTGCGCCAGCTCCATGGTGTGGCCGGGCAGAGCGGAATACCGGATGCCCTGGGCGGAAATCCGGGCAAACGCAGGCTGCAGAGCGGTGAGGAACTCGGATTTCAGCTGGCTGTCCAGCTGGTCGCGGGTGTAGTCCTGAGATACGTTGCCGCAGACGTTCTTGTAGAACAGCATGGGGTCGGCGATCTTATAGGAATATTCACCGTTGCAGCGGATGGAAACGTCCATATCCAGACCGATGTTGTTGTCCACGACCCGGAAGGGGATGGGAGCGGGGGTGCCGTACTTGTTGCCAACCAGTTCCTTCAGGTTGAAGAAGTACACCCGCTGATCCTTGGCGGTATCTCCGCCGAAGGCGAAGCGGCGCTTGAGGGTTTCCCAGCTGCCTTCCAGACCTTCCAGACCGCCCTGGAAAATGGTGGGTTCGCTGGAGGAATTCCAGGTGTATTCGCCCGCTTCGGCGGCGAACTCCACAATCTTGCCCTGCTCCACGATCATCATGCACTGCCCCTCGTTGACGGCGATGACAGAGCCGTTGGAAATGATGTTGTCAGAGCCTTTGGTGTTGCTGTTGCGGGAGGAGGTGCGCTTTTTGCCCTTGGTGACCAGAACGTTGGCCGCCATGCTGTCACAGTAGAAATACTCTTTCCACTGATCGGCAAGGACGCTGCCCACCGATCCCAATGCTGCTTTGATCAGACCCATAATGCTTTCTCCTTATGTAAAAAATTTTTTAATCGTCAAAACTTTCCGCCGCCGCCACCGTGGCTGCTGCCGCTGGAGGACGTGTGGACGGAGCTGCCGCCACCGCCGGAGCTGCTGCTTTCCTGCTGGATGCGGGTTTTGGTGACGTTGCTGTACAGGAACAGATCCCGATTGGTGCGCAGGTGGTAGGAGCTGTCATTCAGGTAGCTGCCCGCGCTGCGCTGGGGACGCTTGGTATTCATGCAGGCGCGCATGATGAGGACGGTGATTCCGCCGATGACCGCGCCGATGGCAATGGAAATCAAAATATTTACGCGCTGGGGCTGGCCTTCATAATAGACGACGTTTTCCTGATCGCCGTGGTAGTAATCGCCCGAGGTATCCGCATAACCGTCAATGGGTGCGCCATCACTGTAGGCGGAAAAATAGGTGGGCAAAGCATCCAGAAACGCGTCGAAGGCGCCATAATAATCGCCGTTTTTCAGGTACGGAAGGGCGCTTTCGCCGACCTGCTGGATGCCATAGTCCGTCAGAGCGTAGATGGCGTTACCCTTGGTGGAGATGTACCAGTCCCGTTCTTCCATGGACAGGAGGAACAGCACGCCGTCATCTGCATAGCCGTTGTAATCGTAATAATCGTCGGCATAGTCCTGAGGACGTTTTCCGTCCAGAGTGTCCACCGTCAGGATGACCACGTCCATTCCGTATTCCTGCCGAAGCGCCTGCGCCTTTTCTTCCAGCGCCGCTTCCTCCGAGGAGGACATGAGATCGGCGTTGTCGATGACATATTGCTCCGCTGCGCCGACGCTCAGGAACAGGGAGGGGAGAAGCAGCAGGCACAGGATCAGGCAAATCAGTTTGTGTTTCATACTGTTTCCCTCCTTAAAGCATCAGAAGCTGCACCAGCGACGCAAGCAGCGCGACACCGGCGGTGACTCCGGCAAACCATGCGGCTGTCTTCTTGGGGCAGATGGGAAATGCGCCGGTCATTTTGCCGGTCTGGCCGTTCATGGCGAAGGTGTAGATTTTGTCCTTGTATTTCGTGTTCAGAATCCACACGGGGAAGAAGACGTAGCGTGCCCTGTTGTGCTTGATATTCAGCTGCCGGGAGGTGGGAACCACCGAGGAATAGCCGACAAAGGTGCTTTGCAGCCGGTCATCCATGGCGGCGTCTACCCGCTGACGAACCCGCGGTTCGCCGTTTTCCGAGGGAACGTCGTACTTGTCGGCGAGATAACCGGTCAGATACGCCATATCGAAGGACGTAAGCTGTTTGTAATCAAACGGCTCAATGGACTCCATGAAAGCGTCCTCCATTTTGGTGGAGCCGTCCATGGGAATGCCCACGAAATCCGCCGCCGCGTCCCGCTTCAGCAGGAAATGGTCGGTTTTGGTGTATTCGTATTTGGAATCCGACCATGTATGTATCCGTGTGGCCTTGTAGCTGCCGCTGAAATCTGCGGCGCAGTCATACAGCCAGAAGGGAACGTACATTCCGGTGATCTTCTCCAGCCGCTGTTCCGAGGTGAAGCCTCTGGGAAGAAGGGGTTTGCCCTTGCAAAGGCGGAGAAACGCGGCCTTGGCGTCCTCCTTGCCGGTTTTGAAGGGGATGACGCCGTCGGGTTTCAGACCGCCGCTGAGACGGGTGGGCATGATGGTGGGGTTTTCGCAGTAGGGGCAGAAGGAAGCGGCAGTATTCTCGTCGCAGAGAATTTCTCCGCCGCAGGAGGGACATTGAAAAGCGCGAAGGGTGCTTTCCTCATTCTCGCTGAATTGCTCCGTCTGTTCCTGCTCCCACTGAAATTCCTCGCCGCCCTGGGGGTTCTGGCTTTCGTTGAACGCCCGGACGGTGTCGAGGTCAAAGGTGTTGCCGCAGTATTCGCAGGTCAGCTTCTGAGCGTCCGACCCAAAGTGCAGACCGGCATTGCAGCATGGGCATTTGTATTCCAGGACGCGGGTTTGTTCCTCCATGGTTTTCTCCTCCAATCATTCTCTCAGATAGTTTATGGCGCAGTCCACAAACACGGCCGCGCCTGTGGAAAGAACGCTCTCGTCGAACTTTACCTTTGGATGGTGCTGGGGGTAAGGGTAGCCCTTGGACGGCTCGCCCGCCGCCAGCGCCAGCATCAGGGAGGGAACCTCGTGGCTGACATAGGCAAAATCCTCCGAACCGCCGCCCCGGGCAGGTTTTCCACCGTTGAGTTCCGCCGTGGTGAACGCGCGGTTTGCGCCCAGCAGGTCTTTGAGATACCCCGTGACTTTTTCCGAAAGGTCTTTGTCGTTGACAAGGGTGGGGCATCCGCTGCCGAAGCTGACCTCGGCGCCGGCACGGAAGGCTTCTGCGACGTTTTGCGCGATGGCGGTCATGCGCTCTTTCAGATAAGCGCGGGTTTTCTCATCATAGGTGCGGATGGTGCCGCCCATGGTCGCCGTGTCGGGGATAACGTTTCCGGCTTCTCCAGCGTGGAAGGTGCCGATGGTCAGGACTGCCTCGTCAGACGCGGACAGCTCCCGGGCGTGTATCTCCTGAAGGGCAATGAGAATATGTGCCGCCGCCGTCAGGGGGTCAATGCCGTTCTGGGGTGCGGAGCCGTGACAGCCCTTGCCATGCACCCGGATGGTGAAATAGTCCGCCGCTGGGGCGCTGACGCCGGGGGCGGAGACCACCACCGTCCCGGCCGGAAGCGGCATTCCCGCCGCAACGTGAATCATCAGGGCTGCGTCGGGTCTGGGATTTTCCAGCACGCCGGAGGCAATCATGTCCTTGCTGCCCTCGAAAATTTCCTCCGCAGGCTGGAACATGAGCTTGACCATGCCGTCCAGCTCCGACTCGTGGGCTTTCAGGTTTTTCGCCGCGCCCAGCAGCATGGCGGTGTGCATATCGTGGCCGCAGGCGTGCATCCGTCCGTTTTTGCAGGCGAAATCCACGTCGGCTTCCTCGGCAATGGGCAGGGCGTCCATGTCCGCCCGAAGCAGCAGAACTTTCCCGCCGGGCTTGCCAACGGTTGTAACAAGTCCCGCTTTTCCACACTCATGGACGGCATAACCCATCTCCGTAAGTGCAGATTTTACATAAGGCTTCGTTTCCGTCAGGTCAAATCCGGTTTCCGCGTGGGTGTGAAGCCACAGACGATGGGATTTGATTTCCTCCTGAAGCGCTTTGGCTTCGCGTAAAATTTGTTCCTTCGTCATATAAGTCAGCCCCTTTCATCTTTAGTATGCCTCGCTACAGAGAAAAGTCTTCGTTGTCGTACTTGGAAAAATCCACAGCCTTGGGCTTGGGCGGGATGCGCTTGCAGGGGTCATATTTGAATTTGCGGCACTGGTCGTCCACCGTTTTCAGTCCCTTTTTGGCGCACAGAATCTGCCCGCCGCCCAGACGGGCGCCGTTTGCGCAGTAGGCGCAGGAACGTTCTATTTTCTTGCGAAACAGCATGGCGGCATCCTCCCAACAATCGTTCTTGTATTATACACCAAATACTCCGGAAAAGCTACCCCTTTTTTGAAGCTTTATCACCAGCGCCCCGACGGACAGCACCCCGAAGGGAAGCCAGATGCCGTATGCTATCAGCGCGGCAAGGGCGAGAGAAAAAAGCGTTTGCAGCAGCTTCCCCCAAAAGTACGGTTTTAAGGAAAGTCCCGCCGTGACGGACACGGTCTGCATGGTGACGCACAGGCCACCGAAGGCCAGTATCCCCGAACAGATGCAGAACCGGGCGGAAACGTCCGTGACGGCCAGCAGCTCGCAGCAGCCGTTGGAAAGCTCCAGAATCCCCGTGACCGCGACCTGTACTGCCGCTGGGAGAATCCAGAAAATCCACCGTTTCAGAAATGCCAGCAGAACCCGGAAAAGCACCACCCAGCCGCATACCGTTGCCATGACCGTAATCGCGGTGTTCAGGGCGGAAGCGGGGGAGTGGGGACTTGTCTTCGTCAGCCTGACGGGGGCGGCGGGTTTCCCCGGAATCAGCAGCGCCGCAAACAACGCGCCCACGATGTGGATGCCCCACAGCGCCCACGCCATCCACCGGCGGGGGAACATGGCCGCCGCCATGCCGAATAGGAACGCAGGCCCCGCGTTGCTGCAAAAAGAAAGCAGCCGTTCCGCCTCCGGTTTTGTCAGCTGCCCGCTGCGGAATGCGGCGGCGACGTTCTGCGCCCCCACGGGATACCCGCCCAGAAATGCCGGGATCAGCAGAGATTCCGCTCCATCCGGCATTCCGAACAGCCGCCCCAATGGCCGCAGAACCGCCAAAGAGTTGCCAAGCAGGGAGCTTGTCAGCAAAATGGACAGCACAAAAAAGGGAAACAGGGATGGAATCACTGTCCGCAGGCACAGCTCGATGCCCTGACGTGCCCCATCGATCGCCGTTCTTCCATCCAAAATCAGCGCCAGCATCCCAAAACTCACACAAATTCCTGTCCAGAAATTTCTCCGTTTCACCAGACCTCACCTCGGAAGAATCTATGCAAATCGGCCGCTGTCCATTCATATGCTTTTCCCAAGGGGGCTGGTTTCATGGGGAAGGGACGAATGATTTTGCAGCGGCTGGCGGACGGGGCTGACCTTTCCGCAGAGCCGCTGCCGGGGCAGCCCATTGTGGAGATCGCCGGCGACCGCCGGGTGCTGATCGAAAACCACTTCGGTGTCAAGGAATACAGCCGGGAGAAAATCGGAGTCAAGGTGAAATACGGTCTGGTCTGTGTCTGCGGCTGTGATCTGGAACTGATCCGCATGACGAAGGAGCAGCTGATCATTTCCGGCAGAATCGACGCGGTAACGCTGATCCGGAGGGGGTAACATGGATATCTGGAAGTCTCTGGACGGGATGGTGGAGGCGGAGCTGACCAGCGCGGAACCGGGCGCGGCGCTGGAAGCAGCCAATGCCCGGGGCATCCCGCTTTATGACGTGATACAGGTGGGCGACCTGACCGCCCGGTTCCGGGTGCGCAGGCGGGATTACCGGACGCTGGAAGCCCTCAGCGAAAAGCGGGGAGAGACGCTGCGTCTGCGCCGCCGGATGGGCGCATACTGGACACTGAAGCGGCTCCTGGCAAGGCCTATGCTTCTAGCCGGGCTGGCGGTGTTTCTGGCGGCGGCAATTTTTCTGCCCACTCGAATCTTTTTCGTGCGGGTGGAGGGCAACGTGAACACGCCCACCCGGCTTATTCTGGACGCCGCGGGAGAAAGCGGCATCCGCTTCGGCGCTTCCCGGCGGGCGGTGCGGAGTGAGAAAATGAAAAACGCTCTGCTGTCGGCGCTTCCCCAGCTGCAATGGGCGGGGGTGAACACCTCCGGATGTGTGGCCACCGTTTCCGTGCGGGAGCGGACAGAACCGGAGGTGACGGAGCAGGATTCGGCGGTGAGCAGCATTGTGGCCTCCCGGGACGGCTTCATCGTCTCCGCCACGGTCACACGGGGTAATTTTCTGTGCCGGGTGGGGCAGTCGGTGAAGGCGGGGCAGGTGCTGATCTCCGGGTACACCGACTGCGGCATCTGCATTCAGGCGACGAGGGCGGAGGGGGAGATTTATGCCCAGACAAGCCGCGATTTTGCCGCCGTGACCCCCGCTCAATGGACGGTTCGGGGGGAGCAGACCGCTGTCAGGCGAAAATACAGCCTCATCATCGGAAAAAAACGTATAAATTTATGGAAAGACAGTGGAATTTTGCAGGGCAGTTGTGATAGAATGGATAGGCGATATGAACTGACCCTGCCGGGCGGCTTTCGTTTGCCGGTCACGCTGTGCGTGGAGGAATATACTTTCTACGATGGGGAAATGATGACTCTGGAGCCGGACGCGGCGGAAGCGGCGCTTTCCAAATTCGCTCAGAGCGCCCTGACCCAGCAGATGGTGGCCGGGCGGATTTTAAGCCGGGAGGAATCGATCACGCAGTCGGAGGATAAGTACCTGCTGGAAGGGACATACGCCTGCGTGGAAATGATTGGCCGGGTCCGCAGAGAACAGATTGGAGATACAAATGGGAAAAGTGGTTGAACGAATCGTCAACGCCGAGCGGGTGGAAGACCTGATCACGGTGTTTGGCTCTTTTGACGAAAATATCAAACGAATCGAGGAAGCCCTGAACGTCCGGGTGGTGAACCGGGGGACAGACCTCCGGGTCTCCGGGGACGAGGAAATGGCGGATAAGGCCGTGCGCACGCTGGAGGGGCTGCTGTCTCTGGCCGCCAAGGGCGAGACCATCGACGAGCAGCGGGTGCGTTACCTGATTACGCTGGTCAACGAGGGCAACGACGCCCAAGTGGCGCAGATGGCGAAGGATGTGGTGTGCATCACCGCCAAGGGAAAACCCATCAAGGCCAAGACCGTAGGTCAGCAGAACTACATGAAGGCCATCATGAAGAATACCATCACCATCGGCGTCGGCCCCGCGGGTACCGGCAAGACCTATCTGGCGGTCGCCGCCGCCGTGGCTGCCTTCCGGGAGCGCACGGTGAACCGCATTATCCTCACCCGCCCGGCGGTGGAAGCGGGGGAGCGGCTGGGCTTCCTGCCCGGCGACTTGCAGAATAAGGTAGACCCCTATCTGCGGCCGCTGTATGACGCGCTGTACGATATGCTGGGGGCGGAGACCTTCCAGAAGTATCAGGAGCGCGGCTCCATCGAGGTCGCGCCGCTGGCCTATATGCGCGGCCGCACGCTGGACGACAGCTTCATCATTCTGGACGAAGCCCAGAATACTACCCGGGAGCAGATGAAAATGTTCCTGACCCGCCTTGGCTTTGGCTCGAAAATCGTCATCACCGGCGACGTGACCCAGATTGACCTGCCAGACGACAAGGTTTCCGGCCTGAAAGACGCCGTGCGGGTGCTGGACGGGGTGAAGGACATCGCCATCTGCCGCCTGACCGCCGCGGACGTGGTGCGCCACGCGCTGGTGCAGGAGATCATCAGCGCCTACGAGCGCTCCGCTCAGAAAAAGGAAGTCAAAAAACCGACCCGTCAGATTCAGGGCCGTTACCATCAGAGGAAGAATTGACATGAGACATAAAATCAACATCGTATTCGAGCAGCTGAGTCTGCAAAAATTTGCCATCAAAAGCATCATCCGCACGTGCATCAACGCGGTTCTGGACGCAGAGGGCATCAATGTCCCCTGCGAAATCAACGTCCTTGTGACGGATGACGCAGGCATTCAGGTGGTCAACCGGGAGAGCCGCCACATGGACAAGCCTACGGACGTGCTGAGCTTTCCCATGTTCCAGCTCATCGCCGGGGAACCGCCCACGGACTGGACGGACTTTCAGGATCCGGAGACCGGGCTGGTGCCGCTGGGGGATATGTGCATTTCTCTGGAACGGGCGATCGCGCAGGCCAAGGAGTTCGGCCATTCCACCCGCCGGGAGGTGGGGTATCTCACCATCCACTCCATGCTTCATCTGTTGGGCTATGACCATCTGGACGAGGGAGAGGAAAAGAAGAAAATGCGCGGCAGGGAGGAAGCCATTGCCGCGTCCATCCCCAACATGAGCCGGGACTGAGGAGACTGGAAAATGAAAACAAAATCCGCTATGATCACCATTGCCGGACGCCCCAACGTGGGCAAGTCCACCCTGACCAATTATCTGGTGGGCGAAAAAATCGCCATCGTATCCAATAAACCCCAGACCACCCGGAACCGTATCTGCGGCATCGTGACGAGGGGCGACACTCAGTTCGTGTTCGTGGACACCCCCGGCTACCACCGGGCAAGGACAAAGCTGGGCGATTACATGGTAAATGTCGCGAGAGAATCCATTTCCGACGTGGATTTGACCATCCTCGTGGTGGAGCCGATCGCGTCCATCGGGCCGCAGGAGGAAGGGCTGATCGACAAGATCAAGAGCAGCCATTGCCCTGCCATTCTTGCCATCAACAAAATCGACACCGTGGAAAAGGACGCCCTTCTGGAGGTCATTGCCGTCTATTCTCAGGCGGCGGCCTTTGACGCCATCATCCCCATTTCCGCCAAAACCGGCGACGGGGTGGAGGATCTGCTGGAAACCTGCGGCAAATACGCCGAAGAAAGCCCCTTCCTGTTCCCGGAGGACGTGACCACCGACCAGCCCGAGCGGCAGGTGATGGCGGAGATCATCCGGGAAAAGCTGCTGTGGTGCCTTGACCGGGAGGTTCCCCACGGAACCGCCGTGGAAATTACAAAATTCTCCGAGCGGGACAGCGGCATCATCGACATTGACGCCACCATCTACTGCGAAAAGGCCAGCCACAAGGGCATCATCATCGGCAAAAACGGTGCCATGCTGAAAAAGATATCCTCCATGGCGCGGGCTGACTGCGAAAAATTCATGGGAACGAAGGTGTTCCTGACCACCTGGGTCAAGGTGAAGGAAAACTGGCGCGACAGTGATTTTCTTGTGCGCAATTTCGGCTACAGCGAATAATTTCCAGTGGTAAATTCCCAAAGTGCGGCAAACCCTACTTTCAGGAGGGATGTCTATGAACGCTTTGGATTACTGGCAGCTGTTTCTCGAGACCGGCGCACCGGAAATGTATCTCATGTACTGCAAGCACAAATCGGAGGAAACCCATGTATTTGACGATTCAGGGCATCGTCCTGAGAGTTACGGACTACAATGACAAGGACGCCTTGCTGACTATGCTGACCCGCCGCCATGGCAGACTGACCGTGAAGGCGCGGGGACTGCGGCGGAAAAACAGTCCGCTGATCGCCCCGTGTCAGCTGCTTGCCTACGGGGAATTCACGCTGTTTGAATACCGGGGACAGTACACCATCAACGAAGCCCAGTCCATCGAGCTGTTTACGCCCCTGCGCCGGGACTTGACCAAGCTGTCTCTGGGTACGTATTTTGCACAGGTTTCGGAGGTCCTTTCTCAGGAGGATATGCCGAACCCGGAGCTGCAATCGCTGCTGCTCAACTGCCTGTACGCCCTTTCCAAGCTCGATCTTCCGGAAAGTCAGGTCAAGGCCGTGTTCGAGCTGCGCGCCGCCTGTCTGTCCGGCTATACCCCCGACCTCACCGGCTGCTATGTCTGCGGCAGCCAGACGCCGGAGCGGTTCGACCTGTCGGCGGGTATGCTGGAATGCCGGAATTGCCGAAGCCCTGAGTCGAACGGCATCCGGATGCCGGTGCCGCCCTCCGTGCTGGAAGCCATGCGCTACATCTGCTATTGCGACAGCAAAAAGCTGTTTTCCTTTCAGGCGGGGGAGGATACCTTGCAGCAGCTTTCCGAGGTGACGGAGGCGTACCTCGCCACCCAGCTGGAACGGGGCTTTTCCACACTGGATTTCTACAAATCGTTACTTATATAGGAGAAAACCATGTCAGAATTATACGAAAAATCTCTGCGAAAACTGGAACTCGATCAGGTTTTGCAGCTTCTTGCCGAATGTGCCGGCAGCGAGGGCGGCAAGGGAGCCTGCCTGTCGCTGCGGCCTTCTTCGGATTTGGAGGAAGTGGAGCTGATGCTGAATCAGACCACCGCGGCCTCCGACCTGTGTACCCGGAAGGGCAACCCCGTTTTCGGGGACGTGACCGACTGTTCTGCGTCTCTGGAGCGGGCAGACCGGGGCGGCAGCTTGCAGCCTGTGGAGCTGCTGCGTATTGCGGGCATTCTCCGCTGCGCCCGGAATATCAAGGGCTACGTCGCCGAGGACGACAAGGCGACGGTGCTGGACGCGCTGTTTCAGGCGCTTAGCCCTAACAAATATTTAGAGGACAAAATTTTCGGCGCGATTCTATCTGAGGAAGAAATCGCGGACAACGCCTCCCCGGAGCTGTCCGACATCCGCCGCCATATGCGCATTCAGGCAGGGAAGATCCGGGACAGCCTGCAAAAAGTCATTTCTTCCCCGGCATATTCCAAATTCCTGCGGGAGCCGATCATCACCATCCGTCAGGGGCGGTACGTGGTTCCTGTGAAAAGCGAGTGCAAAAACGACGTGCCCGGACTGGTGCATGACGTGTCCGCCACGGGTTCTACATACTTTGTGGAGCCGATGTCCGCCGTCAACGCCAACAACGCCCTGCGGGAACTGGAATTAAAGGAAAAGAAGGAAATCGAGCGGATTCTGGCGGAGCTGTCCAGCGAGGCCGCTGGCTACCGGGAAGCCATTGACCTGAATTACCGGATGCTGGTGCAGCTGGACGTGATCTTCGCCAAGGCCAAGCTTGCCTACCGGATGCGCGCATGGGCGCCCATTATGAACGATCAGGGCAGGGTGGAGCTGCGTAACGCGCGGCATCCGCTCATCGACCCCAAAACCGTGGTGCCGATCTCTCTGCGGCTGGGTACGGATTTCGATACCATGATCATCACAGGCCCCAACACCGGCGGCAAAACCGTCACGTTGAAAACCGTCGGCCTGTTGACGCTGATGGCGGAGTGCGGCCTGCATGTCCCCGCCGGAGACGGAAGCGTGCTGTCAACCTTCGACGCCATTCTCGCCGACATCGGCGACGAGCAGTCTATTGCCGAGAGCCTGTCGCCCTTTTGCAGCAACATGCGCACCATTGTGGACGTGGTCGCCCAGTGCGACGACCGGACGCTGGTGCTGTTCGACGAGTTGGGCGCGGGCACCGACCCGGCGGAGGGCGCGGCGCTGGCTACCGCCATCATCGAATTCTGTCGGAAGCTGGGCAGCCGGGTGGTTGCGACGACCCATTACGCCGAATTGAAGCTCTACGCCATGCGCACGAAGGGCGTCATCAACGCCTCCTGCGAGTTCGACGTGGAGACCCTTCGACCCACCTACAAGCTGCTCATCGGCATTCCCGGCAAGTCCAATGCCTTTGCCATTTCCCGGAAGCTGGGACTTTCGGAGGAAATTCTGAAGGAAGCCGACGATCTGGTGGACAAGTCCGACAAGGACTTTGAGGACGTGCTGTCCCAGCTGGAGCAGCAGCGCCAGCAGATGGAGCTTGCCCGTCAGGAGGCCGAGCGCCTGAAACTGGAGACGGCGAAGATCAAACAGCAGAATGAGGAATATCAGGAGCAGCTCCGCAAGGAAAAGGAAAAGGCCGTGGAGTCCGCCCGCCGGGAAGCCCAGCACATCATCGACGAAGCCCGTGCCGCCGCAAACATTGCTTCCGAGGAACTGAAAGCCATGCGCAAGCAGCTGGCCGACAGTGCCGACGTCAGCGGCATCAATCGACGTCAGGCCGAACTGCGCCGGAATCTTAACGAGGTGGAGGACAAGCTCCGCGCATCTCAGCCCAAGAAGGAGCGCCCAAAGCCCACCCGAGGCATTCTGGTGGGGGACACGGTGGAGCTGCTGAAATTGGGAACCAAGGCAAGCGTCCTTGCCATCAACAAGGACGGCACCTATCAGCTGCAAGCGGGCATTCTGAAGCTCACCGCAAAGCCTGACGAAATCTACCTGCTGGAAAACGAAAACCCCTACAAGGCCAAGGGCGGCCATCCTGCCCACTCCGGCCGGGAAATGAAAATGACCGCCATGCCGACAGAGGTCGATCTGCGGGGCATGGACACGGTGGAGGCCATCTGCGTTCTGGAACGGTATCTGGACGAAGCCATGCGGGCAAACCTGAGTACCGTCCGCATCATCCACGGCAAGGGAACCGGCGCGCTGCGTTCCGCTGTCCAGCAGTCCTTGAAAAAGAATAAGTTCATCAAGAGCTTCCGTCTGGGCGTCTACGGCGAGGGCGAGGACGGCGTGACCATAGCAGAATTCCGTTAAATCGGGAATGAAAAACACTTTTCTCAATACGAGGAGGCGGCTTTCTTTCGATTTTCTTAAGGTATTGTGAAAAAAGAACGAAAAACAGTTGACATTTTCGGTAAAAATAGCTATCATATATTCAGACCCGTTGTATCCGCGTGGATATGGTGAAAAGGAGTGTATGGAAATGTTCAATAAAGAAGTGGTGGTTCGTTGTGAATCCGGCCTGCATAACCGGCAGGCGACCTACTTCGTACAGAAGGCCAACGAATTTGAAAGCAGCATCTGGCTGGAATCCGGCAGCCGCAGGATGAACGCCAAAAGCTTGCTGGGTATCATGTCTCTGGGTGTCGTGACCGGTACTACCGTGACCCTGAGCGCCTCCGGACCCGATGCCGAAGCCGCCGTCAACGCGCTGGATGAACTGCTCCAGAGGGACGTGTATTAAGACATTTACATAGGGTGTATCTGAACACTGTCAAAACGCCCGGACAGCGGCTCTTTTTGCCCTGTGCCGCGCCATTTTCCCTTGAAATACAGCAAGTATTCCTGCGGAAAAATGGCTTGC
>ENA-UOJE01000505-UOJE01000505.1-human-gut-metagenome-genome-assembly--contig:-C23-NODE-505-length-44030-cov-46.087959_pt1 | contig 44030 bp, 71 predicted proteins | sample MGYA00242341_ERZ723888 | MGnify/ENA metagenome assembly ERZ723888 | reverse complement strand
CGGATCTGATCCGGGCTAAGCAGAACATTCTGGAAGAAAAAGCCGACGTTTATATTATGCTGATGCAGTTAGACCTGTATTTCGGGGAATCCCTGGCGTATATTGACGCTAAAATAGCACGATTGAAGGAGCGGATGGATGAAAGCGATAAAGATTACCGTACCGGAAATACCGCCGAGCAATAATAAATATATGGGCCGGAACAAAAAATGGGAGCATCAAACCGTTAAAAAACAATGGGATATGTTGATGCGAGCCAATATGCACAATTTTCCCAAAGAAGCGCTGTCAAACGCAGAAGTGCATATCCATTATGTCTTCGGTGACCGAAAGCGGCGGGACCCCGATAACTATGCCGGGAAGATGATCCTGGACCCGTTGGTAAAATATGGCATTATCCAGGATGACTGTTTTGGCTGTATCGACCTTCGGATCACAGCGGAATACATCAAAGGCCGCAATGAAACCCAGATTACCGTGACGGAGACAAGAAATGTTTGACCTTAAACAATGGGCCGCCACCAACAAAGTCACCAACAGCCAGCTCTGTCGAATGTCTGGCATCTCTGAAAGCACCATTGCCAGCGTGATGCGTGGGTGCAGCTGTACGGAGCGGACGTTAAAAAGGATCTGCCGGGGGATCGGGCGGGCGTATGATCCGGCGGAGTGGAGAAATCCGATCAAAGCGTCGTTGAAGCCTGTTCCGGTTGTGGAGTATGATCGGGTTAGGAATTACCGAGATCGGCGCTCCATGGATGAATTGAAGCGAAATCTGGCCGTTGGCGAAATGGTTCGGGTGGCCTTTGACGGAAAGAATAAAATCCGGTGGGAATCTGGAGAGATTATTAGGATTTACGGCACACACGTCGGTGTGGATGTGCGGCTGCGGACGATTCGGGGGAATGAATTGATCCTGCGCAAGAGTTATATGATTGACGATGTGGTGAAGTGGAAGGGGAGCCATGCGAAAGATTGAGTTAATGCACCACCTGTTTGGCATTAAAACAGGGTTTTGCAAGGATTGTGAGCATTTCTATCGCAAGCAATACAGCGGCACCTATCGGAAATGTGAGGTGTACGGTGACTCCAACGGCGAAGGGACAGACTGGAAAGCGACCTATGTGGCCTGCGGATTGTACCCCGATGGGCCTTATAACGGCAGAAAAGTTGTCGAACTGGCTAAGCGTGGAAAAACAAAGGAATTAGAAAGCCCTCTGGAGGGGCAGATCAAAATGGAGGTAAAAAATGAATAATACAGTAAAAATAGAACTTTTTAACGATAATTTTCAGAACTATAAGCGGTATGGTATTCCAAAAGCACAATTAGTAATTGCCGATATTCCATATAATATTGGAACTAATTTTTACGGTTCTAACCCCATGTGGTACGTTGGGGGCGATAATAAAAACGGAGAAAGCAAAAAAGCTGGAAAAGCCGCCTTTAACAGTGATTTTAATTTTAACATTGCGGAATACTTCCATTTTTGCAACAAGCTGCTAAAGAAAGAACCAGATAAAAGCAACGGTCGAGGTAAATCCTCCGATGCACCATGTATGATTGTGTTTTGCTCTTTTGAACAGATTGAGACGGTAAAACGATATGCCGAAAAGCACGGGTTTAAACATAACATCCCGCTTGTTTTCTGCAAAAACTACTCACCTCAAGTTTTAAAAGCAAATATGCGGGTATGCGGCGCCACTGAGTATGCATTGCTGCTCTATCGGGAAAAACTACCAAAGTTTCGAAACAACGGAAAAATGGTATTTAACTGGTTTGAGTGGAAACGTGATAATAAAAAAGAATATCCTAAAATACACCCGGCACAAAAGCCAGTAAATGTCTTAAAACAATTAATACAAATTTTTACAGATCCAGGAGATGTGGTCATTGATCCATGTGCCGGCAGCGGAAGTACATTGCGAGCATGTATGGAACTTAATCGGAATTCTTATGGTTTTGAAATATGCAAAGACTTTTATAAAAGGGCGAAAGAAGAAATGCTTTCGGTTCAAGATGATGGGCAGATCAAAATGGAGGTTTAAAAATGGGACGAAATTATATGCCAGAAGTGGCAAAGATGCTGGGATTGGAAATTGGAGAAGAGTTTGATGTTTTGGATGAAGATGGAGAAATTAGGGATTGCGGCCCCTATAAATTTACAAATGAAACAATAGTTAACCGTCTCGGACACGAAGCAAGCGGTTGGTTGTTGTTCTGTTTATTGGCGGGTAAATACACCCTCCAAAAACGGCCGTGGAGGCCAAAGGATGGGGAGAGTTATTACTATATTCGTTCAACCGATGGTTTCATAAGTCGGTCAACATTCTGCAGCGTTAATGCAGATGATCTTGCTATGTTAAGTGTTGGCAATTGTTTTCCAACGATGGAAGATATGTTGGCAGCAAAGCCCGAGATGTTAGAGAAATTCGAGGAAATTAAGAAGGGGGTGCGGGAGTGATGGATGTCATTAAGTATTTCAACACTAAAAAGAGGATGTGTGAATTTCATAAAGGAACATGTCATTTGTGCCCCATGGGTAAGGATAACACCAAAACGCATCTATTGTGCTTTGAGTTGCAACAAGAGAAGCCAGAAATAGCCGATGCCATTGTCGAGCAGTGGGCAAAAGAGCACCCGGTAAAGACGTACAAGAGCGTGTTTTTAGAAATGTTTCCAAACGTAAAAACGACCAAAGAAGGGCATCCCGATTTTTGCCTTAAGCGCCTTCTTGGAGTAAAAGGAGAATATGATATTTGTAGCTGTGATATTACTTGCGGAGACTGCTGGAACCGAGGGGTAGAAGAATGACCAAGCTAAAGAGATGTCCCTTCTGCGGGGGCGAAGCAAAAACAGAGCAATGCGAAGATATAACATATAATGCAAAAGGAAAAGCAAGGATATATCCTTATACTGCTGTTTATTGTGTAGATTGTGGTGCAAAAATCGAAGAACAAGACGAGGAAGAGTTGGTAGACATGTGGAACACCCGCACGCCGGAGATTGTGCGGTGCGGGGAGTGTGTTTACTGGGAGCCAGAAAATTGCAGAAATCCCAATATTCTTATGCGCGACCAGCAAATGACCTATGATGATTTTTGCAGTTGGGGAGAACGGAGGGAAGAAAAATGAAGATGCTATACAGAAATGAGGATGGAAAGCTTTGTCTTGATTATCTTAGATTTATGCCATTCATTGATGGGATGTTTGATCAATGTAAAAATTTGCATGAATTAAAATGGCTTGAAGAAGAGATCATAGAAATTGTAGTGGGGCTAAGAGAAAATTTCGAGGAAAGGTTGGAGGTCGAAAATGAGTAACGAAGAATTTAGCACATACAAATATGGATTCTTTCTAATCGCGTCCGTTGAGTGGGATAGGATAATGGAGGAACTTGATGGCGGTGAGGATATTACAAAAGGGAGTTATGCGGAGTATCTCGAATTTGAATACGAATATTCCCATAACGAGATAGACGAAGAACAGGAAAAATTAATTCGTGCTTTGAATGACTACTTTGAGTTTAAAAAGCTGCCATATCATGCGGAAATTTGGATAGATGAGGTTAGGATTAAGGAGGTTGAAAAATGGAAAAAGAGCTGATTAATAAATTAGATGATATGGTATCTGTATGTGATAGTCGCAGAACATGTCGTGCATTAAATAATGAATGCCCCTATTATAACGATTGTATTGTTTTGGAACACCGCTTCGAATGTAAAATAACAGACTTGTGTAGTATTGTGAATTATGTAAAGGAGAAAGAAAATGCCAGTACAAATTGATATGGAAATGCCGGAAAGCTGTGAAGTATGTGATTGTCTATACAAACATCGAGATATGGATACCGGATTTTGCCCACTTATTGACCATTTTGCTAACTTCGATGGTATGCGGGATGGAGATTGTCCGCTGATGGAGGTTAAAGAATGAACCGATTAACCGAAAAAGAACAAGATTATTATCGACTTAAAGATTATCAAGATCCATGTCGAGCGATTGACAAGCTTGGGAAATATGAAGACATTGGCTTTTCGCCAGAAGAACTACAGGAGAAGGTTGATAGGCAGAAATGGCACGTTGTGGCTGAGGGGGATTTGCCGGAAGAAAAAGGGTTTTACCAATGTACGGTTTTGGACAATCAGAAAAACGAGGTGTTTATCGCTGATGTTTATAATGAGACCACTGGATTTTTCTCTAACAACGAGCTCTATGAAGTCACTGCCTGGCGGGAGCTGCCGGAGCCGTGGGAAGGAGCGGTGAAGTGAATCGCTGCGAAGATTGCATTCTCTACCAGTTCTGTACCTACGATCGAACGGGAATCTGTGAGGCGGAGAATTTTAAAGATGTTATTCCGGACAAGTGCAGGTTCTGTGAAAAGCGGTGGGAGTGCCCGGTGGAGAAGGGTGGGGAGTGCGTAAGAGAGGGGAGCGAAAGTATTGCCAAACGTTCGACCATTAAACCAGAATAAATATCAAATCAGCAAGTACCGCTTTTTAGAGATTTATAACTTTTGCCTCCAATACAATGAATGGAAGGATGAATTGAAATATAACACGCATACCGTTGGTGCGCAGGAGATTACGGGGATGCCCTTTGGTACTGAAAAATCGGACAGTACCGCTCATTTGGCGATGAAAAGAGCTGAGCTTGAAAGAAAGTGCCAGTTGATTGAACAAACAGCAATTGAAGCCGATTCTGAGATTTATCCGTATATTTTAAAGGCGGTTACGAATGAGCATGTCAGTTATCACTATTTAAAAACAGTTATGGATATTCCATGTGGAAAGAAGATGTATTATGACAGAAGAAGAAAGTTCTACTATTTGATGTCAAATAAAAAGTTTTAAAGAGGGGTACTCGCAGGACAGTTTTATATGTTATTATGATAGTATGTAAAAATGTAATTAAGAGGCCATGGCAGGAGCTGTGGTCTTTTTTCGTACGTAAAAAAGAGAGGTGAGGTGGTTGCCGGACACAAGAGATTTAGCTTATCAGGATTATCTCGATGGCATGAAATACAAAGATATCGCGAAAAAATATGGTGTCAGCCTGTCCGCTGTAAAGTCCTGGGCAGCACGATACTGGAAAAAAGAAAGTTGCAACCCTGCAACCAAAAAAGTTGCAACCAAAAGGAAAGACCAGAAGATTACCACTGAAGAAGTTGATCAGGTCATGGGCAATAATGGTCTCACCGATAAACAGCGCCTGTTTTGCTTGTGTTATATTCGGTGCTTCAACGCAACGAAAGCAGCCATAAAAGCCGGGTATAGCACAGAAACAGCCTATTCCATCGGTTTTGAAAACCTGAAAAAACCTGAAATTAAGGCAGAAATAGAACGTCTCAAGCAAAACCGCCTGAATCGAGAGCTGTTATCTGAGGACGATCTGTTTCAAAAGTATATGGATATTGCCTTTTCCGATATGACGGATTATGCGAGCTTTGGACCCGGCGGCGTTGTTTTAAAAGATTCCGGACAGGTAGACGGCACACTGATCACCGAGGTCAAAGAAGGAAAATCCGGCGTGTCTGTGAAGCTGGCAGACCGGATGCAGGCACTCAAGTGGCTGACAGACCGGTACACAAGTTTTAATCCCGAGCAACAGGCCCGGATCGACAAATATAAAGCCGAGACCGCCAAGGTAGAAGCCGAAAACAAAGAACGCGCCGGCGGCGAGCAGCCTGGAGACGATGGTTTCCTGGAAGCTTTGAACGGCAGCGCGGTGGAGGACTGGGCCGATGAAGATTAAAAAAGCAGCCTTCCGGTTTAAGCCCTTCTCCAAGAAGCAGCGCAAAATTTTAAACTGGTGGTGTCCGGACAGCCCGGTTAAGGACAAAGACGGCATCATCGCCGACGGTGCTATCCGGTCTGGTAAAACCCTAGCTATGTCCCTTTCCTTTGTGATCTGGGCCATGGCGAGCTTTCAGGGCCAGAACTTCGGCATGTGCGGCAAGACCATAGGTTCCTTCCGGAGAAATGTGCTGTTCTGGCTTAAAATTATGCTCCGGAGCCGGGGCTACAAAGTAAAAGATCACCGCAGCGACAACCTTTTGGAAGTCGCTCGAGGCGATACTATCAACTATTTCTACATTTTTGGCGGCAAAGATGAGCGTTCACAAGACCTTATTCAGGGAATCACCCTTGCGGGCGTCTTTTTCGATGAAGTGGCCCTGATGCCCGAGAGTTTTGTTAACCAAGCGACCGGGCGCTGCTCCGTGGACGGCTCAAAGTTCTGGTTTAACTGCAACCCGGACGGGCCTTATCACTGGTTTAAATTAAACTGGATTGATCGGTGTACCGGATATCTTGCCAGGAAGCAACAGGAAGAGCTTAGGGATAAAAACATTGAGCTGAAGGATATCTTGTACCTCCACTTCACCATGGAGGACAACCTCAGCCTTTCCGAAAAGATCAAGGCAAGGTACCGCGCCATGTACACCGGCGTGTTTTACAAGCGCTATATTCTGGGCCTGTGGTGTGCAGCTGACGGCCTGATCTACGACATGTTTGACAAGGCAAAGCATGTGGTCAGTCAGATCAAAGAAACATTGCTGCCAAAGCATTATGTTTCCTGTGACTACGGCACCCAGAACGCCACCGTCTTTTTACTCTGGCAGCGCGGCGAAAGCGGTGTCTGGTACTGCATCCGGGAGTACTATTATTCCGGAAGAGACGAGAGCAAACAGAAAACCGACATCCAATACGTCGAGGATCTAAAGCAGTTCCTTGGCGGTATCAAACCAACAGCCGTGGTGGTGGACCCATCAGCGGCTTCTTTTATTGCGCAGCTGAAACAAAGCGGCTTTCGCGTCAAGAAAGCCAAAAACGACGTGCTTGATGGCATCCGTTTTGTCGGAACCCAGTTAAACCTTGAGAAAATCCGCTTCCTGGACAGCTGCGAAAACACCATCAAAGAATTCAGCTCCTACACATGGGACGAAAAAGCCGTTGACCGCGGAGAGGACAAACCCGTCAAGGAATACGACCACGCCATGGATGCGGTGCGGTATTTCTGTTACACAATTATCCGCAGACGTTCTAAAGATATCATGCAATCAGAATAAGGAGTGCATCAATGAGCATAATCACAAAAATCAAGGAGGTGTTCAGGCGCTTGTTTACAAGGCAGAATATTCAAAGCAAAATCAATACCACGATCGCCGTGTCCGACAAAATGGCCGCTGCCATTGACCTGTGGACACGCTGTTACAAGAACCATCCGCCCTGGCGGTATGACGAAAACGGCAAGGAAAAAGTGAAAACCCTCAACCTGCCGGCTATCATTGCCAGTGAGTTGTCAAGACTGGTCACCACTGAGCTTGAGAGCTCGGTGGAAAACAAAACATTGGACGAAGCTTATCAGACCGTTGTCCGGGACCTGCGCCATTGCTGTGAACTGGGCTGTGCCGGCGGAGGTCTGGCCTTCAAGCCAGTACCCGAAAATGGCCGGATCAGCGTGGACTACGTCTCAGCAGAAAGCTTTTTTCCCACAGACTACGACACCAACGGAGACATTACCGGCGCCATCTTTGTGGATAAGCTTACCAAAGGCGATACCGTCTACACTAAGCTGGAACAGCACCGGCTAGAAGGCAAGCAGTACACCATCCGCAACTACGCCTTTAAAAACGAAACCCAGGACCCCGATGTTACCATTGATCTGGGGCGGCCGATCCCGTTAACAGACGTCCCAGAATGGGCAGCCGTCGAGGAAGAAAAGGTCATCGCCCCGGTGCTGGCACCACTCTTTGCTTATTTTAAGATGCCGGGCACCAATCCCATTGACAAGACCAGTCCTCTGGGCGTGTCCTGCTTTGCGAAAGCCCTTGAGCAGATCGAACAGGCCGACCGACAGTACGACCGGCTGCTGTGGGAGTACGAAGGCTCCGAACTGGCCCTTGATCTACCTGCAGACTGGTTTGCTTTCGATGAGGTAAAACAAAAGTGGCGCCTGCCAGAGGGGAAAGAACGGCTCTTCAGAGTCCATGATATGGATGATGATGAGAACAGCCGGTACAACATCTTCTCCCCGGCCATCCGGGACGCCAGCCTGTTCAACGGCCTTGACAACCTGCTCAAACGAATCGAGTTCAACTGCGGCCTGTCCTACGGCACCATCAGCGATCCCCAGAACGTGGATAAAACCGCTACGGAGATCATCAGTTCAAAGCAAAGGCTTTACAGCACTGTCAAAGATATCCAGCTGGCCCTGGAGGACGCCTTACAACACATGGTCTACGCCATGAGCGTGTGGATGAACCTCAGTGGCCAGACCGTGCCCGTTGGTCCAGAGGTCACCTTCAACTGGGATGACTCCATTGTGATCGACAAGCAGGCCGAGCTGCTGGCCATGCAGCAGGATGTGGCCAGCGGGATTCTCAGACCGGAAATTTATCTGGCGAAGAAGTACGGCGTCACTGAAAAAGAAGCCCTGAAAATGATGCCAGATACCGAAGAAACCGTTGACGAGGGCCTGACCGTATCCGACCCCAACAGCGGAGGGAATACAGATGAAATCAAACATTCCGATGAGGTGGAAGCCGCGGAAGAGATCGCCGGCAAAACTCTGAATGGTGCCCAGACTCAATCCCTTTTGGGGATCATCGGCCAGTACAGCAAAGGCGAGCTAACGCTGGGTCAGGCAATTAACCTCATCTCCGTTGCCATTGGCATCAGCAAGGAGGAAGCCAAAAAGATCATTGAGGGGTCTGAATAATGCTGACCCCAGAACAATATGACCAGATTGCCGACCACTTGACCGGCCTTTTCCAGGACCTGGAGGCTTTCATCATCCAGGACTTTGTCCGGCGGGTCACCACCGCAGGCACCATCACCGAAACCGCCCGGTATCAGCTGATCAAAGCGGAACAGATGGGGTTGAGCACCCAGGCCATCAAAGAAGCCCTTCAACAGGCTTTAAACATCTCAAACGAAGAAATCGACCACCTGTTTAAGGAATGGGGCCTTGAAGCCATAAGGGTAGAAAACGGCATTGCCAGCCAGGCGGGGATTGATCCCGTAACACTGGAAACCCACCCGGAACTCGGTCAGATCATCGATTCCGCCATCGACCAGACAAAAGGCGAGCTGGCCAACCTGACCGGCACCCTGGGCTTTGCGCAGAAGATCAACGGCAAGATTGTCTTTACTGAATTGTCCCAATATTTCCAGAAGGAAATGGACTTTGTACAGATGCAGGTTCAGAGTGGGGTCCTGGATTACAACAGCGCTATAAGGCAGAGCGTGAAACGCATGGCCGACAGCGGGCTTAGAACAGTTGACTATGCCAGCGGCTGGAGTAACCATCTGGACGTGGCTGTAAGGCGGGCAACCCTCACCGGCGCTAACCAGATGTCCGGCAAGCTGACCGATGCCCTGGGCGAAGAGATGGCCTGCAATTTCGTTGAGGTCACGGCCCACGCCGGGGCCAGAAACACCGGCAGCGGTCCTGCGAACCACGCCAGCTGGCAGGGAAAGGTCTATGCCCGGAAAGGTGAGACAACAGAGTATCCCAACCTCGCGAAGGTAACCGGCTTTGGTACGGGCCCGGGGCTGAAAGGCTGGAACTGCCGACATGACTATAACAACTTCTGGCCCGGTTATTCCGAACGCACCTGGACGGGCGAAGAACTGGCCAACATTGACCCGCCGCCCTTTTCCTACAAAGGCAGGGAGTACGACTATTACGCCGCCAACCAACGGCAGCGCGCCATTGAGCGCGCGATCCGGAAAACCAAGCGGGAGCTGATCGGCTATGACGCAGCTGGAGATAAGGAAGCCTTCACCGCTGCCAGTATCAAGCTCCAGCGGCAGCGGCAGGAATACCAGAGCTTCAGCAAAGCCGCAGATCTGAGGCAGAAACCCGAACGGCAGCAGGTGTACCGGTTTGATCGTAAGATTGGTCAGAAGGCCACACAGGCCAGAAAAAAGGTTGTAGATAAAGCCAATCAGCAGTATAATAAGGGTAGCGAAGAAGCCAATGTGAATGCATACCAGCGGGATGAACAAACGCGAAAGAAAATCCGTGAAGACTATCCCAAAATGATTCTGGAAGGGAAACAAGGTAAGCATCTGATTGGTCATAACAACTACACCAAAGGTAAGAGTTACCTGACGATTTCCCTTGAGGAAGCGCAACGGCTTGTTGATCAATACGCGGGTACGGGAGAAATAAAGCGTGACAGTAAAGAGAAATGGACGCATAAAGAGTTTATAACCCTTGATCACGTGATTGGGGTGGTTGTTGATCCAGAAACTGGTAAAAAAACCGAAACGCGCCGATGCGCCATTCACTATTCAAATAAAGGCACACATATTGTGCCCGCAAAGGAGGTCGAGAATGCTTAGTCCAAAGGAAAAAGAACTGTATGACAGCGTAGGGAAGCGGATAAAAGCGACAATCGCCCACGATGATGTATTCATCGGTCATTGCACGGAGTTTACAGACGCCTATGATAATGAGCCTGAGGAAGCCAGTATTACACTCAGAGACCCTGAGAAAAACGGAAAATCTTTCCCTGGGTTGATTGAGCTTTTCCTCAACGAAATCAAAAGTATTGAAGTTTTAGACTAACCACCAACCGGTAAAGCGGAAGGTGGTTTTTTAGTGCACCAAATAAGGAGAAAACCATGCGATTAGATTTTATGCCCTATGATTTTTGTAAAATGAACTGCCCTCTGCAGAACCTTGTGATTGAAACAGATATATGCGGACACGCAAGCGACCCCTATAAAACATACAAAAACTCGCTGGAATGCACCAACCGCGAAGCATGCCGGGCATTTCTGGCATTTGAGAAAGGCAGCGAAAAATGAATTTACCAAAAAAAGTAAAAATTGGCTGGAAAGAATATAAGATTTTAGAGCAGCCACCAGATGAAGCCTTAATTGACGGCGGTACCATCTGTTACGGCCAGGTTTTTTATGACCGACAGGAGATTTATATCAACAAAAATTACCGAAAGAAACACAGGAAGGCAACGCTGCTGCACGAGGTGATTCATGCCATTGACGAGCAATACAGCATTGACTTAAAAGAGGAGCAGGTTGTCAGTCTTACACACGGCCTTATGTCTGTTTTAAAGGATAATCCTGAAATTTTATCCAGGAGGTGATCCCAAATCTCGCCAAAGACGTGCGTCAACGTCTTATTTTTATACTCAAATCCGGGACCGTCCCTAAGTCGCGAAACTAAGGGAGCACAGAGGACGCGACCCTCGCGAAAAAAGCGCAGTGCTTGAAAGGAACACATGAAACGATCAACCCTTGAGGCCATGGGCCTTGAAAAAGAACAGATTGACCAGATTCTGGATGAGAACAGCGCGGACATTGGCAGAGAACGGGCCAAGGCCGACGCGAAGCAGGAAAAAATCAGCGCACTGGAAGGCGAACTTTACAAGAAGGACGCAGAGATTGAAGCATTCAAAAAAGCAGACCCCGAGGGCTTAAGAAACAAGCTGGACGAGCTGCAAAAGAAGTATGACACGGACATCGCAGCCTGGGAGGAGAAAGAAGCCAAACGCACCTATGAAGAACGCCGCGCCGCTTTCTTTGGTGATACAACCTTTACGGATGATTACACAAAACGCGGCATATTGGCTGAATTCGACGAAAAAGGCTTTGACTATGACGAAGCCTCCGGAACCTTTAAAGACGCGGATACGTGGCTGTCTGAGCTGAAAAACAGCGTCCCGACCGCCTTCCGCGACCCGAAGACCATTCCTCAGATTGTGACCCCCTCCAAGGGTGACCCTGGGGACATGAGTATCACCGCGGATCAATTCAAGAATATGACGTACATGGAAAAATTAAAATTCAAAAACGAACAGCCGGATGTCTACAAGACATTTAAAACGGCTGAGTAAGGAGATTAAATTATGGCAGGAACTTTTTTAAACTACCCCTTTGACGAAGAACTGTTTATGCAGGCATGGGCCGAAGAACCCGATCCAAAGCTTACCGCGCTTTTAAACAGCGGCGTCATGGTGGAGGATGCGACCATTGCATCGCAGATTCAAAACGATGGGAATCTTTACACGATCCCATTCTATAACATCTTATCCGGCGATCCGGCGAACTACGATGGCCAGACCGACATCCCGACCAGCGAAACCTCTGGTGACGCACAGACTGGGATTGTTTATGGCCGTACCCGCGGCTTTACCGCCAGGAACTTCGTGGCTGAGCTTTCAGGCGCTGACCCGATGGCCCACATTGCGGGATCCATTGGCCGTTACTGGAACAAATACCGCCAAACCGTGCTCATTAACATCTTAAATGCGCTCTTTGGCATCACCACACCAGCTGACTGGAAAAACCATACCGCCGAAGACGTATCCGCAACCGCCGATCCGGCGTTGATTACCGCGACCCACCTCAACGACATGGCAACCCAGGCTTGTGGTGATAATAAAAGCATTTTCCGCATGGCGATCATGCACTCCAATGTCGCAAAAACCCTGGAAAACCTTCAGGTGCTGGAATACTGGAAACAGACCGATGCCAACGGCATCCAGAAACCCGTAGGGCTGGCTTCCTGTAATGGATACTCGGTCATCATCGACGACAGTGTACCGGTTGAAACCGTGGGCGGAGAAGGCGCGAACAAGGCGCTGAAGAAGTACACGACCTATCTGCTCGGTGAAGGCGCATTGAGACACGCAAACGGTCGCCTGGATGTGCCCGCAGAACCTGTACGGGAAGCGGCGAAGAACGGTGGTCAGGATACCCTGTACACCCGGATCCGCGAAACCATCCACCCCAATGGCTTTAGCTTCATCGTGCCGAAGTCCGGCTGGACCCAGTCCCCGACCGATGCACAGCTGGCCGCAACCGCTAACTGGGCATGTAAGTTCAACCCGAAGGCGATTCCGATCGCGAGACTGATCACCAACGGTTAAGAAGGAGGCGTAAACATGATTTACGCAGATTTTGAGTATTACCGAGACGTCTTTCATGGGACGAAGATTAAGGAACAAGCAGAATTCGAGGGTCTTGCGGTCAAAGCGACCGCGGACCTCGACAGGCTGACCTTTGGGCGGATTGACCCAGAGGCACCCATCAGCGAAGCGGTTAAAAACGCTATGTGCGCAATAGCCGAAACCCGAAAAGCCTATGAATCGGGAGAAGCTGGCATTGCATCCGCCAGCATCGGGAAAAAGTCGGTGACCTACGCAAATGCGAACAAGCAGACCTATGAAAAGGACAGCTACAAAGCCGCTTACCCGTTTCTGGTCAACACAGGCCTGCTTTACCGAGGGTTTTACCCGGGTGAAAGCCGATGATTGAGCCCAACGCCGATATCACCATCGTCCATCTGAACGATGAAGGACCCCCGGATACCGACCATGTCTATGGCGTGGATTGGCAGGGGGAGCGCAAAACCAGTGTTACGGACAACGGCCTTCAGGCAGCGGATGTGATTACCATCTTTATTCCAAAGAGCAGTAAAGACACGATAACCATGCAGAAAGCCGATTTTGTGGTGCGGGGGATTAAAACCTACAACGAAACAGGTAAAGCCCTGCGGCGGGCTCTGGAAAAGGATCAGGCCGTCACCATCCTTTCGATAGTGGACAACCTGGATTTCAGACCTGAGTTACTCGCCCACATTGAACTGGGGTGTAAATAATGGCAAAAGGGACAAAAATCCGTCTGGAAATGGACAGCGCCCACAAGATTCTGTCCAAGCGCAAGCTGGGAAAGGGCGGTGAAGCCCAGAAGATGCTTTTAACAGAGCTTCGGGCAAAGACTGACCCTTATGTGCCCATGGATACCGGGCATCTCAAGAATACGGCCCGCATTGTCCCGTCAAGGGGACAGCTGATCTACCCGGGACCTTACGCGCGGTACCAGTATTACGGCAAGGTCATGGGGCCGAACATCCCAATTATGCAGGATGGGATGCTGGAAGGGTTCTTTTCAAAAGCCCCGAAAAAAATGACGAACAAGAAACTGAAATATGCCGGCGCACCCATGCGGGGCTCCCATTGGGCTACCCGAGCATGGGCCGCCCGGGGTGACGCCATTGTGAGGGCCGTGGCCGGCATGATTGGAGGAAAAGCAAAATGAAACCCTTAATCGAGGTGGTGCGGGACTTTATCAAGACCTGCCCTTATCTGCCGGAATTTGAATCCGGCGTGAAGCAGATCGGCGTGGACTTTCTCGGGGAAGACCCGGAGACCTACGTGGTTGAGAGCATGCCCGTGGATCCGGTGGTCAAGACGTATGTTAATGGTGATGCGGAAAAGCAGTTTGGCTTTATCTTTGCCAGCAAGGAGTACTATGGCCGGGACGCCATCATCAACATTGAAAATCTTGGCTTTTACGACAACTTCGCTCTGTGGCTGACCCAGCAGACCATGTTTAGGAAGCTGCCGGACCTTGGCGGCGAGCGGACCGCCCTGAGTATGGAAGCCACCCTGACACCCTATCTGTTTGACGTGGATCCTGACGCGAGCGTTGCCCGTTACCAGATCCAGTGTGTATTAAAATATTTTGAGCCGGCGCCAGAGCAGCCCGGCATGTAAGGAGGAACAGCAATGGAAAAACTCATGCGGTACAATATCGCGGATTATTTAAATATCGGAACCGATTCTGAAGAATACGCCCTGATGGGCACAGGCTTTAACAGTCTCAACGAAAGCCCCAACGCCCAGGTGGATACCAAGGCCTATATTAATGATAAATCGACCTCATCCACCACTACGGGCTACCAGGGGCAATTCCCTTTTGAAGCGGACATGATTAAAGATGAACGGGCCCTCATGAAGCTCTATGAGATTGGGCGCAATCAGAAGACCGGCGCGGACGCCGAAGTGGACTACGTGCGCGTGGAACTCTTTGAGCCGGTCGCCAGCAAGGACAACACCTTTAAGGCGCGCAAGTTCCGATGCTCCACTGAAATTTCGGACATTTCCGGTGAAGGGGCCCAGCCTCTGGTACTCTCCGGCAACCTGAACCAGGTGGGTGACCTGATCGACGGCGAGTTTAACACCACCACCAGGACCTTTACACCTGCGGGGGAGTAAAAACCCCGCTGAAGGCCGTCTCAATCGCTGGGACGGCCAAGGTGGGGCAGACCTTAACCGCTAATATCGACCCGGCTGATGCGACTGCGACTTACCGTTGGAAGGTTGCTGACAGCGCGGGTGGCAGCTATAGTGATATCCCGGAAGCGACGAATAAAACCCTGCTTCTCGCGGCCGAACAGCAGGGCAAGTTTATAAAAGTAGAAGCAACGGGTACCGGAAAATTTGAGGGTACCAAACTGAGCGCTGCAACCGCAGCCGTGGCCCCGCAGGCCTGAGTAATGAAAGTGAGGAAGTAAACAATGAGTAGATTTACCTTTAGCCAGAGCGCGATCCCAATTGATATAGAAGACCAGCATTTTGAGATTCCCTTTAACCAAGGGCTCTTTGAGAAAAAAGACAAACTGCTGAAAGAAGCACAGAAAACGCTGGAGGCGACCAATGCGGACAGCGACGAAAAAGAAACCCTTGACCGCGCCTTTAAGTTCTTTAAAAAGGCACTGGATGAGCTTCTTGGAAAAGGCGCCCATGATAAAATCTTTGGCAGCCGGAAACAGGACGTCATCGAGGAAACCGATGTGCTGTACTTTGTGATCGGCCAGATCAACGCCTATGAGCAGAGCTGTTACCAGCCGCAAAATGCCAAAGCGCCCATGACCAGGCCTGCCAAAAAGAAGAAAAAGAAATGAACCCCTTCATTGAGGACTTACCCGTCACGGTCTGGCTGAACGGTGTAGAATACCCCATGAATACGGATTTCCGCACCTCCATTGAGTTTGAGACCTGCATGCTGGACCCGAAACTAACCTATGAGGAGCGGCAGGAAAAAGCGCTGGTCTTATATTTCGGCGGCATCCCCCGGGATGTGGAGGCCGCCCTGGAGGCCATCCTGGCTTTTTACCGCTGTGACCCGGACTTCAGCATTGAGCAGGCCCAAGAGGAACCGACAAAACCGGAACGCCCCATCTATTCTTATGAGCGTGATTTTAAGTATATTTATGCCTCTTTTCTGGAGCAGTACGGCATTGACCTGTACGCGACCGAGTACCTGCACTGGTGGAAGTTTAAGGCCATGTTTGAGTCCCTAAACGACACCACCCAGATGAAAAAGATTATGGGTTACCGGTGCGCGAAGCCCGAGAAAGGCATGTCCCAGGAGCAGAAGAATGAAATCAAACGGCTGCATCGCATATGGGATCTGCCCCTCAATGAGGTGGATCAGGCGGAAGAGGATGAATTTACCAAGATTCTAATGGGCGACGGGAATATTGATGCTTTCCTTGCACAATCCCGCGAATGATAGTATAATTTGTTTATATTATTATGGGGGTGTGGGTATTTGAAAAAGAAAGATAAACCATTACTTTTACAAGTCTTAGAAGGGTTGCCAGGAGCAGCTAAATTCGCATTGTGTGAAATAAAGTTTGAGGATGAAGCATTGAAAATTGTGCTGCTAAAAAATGTATTCCAAAAAACACCAGTCAATACGTACTCTATTTCATTAAATAAATTGATCACGGTTGACATTGTCACCGAAGAAAACATCAAAGAAAAAGAAAAAAGTGTGGTTGGAAGAGGCATTGCAGGCGCTGCTTTATTTGGACCAGTAGGCGCAATTCTAGGCGGATTATCAGGGACAGGAACTAAAAAAAAGAAAACTAAAACAAGCGTTTTTGTAATATCCTACTATGGAGTGAACGAAAATGACGTTAAAACAATTTATTTTAGTACAAATTATTCACCGATAGCTTGTTGGGACTTTGTTAAGTTGTATAGAGAAAACTATGCACAACAGCAAGAAGTTAATGGCAATGGAGAAGTCATATTATAGCATCTAGCCACCTTTAATGGTGGTTTTTTATTATCCGAAAGTTGGTGATAAACATTGAAAAGAAAGTAAAATGCCCGCACTGCGGGTATAGCATGCCTCTCACCTACGACGAGCAGTCGGAGTGCAGAGGTCTTTTTATTGCCTGCAAAGGGCGAAAATGTAAGAAAACATTTGAAATAAAAATCATAAACGGAAAACAAGTCAGGTAGTGCCATTATGTGCCGATGACGGAATCACAGCAATACAAAGGTGGTGAAGACATTGGCCGATGGCAAAATTATAATTGAAACCGGGGTTGATAACAGTGGTGCGGCTAAAGGCTTAGACCAAACAAAAAAGACAATTGAGGCGGCTGGAAAGCAGATCATCAGCAGTGAGAAGGCTTTAGCGGCAAAGCTGGCGGCGCTCTATAAAAAAGAAGGCGATAGCCAGTCACAGGCGTTTAAGAAAGCCTGGAGCGAGGTTAAGGCGGATGCTGCATCGGCCGCCGCAAAAGTAGGCCTTGTCTGGGAAGATGCTTCGGAAAAGGTTGGAAACTCTGCGGAAAAAGCTAAAAAGAAAACCAAAAATTCTTTTGATGGAATCGGGAACAGCGCGAAAGGCGCCGTTGAGGGCATTAAAAAGATTGCCAGCGCTTTGGGACTGATCACGCTAGCATCCGCGGCGATCGGCTTGATTCGGGGCTCGATTGACAAAGCCTTTTCCCGCATGGATACCATGGACCAGTTCAACCGGACCATGACGGCTATTACCGGAAATTCTGAGGCTGCCGGAAAGGCCCTGGAGGAACTCAAAAGCATTACCAAAGGCACGGCTTACGGCCTTGACGTGGCCGCCAAAGCGACCCAGGACTTTGTGACGCGTGGCCTGGATATCCACCAGGCGACCGAGCAGGTGCGTATTTGGGGCGACGCCGTGGCCTTTTACGGCGATGGCAGCTCAGAGCAGTTCGCGAACGTTTCAGACGCTTTGGCGAAGATGCGCACTAAAGGCACCGTTGAGATGGATCAGCTTGATCGTCTCTTTGACGCTGGGATTGACGCGGTGGGCATGTACGCCCAGGCAACCGGGCAATCCTCCGCGGATGTCCAGGACGCTCTGTCTAACGGTAAGATCAGCGCTTCGGATTTTATCGATACGGTCTCCAAAGCCATGGAAGAGGGCACCAACGGTGTTTTAAGCATTGCAGGTGCTGCCAAAGAAGCGGGCATGAGCTGGGGCGCAGTTTTTGATAACATGCGTGCCGCAGTAGCACGTGGGATTGAATCGGTTATTAAGGCTATTGATGAAAGCCTTGCAGCCGCAGATCTGCCAACTTTGAAAGAAGCCATTGCGGGTGTTGGTGATGCGTTTGAATCCGGGCTGAAAAATGCCGCGGAAAATATTATTCCTAAGCTAATTCAGGGGTTATCCTGGTTGTTGGATAACGGATACGAAATAGGCGGTATCATATCCAGCATTGCTTCAGCCTTTATCGCCTTTAAAGCAGCAACTGTAATATTTGGTATTATCGGAAAGGTCAAAGAAGCAGAAAGAATTCTCGGTGCGTTAGGTGCTGGTATATCAGCGCTTGGTGGCTCAATAGGACTTGTAATTATTGCTGTTGCGGCATTGGTCGGAGCCATCATCTACCTCTGGAACACCAACGAAGATTTTCGAAACGGTGTTATCAACATCTGGAATGGGATTGTCTCCTTCTTTACCGAGACCATCCCAAACGCTTTTAACAGCCTCATTGAGTGGTTTAAGAGCAATTGGGCGGGGATTGGGCTATTTATCGTCAATCCGATCGCCGGGGCTTTGAAGCTGCTCTATGACAATAACGAAGGTTTCCGGGAGTGGGTTAACAATCTCTGGGCGAACATCAAAAATGCCTTTCAGAACGGCTGGAACAGCATTGTCGCCTTCTTTACAGAGACCATTCCAGCCTGGATCGCCAGCGTCGGCGAGTGGTTCAACCAGCTGCCTTATTTAATCGGGTACGCTCTGGGCTACGCGCTCGGTACGCTGGTCCAGTGGGGCGTGAACGTCTGGAACTTCTTTACCCAGACTGTGCCGCAGTGGATCGCCAGCGTAGGCCAGTGGTTCTCCGAACTGCCCGGCCGGATCAATGAGTGGCTGGTCAATGCCTTAAGGCGGGCCCTCACCTGGGGCATCAACATGAAGCTTCAGATGCGCCAGGCGGCCATTGACGCGATTAATGCGGTCATCGAGTGGTTTAAGGAGCTGCCCGGTCGGGTGATGGCGTGGTTAGAGCAGACGATCTCCAACGTGGTATCCTGGGGCTCGAACCTGTACAATTCTGCCAAAGAGGCTGCCCTCAACCTGGTCAACGGCGTGATCGAGACCATCACCTCGCTGCCGGAAAAAGTCCAGGAAATCGGCCGAAACATTGTCGAGGGAATCTGGAACGGCATCAACGGGGCTGTGGACTGGATCAAAGATAAGATCGCTGGATTTTCAAATGGTCTCATTGACGGCGTGAAGGCAGCTCTGGGCATCCATTCGCCATCGACCGTCTTCCGGGATACAATCGGCGTCAACATCGTCCGGGGGATTGGCGAGGGGTTTGAAAGCGAACTGCCAAGTCTGAAAAGCGCCATCGCAGCTGGCGTGTCCGGTCTGAGCACTGACGCCAACGTGGATGTCAAAACCACGATGACGAACGTGGCGCCCGTCCCTGTGGAAGAGACCGCCGCGGAAGGCAAGCAGCTTTCCAACCAGTGGACTTTAATTAAGACGAATGTTCACACCCTTGTGGATCAACTGCAGCAAGGCACCAAGGCGAAATTTAACACCACCTACAGCCAGGTCAACAACCTGACCACCACCTTCGCCAACCTGACCAGCCAGCAATGGCAGCGGATGTTGTCGCAGATCACCGCGGTTTTAGACCGGATGTGCAGCGTGTCCGCAAACAAGTTTAACGAACTGAAAAACACGGCGGTTTCAATTTTAAGCGGCCTCCCCGGACAGCTTTACAGTATCGGGGCCACCGCCATTGACAACCTGGTCTCTGGCATTAACTCCAGGCAGGAAGACGCCAACAACGCGGCCAGCAGCCTGGTACAGTCCGTGGTGACCAAATTCAAGGAAGGCTTCGGGATCAACTCACCTTCTAAAGTGATGTTTGAGATGGGGGCCTACCTCATCGAAGGACTGATCAACGGTTTACAGGGTGACGAGCTCATGCGCTTCGTGGATAAAATGGTCGCGGATATGAAAGCCGCTTTTGAAAGCGGAAATTTCGACATCCTGAAAACCATCCAGCTTATGGGCGATGGCGCCGCCAAGCTCTTTGAAAAGCTGGGGATTAAGCTCGGCAACCTGTCCGGCGCACTGTTTGGCTCCGGAGGTATCCTGTTCCCAACCGACAGCAAAACCATCACCTCCCATTTCGGGTACCGTGATGATACGGGCGGGGTGGGCAGCAGCTATCACCAGGGCATTGACATCGGTGCTGGCATGGGTGAGCCCATCTACGCGGCCCTGCCCGGTAAGGTTGAGCTGGCCGGACCCAACGGCGGCTATGGAAACTGCGTCATCATCGACCACGGCGGCGGGCTTAAAACCCTTTACGGCCATATGTCCGCCATCGGAACCTCCGAAGGCGCCAGCGTTGCCCAGGGCCAGGTCATCGGCCTGGTCGGCAGTACCGGGAACTCCACCGGGCCTCACCTGCACTTCTCTGTCATCATGGGCGGCGAGCAGATTGACCCGTTAAAGCTGTTTCCAGGTTTTGCGGTTGGCAGCCGGTACATTCCAAAAGATATGCTGGCCATGGTCCATGAAGGTGAGGCGGTGGTGCGCAAGAAGGACAACCCCTATGCCAACAGCGGCGGCAGTTTCTGGAGCGGACTGTTAACCTCAGCCGTAAAACATGAGATCGCCCTGGCAAAGAACTACCCGGGTGTCAACGCCGGAAGCAATCAGACTACAATCAGCAATGTGACCAACAACAACGATAATGGCATCACTCAAAACATCTATTTTGCAGAAACGCCAGAATCACCAAGCGAAACAGCGCGCGCATTGAAGCGGGCAGGAAGGGAGCTTGCCTTTGGATAAATATAAAGTAAAGTTGCAGTTTAAGAATGGAAACCAGACCGTCGAGATGGGAAAGGGCTTCGATCTGAGGCTTTTAGAGAAACCGACGGGTCTGGATGGCTTTGAATATGAAGTTAAAACAAACGAGAGGAACCACTATGATGGGGATGACGTGGAATCCAAACGGATCGGGAAGAGGCCCATTGCGGTTACATTTGAATGCCCAAACGTTGAAAAATCGTCTGAAACACGGGATCAACTCTTGCGTTTCTTCAATCCAAAACAGACAGGAACGCTTTTGGTGGACTATTGCGGGGTGCTCAAAACCATTGATTATGAAGTGGAGAGCCTTAAGGATAACCAGAATAATTTGTACGAGCCTTTGAAGATGCATGTTGAGCTTGTCTGCCCCGAACCGTTTTTCAAAACCATTACAGAATCTAATACCGAAATCTCCACCTGGATCGGCGGCCTGAAATTCCCCTTCAAGCTGCCGTTCCATTTAAAAAGGCGCGGAGAACCGAGAGTCAATATTATCAACAGCGGCCACGTTGAAACGCCCGTGCAGATTATCTTTAAAGGCCCGGCGTATAACCCGACCGTAAGGCTTTTGCAAACCGGGGAGTACATCCGCGTAAAGCGGGAGTTAACCAGCGACGACACCCTGTATATCGACACCACCTTTGGTGTCAACAGCGTTGAGATCGAGCGGGATGGTGTGCGGGAGAACGCATTTAGTGCCATTGACTGGCGGAGTGATTTCTTCCAACTGCGGGTTGGGGATAATCTGGTGGAGTATACCACCGAGAACCAGCTGGTACCGCAAAGTGTGGAGATTCGGTTCAGGGAGCGGTATTTGGGAGCGTGATGAAAGATGAAAAATAGTATGAAAGAAGTAGCGGATCTTCTAGGTGTTAGGATTGGAGAAAAATTTCACATTAAATTCGCGGATGGCGAAAGACTATGCAATGAAATTTATTATTTTACAGAAAATGGCATAGCTGGCCCCGATGCGTATGAGTTTCAAGATGATTGGGACAGTTATCTTATTCGTATTCTTCTTGGAGAATATGAAATAGAAAAGATTTAGTAATGCAACAGCACTCGAAAGGGTGCTTTTTTAATACCCGAAAGGTGGTGAAAAAGTGGCAGAACATGATGGATTTTTTGATGGCGAAACCGAATACGGGCAGGATGAGCTTTTGAGGTACTACGACAACCTGTTTTACTCTGGAATCGCGGTTTCGAGCGCCGGGGTGATGGACTATGCCGTGACCGCCAGCGCTGGAAAGGTGCAGGTGGCAAAGGGCTTTTCGATTTTGAGAGGGGCTTGGAATTACAACGATTCAACCAAAAGCATTACGGTCACGCCGGACGCCAATTACGACCGGATTGACCGGGTGATAATCCGGCTGGATTACAGCGAAAAGACCTGCCGAATCGCTTTAAAACCCGGAACAGCGGCCAGCAGCCCCGCTCCGCCGAGCCTGCAGCAGGACAGTATCCGGCACGAGTTGTCCCTGGCGCAGGTGCGTGTAAGCAAGGACGGACAGCTGACCATAACCGATGAACGGTACCGGGAAGAACTGTGCGGTGCCATCCGACCAAAATATTTTAATGAGATGGGCACCATGCTCAAGGAGTTCCAGGCGCAGTTTGACGCATGGTTTGAAAAACAACAGTCTTTAGGATGGCGGCCCATTGCGATACAGGTAAATGAGCCAGCAGACAAGGTGGTTGGTATGATATGGATTTAGCAAAGATTAACGTCTTTGACAAAGAGATGAACTTTCTTGGAAAGGTTGACCGCTATAAGTCCCTGATCTATGTACGCAAATGGCAGTCCTACGGAAATTTTGAATTCCATGTCCCCAAGCCCGACCCAACGCTTTACGCGGACGGCAATCTGATCATCCTTGATGAAGACCCAGAGCGCTGCGGCGTGATCCGGTACAACGAGGACGACGAGTATTACGCGAAGGAGGCGACCATAAAAGGATTCAGCCTTTTGTATCTGCTGTCTGACCGCTTGACCGTTCCGCCGGCAGGAGAGGGTTACCGGGTGTTTAACAGCACACCGGTTGAAGACATTATTTACGCATTGGTTAAAGAAAATGCAGTGGACAAGCGCCCCATTGAAAGGCTCCGGCTCGGCGAAAGCCAGCACCGCGGCGGCAGCATTACCTTCCAGACACGGTATAAAGTATTGTCCGACGAGATCGAGAGCCTGTGCAGGCAGAGCGGTTTGGGGGCCCGGATTACCATGAACCCCGACACCCAGACCTTTAATTTTGAAGTGGTGGAGGGAGTCGACCGGAGCTATGACAATGATCTGGGTGATCTTGGGGCAGAGCCCTATATCTTTGCCAAGAAGTTCGGCAATGTCCGAAAACGTAACTACACCCACAGCTCCGTCGGGGCCAAGACAACCGCCTACGTGGCAGGCCAGGGCGAGGGTGAAAACCGGGAGATTATCATTTTAGGGGATGATCTGACCGATGTTGACCGAAGAGAAGTGTTCATCGACGCGAGAGATATCGAGCAGGGCGAGAGTACAGCCCTTGAGGATCGCGGCGCCGCCAAGCTGAAAGCGTATCAGGCCACCGACAGCTTTGAGTTTGAGGTGATCACCCGGGACTACCGAAAGAAGTGGGACCTGGGCGATATCACCACCTTCTACGACAAAGATCTTAATTATCTGGACAACAACCAGATCGTTGAGATACAGGAGACTTATGAGGCTGACGGCATTAAAATAGAGCCAACCTTTGGCGACCCGGTCAAAACCATCACCGACGTAGTAAAGTCTACCTCCGAGGAGATTAAAACCGAGAGCCGGACCAGCGTCGGCGGGGATAAAACCTATACCCATACCCAGACCACCCCGGCCATGAAATGGACCGTGCAGCACAACCTCGGAAAATTTCCGTCCTGCACCATCACCGACAGCGCCGGAACTGTGGTGATCGGCGAGGTCAAACATATGGATAAAAACACAGTAGAGATCGTCTTTTCGGCGCAGTTTGCCGGAAAGGCGTTTTTAAATTAGAGAAGGGAGGTATGAGATGGCAATACCTTATTTAACCAGTATTGATTTAAACCGCAATGAAATTTTGAACATGCGAATCCAGAGCCTGGGCACCGCCCCGGCAAGCCCGCTCAACGGCCTGATCTATTACGATACGACCACGAACCGGTTCCTGGGGTACGCAAACGGCTGGGTGGATTTAGGCGCGGTTTACGACGGCGAAAAGTTTACAACAGTCCTGCTGAATAAACTCAACGGCATCGCGGCCGGCGCTACCAAGGTGGAGAAATCCACGACCAACGGCAACATTAAGATTAACGGGACCGAGACAAGTGTCTACACCCACCCGGGCAGCGGCACCAATCCCCACGGCACTAACAAAAGCGACGTGGGGCTGGGCAACGTGGAGGACAAAAGTGCCGCCACGATTCTAAACGAGCTGACCGCAGCCAAAATTGCCGAGAAACTCGGCTTTATGCCCACCCAGATAACCGTGGGAGCCGATGCCGCCAAAGGCGCAGCAACCGGTTCAAAAGCCCTGTATATCGCCACCGACACCAAAAAGATCTGGCTTGACAACGCGGCGAATACCTGGCTGCAAGTCGGCGGTCAGGACACCATCGCATGGGCTGACATTACCGGAAAGCCCAGCACTTTTACGCCGCCCATTGCCACCGCTTCAAGACTCGGCGGGATTAAAGTCGGGGACAACCTGACCATAACAGAAGACGGTACCCTGTCCGCAGCAGCCGATCCGGCGCGGTTTATTATAAAAGAGCAACGCTACGTAGCCACCGCCGGGCAAAAAGATTTTACCCTGACAAACGGCAAATACAACACCGGCGTGGGGGCCTTACAGGTCTTTCTAAACGGTATAAAAATCGAAAGCAATATTATCACCGAAACCTCGAGCACAGCTTTTAGCTTAAAACTCGGACTGGAGGCCGGCGATATCCTGCTGGCCCGTTATATCCAGCTCATCAACGTCGAGCCATTCCCAGTGCATGGCAGCGAGCACCTGACCGGCGGCGCAGACCCTATTCCAGTGGCAACCGCCAGTAAACCCGGCCTTATGGCTGCCGCAGACAAAAGCAAGCTGGACAGCAGCTATACCAAAGCACAGGCGGACGCGGCCATATCAAAGGCCGTGAATGACCTGATCAACGGCGCACCAGACGCTTTGGATACCTTAAACGAACTGGCCGCAGCCATGGGGGATGATCCCAACTTTGCGACCACCGTCACCAACGCTTTAGCCGGAAAGGTGGACAAAGTAACCGGAAAGGGTCTGTCCACCAACGACTTCACCGCCGCGCTTTTGACAAAGCTCAATGGTATTGAGGCCGGAGCCAATAAATACGTGCACCCGGCGCTGACCGCTTTGACGGCCAGCTTCCGGAAAGTCGGACGAGACGCAAACGGACATGTCGTGGACGGTGGAGCAGTTGTAAAGGCGGATATTACCGCCCTTGGCATCCCGGCGCAGGATACGGTTTATACCCATCCGCCAACCCACCCGGCGTCCATGATCACCCCCGACGCCACCCACCGCTTCGTAACCGACGCGGAAAAAGCCATCTGGAACGCTCAGACGAAAAAATACAGCTCCGCCATTGGGGACGGAACCGCCACCAGCATTGTTGTAACCCACAGTCTGGGCACCCAGGACGTGACCGTGACGGTGAAAGAAGCCGCCAGCCCCTTCAACGTGGTGATGTGCGACTGCCAGATTACGGACGCAAATAAGATTACGCTCCTGTTCGCAACCGCGCCAGCCAGCGGGCAGTACCGAGTGACGGTGGTGGGATAACATGAAACTATTTGGAAAAGAATTTACCTTTAACGGCTTTGAGGTTTTCCACAAAGGAAATAAGCCGAACAAGACAGACGTGGGGCTTGGAAATGTCGACAATGTGAAGCAGTATTCCGCGAGCAACAAGCCAACGCCAGCAGATATTGGCGCAGAGCCGGCCTTTACCAAGAACAATGCGTTCAATAAGAACTTCGGAACGGCAGCCGGGACAGTGTGCCAGGGCAATGACGCTCGGCTCAGCGATGCCCGGACACCCAAAGCACATACGCATACAAAAAGTCAGATTACCGACTTTCCGGCATCGATGCCTGCATCAGATGTCTATGGCTGGGCAAAAGCATCGGTGAAGCCTTCATATGCGTGGAATGAGATTGGCAGCAAACCCAGTACGTTTGCGCCATCAGCGCATACACACGATGACCGTTATTATACAGAGGCAGAGGTCGATGCGAAAATTACAGGAGCATCAGGCAATACAGTGAATATCGGAACGGCCACGCCAAGCAACCCTAAAAAAAATGATATATGGATATAAGGAGGAATTATGGGATCAACAATTAAAAGGCCCTTTCGTACTTTTAATGGTGCGGATTGGGATACACATTATTTTGATACATCGGAGGATATGATAAAAAGCGGCTGGATCCAAAGCCTTGGCGAGTCCCGATGTTATCGGAAGCTACCCGGCGGACATATTTATATTTTTGGTTATGGAGACTTAACGACGAACGCGTCCGGGACAGCGACACAGACCATTACGCTTCCCATAGCGTTTCCGAATAAGTTTGTCTCCCTGACAGATGGAATCTACGAAATAGGTGACTCGACTTGGACGGTTGGACAACTTATTCTCATGAAGGTCGGGCTTAGCCAGGTGAAAATCGTGATCAACGGCGCTGCTCCAAACAAAATTTTCCGTGTAAGTTTTGAAGCAAAGGGTTATTAAGGAGGAAAGATGGAAAACATAAAATATTACCTAAGAATTGCCGGCGAAAGCTACACGATTTACGCAATCGAAGCAGACAAAGGCGCACCAGAAGATGGCGATATCGAAATTTCTGCAATCGACTATGCGCGTTTTATGGAAGCCATTAGCGTCAACAGCCTTGCGCAGGTGAAATCGCCAGAAGATCAAGATCCTGAAAAGGGGCTTTTTGGCTATTTAGAGATTTTTGATCGAAACCAACGCTATTTTCGAGCCGGAGATGAAAGGACTTTTGGGTTTGTTATCCCGGATCTCTTTAGAATTATGCCTTCAGATGTACTTGTAACAGATGAAGAATACGAAAGATATTTTGAAGAGGAAGCCAAAGGCAAGAACTTTCGCTGCAAAGAAATCATGCCCGATACTGGCAGTCTTTTTGACATGATTGAGGAATACACACCAGAGATTCCGGATTTACCGCCGAGTAAAACAGAACTGCTCGAAGAACAAGTCGAAATGCTTGACGGTGCTCTAAATGAAGTATTGTTTACCATTCTCCCGGAAATACAGGGAGGTGAAATCTAATGGAAGGAGGTGCAAAGAATATGGCAATGTACATGGCAGCCAAGATCATGGACGGTCAACAGTCCTACGCGAAGGTATTTAGTATTAAAATGTACCAGCGTTACCAGGACGATGTTGACGCAATCCTGATCGCAGAGGGCAAAGAAGAACTCATTGTAAAGTAGGATTCATAAGGCGCTTATTTGGCGCCTTTTCCTTCTTTATTTTAGAAAGGAAAGCAAATGGCAGTAAATACCGTAAAAGCAACGATTAACGGGCAGCAGGTCACCCTTACCTACAATGCGACCAGCAAGAAGTATGAAGGGACAACCACCGCGCCGGCAAAGTCGAGCTTTAACCAGGCCAATAAATATTATCCGGTGACCGTTGTGGCAACCGATGTGGCCGGGAACAGCGTGACCGTCAACGATCAAACATCTGGTGCGATTGGAACCGCCTGTAGGCTGACGGTCAAGGAAAAGGTTGCGCCCGTCATCGCCATCACATCACCGGGCACCGGGGCCATTCTCACTGACAGCAAGCCAACGATCACCTGGACGGTGACGGACAATGACTCCGGCGTCAATTCCGGAACCATTGGAATCACCATTGACAGCGGCAGCAAGATCACTTCCGGTATTACCAAGACCGCCATCACCGGCGGGTATTCGTGCAGCTATACGCCAACGACGGCCCTGTCCGACGGCAGCCATACCATTAAGGTTGATGCGAGCGATAATGACGGAAACGCGGGGACACAGAAAAGCGCTACTTTCAAAATTGACACGGTACCGCCAACACTGAACGTGACCGCGCCTGCTAACGGTTTGGTGACCAGAGCCCCCGCCTGCACGGTAAGCGGAACAACCAATGATACCACCTCAAGCCCGTGTACTGTGACCGTGAAGCTGAACAGCGGGGCCGCCCAGGCCGTGACCGTAAATTCGGATGGCTCTTTCAGTAAGGCGCTTGCACTCGTTGAGGGCTCAAACACAATTGTTGTGGTATCAACCGACGCTGCCGGGAAGTCCAGCACCGTGACGCGTACCGTAACGCTTGATACCGTTGCCCCCGTCATCACCGCCGTTGAACTGATTCCGAATCCCGCGGATGCTGGTGCCACCTACACCATCAAAGTAACCGTCACTGACGCGTAAGGAGGCAGACGATGATCAGTATCAACAGTGTGGAGGTTTCTCCGAATAACGTAAACACCGGGTCGCAAGTAACCATAAAAGTCTCTGCATCCAGCTACTTGACATGGGCAGACGCTGAGAAATGCACCTGGCAGCAGTTGGAGAACGAAACCTGGAATGAAGTGGAGGGAACAGCTTAATGGCAACACAGACAAACAATTTGGCGCTGGTAAAGCCAGCAAAGACAGAAAAGGTAAGTGTCGATACCATTAACAGCAACATGGATAAAATCGACGCCGGATTGATCAACCGCCTGCCAAAAGCACAAAAGACAAAGCCAACACCAGCGATGGCAGGGCGGGTGTGGATTATGGAACATTGACATTTGAAAGGACAACCGAGTGGAGCATTTTAGATTAATTGTGGAGATTGCATCTGGGCTTGTGATCCTTGGCGGTTTTTTAGTTGCAGTCTGTAAGCCGCTTAGGAACTGGTTTAAGAATAGATTTGTGACGCCAGACCAGCGGCAGGATGATCGCATCGCTGCCATGGAAGAACGCCAGCGGCTGCACGACGCGGCAGATCTGGCCTTGTTGCACGACAAGCTTTATTACCTGTGCAACAAGCATATCAACGACGGCAGCATTACAATCGACGATTTAGAAAATTTAGATTACCTGTACCGGGCGTACCGCGACCTTGGAGGCAATGGTGTCTGTGAGAAGCTATACAACCGGTGCCGGGATTTGATTTAGAAAGAAGGTTATTATATGGAATATATCGTACAAGACTTCTTGATTTTAGTCCCTGTGCTCTACGTGCTGGGGCTTTTTTTAAAGGGCACACCCAAAGTACCCAACTGGTTAATTCCTTGGATCATCGGCGTTTTAGGCGTTGCTTTGGGGTTCGGCATCGGCGGGTTTAATGTGACCGCTGCGATTCAGGGCATTCTGGCAGCCGCAGCGGCGGTTTACGGGAACCAGTTATGGAAACAGGTAGTGAATGGCATTAATGAAAAGAAGGAGGATAAAGAATAATGGCAAGTATTTTTTTAGCAGTAGGACACGGTGTTTCTACCAATGGCAACTGGGATTCTGGATGTGTGGATGGTTCTTACACTGAAGCGGGCCTTATGTTTGATATTGTCGGCGTTGCGGTTCGAATCCTGCGGCAGCATGGTGTTATTGTTGGAACGGATTGGGATACCGGAAACGATCGGAACATGACTTATACCGTTCGAGACGCAAACAACGGCGGCTATGACTATTACATGTCGGTACATTGCGACTATAGCGAAGCGCCAAGCGGAACGCTTCCGATTGTTGACCCGCGATCTGCCGGAGGTCCAGCTTTTGCAGAAACCGTTAATCGCGAGTATATGGCTGTGACAGGACTTGGAACACGCGGCATCTTATATCGGGATGATTATGAAGTTGCACAAACGGATATGACAGCCTGTATTTTTGAGACAGGGTCCATCCGAGCAGACATTGGGGTGTTGACAAATCCAGAACTGGCGGGAACCGGGCTTGCGAAAGGGATTTTAAGCGTAATGGGGATTGCTTATAATGGTAGCACGCCAGCGCCGACGCCAGACCCGCAACCAAGCAACGATAACCCTTATGGCTTTACGTCCATCTTTAGCAACAGCTATTACCTCTCTTACGGCGACGGCCCAGACGAAAATATCCGCCAGTTCCAGAGAGACTGCAATTTCTGCGGCTACTGGGGTGAGACAGGTCCACTAACCGAAGATGGGCTTTACGGGTCAGAAAGCCGATATGCCTGCGAATGTATCCAGCGGTTCCACGGCTTACCAGTCGATGGTGAGTACGGGATCAAGACGGACATCACGCTCATGACTGAGATTGCACGGATTCAAGAGGCGCTAAAACGACACGGTTATGACATCGCTATTGATGGCGGTGCGGGACCGGTCACCATTGCTGCGCTGAAAGACTTCCAGGCGAAAAATGGACTGGAAGCGGATGGCATCTGCGGCGATCTGACAAGAGCTGCTTTAGGGATTTAATTCTCGTGCAAATCTCGCGATAAAATGGCTTTAAATAGCCGATCCTTTGAATTTTCTCGTGTAAATCTCATGTATTCAGGCCGTCCTTCGGGGCGGCTGTTTTTTTATTCTATACATATGAATCTTTCTATGTAAAAAATCTATAATATATGATACAATTATTCAACAACATGTTACGAGGTTTAAAATGGAACAAAGATTGCACTTCTATTTTGACGATTCTGGAGTCTTGCATAAAAACGCACCAATAAATCGTTTTATTTACGCAGGGTATGTGTTTGTTGATGACAAAGAAAAAGAAGAAGCAAAAAGAAAATATAAAGCTTTAAATAAAAAAATCAGGCGTGAAGAAGGCAGGGATGATGAAATTAAGGCGTGTAATACCTGCAAGCGTCATAAACGTGCTTTGTATAATGTATTAAGAGAATATGAGAGTTTATCTGTAGTTGTTAGGATTAATCATCTCTACGATTATATTCTTTCGGACAAAAAGTCGATATGCAGATATAAGGACTATATTTTAAAAAGATTAATAAAAGAAAAAGCTAAAGAACTTATTTCTAAGGGATTAATTTATTCAGATGTAGACACACAAATTCTTATTAATATTGATGAACAACTTACAGCATCAAACGGATATTATAATTTAAAAGAATCCATTCAGGAAGAATTGAAATTTGGTATTTATAATTATGACTACGGCAAGATGCATCCAAACGTATTTAATGGCGATCTGGATATTGTAATAAAATATTGTGAGTCTAAAAATGATTATTTAATTCAAGCAAGTGATATTCTGGCAAATAGAATATTTTCTTCATATAAATATAATCAGCCCAATTTAAGGAATGGAATGCCAAATCATAAATTCTTGACTATGCCATAAAAAATGGGTATAATTATTACACAGACATAGAATGTACTGTTTACGTCTGGAATCTGATAAAGGTTATTAAGCGTATCATAAGTACGCCAGTCCAGATGGGAGAGCCGCTAAAAAGCGGCTTCTCTTTTTATAGTCTTTTGATTTGTTATATATATGGAGATATCCAACGTTTGTTGGATGAAAAATCGCCTTTAACGAATTAGTTAGGGCGATTTTTTGATGGTGTCACTTTTTAACTTGATTGATATTTTTTCAACTGCTATACTATAAAGGTGAGAGCAATTTGGGGTACGCCGCAAAGCAGGGTTTCCGACTTTTTTTGCGGCAGCTCTCATTTTTTGTTTTTTTAAAAAATTTATGTGCGGTTAAGACAGTAAGATTCTGGGTATTGTATAATTGAAATCCATATAAAACGGAGGTGCTAAAATGTGTACGGCAGCGACATACACAACAAAAGATCATTATTTTGGTCGTAATCTTGATTTGGAATTCTCCTATAATGAAACGGTAACAGTAACACCACGAAATTATCCGTTTCAGTTCAGAAAGGTAAAAGCACTGGAATCTCATTATGCTATGATTGGTATGGCCTTCGTTGTGGATAATTATCCGCTGTATTATGATGCCACCAACGAAAAGGGACTAAGCATGGCAGGATTGAATTTCCCAGAAAATGCGGACTATAAACAAGAAGCAGAGGGAAAAGATAATGTAACCCCATTCGAGTTTATTCCCTGGATTTTAGGGCAGTGCTCTACCATTAAAGAGGTAAAAGAACTCCTTGGTAGGATTAATCTTATCAATATCAATTTTAGTGAAAAATTACCGCTTTCACCCTTGCACTGGATGATATCGGACCGGAACGAATCGATAACTGTGGAATCTGTAAAAGAAGGGATGAAAATATATGATAACCCTGTAGGAATTTTAACCAATAACCCAACTTTTGATATTCAGATCTTCAACCTAAATAATTATGTGAATGTCACCAGAGAAATAGCCGAAAATCGTTTTTCAAGTGCAATAGCTTTAGATGTTTATAGCCGTGGTATGGGGGGGATTGGGATTCCTGGAGACCTTTCTTCATCCTCTCGTTTTGTAAAAGCAGCATTTACTAAACTAAATTCCGTCTCTGGAACTTCTGAATCTGAAAGCATTAGTCAGTTTTTTCACATACTTGGTTCAGTCAATCAAGAACGCGGATGTGTTCGTTTAGCCGAAGATAGGTATGAAATAACTATTTATAGCTCTTGTTGCAATGTTGATAAGGGAGTTTATTACTATAAAACTTACGAAAATAGCCAAATAACAGGCGTAGACATGCATAATGAAAACCTCGACAGTCAAAGTATTGTCTCTTATCCATTAATTAAAGAGCAACAGATAAAAATACAAAACTAAAAACCGTATCAACATAAATTTTTCATGGTGTATTTTAGCCCCTGGTCGAATCGGGGGCTTTTATTGTTTTGGTGTTTTCTTGTATGGAGGATAATAATGAAAATCGCACAAGAGTACAAAGGCTACTATTTGGATGTATTCTACAAGGGCGGGGTTGTGAATGGCTTTATCCAACAAACGCAGGATCGACTTCAGGGGCTGACGGTTGAGGAAGTTGTGCGGGAGTTTAAGAAGAAAGTAAATTTGATCAGCTAAGCTACTATAATAGTATAGGGATTCATCGAGCACGCATGTTGTCGTGCTTTTTTTATGCGATTTTTTGTATTAACTAAAATCAACTGTAAAATTCACAAAACTAAAAAAACGGCCATTTCTAGCCGTTTTGGAAATTAAATATAATAGTGATGTCATCGTCGTTGATCTCAATTCGCTTGATGATTGAGCGCACCAGTGCTTTTTTCTGGTTTATGTCTCCAGATCGAAATATTGTTTCAACGGAATCGAAAATTTCCTTGTAATCTTCATAAGTTTGGATGCCTGACTTTCTGAGCTTAGTAAGCTCATCTTCCAATTTTTTCTTTTTTTCATACAAAGCATTTATTCTCTGATTTAATTTATCCAAAGGTAGGTTGTCAAGAGTGTAAAGATCCATAAGTTTTTCAATCTGCAGATCACACTTCGTTATTTCCTTATCGAGGCTGGTTAAATTATCAACCTTATTGTTAACCGGGGCGTTGAGTTCTTCAAAGTACTGCCGATCAAAAGCAAGTTTCTTTATCGTGTTTATAATTATATCATCCAGTTTACGCGTTGGCCAGCTTTTGGATCGACACTTTTTTTGAAATTCCTTGCCTATTCTTTTTCGATTAGGACAACAGCAGTAGTAGGAATATAACACTCCATTTTGTCTTGATGACCGAACGCCGTAGCGTTCTCCGCATTTAGCGCACCAGATAATTCCAGAGAGAAGATAATGCGTTTGTTTACCTTGACAGCGCGTTTTCGTTTGAATTAAGACTTGCGCTTGTTCGAATATATTTGTATCAAGAATAGGAGGGTGTTGGCCGTCCAGGACTTCTCCATTAAAGTTGACCTTTCCAATGTAGACGGGATTTTTAAGTATTTGTATCACTGAGGTGATGGCATGCCAAGCTAATGTACCAGGATATTTTTGAGCCATGATTCGGCAGATTTCAGAGTAGCTGTATCCCTTTAACCAATGATCAAAAATTTCGCGGACAATTGCGGCCTGGGATTCATTAATGACCAATCCTTTTTCTTTGCGATCATATCCAAAAGGCAGGCCGCCATGGATCAGACCGGATCGAACACGTGCCTCCATGCCAGTATGCATCCGCTCAAGAATCTGCTCCCGCTCCAGCTGCGCAAAGACGGAAAGAATCCCGACCATTGCCCGGCCAAAACTGGTGCCGGTGTCAAAACTCTCATTCACGGACACATAATCAACGTGGTGGGGGAGAAAGACATCTTCAATCAAGTGCAGCGTATCTTTCTGGCTACGGGATAGCCGATCCAGCTTCAAAGATACCACCACATCCAGATTGCCGGCCTTAGTGTCATTAATCATCTTTTGCATGGCTGGTCGGTCCAGTTTGGCACCGGAGAAGCCGCCGTCAATATACTCCTCGGCAATCGCCCAGTCATGTGATTGGCAATAAGCTTCAAGCCGCCGTTTTTGCTCCGGTATTGAATAATTGTCCACTTGTTCTTCTGTTGAAACGCGGATATAGAGACCCGCTCTCTTTTTCATATCAAAGACCTCCTAAAAAAGGGTATAAAAATACCCGGTATTGAGTTTTACCGGGAGGTCTGATATAATAATCTTGTTCAGGGACATTATATGAGACCTCTCGGTTTTGTATATGTCATCGCCCTTGTGTTAGCGCACAGGGGCGTTTTTTTATGTGCGCATTTTACTTATATTTCTGCACGTACATTGATAAGCCTTGTCAAATTTGTTTATTTTTTTGCTCTACTGTTGGCGGCAGTGGTCTTTTCATCATAGATCTAAGAGTTGCTTTTTCTTAGCTTCAAACTCTTCATAAGTAATAATTCCTTGATCAGCCAATTGTTTAAACTTGAGGATTTCATCTGCGGCCGATAAATATTGTGGAGAATCTATGTTGTCACTTTCAATAGCGTCCATTTGATTTTCTTCGATTTTGTTTTCAATAATATAATCGAGAAGTGACTGCACATCTCGAATGCTCGCCATCACCGAATTATGAACGAATCCCCCAACCTTTGTTTCAGAGTTTAAAAACTTCAAGACAACTTGATTGTTACTCAAATCATTTATAACAATACGAAGTCTTACATCTTTTATCTTTCCTTTGCTTTTCTTTTTTCCAATTCCGGCACCAACGACGGCACCTATACCCCCCATGAGCAATCCGCCCGCGACGGCAGAACCTAATCCACCCTTTGTTTGAATGGTTTGATTTCCTTCTAAAACTTCATATCCAATAAGGTCATTGTAGGAATAGACTACTGGTGGATTTTTGATTTTTTTTGGGTGTATGCACCACTGCTTTTTTTCATCATCAATGGCTAAAATCACTCCAGCATGTGCGCTAAAGGTTTCTTTTGTTGGAGTAAAAGACTCAAACAAATCTGCGTTTTTAGAGGAACGATTTATTCGATTGATTACATCTTGAGTTGTAGAATTACCCAATGCATTTATTCCATCAAGAGAGCCGACCCCAAATTGATCAGCACATTTTTTACAAACAAAGCCATCAGCAATTTTGAATCGATTAAGCATATTCACTGGACTTCCGCAGACTCTACACATTTTTTTATCATCCATTTTTATACTCCTTGTAAATTTGAAAAATTTTTACAATTCCACAAAACCTTCAATTTTTTTCCCGAGCACTTTGCCCTGAATCACAAATGTTGAGAATTCATGGATTTGGATCGGCGCGTATTCGGAGTTATGAGAGATTAGCTCATCACCACCGTACTCTTTAATGAAATTCCGTCCATCAAGGTAAAAAACGCCAATGTCACCAATCTCAAGTTGATTTGTATGCTGAACATAAACAACGTCTCCATCAGAGAGGGTCGGCTCCATAGAATCGCCTGCAATATTGATGGTTGTATCAGCCCCTTCCGGAACCTCGTCTTCTGAAACTTCGATGGTAATCATGGTTGTGTTGTCATTAATCTGTCCACCACCAGCACCGTAAGCACCTTCAAAGTGGTTTAGCTTTGTCATTTTATGCTCTTTCTTTGGAATCGGCGGGGCATTATTCGCAACGCCGCCGCGTCGGATTCGTCGAGCATAAAGTTCAGGCTGCTCTTCTGATTCTTCTTTTGTGTATTGAAGTTCGGCTTTTTGTTGATCTGCTTGCTGTTGCTTGAATTGGTTGTAGCGGTCAAGTTCACGTTCTAAAAGAAGGTCGATGGTATTACGCCCATAGTCGTCGAGGTCGCGATAGTTTTTGATGTGATCAATCTCAAAGCTTTCAAGAAAGAAGTTAAGCTTTTTCGATTTTATTTTCGCATCACCATTTAGCCTCTCTAAACTAACGTTAAGTCCTTTAGAAATTTTAAAAGCTACTTCCAATGAAGCGCTTTTAGTCTTGCGATTTATTATGCTTCTTAGTGTAGAGTCAGAAATTCCGGTAGCCCTCGAAACATCTGGGATCGACATATTTTTTTCAGACATTATATCTTCTAGTATTTTATAGAATTCCATTTTAGCTCCTTTCTTAGCCTCATTATACCATGTTTTTCACGCATTGCAAGAAAAAAATAAATTTATTCGCTTGACAATTCATGTAATGCGTTGTATGATTGTATCAAGAAATCGCGCAATGCATGAAAGGAGGTGTCGCATTGAACAATAATATTATTTTTTCCGATTTAAGGGCGGAGATGGCAAGGAATAACATTAGGATAAAAGATATGGCGCAAGCTATTGGAGTAACGAGGGATACCATGGGATTAAAACTCTCGGGGAAATCTCCATTGCGCTTGGACGAAGCTTTTAAAATTAATCGAGATTTTTTCCCAAACAAGTCGTTGTGGGAGCTTTTCAAAGAACTTGAAACCCCAAACCCATCCCAAGAGGAGGTAACTCAAAAATGAATAACAACGTAAACATTAAAAACCTAAATGGAGACGAAAAAGATGGAAAATAAAAAAATTTCTGAAATGACAAATGCAGAAATACTCCGCAAACAGATGGAACTATTGGCGGAGTGCTCTGTAAATTACACTGATGAATCCACCATTGCAGAACTAAGTAAGGCAATGGTTGACATTTACGACCGCTTATCGAGTCTTGATCCAGTCTAAATTGTTTTGACGTGCATCACGATAATGGGAGTAAATTTTATGATACACATCATAATATTTTTCAATCAATTCTTCTGGAGACAGGTTGGAAATATCTTGAGATTGAAGATATAAAAACGCAAGGGCTTCATACTTATTGCTTGGGAAAGTATTTAGGTTAACAGAATCGTTTGACATTTTGTAGTTTCTCCTTTCCTAGATTTCAATACGCCAATACTGATAAGGAAAGTATAGCACATTTACAGCGAATCAAAAAGAATCAGTTAAAAAGAGATGAGGTGAAACGAAAAATGTTTATTCCAAAATGGGTTTTAATGGATCTACTTGAATCCAAAAGAGATCTAGAGCGAAGAGTGAAAAGACTTGAGATAATTTTGTTGACAGAGGCAGAAGAAACAATATCCAGACTTGAAGACAAATCTGGCGGATTAAGCAGGGATGAGAAAATTCTGAGCATCGAAACGATTATGGATAACGAAAAGACGTCACAAAATTTGAATCAAAGCATGAAAACGCCTTACGGTCCCTACTGGGGTTAAGAGACAGACTCATCCCAAAGGTAGAAGAAAATATGGACACGATTTATAAAGAAATTATTAAGAGTAGGCAAGAAAAAGGACTTTCCGTATTACAACTTGCAGAGAAAAGCGGATGCTCTTTTAAGGCAATTTACATATGGGAGTCTGGAAAAGGAAGTATTTCTTTTGAGAATGCAGAGAAAGTATTGACTGCGCTCGGGAAAGAAATTGTAATTCGAGATAAAACAGAATAACAAGCACACCCAGCCAGCAGTATTAACGGGGCCGCATTTTATAGCGTTTGTGAAGTGTAAATTCGCTAAAATAACCTCCTTTTAAGCATATATAAATAACTCGTACGGTTTCAGACAGACAATAAATACTAGATTCGCGTCAAGCATATTTTTACTACTTGCGGCCTCGTTAATCGTGCTGGTTGGGTTTAGGAGAAAACAATGGAAAAACAAGCATTATGGCAGGCCTACCACCTGCAACAAGAAAGAATAAAGAGTATCCCGAAATGGGACAAAGTCGCTCTTGCAGGAGCCAACATGGCCTTGCAAGCGTACCGAAAACAGTTAAAGGAGGCATAGAAATGGCTGTTTACTTACAGGATTGCAACCGTAACCCGATTAAAGACCCGAATTACATTCTCGTAACGCCAAATGTTATTACGAGCCAAGCATACCGGATCATTTTGGCGGAGATGGAAAAACGCAAGAAGGAGCAGGAGGCCGCCTCATGAACCTAACAATCGCCGGCCTGCCCTTCGTCCTCCTCGGCATTGCTGTCTACAGTGGCATCTGCCTGGCAGTTCGGAAGGGGTGGCTATGGAAGGATTAATCTATATTTACTGGGCGGGGAGACTCGCGGAAACGACCGGATGGCTGACCGTGATCGGGTTGGTGTTGGCGCCGGTGGTGATTGAGATTTTTAAGGAGGTAAGCAGGAAATGAAAATAAACCACTATCTTACAAAATATAAAGAAAATGAAAAATGCTTTGCAGAGGCGTGGATACAAATAGATGTTTTTGGTAAATGCTTTTGTTTGTGGAGGAAACGAATCGAAATATAAAGCCACTGCTAAGGACAGTGGCTGGTTACTATTTCTTTTGCCATTTATGTCCCGGTTCTTGAGTGGGTGGCAGACGATCGCCAGGGTCAATATTAACAATTCTTCTTGATGTATTTGGACTAGAAATAGCAATTAAAAGAAAAGAATAAAAAAGGTCCCAAAGCGATGCCACGCATTAGGGACCAGACATATGTTACGTGGTTATTGTACCACAGGAATGGAGAAAAAACAATGATCCAATACAGGGGCGTTCCACCATAATGAAGCTGTGCGACGCCATATCCAACTCTTTAAGCATAGTAAGCCTTATCCGCAGGCTAAAAACGCGGAAATAAAAAAATCAAAAAATCGTTTGTAAAAAAGTACACAAGATAAAAACGGACGGGAATGAGCGCCCGTCCAACCTGAACAGTCAAATTTTAAGCTTTAATGGATTAGAGTGTCATGCCAGCACCGCAGTGGCGTATATCTGCGGCACCTGTTTTAATTTTTATGAAAAAAGCCGGGTGACGTTGCAGCGTCATCCCGGCCAATACGAAAACTAACTAATAAAAGTATATACCCTTTGGAGGAAAAATGCAATGAGTATTCGAAAATATGTGGACGCACTCGCCAGAAATGAGAAGGAGCGCGTCGCCTTGAGGAGTAACGAAAAGGCCATCATTTGCGCCAACAAGGAACCCGAAGTGCACGTACATGAGGGAATTCAGGCATTGGCCTATGGGGCGGGAATGGAACTTCAGGAATCAGAAAGAACGTATTATTTTAACTATGATGGTGTGCTGTTTTATCAACTCAACGAAAAGGAAACGGAGCGAATTTTAAATGAAACCCTATGAAATGAACGAAGTCTATGAAATATCCGAAACCTACAGAGGCGTCATTGCAGCCATTGAAAATGAGGAATGCACCGCTGATGCCATGGCCGAGGCGCTTGCCATCATTGAGGATGAATTCGAAAGCAAGGTAGACGCTGTGGCTTGCCTGATCAAAAACATGAAAGCCAGAGCAAGCGCTATAAAAAATGAAGAACAAGCCCTTCAAAAACGGCGAAAGACCACGGAGAAGCGCGCCGAATGGCTGGAATCCTGTTTGGCAGAGACGCTGCTGCAAAATGGTGAAAAGAAGCTAGAAACACCCCGAAACAAGCTCTCATTTATCCCGTCCGTAAGCGTCTTTATTGACGATGAACTGGAGCTGAAAGCCATGCATCCTGAGCTGACAACCGTTAAGACTATTGTCACCCCAGACAAAAATGCCATCAAGGCAGAGCTTAAAAAAGGGATGAAGATCAACGGTGCGTATCTGGTTGAAAAACAGAATTTACAGATTAAGTGAGGTAAGAAATGAGTACCGTTATATTAATCATGGGAGAGCCCGGACAGGGGAAAACCACTTCCATGCGAAACCTGAACCCCGAAACCACGGTCTATTTTGACTGCGATAAAAAAGGCCTGCCCTGGCGGGGCTGGCGCAAGCAGTACAGCAAAGAAAAAGAAAACTACTTTGCCACCAGCAACGCCGCAGCGATCTATAATGCGCTCGAAAGCATCGACAAAGAAAAGCCTGAAATTAAAACGGTTGTCGTCGACACTTTGAACTGGATTATGATCGATGAAGAGTTTAAGCGTATGAAAGAAAAAGGATATGATAAATGGCAGGATTTAGCGTTTTCTGTAAAAGCGCTGATTTCTAAAGCAAAACAACTCAGGGACGATTTAACGGCTGTTTTTGTTGCACATACTCAGACAGAAACTGACGATAGCGGAATGATTTTTACACGAATGAAGACCAGTGGGAGAAAGCTGGAAAAGATCAGTGTTGAATCGATGTTTAACACCGTATTGCTGGCAAAATGTGTTGATGGACACTATTTTTTCGAGACACAGGCGCGCAACAGCACAGCGCGCAGCCCGATGGGCGCCTTTGAAACATTCGAAATTGACAACGACATTGTCGAAGTAATTAAAGTATTGGAGGAATTTTAAATGTTAACCAAACCACAGAACTATGAACAAACCGCAGCCATTGAAGGCGGCGGCGAGACCCTGCAGCCCGGCGGCTACATTTGCAAGATTTTACGCGTACAGGAGCGAATGAGCCGAGGCGGAAACCCCATGTTCGTCTTCGAGTTTGATATTGCCCAGGGAAACCGGGCAGGGTTCTTTAAACGCAAGTACGAAAATAGTACCAAAATGAACGCCAACGCAAAATGGGGAGGCAGCCTGTATCAAAGCGTGAGCAGCGACTACGGTGTCGGACGCCTAAAAGGTATGATCACCGCCATCGAACACAGCAATCCCGGTTTTCGCTTCAACTGGGACGATCCGCAGAACGAACGCACCCTGACGGGCAAGCTGGTAGGCGTCGTATTCGGGGAAGAGGAATACCTGAATGACAAAAACGAAAAGAAAAAAGCCACCAAACCCTTCTGGATGTGCTCCGCTGACAAGATTCGCGAAGGCGTCGAAGTGCCAAAGCCAAGACTGCTCAAAGAAGAAGACAGCATACCGGCAGCAAGCAGCATCCCTTTAGATTTTGATGAAGACTTTAAACTAATGGCCGATGATGACGAAGTGCCCTTCTAAAAACGGGAAAAATAAGATAATCAGAAAGGAGGTGGCCCCTTGAATTACATTGCAGAGTTAAATGCATTCGACCGATGGCTCGAAACAAATTACTTGCCCGCACTGTCCGAGTTGCTGTGGCGCAAAATGGTTGCGCTGTTCAATAGATGTGGGTGGGCTGAGTGGATTTCAGTAGATAACCAGCGGTTAATGGGTTTAATCCAGGTAAAAAGAGAAGCCACCTTCATTGACTACCGGAATAAACTGGTGGAGTCCGGATTAATCGAGTACCAGAAAGGCAAAAAAGGCAGCCCGAACCGGTACAAACTGATTTCGCTTTCAGAAGGAAAAAACAATAACACTTTCATCAGCGAAGTACAAACCGAAGTGAATCCCGTAGTACAAAGCGTAGTGAATCCAGTAGTAAATACCGTAGTCAAAACCGTAGACATAAATAAACTAAACCAAACTAAACAAAACAAAACAAGTGATACCCCCTATAGTCCCCCAAAGGGGGACGCACCCGAACCTGTTCCCAGAGAGACCGTACAGTATAAAAAGATTGCCGACTACTGGAACAGCGTCTGCACCGAACTGCCAAAGGTGCAGGCCCTGAATGACAACCGCAAAAAAGCCGTTCGGGCAAGGGTAAAGGAACACGGGGAGGAAACCGTCCTGCAAGTCATCGCCCTGGTGAAACAAAGCGACTTTCTGTGCGGGCGAACCGGCAACAACTGGAATGCCAGCTTTGACTGGGTAATGAAACCCGCCAATTTCGTTAAAGTTCTGGAGGGGAACTACGTCAATAAGGCGCCGGCGCCGCCAAGTCCGCCGGGAACAGCCAGGCGCCTTGACGATCTAACCGATAACCCCTTTTTAAAAATAGCCATGGAGGAGGAAATGAAAAATGAATGATACAGAAGCCGCCAAGGTTTTAGCGACCTTGAGAGCGGCCTACCCAAATACCTATCGGGATGTAAAGCCCGCCGACGCAAAAGCCGCCGTGAACCTTTGGACAAGGATGTTTAAAGACTACCCTTACGAGACCATCGACGGCGCAGTGATGGGCTTTATTGCCAACGACAAGAAAGGCTTTGCGCCCGTACCCGGACAGATCATGGATATGGTGCTGAAAATTACCCAGGAGCCCGAGTTGACCGAAATGGACGCCTGGTCCATGGTGTCCAAAGCCCTGCGAAACGGCATTTATGGGGCCGAAGAAGAGTTTGATAAACTGCCAGAGGTCGTTCAGCAGGCCGTAGGGTCACCGAGTATGATCCGAAACTGGGCACAGATGGAATGCGACGCTGTGGAGTCCGTGATCCAGTCCAACTTTATGCGCAGCTTCCGGGCCAAGAAAAAAGCCCAGCGCGAAATGGCAGCCCTGCCAGCCGATGTGAAAGAAACCTTCGAGCAGATCAGCGGCGCCTTCGACATGAAGCAGATTGCGGGGTAGAGCATGAAAGCAACCGTAAAAGCCCGGGACCTGCCGACTTACCGATTAGCACCCTGGGCCATGAAATACAGTGTTGATCGGGAAAAAGGCATCCCTGTTGAGACACAATTCTGGGGCACTCGGATGTTTATCGTCGATGATCACGTCCTGGTGATGAACGATGCCGCCGGAGATGGGATGGGCATCCAAATGGAAAATATCCCAGCATTTATCAAAGAGCTGCAAGAAATTTATGAAACTTACGGGAGGATGAAATGACCAAAGAACAGGAAGCGGTCCTAAAAAGAGCGCTTGACCATTACGGCATTGACAACCAGCTCACCAAGGCCGTGGAAGAGATGGCTGAGCTGACAAAAGAGATCTGCAAACTGAAGATCGCCGGACAAAACTTTAACGGCGCGGATCTGATCCGGGCTAAGCAGAACATTCTGGAAGAAAAGGCGGATGTTTATATTACACTGAGATATTTAGACATGATGTTTGGAGATTCCACTGAGGTTATCGATGAAAAAATAGCACGCTTAGAGGGGCAGATGGATGAAAGCAAAGATTAACAGCCGCCAGAAAGGCGCCAGAGGAGAACGTGAGCTGGCAAGAAGATTCCGGGAGCGAGGCTACGATTGCCGCCGGGGCCAGCAGTATAACGGGCTGGAAGGTGAGGACGTGGTCGGACTGCCGGGTGTCCATGTGGAGTGCAAGCGCGTGGAACGGCTGAATCTTTACGACGCCATCGACCAAGCCAAACGGGATGCCGATCAAAAGCTGCCAGCCGTGTTCCACCGAAAAAACAACTGTGAATGGCTGGTAACCATGCCACTTGAGCAATGGTTTGAAATTTACAGAGAATGGGAGGCAGGACAGGAGAAGGATGTTTGACCTAAAACAATGGGCCGCCGAGCGTAAAATGACACAAAAACAGATCGCGCAAATGTCCGGCACCTCCACACAGCCAATATCCGCATTGATGAATGACGGACACTGCCTGGAAGAGACAATCATTAAAGTTTGTTCCGGGATTGGGCGGCCATATAGGCGGGAAGAATGGGAGGAGCATATTTTAAAAAATAAAACGCCAAATCGGCCTAGAAAGCGAAAAATAAAACTGGAGTATGACCAGGTTAGGAACTACCGAGATCGTCGCTCTATGAAGGCGCTACGGCAAAATCTGGCTGTTGGTGAAACAGTTCGGGTCCAGTTCCAGTTAAGACCCTTATCAAAAACCGGACAAAGAGAAACGCGCTGGGAAAACGGAACGATTATAAGGATTTATGAAAACCACGTCGGCGTGATGGTGCAGCTTAAAACAGCGCACGGAAACGCGTTAAGCTTGCGTAAGAGTTACATGATTGACGATGTGGTGAAGTGGAAGGGGAGCCATGCGAAAGATTGAGTTAATG
>ENA-UOJE01000500-UOJE01000500.1-human-gut-metagenome-genome-assembly--contig:-C23-NODE-500-length-44358-cov-28.601043_pt1 | contig 44358 bp, 31 predicted proteins | sample MGYA00242341_ERZ723888 | MGnify/ENA metagenome assembly ERZ723888 | reverse complement strand
TGCTCGATCGAGTCGCTCTGCCCGTGGGCGTAGTCGTACATCGGGTAGATGCACCACTTGTCGCCCGTGCGGTGGTGGCGGGCATGGATGATGCGGTACATGATCGGGTCGCGGAAGAGCATGTTGGGATGCGCCATGTCGATCTTGGCGCGCAGCACCTTCTCGCCGTCGGCGAACTCGCCTGCCTTCATGCGTTCGAACAGGTCGAGGTTCTCCTCCGCCGAACGGTTGCGCCACGGCGACTCTTTGCCCGGTTCGGAGACCGTGCCGCGGCCTTCGCGGATCTGCTCCTGCGTCTGGTCGTCGACATAGGCCAGCCCTTTGCGGATCAACTCCTTGGCCCATTCGTAGAGCTGGTCGAAATAGTCCGACGCATAGCGTTCGAGCGCCCAGTCGAAGCCCAGCCAGCGGATGTCGCGCTTGATCGAGTCGACATACTCGACGTCCTCCTTCGTGGGGTTCGTGTCGTCGAAACGCAGGTTGCACTTGCCGCCGTATTTCTGCGCCAGCCCGAAGTTGATGCAGATGCTCTTGGCATGGCCGATGTGCAGGTAGCCGTTGGGTTCCGGCGGGAAGCGGGTCTGTATGGCGACGCCGCGGTCGGCGGCTTCCTTGACGATCTCTTCGAGGAAATTCAGCGACTTCTCCTTCGCTGCGGGTTCGTTGGTTTCGATAGCCATTGTTATCTCGTGTTTTTTTACAAAATTAGTCAAAAATTCCGGCTGCGGTTATCTCTGCGGGTGATTTCGCTGGTCGTAGAGCGTCTTTCCCAGCCGTACGCTCACCTGCACCACCTGCTGCGTGTAGAGCCCCGTGCCGTCGGTGTGGAAGATCATGCCCGCCTGCACGCGGATCGTCTCGCTCGCGAACGACCGCTCGTAGCCCAGCCGCGTGCGGTTGTAGATGCGGTCGCGCGTGCCGTACCACCGTTCGCCGGCGTAGAGCTCCGATCCGTAGCGGCCGAAGAGCGGCATGAGATTCTCGCCTACATAGAGGTTGTTCTCGAATTCGAGCCCCTTCCAGCCCAGACGCACGCGCAATTCGCCGCCCATGGGGGCCTTCCACCCTTCGTCGGCGATGCGGTCGCGCTGCGGAGCCCACAGGAACCCTGCGCGAAAGTCGTACCAGAAAGGCCGTTCGACCGTCGGCCGACCGTCGGCGTTGCGGCGCACCACCTCGGCCGCCTTGCTGGCGAAACCGACGTAGGGGTTGGCCAGCATGTTGTCCACCACGTTGCCTTCGGTCAGGGCGCTGTTGGCGAAATGGAACATCGAAAGCCCCCCCCCGACGTACCAGCGTTTGTCCGCCTCGCGCGACCAATCCTTATGGATCGCTCCGAAGATGCGGAACTTCTCGCGCGAATATTCCGAATACATCCCTTCCCAGTTGAGCACCAGTTCGGCGCGCAGCCCCTTCGGGTTGCGGTAACGCACCGCCATGCCCTGGATCGTGGGGTCGTAGACGCGCAGCGAGTCGTTGAAGAAGGCGTGCGAGTAGTCGCCGCGCAGTTCGTCGCGCGAGAAGATACCCACGTCGGCCCCGAGCCGTTCGGCGCGGTAGGCGTACGACGCCAGAGGCCGCACCTCCGAGAAGTAGTCGCGGTTGTCGCCGAAGTCCTTCTGCATCTGGACTCCGAAACGCAGCGTATTGCGGTCCAGCCAGTTGTAGCTTACGGCCGTCGACAGGTCGGCCAGAAAGATCGTCTGCGACTCGTTGCACGAACTGCCCGTGAATTCGCGATTGTCGAAGCGCGTCTTGAAGTCGGCCTCCCAGCCGACGCGCTGCGCCTGCACGCTGCCCGCGCAGGCGATTGCGGCCAGCAGGCCGAAGATTTGTCTGATGTTCATAGTCGAATCGGGAATATCGCGCCAAAATTACATATTTTATCCCGATTTGTGTTACTTTTGTCCCCGAAATTAGCTGTCGGTCATGCGAAAAATCACGAATGAAGAGTTGCATCGCCCCTCGGTCGAGGAGTTCGCCGCGATGCCCAAGCTGCCGCTGGTGGTCGTGCTCGACAACGTGCGGTCGGCACAGAACGTCGGATCGTTCTTCCGCACGGGCGATGCCTTCGCCGTCGAGCGGATCGCCCTGTGCGGCATTACGGCCGTGCCGCCCTGTCGGGAACTTCACAAGACGGCGCTCGGTGCCGAGCAGAGCGTGGCATGGACGCATCATGCGTCGACCGTGGAGTGCATCGACGAGCTGCGTGCCGCGGGTTACCGCGTGCTGGCCGTCGAGCAGGTCGAGGGCGCGGCGATGCTCGACGCGTTGGCCGTCGATCCGCAGGCGCGTTATGCGCTCGTCTTCGGCAACGAGGTCGAAGGGGTGTCGCAGGAGGCGGTCGACCGCTGCGACGGCGCGGTGGAGATCCCCCAGTTGGGCACCAAACACTCGCTCAACGTTTCGGTGTCGGGCGGGGTCGTTTTGTGGGAATTCTTTTGCCGGATTCGCTCAAAAGCGTAACTTTGCCGGCGGAAAACCGCCGACGCGGCCGGAACGCCCCCGACGGATCATGTCAAAATATTAACCAAAACAGAAGAACGAATGTCTGTTGAGAGTAAAGTTCGGGCGGTTACGACCCTCCGGCTCAAAGAGATGAAAGATCGCGGCGAAAAGATCGCCATGCTCACGTCATACGACTATTCGATGGCGAAGATCGTCGACGCCGCAGGTGTCGACGTGATTCTGGTGGGCGACTCGGCCGCCAACGTCATGGCGGGTTACGAGACGACGGTTCCCATTACGCTCGATGCGATGATTTATCATGCCCGTTCGGTCGTGCGTGCCGTCGAACGGGCGCTGGTGGTGGTCGACCTGCCTTTCGGAACCTATCAGGGCAATTCGAAGATGGCCCTCGACTCGGCCATCCGGATCATGAAGGAGACCGAGGCTGACGCCGTGAAGCTCGAAGGCGGCGAGGAGATCCTCGAATCGGTCGAGCGCATCCTCACGGCCGGCATTCCGATCATGGGGCATCTGGGGCTTACGCCGCAGTCGATCCACAAGTTCGGCACCTATACCGTCCGCGCCAGGGAAGAGGCCGAGGCCGAGAAGCTGGTGCGCGACGCACGTCTTCTGGAAGAGACCGGCTGCTTCGCCGTCGTGCTCGAAAAGATTCCCGCCGTGTTGGCCGAACGCGTGTCGAAGGAGTTGTCGATTCCCACGATCGGCATCGGCGCCGGCGGCGGCACCGACGGGCAGGTGCTCGTGATCCACGACATGCTGGGCATCAACAAGGGCTTTTCGCCCCGCTTCCTGCGCCGCTACGCCGACCTGCATACGGTGATGACCGATGCGGTGGGGCGGTACGTCGCCGATGTCAAGTCGCAGGACTTTCCCAACGAACAGGAGCAGTATTGACCGGTACCTCCGTGCACGGGCTCGGAAGGGGACTTCGCCTTTTCGGCGGAGTCCCCTTTGCCGTTTCACGGATTTTCGCTACTTTTATCGACGAATCCAAAACTCCGTTGCAGATGAAACGCCTCCTCCTTTTGTTTTTCTGTTTCCTGTTCGCCGGTGCCGTCCATGCGGCCGATTACCGCTTCGAACGCGACATTCTCTACCGTACGGATGCCTCCGGCGACTATGCGCGTCGGATGTGCCGCCTCGACGTGGCCTGCCCTCCCGATGCGGAGGATGCGCCGGTGGTGGTGTGGTTCCACGGCGGCGGTCTCACGGGCGGCAAGCGCGCCGTGCCGGAGGGGCTGATGAAGAAGGGGTTCGTGGTCGTGGGCGTCGGGTATCGGCTGATCCCGCACGTCGGGACGCTCGACATCGTGGACGATGCCGCGGCGGCCGTGGCGTGGGTCTTCGACCATATCGCCGACTACGGCGGCAGCCCTTCGAAAATCTATATCGCGGGGCACTCCGCTGGCGGTTATCTGGTCAATATGGTGGGGTTGGACCGTTCGCGGCTGGCGCGCTACGGCAAGGATGCCGATTCGCTGGCGGGCATCATCCCTTTCAGCGGTCATGCCATTACGCATTTCGCCGCGCGCAAGGCATTGGGTATGTCCGCGTTGCAGCCGCTCGTCGACGACACTGCGCCGCTTTATTACGTGCGGCCCGACTGTGCGCCGATGCTGATTCTTTCGGGCGACCGCGAGTTGGAGATGAACGGCCGCTACGAGGAGACGGCCTATTTCTGGCGGATGATGCGGCTCGTTGGGCACGAGGACGTGACGCTCTGCGAGTTCGACGGTTATGACCACGGCAATATGCCCGCGGCGGGTTATCCCGTCGCCGTGCGCTTCATCTGCCGGTTGGAGGGGATCGAGTAGCAGAGCCGTCGGCGTACCTCCGCCGGTCGTTCGGATTCGTTCGTTTGCATGCTCCATTTCTCGCCTCGGCATAGCCCGAACTGCGTTCGGTTCTGCGCTCGGCTTGACGAAATGGTTGAATTTCTTTCGTCCATTTCTCGCCTCGGCATAGCTCGAACTTCGTTCGGCTCTGCGCTCGGCTTGACGAAATGGTTCCGATAGAATACGTCCGGATTTCTCACTGAGAAATCCGGACGTCGTGTCGAAGGCGGGCGTGTCGACGGATCGGGGCCGCCGTTCTCGCCTGCCCGGATTTTTACAGTTCGTCGGGCATCGGGACGGGCTTTCCCGTCGCACGCACCGTCGGCATCGGGGCCTTCCAGGCGCGCAGCCGGTCGCCCAGCGCCTTCGCCAGTTCGGCGACCCGTTCGGGGTGGCTCGCCGCGAGGTCGTTGCGTTCGCCGATATCGTCGCGCAGATTGTAGAGTTCCAGCTCGCCCGTGTGCATCCTGTAAACGAGTTTCCAGTCGCCCTTGCGGACGGCGCTCATGAAATCGATGTCGTCCTGATCCTCCACGCGGTATTGATGCGGATAATGGAAGATCAGTTCGCGTTCGGGATCGACGCCCGACACCGACGCGGGGACGACGAAGGCGTTGGCCTCCTTCTGCGTGGCGATTTCTCCGCGTTTCTGCGCTTTGGCCACCATCTTCGAACCTGCGGTGATGAGCCTCGCCAGGCTCAGACCGTCGCACTCCTGCACGGTTTCATAATGTTTCACGCCCGCCATTTCGAGAATCGTCGGGAAGATGTCCTCGTTGATGACCGGCGTGTTGAGGCGCGTTCCTTCCGCCGCCTTTCCCGGCCAGCGGAATATCAATGGCACGCGGATGCCGCCTTCGTAGACGGAAGCTTTACCCTCGCGCAGCGGCAGGTTTTGCGTGTGGGGCTCTCCGCCCTTGTCCTGTCCCAAGCAGTGACCGCCGTTGTCCGACATGAAGAGGATGATCGTGTCGTCGGCGATCCCTTTGGCTTCGAGGTAGTCGAGTACGTCGCCCAGGCTTTTGTCCATTCCCTCGACCATCGAGGCGTAACGGGCCTGCTGTTCGTCCATTCCCGCGTCGAGGTATTTTCGGATGAACCGTTCGTCGCGCTGAATGGGTGTGTGGTTGGAGTAGTGGGCGAAGTAGAGGTAGAAGGGTTGTTTGCGGCGGATCGGGTCTTCCAGCGTTTTCAGCGCTTCGAGCGTCAGCGCCTCGGTCAGATGGATTCCCGAGCCGTAATACTGCGACATGTTCTGCACCGAGGCGTAGGTACCTCGTTTGGGGAGGTTGCCGAAGTGTTCTTCGGGCAGATAACTCTGGGGGTGGCCGTTGCCCGAACCGGCGATGTTGACCGTGAATCCCATGTTGTAGGGGTTTGAGCCCGGTGTGCCGGTCGGTGCCCAGTGCGCTTTGCCGACGTGGATGGTGTGGTAGCCTGCGTCGCGGAGAATCTCCACCATCGGCGTGGCGTAGAGCGTGCGGTTTAGGCCGTAGGCGATGCTGTCGGCCTCGTTGCGGAAGGAGGCGGGGCACAGCGCGTTGTAGTTCCATTCGGGGTGCGCGAAGATATCGTCTTCGTTGGCGTTCGTCGTGCCGGGCCGGCCGCCGATCGCGTCGGGGCAGGTGTCTTTATATAAGGAGCAGTACGACGTGATGCCCATGTGCGCGGCGTTCATGCCCGTCATCATGCTGGTTCGTGTCGGGGTCGATACGGGACAGGCGTAGGCGTTGGTCATCATGACGCCCGTGCGGGCCAGTCGTTCCATATTGGGCGTATGGAATCTGAGGTTGTTGGGGTAGGTCTCTTCGCCGAAGGGGAGCGAGGTCTCCGTCCAGCCGAAATCGTCCACCAGAAAGAAGATGATGTTCGGGCGTTGGCCGGCGTTCGCGCTTTGCGCCATTGCGAGCGGGGCGAGTGCCGCCAGACTGCATACGGTTTTGTTGACAGGTTTCATGTAAAACGTTTTAGTTGTTATGGCAAAAATAATATTATTTTTCGGTTCTGAAAATGAATCTACTTAAATTCCTATATTTTCTATTCGGATTATCGGTATTTAAAACGTTTTATAAATGTCTGTGAATTCGAATCTGCCGTGGACAAACGAAAATTCCGCCCTGGATAGGGCGGAATCGTGTTTGCGGACGGTTCATCGGATGAATGCAAAAGTGCCCGTGTCGGGCGCTTCTGCCGTTCATTCGCGGTCGGTGAGCAGCAGCGGGACCAACAGGTAGATCCCCAGCATCAGAATCCCCAATGCGCGGATCGTCCGGCAGCGCCGCTTTTTCATGCTGTATACGGCCCAACCGGCAGCCAGCAGGGTGTTCAGTCCGAGGGCCAGGTACGAGAAGTCGCGTAACCGCGGCTTGATGTATTTGTCGGACGACGCGGTGAAGACCAGCCGAAACGGGAAAAGGTATTTTCGGGTCTGTTCCCATTTCGGAGCGGGGAAATCGGTCTCGTGCTCCGCAGCAAGGGAATAGTCGCGGGCATTGACGGCCGTGAGGCGTTCGAAGCCCTGCCGTTCGGTGATCGCCGTCCAATAAAAACAGTCGCCTACGACGATCAGACGTTCGCGTCGGAGGTCGACGGGATGCAGCGGCAGGCAGTGCAGGGAGTAATCCGCTTCGAGCGCATGGATGCCGCCGCGGTCGTCTCCGAGGAATCCCAGCAGTCGTTTGTCGGGGAATTCCGTGACGAAAGCGTGCGTGAATGTCACTGAATCGGGCCGTTCGATGCGGCGGACAAACGGCCGGCCGCAGAACTGTTTCATCTGGAACGGCGTTCCGGTCGCGTCGAGCAACAGGTAGCCGTTGTCGTAATGTTTGTAGGTCGAAGCATTTCCCGCGATACGGCGGGCGGGAAAGACGAATCCCTTCTTCTTCATCACGCGATCGAAACGTTCGCTCTTTTCGGCATCGATCCGGTTGTCGGCCATTTTCACGAATTCGATTCCCCGCTCCGTGATGCGGAATACGTCGTCGGGCGTTCGGAATCCTTCGCGGCCCGGAGCCGATTCGAGCAGTTGGTAGAGTCCGATCTGCGGACGGTTCAATTCCGAGGGCGACGCACGGAAGACGAAATTGCTGAGTTCGACCTCGCGGGCGTCGAAGGGGATGCCGTCGATGCGTTCGGGCAAACGGCCCTCTTCGGCCAGTCGGCGGGTGAAGACGGTGGGCATGATGCTGTCGAACTGCCGTTCGGTATAGGGATTTCCGGCCGGATCGTAGCCTGCCGCGTCGTCGTGCCCCTCGAATGAAAAGGTCGCGAAGTCGTGCGTCACGCAACTGTAAAGCGTCAGCGGAGATTCCTGCGGCTCGGAGCAGACGAAGGCATAGCACCACGGCAGCGCCCACGCCAGCAGCGCTGCGGCCAGCAGGACGATGATCGTTTTAATCGTTTTCATGCTTCGGTACGGGTTTTAGTCCTGACATCCCCGCCGGAAGCGGAGCGTCGAGTGGAGCGGAAAGAAGAGCGCGCAGAGCACGACGGCGGCGATCCACGGCAGCAGGGGGTCGCAGACGCGCAGCGCATCGCTCGAAAAGAGCAGCCGCATGACGCCTGCGGCGATCAGCGCGTCGAACAGACGCTGCCGCCATGTGGGTTCGATGCATATCCACGCCGCGAACAGATAACCCGCGAAACCGGCTGCATACCACGGTAACGTCGTCGATACGACGGCATGCACCAGTTCCGGTGCCATGAGGTGCCGCAAATAGAGACCGATCGCGAGCAGTTGCACGGCGAAAAGTACTGTCAGCAGCACGAGGCCGTAACCGAGCATTCCCAGCATCATCGCTCGGCGCGAGTCGGGCAGATGCAGCGTGAGTTTCAGCCGTTTCTGTGTGATTTCGGGAAGAAACTGGGCCAATCCCAGCCCTGCGCCTACGAGCGCGGGCAGGTATTTGAGCGGGTCGACCAGCACGTCGCCCCGGTCGAGGACGGCCAGCCAGACCGAGGCCGCGCCGTTGAAGGCGTACATGCGGCCGATGCGCAACAGGGCATAGGCCGTGAATCCGGCCAGTACTGCGGTCGCCAGCGGATAGAACCGCCTGATCTTGATTCGCTCCTTGTAGAAAATCGCTTTGTTCATGTCGTTGTCAGTACTTGCCGGTAAGACCGATAAAGGCGTCTTCGAGGTTCAGCGCTTCGCTTCGCAGGGTATCGCAGGCGATGCCCGCCTGCCGGAGTCGGGCGGCCACCTCGGCCTCCGTTTCGAACGAATAGAATTCGGCGCGCCCTCCGATCGCCGTCGGGCGGTGGAATTCGGGCGCTTCCGGAAGCGCGGCACCCTCGGCGATCGCGAGTTCGTAACTGCGGAAGCGACCGAGCAGATCGCCTGCGGGCATCTGCACGAGGATACGTCCGTAATCCATGACGATGCAGTCGTCGATGAGTTTCTCCATGTCCTGAATGATATGCGACGTGAGGAATACGGTCGTGCCGCGGCTACGGGCATAGTCGCGCAGGTACTCCACGAACAGTCGGCGGTAACCCGGGTCGAGTCCCATCGAGAAATCGTCGAGGATCATCAGATCGGCGTTCTGCGCCAAAATCAACCCCAGAGCTACCTGTGACCGCTGCCCGCACGACATGCGCGCGATCCGTTGTCCGGGTGCGACGGCCAGCAGCTCCATCAGTCCGTAGTAGGCCCGGGCGTCTCAACGGGGGTAGTATTGCGAATAGAAGCGTTCGATCTCCCGGATCGTCATGAAGGCGTACTGGACGTGTCCTTCGAGCAACAGCGCGATGCGGGCGCGCGTTTGGGGCCTCATCGTGCGGATGTTCTCTCCGAAGATCAGACATTCGCCTGCGACGGGTTCGAGATAACCGTTCAGGATGTTGATGGTCGTCGTCTTGCCCGTACCGTTTTTACCCAAAAGCCCGAGGATCCGCCCGTGCGGAACCTCGAAGCTCAGGTTTTCGTAGATCAGTCGCTCGCCGTACCGGTGGGTCAGATTGCGACATTCGATGACCGGATCCGGCATGATCTATCGGATGAATTTGCTCAGAATCGAGTTGCTTTTCGCCACCCGCTCGTCGTTTTCCTTGCCGTTTCCCTTGTAGATCAGTCTTCTGACGGTGCCGCCTACCTTGTGGTCTTCGAAGAGTTTTTCGGCCGACGAATTGTCCGAGATGTCGTAGATGAACAGCGAGGCTTTCATCTCTCCCGTTTCGGCGGTGTCTTCGGCGGCGATGTAGAGCGTGTCGACGTCGTAGGGGTTGAAGACGAGCTGTTTTACCTCGAAGTTGTCGCCCAGCGAAATATAGGGTTCCGTATCGAAATTGTTACCGTCGTAATTGAAGCGGTAAATGTCGCCGCCCTTCGAGTAGTAGAGGATCGGTTTGGCGGGATTGGCCGTCGTCGCCGAGGTCGGCAGAATGTTGCCGGTAGCGTCCTGCTCGGTGAGCACCTCTTCCGTGGTCGTGAGGTTTTCGGGGGTGAAGCGGTAAATCTTGGTCGAGGAGCCCTGTTTGCCTACGAGAATGACGTTCATGGGTTCGTAACGGTGATCTCCGCCCTCCTCGTCGCGGTAGATGCCGTCGCAGGGGATCAGGTTCATCGGTTCGACGTTGCAGGCTTTCGTCCCTTCGGTCACCATGCCCAATACGCCCGATATGTAGACCATCTTCTGACTTGCCGTGTTGTAATACACGCGCGTCATGTCGGTGTCTACCAGCGAGCAGGCCATATCGGCGAACTGTGCGCCTTCGGGCATCTCTTCCATGGTGGAGGTGATGAAATTGCGATCCGCGGCCATGATGTACTCGCGGCCGCCGCCGAGCCAGTAGAGTTCGCCTTCCCACAGACTGTTCTGGACGCCGTAGGGGTAAATGACGTAGTTGGGATGGAACTCGCCCTCGCCGTTGTAGGTGATTTCGGTCTTGACCTTCATGTCGTTCGTATTGAGCACGTAGACCTTGGTCGGATTGCCCGAGCTGAGGATGATTTCCGTATCTTGATCTTTGATGGAGTTGCCCAGATTGGTCAGGCCTTCGCCTTTCCAGCAGAGCGCCAGCGCCTCCTTGCCCAGCGAAAGGGTGGGATTGTTGTCCTTGAAAGCGTAGGGGCTGGCGGGCGTCGCCATGATGTCGAGTCGCTTGAAGGTGAGCATCGCTCCGTCGCCCGTCTGGCTCAGCAGCAAAAGTCCCTTGTCGTAGGGCGAGGTGACGCTCAGCTTGAACTCCGCGATCTTGGCGCCCGTCGAGCTGCTGGCCTTGAAATAGCAGTTGACGTCGTTGAGCAGTTCGTCGCACTTGAACGAGAGGTTCCTCTCGGTGCTGACCGTTTCGTAATCGATGCTCCATTCGTAGCTGATCGATTCGTTTTCATTCGAGAGTTCGATGTCGGGTGTGATTTCGAGATACTCGTGCAGTCCGAGGACATAGTTCGTTTCGATGCCCGACACCTTCTCGACGTCGGTCGGCACGACCGGCTGGTCTTCGGGGTCGTCCGAGCAGGATACAAAACCCGCGCCTGCGAGGGCGGCGGTCAGAAAAAGCGAAAAAAATCTTTTCATAAGCGTTATTTTAAATTGGGTTGAACATTGGTCGGATCGTTCGGGGCGGGGTCAGACGGGCCACTCCACATCGGGGAAAGTGACCCCGTAGACGGGATTCTCCTCGAAATAGAGTTTCACCTCCTTGAAGACGCGCAGGATGGCGTATTTGTTCTCCTCGATGTCTTCCTTCGTGATGGGGCCGCCCCACAGTTCGATGAATTTCTGATATTTGCGCACGTTGTATTCACCGAGCCAGTGCGATAGTTCCGTCCACCAGTCGGGCTGGTCGAGCCGGTTGGTGAAGCAGACCGACACGGCGCGGCCTTCGATGACACCGAGACGGAAATCCTCCGTTTCGACGAGTTCCAGCCGCAGCGTGTAGACCGTCTCGTCTTCGAGTTCGAGCCGGTGGACGCGCACGGGAATCGTCGTCGACGAAGCCCCGGCGGGAATCGTGCGCGTTTCTTCGAGGGCGTCGTAATGCTGTCCGGCCTGCGCCGTCGTGCGCAGCGGGTCGATGCGGATGCGGTAGCCGCGGTCGTGCGACACGGGCGATCCGACGATCTCGACGCCTACTTCCATCGTCTTTTCCGTGACCGAGAAGGGTTCCTTGCCGAAGGAGAAGTAGAGCGAATCGGTCGTGAAGTCGATCAGTTCGTCGCCCTGGTAGGGGAAGCTCTCCTTATAGTCGCAACCCGCCGCTGCGAGCAGCGCGGCCACCGGAACGAGGTATCTTAGCGTACGGCGTTTCATCTTGTATTCGGTTCAGTCGATGCCCGCCGATTCCTCGCTTTCGGGGAGCGGCAGCAGGTAGGTGTCGTCGGTGGCGGGGTGCTCCTTGCCGTTCACGCCCTCCATCGGCAGGTTGAAACGTTTGTAGGTGGCGAAAATCTGACCTTCGCCCCAGAACTCCTTCATGATCTCGTTGAGAAGCTCTTCGCGGAAGCTCGCTGGCGTGGCGATGTCGGCCGCCTCGATCGGGTGCAGGCCGCGTGCCGTCACCACGGTATTCAGATATTCGAGCGCAGCGGCCGGATCGCGGTCGTAGACCGATTCGGCCAGAATGTAGTACAGCTCGGGCAGACGTACCAGATTCGGCCCCGGGATGCGCCCCGAAGGGACGATCTGCTCCTCGTCGTAGTATTTGTCGTAGAACTTGGTGAGCAACACCACCGAGTGCTCCCATTTGGTGCGGGTGAAATAGCTCTGGTAACGGTAGTCGTTGTTGGTCGACGTGAACGACGACACGCGGAAGATCGTCTGGTAGTTGTCGCGTACCATGTCGAGTTCGTCGGTGAGCCGCGTGGGGTAGAGCCGGCTGCGGACATCGAGATACATGTCGGGAGCGTGCAGTCCCCAGATGCACTCCGTGCGAGCCGTATAACCCAGAAAGAGGTTCTTGATCTGCTCCTCGCGAATGAAGGCGAACGGCCCTTTCAGCGCTTCGAGGGCGTAGCGTTCGGCCGTTTCGTGGTCGCCGCCCCAGTTGCAGACGCGCGCCAGCAGTGCGGCGGCGGCGTATTGCGAGACGTAGAGCTCCTCGGGCGTGCGCCCCGAAGCCGGCTGCGCATCCCGCAGCAGTCCGTAGGCCTCCGTCAGGTCGGCGACGATGCGTTCGTAGACCTCGCGCACCGTGCTCCGTTCGACAGGGGAGATCGAGAAATGCTCGACGTAGGGGATCGCCTGCTCGTCGCCGCGTTCGATGTTGGGCGCGAAGAGTCTGAGCAGGTCGAAATGCAGGAAGGCGCGCACGGTCAGCGCTTCGCCGCGGATGCGCGGCAGAATTGCGAAGTCGTGTCCGGAGATGTTGTCCAGCACGCTGTTGGCCGAGGCGATCGTGTTGTAGGCTTTCGACCAGATGGCGTCGATCTGCGGGCGCACGTCTTCGTCGCGGTAGCGCAGGTCGAAGGTCTTGGTCAGCGTCGTCTCGTTGGCTTCGTAGTCGTTGTAGTAGAGTTGCGCGATTTCGTCGACGAATCCGAACGAGAGCTGTTCGCCGTAGAGGTCGGCGTCGGCCATCGAGGCGTAGACGCCGTTCATGGCGTCGATGAATCCCTGTTCGTTCTCGAACATCTTGTCGCGGTTGACGATTCCCGGCGTATCGATGTCCAGAAAATCGCAGGCGGCGAGAGTCGTCATTGCCAGCAGTGCGGTTATGCGGATCGGGATGCGTTCCATCGGATCAGAGATTTACGGTCAGCGACGCCTGAAAGACGCGGGCGAACGGATAGTCCAGTCCGCGTTCGCGGCGGATCGTCGAGATGTTGAACAGGTCGCCCGTCGAGGCGGAGATGCGGACGCGCCGCAGATGCAGCCGGCGGCAGAAGGCGTCCGGCAGCGTGTAGGAGAGTTTGAGCGACGAGCCTTCGAGCGCATACTCCGTGGCCACGAAACGGTCGGTCGGAGGCGTCGTTTCGCGGTTGGCGATGTTCTTGTAACGCGCCTTGTCGCCCGGAGCCTTCCAGCGGTCGTAGAAGACTCGCCGGTCGGCGTTGGAGGTCGGGGAGGCGCCCTCGACCTTCGTGGCGAGGGTCTGGTTGTAGATGCTCGCGCCGAGCCGGTAGGCGAAATTCATCGAGAGGTCGAACGAGCGCCAGCTCATCGAGAGTCCGAACGATCCCTGTACGGCGGGGGTCGTGTCGCCCGCGACGTACTTGTCGCGGTAGTCGTATTCGTAGGTGGGATTGCCGTCGCGGTCGATGAAGACCTCCTTGCCGTTGGCCGGATTGATTCCCGCCGAGCGCATCACTTTGAGTGCCGTCATCGACTCGCCTTCTTCGTAGAAGGCGGCCGGAAGCGACGAGGTGGTGTTGGCTTCGTTCTCGGCGTTCTTGTTTTTCAGGTAGTCGCTGATCTCGACGATCCGGTTGCGGTTGTGGCTCAGATTGAGGAAGAGGTTCAGATTCGTGTGTTTGCGTTGCAGCACGTTCCCGCGCAGCGACAGTTCGATACCGCTGTTGCGGATCTTGCCGAGGTTCTCCTTGGCGCTCGTGAATCCGATATGCGCCGGTTTGGAAATGTCCATCACCAGATCGTTGGTCGTGTCGTAGTAGACGTCGACACTGCCGTTGAGGCGGTCGCGCCACAGTCCGAAATCGAGGCCGAGATTGCGTTTGAGACTGCGTTCCCATTTCAGACGGGGGTTGACCATCGAGACGGGCACGGCGCCGATTCCGCCGTTGTATTGGAGCGAGGAGCTGTATTGGTAGGCCAGCTGCGCCTGATAAGGGCTGAATCCGGCGTTGCCGACGTAACCCATGCTCATGCGCAGTTTGAGCAGCGAGACGGCGCTCCCTTTGAGGAACCTTTCCTTGTGAAGGTTCCAGCCGAGCCCCAGCGATCCGAAGGGGGCGTACTTGTTGTCGGCGCCGAATTTCGAGGAGCCCTCGTAACGGAACGAGAGATCGACGAAATAGCGGTTGTGCCAGATGTAGTTGGCGTTGACGTAGAATCCGAGCATACGCGAACGGTCTTCGCTGCCGCCCGGGCGGCTTTCGGCGTATCCCGTGGCCATCGAGGGATGTTCGAGTTTGTCCGAAAGGATGCCCAGCGCCGAGAAAGAGTGGCTTTCTGAACGGGTCGATTCGATGTTGAATCCAGCCGTGAGGCTGAGCAGGTCGGAGGCGTCTCCTCCTCGCCGGTTCCATGCTTTGTTGTAGACGGCGAAGGCGTTTCCCGACAGGTTGTGCGTCGTGCCGTTGGAGACGTCGAAACTGCCCTTCTTGTTCGCGTCGATCGTGTTGTTGAACTGTTGCGAGAGGGGCGAGTAGAAGGTCTCGCCTTCGCTTTTGGTCTGGGTGTACGACAGCGACGCTTCGACGCGCAGCCCTTTGAGGATGTTCCAGCGCACGCGGAACGTGTCGATGAAACTGCCCGACGTGTTGCGGATGTAGCTGCTCAGCGACTTTTCGTAGAGCGGATTGGCCGTATTGAACGAGAGGACGCTGTTGAGCGAACCGTCGTCGTTGTAGGGGCGATCGTAGGGATTGAGCGACACGTAGTCCGAGAAGCTTCCGTAGGGCACGTCGTTCGAATCGCTCTGCGTGAGCGAAGCGATGTTTTGGAAGAAGAGCTTGTTCATGTCGCCGTAGGTGAGGTTGATGCGCAGCGACGCCGTCTGCTTGTCCGACTCGTCCATCACGCCCGCCGTGGAGTTGTAGCTGCCCGACACGTTGTAACGGAAATCTTGGCTGCCGCCCGAGAGCTTCAGATTATGGATGTGGTTGAATCCCGTGCGCAGCGCCATTCGCTTCCAGTCGGTGTTGACGCCGGCGTTGACCCGGTCGAGTTTTTCGTAGTAGGATTTCTGGTTGGTGACGTCGGTGTTGCTGCTGCCCGTGAAATCGCCGTAGACGCCGGCCTGACGTTCGTATTCGAGCTTTTCGCGGGCGTTGAGCAGCCGGTAGTCCGACAGATCGGGGATGCTGACCTGGAAATTACCCGAATAGTTGACTTGGAGCCTGCCGGCTTGCGTAGGGCGGGTGGTGATGACCACCACGCCGTTGGCCGCCTTCGAACCGTAGAACGAGGTGGCCGAAGCGTCTTTGAGCACCGAGATCGACTCGATGTCGTCCGAGGGCATGTCGAAGACGTAGGAGATGTCCACCTCCGTGCCGTCGAGGATGAAGAGCGGGACGTTGGTCTGGTCGCCTTCGATGAAACTGCTTCGTCCGCGGAGCACCATGTCGGGAATCTTGTTGGGATCCGAACCGTTGGCGATATCGTCGAAGATCTCGAAGCCGGGCGTTTGGAGTTGAATGATGTTCAGTACGTTGGTATGTACCATGTTCTCGATCTCCTGCCGCTGGATGACATGCGTGGCGCCCGTGTAACTCTCCCGTTTCTTGTCGACGAATCCAGTCACCACGACCTCTCCGACGTCGGACGGCGCCTCTCTCAGGCGGATGTCGTAGTCGGTGCGTCCCGGAACGAGTTTGACCGTCTCGTTGCGATATCCCAGCATCGAGACGCGCAGCGTCGCGGCTTTCGTCGGGCAGTTGAATGCGAAATGTCCGTCCGCCCCGACCGCAGCGCCGTGGGGACGGCCTCCTGCGTCGTAAGCCACGACGTTGGCTCCGACGACGGCCTCTCCCGTGGCGTAGTCCGTCACGCTGCCCGCTATGCGGAACGTTCCTGCGGATTGCTGCCCGAATGCGGCGATCGTTGCGAAGAGCGGCAGAAACGTTGCGAGGCGGGTTAGAAAAGTTATGTGAGGTCGAAGCGACATATCGTTTTTCGGTACGCGGAGGGGCTGTGGCCCTCCTCTGCGATTCGGTGTGACAAAGGTAAGGCAACCTCTCCGAATGCGCCATCGTCAAATGTAGGGATTTTGATCTGCATAAATCCCGACAAATGGGGACTGCATACGACGGGCAGGATTCCTATTTTTGCAATGGATTTCGATCGACAGACCTTTATACCGTAATAAATAATAAAATGCATTCATTCGAAAAGAAAAGCCGGTTGCATATCGCCCTTTGTGCGTTGTCTCTGCTGGCCGCCTGCGCCTCCGATCCGATCGGATCGGAGGCGCAGCAGCCGGTCGGGGAACCGTCGCAGGAAACTGCGGCGACGGGGCGCCTTCGCGTCAAGTTCAAACAGGGAGAGGTTCCGGAGCGGATCATCGAGACCCGCAGCGGGCTGCAAACGGGTTCCGAGCCGTTGGACCGCGCCATCGCGGCGCTCGGCGTCACGCGGATGCAGCGCGTCTTTCCGCCGGCGGGCCGCTTCGAGGCGCGCACGCGCCGTGCCGGACTGGATCGCTGGTACGACGTCTGGTTCGATTCGCTGCGTTCCGTGACGCGGGCGACGCTCGATCTGTCGCGGCTCGAAGGGATCGAGTGCGTCGAGCCGGTCTATGCGATCCGGAGTATCGGGCCCGAGCGGGCCGTCGCGGCTCCGTTGCCTGCCGCGACGAGAACCGCCTCGCTGCCGTTCGACGATCCGGGGCTTGCGAAGCAGTGGCACTATTCCAACGACGGATCGATGCCCGATGCCGTCGCCGGAGCCGACATCAATCTGTTTCGGGCGTGGGAGGTGACCGCCGGATCGAACGACGTGGTCGTGGCGGTCGTGGACGGAGGCATCGACTATGCGCACGAAGACCTCGTCGGCAATGTCGGCAACTGGGCCGAGCTCTACGGCGAAGAGGGCGTGGACGATGACGGGAACGGCTATGTCGACGACATCTACGGCTGGAACTTCATCTATTCCTCTGCTTATCCGATGGGATCGAACCGCATCACGCCGGTCGAACATGGCACGCACGTCGCTGGAACGATCGCTGCCGAGAACGGCAACGGTATCGGCGTTTGCGGTGTCGCCGGCGGTCGCGGCGGGCACTCCGGCGTGCGGGTAATCAGCTGCCAGATGTTCACCGAGAACCGGAACGACAACGGCGACGAGATCGTGGCGCTCAAATACGGCGCCGACGCGGGAGCCGTCATCAGTCAGAACAGCTGGGGATACACCAACGTCTACGAGATGCCCGAAATCACCAAGGATGCCATCGACTATTTCATCGAATACGCCGGTCTCGACGAGAACGGCGTGCAGGTCGGGCCGATGAAGGGCGGCATCGTGATCTTCGCGGCCGGCAACGAGGAGCGCGACTACCGCAGCTATCCCGCCTGTTACGAGCGGGTGCTTTCCGTGTCGGCATTGGCGCCCGACTATCGCAAGAGCTATTACTCGAACTTTTCGGAGTGGATCGACGTGGCCGCTCCGGGCGGTTCCTACAAGTACGAGGGTCGTTACGGCGACGAATACGCCGTGTACAGCACCCTTCCGGGCAACGCCTACGGCTACATGCAGGGGACGTCGATGGCCTGTCCCCACGTTTCGGGCATCGCGGCGCTGGCCGTGGCGAAATACGGCGGTCCAGGGTTCACGCCCGACAAGCTGCGTTCCTATCTGGAAAGGGGCGTGCACGAGGTGGACAGTTACAATCTCGACTACGAAGGACGGCTGGGTTCGGGACTCGTGGACGCCTATCTGGCCGTGTCGATGGACAGGGGCATCGATCCCGATCCCGTCGCCGATCTGCGGCACAGCGACACGGCGGGCGAGGTCGAACTGACGTGGAGCGTTCCGGCCGACGGCGATGACGGACGCGCCGATTCGTTCATTCTGATGTGGCGCGTGGGAACGTTGGAAAATCCCGATCCCGACGATCTGCCCGAGGGGGCGGAATCGGTCGTCATCCCCGTGCGCGACAAGCAGGCGGGCGACGAGATCACCTACGTGCTGACCGATATCGCCGAACAGACGCGCTACACGGTGGCCATCGTCGCCGTCGATCCTTGGGGCAATCGTTCTGAGACGACGGTCATTTCCTTCGGCACGCCGGCCAACACGCCGCCTGCGCTGATCCTCGAGAGCACGGAGGAGGTGCGGGTCGGTTACAACCGCACCGAAACGGTGCGGTACCATGTTTCGGATCCCGACAGCCACGGTTTCACCTGCGAGTTGCAGGATCCTTCCGGCGCCGTTGCGATCCGCAAGGAGGGCGACCGCCTCTGTCTCGACATCTTCAATTACAAACGCACCCCGGGGAACTATACGGCGCATGTTTCGGTAAGCGACAGTTTCGGCGCTTCCGATACGGCCGATTTCGATTTCACGCTGCTGCCCGACCAGCCGCCGGTGGCCACCGGCGGATTCCGGCCGGTCTATCTCGGTTCAATGCAGGAGACGGCGGAGTTCACGCCGTCGCAGGGTTTCGACGACGAGGTGCCCGGGACGGTTGCCTATGCGCTCGAATACGACGAGGAGATGCTCTATCTCCAACCGGTCGCTTCGGGCTACCGGATCATGCCGCTGCGTTACGGCCGTTCGGAGGTGACCGTCGTTGCGACCGACGAAGGCGGTCTCGCGGGACGCGACACCTTCGCCGTGATGTGCCGCGACGATTCGCGCGAGGTCGATCTTTATCCCAATCCCGTCCGCGACCGGTTGTCGATCCGCATGGGGCGCGACGTCGAAGGGGCGTTGCGCGTCACACTGTACGATGCTGCGGGACGCAGGGCGTTCGCCGCCGAAGTACGGATCGCTCCGACCGCTCCCGCCGTAGTCGATCTCTCGTCGCTCGGGGGCGGAACCTATACGATCGAACTGCGATACGAAGGCGGTTCGCTCATGCGCTCCATCGTCAAACTCTAAAACCTGAAAAGATGCAGTCCTTTTTTCGCAACATACTCATCGCAGCGGCCCTGCTTCCGGTACCGCTCGCCGGTACGGCTCAAAACGCCGCCGCTTTCCTGTCCGTAGTTCCGGACGCCCGCAGCGCGGCGATGGGCGGTGCGGGCGTCGCACTCTCCGCCGATGTTTTTTCGGCCCTCCGCAACGCGGCGCAGCTGCCTTTCTCGGAGGAGCGCTTCGGCGTCGGTTACAGTTATCTGCCGTGGATGCGCGACTTGACGCCCCGAACGGCTCTGCACACGGCGGCGGTCTATTTCAAACCCGACGGCAAACAGGCCGTTTCAGCCTCCTTCCGCTATTTCTCGCAATACGGTTCGGAACGAACCGACGAAGAGGGCAACGTGCTCGGACGGTTGGAACCGCACGACATGGCCTTCGACATCGGCTATTCCCGAACGGTTGCCGAAGGATTGTCCGTGGCCCTTACGGCGCGTTACGTCCGTTCGGAGCCCGGAGCGGACGACGTTGCACAGACGTTCGCCGTCGATGCCGGACTCTTCTACCGGCATGCAGTGGCCGCTTCGCACCGCGTGACGTTCGGTTTTCAGGCTGCCAACGTCGGCGGCGCCCTCGACTACGGCGCAGGAAACTGTCAGCTGCCGTGGGTGTTGAAGGCGGGCGCAGCCGCGGAACTCGGTCTTTCGGAAGCGCACGGCCTGACGCTGACCGCCGAAACCGGATACCGCCTGCGGCCCTCGGAACTCCGCGCCTGGTCGGGAAGTTTCGGTGCTGAATACCGTTGTTTCGGAATACTCGCCCTGCGAGGAGGTTACCGCATGGGGGATCGCAGTACGGGAGAATACCGCTACGGCTCGGCCGGCGCCGGCCTTCGATGGAAATATGTCGCGGCGGACGCCGCTTATCTGTTGGCCGGAAGTTCATCCCCCTTGCGCAATACGTGGATACTCTCCGTACTATTCAATTGGTAATGCGAGCTTCGGAAGTGTTTTTTGATTGAAAATCCCGGACGGAAATAAGAGGGTAAACTCCGGCCCCGGCATAAAGTTTCGGACTTGCTGTAATCTTATATGGGCTCGGTGCGAGAGCGTTTTACTGTCGTTCTGTCTGATTTAGGAACGACGTTGGTAAATACCGTGCGTTCCCTGCGGTCGGGCATATTCCGGAACGGATGGATTCCTTTCAGGTCGCAGTTCTGTTTTTGAACCGGTTCCTCGTCGAGAGCCTCGGTAAATTGCAGTGCGTTTTGCATGACGATATTACGTGCTTTTAGGGGTACGAAGACGCAATACATCTGAGAAATGGTGTAGATCGACCCTTCGCTGCGGAAGCAATCCGTTTGGAAGGGAGGGGGATTTTACACTATCTTTGTCGCAGAGTTCTATGGATAATATCATGAGCAGATTGTTTGAGGACATCCTACGAAAGACCGTCCTGCTCCTTTGGGGGGCGGCTCTTCTTATGGCCGGATGCAGCGAGAGCGATCCTGCGACCGAGGGTCTCGGCGCCGCTCCCGACGGAGAGGTGGAATTCGTGTTCGATCTGTCCGCCGCGCGGGCCGCGATCGGCGAGGACGGAAGCGGGGCGTTCGAAGACGGCGACCGGATCGGAGTGTATGTTTACGGCTATCCGACACGCCACTTCATCCTGACACTCGAAAACGGCGCGTGGAGGCCGAAATTGAAAAAGAGCGACTTGGGCGACGGCAAAATTTCGGCCTACTATCCGGCCCGCGAGGACGTCCGTCCGGAGGAGAACCGGCACATCCATGCGGTCGCGTCCGACCAGAGCGGCGAGGGCTATGCGGAGTCGGACATGCTTTGGGCGCACCGGGAAATCGACTTGTCGACGGTGTCGAATCGCATCGAACTGCCGTTTGCACACGGGATGCACCGTCTGAAAATCCGTCTGACGAGTGCCGACGGGGAACTTCCCGAAGACCTCTCGGTCGAGGTGCGCAACCGCAACGAAGGCTCGTTCTCGCTTTTCACGGGCACTCCGCAAGACCCCGAGACGGACGAGGTCTGGATCACTCCGCACGCCGGAGAGCAGGCGGGGGAGTTCACGGCGCTTCTCTTTCCGCAGAAACTCGCGCCCTACACTTCGGGCGACGGCTGGCTGCGCATCCATGCCGGCGACAGGACGATAACGTACAATGCTCCGAATGAAATCGGCGGTTCGAAATCGTTCGAAGCGGGCAAAACTACGACGCTCGACCTGCGCCTGACGGACGGGAATGTGGAGCCCGATCCGGAGCCCGATCCGGGCCTTGAACCGGACGAGGAGTTCCGCAACAAGAAGTTGTGGCTCTACGGCATCGATTCGCCCGTGTATGACCCGGAAACGGTCATCGAGGTTTCGCCGGGCAATCCTATTGACAACTACACACCCAACGTATGGGTCAAGTATGTGTATCATTGGAGCGACGGCACGACGACAGAATCCTGGAAGCTGCCGTGGGGCGAAGGCTGCGGTTGGTACGACGTCAACAAAACCTACTGGAAGGATGATGCCGAAGACGGATACATGTGTTGGGCGGGGGCTTCTTCCAATATTTTGCACTGGTGGATAGACCGCAACAAAGAGTATGTCGCAGCCTACGATGCCAGATACGGGAATGAGCCGGAGTTCGAAAAGTATCCGCGTCCTTCGGCCGACTTTTCTCCCGCATCGAAGAGTGCGATATTTCGGCTGTTCATCGACACGTTTCAGAACCGCGGGGCCGGAGAGGGGGTAAGCTGGTTCATCACCGGACTCAATGCCAATACGTCTGGCATCGACAATCCGACCATGCTGGACTGCCCGGGCTATTTCGGCAGGGTGTTTAAGAAAACCGATGTCGTTTATACGGATAACCGGGCCATGTCGAAATCGCGCTTTAACCAGATTATCAAACATGCTCTGAAAAACCGCCAGGCACTCGAATTCACGACCAACGGCAACCATGCCATGACGATCTGGGGCGCGGAGTTCGACGACGAGGGATATGTCGATTACATCTATTACGCGGACAATAACTATGGCGATCAGGATCCTGTGGGGGCTGCATGTATCCGCCAGAAAATATCTTACAGGAAAGACGCCGTCATGAATCTTCCGGATCAAGCGTATATGGGCTCCAATACCCGAATTTCAGCCTTGGGCGTGGCGGATCTCCGCCGCGACATCTGGCGGCAGGCGTTCCCCGACGTCCAGCCCGAAGATTGACCCGCATTGAATTATTTTAAGGAAACAGCAATAGATTGGATTCATAAATACGAGAGATTATGAACAAAACGATTTTTACCGCAGCCGTCCTGCTGGTTCTGGCAGGCTGCAACGACGACAAAGAACAGACGAAGCCCGCGCCGGGCGAGGGGAAGATCACCGTTACGGCGGGTATCGAGGCACTGACGCGCGCGCCGCACCTGAACGAGGACGGTTCGGGTTATTTCCAGGACGGCGACAAGATCGCCCTGACGGTCTCGGGCGGCGACAAGACCGTGCGGAAAGAGTACACGATCGGCGGGGCCGCGCTTTACTGGGAAGACCTGGGCCTGCCTTCGGGTACGACCGAAGCCTCCTTCGCCGGCTGCTATCCGGCACCCGAGTCGGCCGAAGGCTCCGAATTCACCTTCGACCTCTCGACCGCCGCGGACAAGGACCTGTTGCTGGCTCCGGCTATGAAGGTCTCCAAGAGCGCCGACACGAAGGTGAATCTGGCGTTCAAGCACGCTATGCACAAGCTGGCGATCAACTACGCTTCGGACGGCACCTATACGCAGGAGCAGCTCGAAGCGGTGAAGACCACCTGCACGGCGAAGTCCTCCTGCGAGGTGAACATGGCTGCCGCGACGGTAAGCAAGACCGCCGACAAGACGGCTGCATTCGAAGCCGCGGGCAAGGCCGTCCGTTTCCTTCTCGTGCCGCAGACCTCGGAAGAGGTGACGCTCAAAATCGAGATCGGAGGCAAGACCGTAGAGCACACGCTCGCCGGACTGAACGAGGTGTTGAAGAATGCGACGCAGGAGATTCCCGCCGCGCTCGACGGCGGCAAGTGCCTGACGCTGAACCTGACTTTCGGCAAGGACGGTATTGTCGTGGAAGGCTCCCAGATCGGCGGCTGGGAAGATCAGGGAACCGTCGACGGGGATATCTCCATGTAACGGACAGGAATCGGATAGACGAATTCAGACAGGCGGGGCCGGAAGTTAAATTCCGGCCCCGCTTATTTGTTGAACTGTTCTTGACTGAAAAATGCAGATTTGAAAAAATCGTCAATTTCGGCTTTATCGGCTTTAAAAGAATACGGCAGATAGCGATAAGAACCGTACAGCCGCTTCGGATCGCTGTATTTCGTAAATGTGGCGAAAAAATTGGATATGGTAAAATAATTCCTAGATTTTATGAAAACCCCGATTTTTGAAGACGCGATAAAAGGCTTATGCCTGAAATTGTTAAAAGAACGGTTTTATTTTCAGCCAGCCGAGTGAGCCGATGTCCGCCGGTGGCTGCAAATATGTCTGGCATATCGTGGACGACAACGTCGGCGGCGCCAGCGAAAAGTTCAAAGGTATCCACCGGCGGACGCCAGGCCGTTTCCCGCGAGGCCTTCGCCGAGTTCATCACCAGAGCCTTCGAGGAAGATATGGTCATCGGACTGGACATGCCTCCGCAGGAAAAATACACCAGCACGTCGTCTGGGGTGCGGACTACGACGACGAGGGATATGTCAAAGGAGCCTACTATGTGAATCCGAACGATTTCAGTCAACATTCCGGAACGGCAGGCGGCGAGCACATCGGCCTCCTCTACATGGAGATCGGCTGTCTGGAAGACGGAGGCACGTATACCGAAAGCAGCGTGCCGGGCAGCTATATGCCGATTCAGCGGATCGAGGTCTGCACCATAGGTCAGGACGCCTGAGAGGTGTATTTCCGCAGCCATTCCGAGAAGTAATGCGGCCTCGCACGTAGCGGAAATGCCTGCCGGGAAGAAGTCTTCCCGGCAGGCATTTCCGTTGTCCGCCTATACCGCGGGGGCCTTCCCGACGTCTGCCCCCCCCCTCCCTGAAACGCTGTTTCGGGGGCCGCTTCTGACCTTCGGCCGATTGTTTTTTTTGCAGACGGTTATATAAATTGTCGTATTTCAAATTCCTTTCAAAATCAGGGGCAATATTTGCAGCGAGAGATTGTCTAACTAATAAACAGAAAGAACGATGAAAAAGACATTTTTGACCCTGTTCCTTATGACGACGATGTTTGGAGCGGCGTATGCCGACGGCCGCGAAAAGCCCACGAGCGTGGACAAGCTCCCGCAGGCGGCGCAGGAGTTCCTCTCCGCGCATTTCAAGGATCTCACGGTGGCATATGCCGTCGAGGAGCAGAAATACACGGGCAAGGAGTACGAGGTGGTCTACACCGACCGTACGGAGGTCGAATTCCGCAGCGACGGGCAGTGGGAAAGCGTCGGGCGCAAATACAGCCCTGTTCCTGCATCCATCGTCCCGCAGCCTATCCAAACCTTCGTTTCCGGAAGCAACTATCCCGGGCAGTTCATCCGTCAGATCGACCGCAACGCCTACACGTGGGAGGTGGAGTTGTCGAACGGTTTGGAGATCAAATTCGACAATCAATTCAACGTTATAGACATCGACGATTGAGCGTCGAATACACGAATCGAGTCATCGTGATAGCGGCCTTCGGCAGCGGTGTCGTCGGTCGTGGGCTGCGATGGACGAAGACGGTAGGATGTACTCCGCACTGAGTACAACCGCTGAATGAAAAATCCGTTTTAGATTCGTTGATGAGGGCCGCCGGGAGAGTTTTCGGATTCTTCCGGCGTTTTTTTGATTTTGCAGACCGGAATACGGTCTGTCCTATGGAAAACGACTTCTCATATTGCCTGCCCCGGCTTACATTTCCAACTCAGGGGTTCAAGGTCCCTTGTAAGGGATGCACCGAAAGGCGGCGCATCGAGCGCTACGACCTCGGGTATCGGGAAAACGCTGTCTTTCTGACAATAGACAGTGCGGTCGCATCATGCAATCAGCGGATGTACTCCGGCATGTAAAAATCCATCCCGGCTGAGATAACCACAGCCGGGATGTGTCTGTTCGGTAATCCACCGGAGGTTTTTATCAGTCAGAATCCTACCGGTAGTTTCGCCGGAAACCGGCGGTGGCGTACCGTAATCGACTAAAAGACGAAACCGAGTTTTTGCCATTCGGCCTTGCTAAGAAACAGACTGCCCGCTTCGGAATTGGAGCGACGGAATGAATCTTTCGAACTCAGGGGCCGTCTCCCCGTTAAAAGACAGGTTATAGCTCCTTTTTTCTCGAAGGCCGTCTTTTTTTCTTCAACCACAAATAATATCCGCTCAGAGGCAGGATTCCGCCGATGAAGGCCGCCAGAAAGTAGAGCGCCTTGGTCGTCATGCCGCCCCAGGAGCCGGTGTGGAAGGCATAGAACCATCCCTTCATTTTCTGTGCTCTGGGAATATCGTCGTAAGCCGTTACAGACGTGATCTCCCCCGTTCGAGCGTCGAATGCCGCCGTATCGCTGCTGCGCATGTTGCCGGGCTTGTTTACCTGTGCCTTCCCTGCCGTCAGCGAGATGGAGGCGTACGAGGAATAACGGACTTGCAGTTCGGATACCACGGCGTCCCATACCGCATAATCGAACTCCTGCTTTTTATCCTGTTTCTCCTTGCCCCGTTGTTGCGGAGCGGACATGGCGGGACGGGCCGTCGACACCCCGAACAGACCGTAAGCCGCCGTGCGATACCATTGGAACGACCAGGTAAGTCCGGTCAGGGCCATGACCAGCAGAAACAGGGTGGCATATATGCCCAGCGAAACATGGCTGTCGTACCAGAAGCGCCGCCATCCCTTCGTACACGACACGAGCAGGCGGTTCTTCAATGCCTTGCGGGTACGCGGAACCCATATCGCGACGCCGGAGACGAGGATGACAACCATTACGAGGGTAGTGACGCCCACGATAACCTTGCCGGCTGACTTCGCCCCTTTATAGGCAGGCGGGTCCATCAGCCACCGGTGCAGTTTGCGCATGGTCTGGAAGAAAGGGTAGCTCTTGGTCCACCCGTTCACCTCTCCGGTATAGGGGTTCACGCTCAGCGAACGCTTTCCCGTACCCTTGAATGTCGCCATGCAGACGCCATCCCGTTCGCCGGGCAGTTGCAGGGAGAGCAGTTCCAGCGAATCCGGAACCTGCCGGCGGATAGCGGCGACCAGTTCGGACGGCGGCAGCGGAGCGTTCCCTTCCGTGTACGTGACCTTGTAAAGTTCGGGATCGAGGCTTTCCGTTATGTCCCGCTCGAAAACGAGGGCTGCCCCCGTGAGGCAGATAACCGTGATTATCAACCCGACGGGGACAGAGAGCCAGAGATGTATTTTCCGAAATACCTTGTTCATGGTGCACGACGGAGTGTTTATTTCTGCTTCAACAGGCTTACACCTTTGATCGATTCCGTGTCGACTTCCATACCGCGTTTAGCCACCCCGTCTTTGCCGATGGTATAGAGGGCCGGCAGCTGGCTGTCGGTAGTCTCCACTTCGAACGTAATGGTGTTGTTGTCCGTATCCGCGGCGTATGCCAGAGCAATATCGTAGATCAGGTCCGCATCGGGCAGGCCGGTGACCGGAGTATATTGCTCGGTCTTCACGTCGAAGATACCGAAGGCCTTGTGCGATCCTTCCACGAACCCTGCCGTTCCTTTTTCGGTATAGAGTTGCAGGCAGAACTTGTTGCCGCCGATGTAGAAACATTTCCACATGTAGTGTCCGGTCACTTCGGTCAGATTCACATAATAGTCGTCGTCGATAGCCACCGGTTTGCCGTTCTGAATACTGTTGCCGCTGATGCGCAATACGGCCGACGGAACGTCGGGATAATCCTTGCCGGAGTTTTTGGAGCCCTGGCAGAACAGATAAATCTCGTCGCCCAACACTTCGATGCCGGTCTCCGTGCGCGAACGCAGATTGCCTTTGATCTGTCCGGCCTCCTCGCCGACATGATCCTCACTCTTGCGGACAATCATGTTCTGGTATTTCAGGTATTCCTTGTCCGCGTCGGTGGGGTCGAATTCATATACGCCCAAATAGAGGTTGTTTGCCAAATCCGTACTGTAAGTCGCTTTCGCTTTGGCGCCGCTGGCCCCGTCTTTTACCAGATGCTTGGTACTGTATGAGAGCAGCACATAGTCGCCGAACTCGGCGATGTCGCCCACGCCCCATGTTTCGCCTTCCATCTGGCTCTGCGGTTCCTTGGACATGTCGTCGCAGTCGATTATTCCGTCCACTACGGCTGCGCCGAAGCTGTTCAACTCGATGAACTTCACACGTTCGTAATGGTCGTAGTCGGTAGCCTGGTCGGACATGCCGATCAGGTAGTTCTTGAAGATACCGCGTGCCTTCACGTCTCCGTCCAGAGCTACGCCGCCTCCGTGCTGAGTCAGCTTTCCGTCCACCAGCTTCCAGGCCATCGTGATGTAGTCCGAAGAAGAACCTCCCTGCGACGGGTAGTTCATGCCGATGAGGATATCGTTGTTATAATTTACGAAGTCCGGATTGTTCCCGCTGAAAAAGATGCGCCCGTCGGGATTTGCAGGGTCGAGCGTGCCGGTCGTCGGATCGTCGGTCGTCTGCAAATATGCGCCGTTGTTCTCTCCCGATCCGCTCATTACCACGTACTGCTTATCGGAACTGCCGCTGCTGCCCGTCCCTGTCGAATCGGAGTCATCGTCGCTGCACGCTCCCAGAGTGCATACGCACAAAGCTAAGCTGAAAAATTTGAAATCGGTTCTCATTTGCACTTGTATTTGTTATTTAATGAAATTATATCCGAATTTGACGGCGAAGGCACGTCCCGGCTTCTGCATCTTGAAGTTGTCGTACAGGCGGGCGTTGAAAATGTTGGTGCACTCGGCCGAGACCGTGAACTCCGACTTCCTGCCGAAATTGTAGCTCACGAAAAGATCGTGCGAGAACTGGGTAGGCACATCCAGTTCGGGGTTGTTGTAGGTGTTCCATTCGTAGCTGAACTGCCGTATGTAATTCATCATGTAATGAATATCCAGCGAGGCTCCTTTCAGGAAAACATCGCGCAGCGTGATTCCGGCCTCTGCGTTGCCGTACATATAGGGAATGGCCGGAATACGTTCCTTGTAGTTTTTACTCTCCCGCTGCGTGCCCGTCACGTATCTGGTCATGCTCCGCATGTCGATATAGCTGAAATTTCCGCCGATGAAGAAAAGATCGGCGAACGCATAGCGGATGCCGAAATCTCCGCCGAGGTTGCGGACTCCGCCGTCATTCTTCGAAGAGGCGCGTCCGTTGTCGTTGTTCGTGGTTCGCCGGATATAGTCGTCTATCTCGCGGTACTGGAAGGCCGCGTCTATCGTCAGGCGATGGTTGCCCGCGTCTATCGGGCTGGCTGTAACGCCGACGTTGATATTGTTGCTCGTTTCCGGCTTCAGGCTCGAATTTCCCCGTTCGATGTCGTCTCCCGTACCGAACAGTTCGCGGCTGGTGGGCAGGCGGAGCGCATACTCATACGAAAGCCTCAGCTGCACGTGCTGCCCCCAGAAGTAGGTGCTGGCCAAACCTCCGCCCCAATATGAGGAGGTGTTGCTGAAATCCCGATAGTCGCTTCCGCCGTCCGGATCGAGATAGGCTTCCAGATGGTTCAGGTAATTCTTCACGAAAACGGAGGTGTTCCATTTGCCCTTGTAATCGTATTTGTAACTCAGCCCCGTAACCGCTTTCATGCTCTGCTGGGGATGCTCGTATTCGGGCGTGGGCTGGGTTTCGTCCTTGCCCGAACGGGAGAAAGAGGTGAAGGTGGTACTCAAAGATACGGAATGGCCGTCCGCGGGGAAAAGGGCCATACGGAAGTTGGCCGCGCCGTTGTTGTCGCGATAACGGTATTTGGTATAGGCCAGCTCTCCCGGAGCACTCTTGGGTTTACTCTTTTCTCCCAGCCAGTTGTAGTTGCAACGGGCCGTGTCGGCCGCGTAGGACTGACCGAAATTATAATTTCCGTTCAACGACACGTGCAGCCCCTTCAACACCTTGAATTTCTTTTCGTAAGTCAGCTGCGGCATCAGCGTGTTGGCCGTGGTGTAGCGCGCTCCGTACACCCAGTTCATGTTGGAGGCGTTCTGGGTCTGCTTGTACTCGTAGCCTCCGGTGAAACCGAAAAGCAGGCGGTCCGCCCACGGTTTGTCGACGACGCCGACTTTCAGAATTGCGGCCTCGTTGTGGTATTTGGCATGGAACCGGCGGACTACGAGATCCTCGTAGACTACGCTGTTGCCGGTTTCGCCGAACTTGGTGTAGTGGTCGATATTGACTTTGTAATCGTTGTCCGAGTAGTTCTGGTAGGCATTCAGCGAGACATAGAAACCCTTCTTCGAGGTATGTTCCGCATAAACGTTGGTCTTGTGGGTGTTGAATGAACCGAACGAATAGGAAGCGCTGACCCGGGTGCGCCGGCTGTTGTCCGTGACGATATTGATGGCTCCGCCGAGCGCGTCGCCGCCCAGTTCGATAGGCACGACGCCCTTGTATACCTCCACACGCTTGGCCAAACCGGCCGGAATGTTGTTCAGCCCGAAAGCCGAACTCATGCCGTCCATCGGCACTCCGTCGATGAAGATTTTCACGTGGCGTCCGGAAAAGCCGTTCAGGGTGACGTTGGCTTCGGAACCCACGCCTCCCGTGGAGCGGATTTTCACCCCGCTGATCTTGTCGATGACATTGGACAGATCCATCGTCGTGTTTTTCAGCTTGGCCGTTTCCACCAACGATACGTTATAGGCCAGCCGCTGCACTCTTTCCGCAGGGCTCAGCCCCTTTACCACCACCTCGTCCATGGTATGGGATTCCTCCTGCATCTCGAAGTCGAGATAATCGCGGCTTTCATCGGGGACATATACTTTCTGGACCGGCTTATATCCCAGGAAGGTAACGGAGACCCGAATTTTGGGATACGTTTCTTTCAGGCGGAGCTCAAACTCTCCTTTCGCATCGGTGGAACCTCCTGCTATGTAGGCGTCGTCCCCGAAAGAGCGTATCTCCACGGCTGCACGATTCAGCGGTTCGCGAGTGGTGCCGTCGACCACTTTTCCTCTGATAATCTGGGCATTTGCATTCACGCAGCATATTAGACACAGTATGGTGGAAATAGACGCTGTTTTGATTTTACCCATCTTTCGTTTTAATATTAAAAAATACGCCGCAAAATTAGGATGATGACGAAATATCGTCAATCGCTTTTTTTAGGTATATCATTACCGTATCTCGTCTTGAAGCATAGCTTTTCCCGATGATTTTCTCTTTTTTCTGAAAAAGTATGTTCTGTGTGACTCCTCTTTCATCTCGGATTAAGAGGCCGTTTCGGGAAAGAGCATCTCTGTCTTTCCCTGAAAAAGTCGATGCTTTCGAACCCGGCCTGAAAAGTTCCGGTGAGGAAAAGCAAGGAGAGGGCAATGAACGGGGACGAGACCCGCTCACGGGTGAAGTTTCATGGTGACGCAAAAGACGGGAAAGGAGCCATCGGAAGAGCGCGAGTCTATGCCGGGATGCTCGGAGACGTACCTCGGAGAAGTCCGCGACGCATTTATTGACCGGCTTTGCGGCGTTCCGCTGCTTCTCCATTGCCGGAGGGCGTACTCTCGCGCTGGTGAACGAGCCGGAGATGGAAGGCGAACGGCAGGCGCCGGCCGCCGGCGACATACGGTTCGAGCATGTGTCGTTCGCCTATCAGGACAAGAAGGCGCTGCAAGATGTTTCCATCGTGTTCCCGAGGAATACGCTGACGGCCCTCTTCGGTGCTTCGGGAGTGGAAACCGTTTTATATGAATGAATTGAGGCCGATACGGGGCGGCTCTCCTCGATCGGATTCAACGATAGTCTTGCATCAGCAGGTCGATAGCCCAAAGGATGAAAAATGCCGGCAAATAATCCCTGAACGACTCTTTCAATGTGTCCAATGCTTTTTTAAGTTCGTATTTTACTCTGCGTTCGGAAATATGGAACCGTGCTGCAATTTCCTTATGACTCAGTTCTTCGGTGCGACTGGCGATGAAAATATCCCGCATCAGGGCAGGCATCGCTTCCAGCTGCCTGCGCAAGATTTCGACGACTTCTTCCGCGTGTAGATTTTCGGTCGTATTGTTTTCCAGACTGGCGAGATGATACGCCAGCATACGAGCGTTCGTATCCCGAAGGTTTTTGTGAGCCCGGGTTTGTATCTGACGGGAGCGCAGGTGTTCCAGACACTGTTTTTTGATCGTTCCTACGACGTATCTCCGGGGATCGGTATTTTCGGGAAGCGTATTCCTGCGGAGCCACCAGGAGACGAAAGAATCCGTGACGATGTCTTCGGCTACGGCAGTATCTTCTACATATGACCGGGCAATGGCGATGAAATTACTCCGGTATCTGACGTAGAGCCTGTTGAATATTTCCGTATCGGGATTCATTTTTCGGGGATACTGCGTCGCGAGTTTGTTGGGTCAAAGTTATAACATTTTTCTTAATGGTAGCACCCCCCCCCTGTATTTGGGATTTATTTCGTAATATTCAGATTACCAACCGGCAAATATTATGAAAATATTTTATGAATTTTATAAAAATATTTATTTGCGGAAAACGGCCGATTTTTTTGTCCTTACCCCCCCCCTTGTGCAATATACTATTTAGAAGACCGGCAGAACGATAGCTTTCCGGTGGTGAAACGAAACGTGAAATTGAAAAAATGGAATCTACGGACATATTGAAATATCTCGAAGGCAGAAGTTCGGAGGCGGAAAAGCGGAAACTTGTGAAGTGGTTGGATGCCTCCCCCGACCATGTGAAAGAATTCGAGGAGATCCGGTTTGTCTTTGAAATGACGAAGATATACGATTCGGAGTGCAGGGAATTCTTAGCAGAGCGGAGCGATAAGCCCATGAAGGTGCGGCTTGGGGGACGGCTCCCGCGGATCGTACGGCGTCTGGGTGGAGTGGCGGCAGCGGTCGTGCTGTTCTTCGGTGCAGGCTATCTGACATATCTGCATACGGTCAATAGCTTTTCCTCGCAGTATACGTCTCTGGACGTTCCGGCGGGACAACGGGTGGATATCACGTTGGCGGACGGTTCGCGGGTTTGGCTCAACTCGGGTGCCCGTCTCGAATATCCGGTCGTTTTCGGGCGTCATGAGCGTATGGTGAAACTCACGGGAGAGGCGATGTTCGAAGTGGAACACGACGAGGATCATCCGTTTATCGTCCGGACTTTCGCTTCCGATGTGGAGGTTCTGGGTACCCGTTTCAATGTCGTCGCGGATGAGAAATCGAGACGCTTTTCGACGATTTTGTTGGACGGATCCCTTCGCCTGACCGAGCGGACGACCCGGGCCGGTGCCGTGTTGAACTCCGGAGACGAAGCACATTGGTTGAACGGGCGTTTCTCCGTCAGCAAAGTCCGCGATTTCGACGCTGTTTGTTGGACGGAGGGATTGATCAGCGTTCGCGGCCAGTCGTTCGAGGAACTGATGCGGAAGTTTGAAACTGCGTATAATGTGCGTATTGAAATTGCCCGTCAGACAATGCCGGTCATTGGCTTTGCGAGCGGAAAGATCCGGATTTCAGACGGCATCGACCATGCATTGCGCGTGTTGCAGCATACTTCGGATTTCACCTTCACGCACGATCCGAAGAAAAACGTTGTTACGATCCATTGAAACCCTTTTGTATAACCAGCCTAAAACCGTTTGTCGCCTATGACCTGATCCTCGTTTATTATCGGTAGGGAGCTTTGAAATTTGAAAATAAAAACGCCTGCGGGTTGGCAGACCCGCAGGCCGGTAATCGGCTCCGCCATTGAAAGACTACAAAACCTATTACCCAATCTTTCTACAAATGTATGAATAAAAAACAAGTTTTTCGTAAAATCGAGGGACTAATCGGACGGGTGGTGTTATGTGTTTGTCTGAGCGTGTGTACGTTGGCAGCCAGAGCTCAGGATAACTTGCTGACCGTCAATCTGGACAAGGTTCCTCTTTCCGAAGCTATTGCTGCCATAGAAGGACAGTCCCGTTATCTTTTCATGTTAGGCGAGGGCATCGATGCCTCTGCGGAGTTCATTTCCGTTCATGCCGAGAAGCAACCGCTCCGCGAGGTTCTCGATCAGTTGATACGGGGATCGCGGCTCGCATATAGTATCGAGGGGCAGAATATCCTGTTGTCTTTGACCGGAACCGACACTGACAAACCCTTTACGGTCCGCGGCCGGGTATCGGATCGTACCGGTGCTCCGGTGATCGGGGCGGCGGTTCTTGTGAAGGGCACGACGATCGGTACGAGCACGGGGCTCGATGGTTCTTACACCTTGGAGATTCCTGCACCTGCCGCGACGGCCGTGCTGACTGTCAATTTCCTGGGTTATGCTCCGATGGAGATTCTCGTCGGTCAGCGTTCGCAGATCGACTTCGCCTTGCGCGAAGAGGCCCAGACCGTCGATGCCGTCGTGGTAACGGCTCTGGGTATCAAACGTTCGGAGAAGGCGCTGTCGTACAACGTGCAGCAGGTGAATTCCGAAGATATCGTCGGCAACAAAGATGCCAATTTCATCAACTCGCTGAACGGCAAGGTTGCCGGCGTGAACATAAACGCCTCGTCGTCGGGTGTGGGCGGCGCTTCGAAAGTGGTGATGCGCGGCAGCAAGGCCATCAGCCAGTCGTCGAATGCACTCTACGTGATCGACGGTATCCCGATGTTCAATCTGGGCAGCGAGGGCGGTACGGAGTTCGACTCGCGGGGTACGACGGAAGCTATCGCGGACATCAATCCCGAAGACATCGAATCGATTTCGGTGCTGACGGGAGCCGCCGCAGCGGCCCTTTACGGCAACAATGCCGCCAACGGAGCCATCGTCATCACCACGAAGAAGGGCAAGGCCGGGGCGCTGAGCGTCACCGTATCGCAGAACACGGAATTTCTGCGTCCGTTCCGTATGCCCGAATTCCAGAACCGTTACGGCACGGGCAGCCTCGCTTCGTCCGCCTCGTCGGTAGACAAGAGCTGGGGAGCCCGTCTGAACGCCGCTACGATCGGAGGGTATGACCCGGCCGACGATTTCCTGCAAACGGGCGTCGTGACGACCGAGACCGTAGCTCTCTCGACAGGCACGGAGAAAAACCAGACCTATGTCTCGGCTTCGGCGGTCAATTCGAAGGGGATGGTTCCCAATAACGACTACGACCGTTACAATTTCACGTTCCGTAACACTACGTCGTTCCTGAAAGACCGTATGACGCTCGACGTGGGAGCCAGCTACATCAAGCAGAGCGACATGAACATGGTGAACCAGGGAACCTATTCGAATCCGCTGGTGACGGCTTACCTTTTCCCGCGCGGGAACGACTGGGAGGATATTCGGATGTACGAACGCTGGGACTCCGACCGGAAGCTCGCCACGCAATACTGGCCCGAAAAGATGTTCTCGGCGCTGACCGGACAGAATCCCTACTGGATCGCCTATCGCAACCTGCGCGAGAATAAGAAAGACCGCTACATGCTGAATGCGAATCTGAATTACCGGATTCTCGACTGGCTGTCGGTGTCGGGACGCGTGCGGATCGACAACTCCAACAACGAATACACCAAGAAACTCTATGCGACGTCGAACACCACGCTGACGAACGAGGGTTCCGACGCATTGTCGAAAGGTTCCTTCATGCTGGAGCGTACGATCGACAAGCAGACCTATGCCGATATTTTGGTGAACATCAACAAGACGTTCGGGGAGAACTGGTCGCTGAATGCCAATATCGGGGCCTCCTATTCGGACATGCAGCAGAGTATTTTCAGCAACGAAGGGCCGATCATGTCCACGGGAATCGCCAATGTATTCAACGTAATGCAGCTGGACAATACGAAGACCAAGCGTATCCAGTCGGGGTACCGTGACCAGACGCAGTCGTTGTTCGCGTCGGTCGAGGCCGGTTTCAAGAACACCTATTTCCTTACCCTCACCGGCCGCGGAGACTGGCCTTCGCAGCTTGCAGGGCCCTATTCCGCCAAGACGGCGTTCTTCTATCCGTCGGTAGGCGCTTCTGTCGTGCTTTCCGAGGCGCTTCCGATGCCGAAATGGATCTCCTATCTGAAAGTACGCGGTTCGTTCGCTTCGGTGGGTCTTCCCATTCCGCGGTTCCTCGCGCAACAGACTTACGAGTGGGACAACGCGAACCAGCAATGGGCTTCCAAAACCCATTATCCGATGGGCGAGCTGAAACCCGAGCGCACCGATTCGTGGGAAGTGGGACTGACGGCGCGTTTCCTCCGCCATTTCAACGTAGACCTGAGCCTTTATACGGCCAAGACCTACAACCAGACTTTCGACCCCGGCATTTCGCCGTCGTCGGGTTATTCCACGATGTACATTCAGACGGGATCGGTACGCAACAAAGGTATCGAACTTTCGGCGGGCTATTCGAACGAATGGGGTAAATTCGGCTGGTCGTCGAACTTCACGTTCAGCGCCAACCGCAATGAAATCATGGAGCTGATGGAGGGTTATGTGATTCCCGTCATCAACGAACCGATGACGCTCGACCGTCTCGACATCGGCGGGCTGGGTTACGCACGGTTCCTGCTGAAAAAGGGCGGCAGCCTGGGGGATCTGTACTCCACGGCCGATCTGCGGCGCGACAGCCGGGGCAACATCTATGTCGATGCCGACGGCAAGGTGGTCGGCAACACGACGAATGTAAAGGATATCAAACTCGGCTCGGTATTCCCGAAGGCGAATCTGGCCTGGCGCAACGACTTCAACTACGGCAACTTCAATTTCGGTTTCATGCTCTCGGCCCGTCTGGGCGGCATCGTCTATTCGGCGACCCAGGCCTATATGGATTATTACGGGGTGTCGGAAGCCACGGCCGCCGCGCGCGATTTCGGAGGAGTCGTCGTCAACGGCGATCTGATCGATGCGGAGAACTGGTATTCGGTGGTCGCCGGACAGGGGGGCCTTCCCCAATATTACACCTATTCGGCGACGAACTTCCGCTTGCAGGAGGTGTCGATCGGATATACCATTCCGAAGGCGAAGCTCTGGAACATCGCCGATGTCACGGTTTCGCTGGTAGGCCGCAACCTGTGGATGATCTACTGCGAGGCGCCGTTCGATCCCGAAGCCGTGGCCACCACGGGCAATTATTACCAGGGAATCGACAACTTCATGATGCCGGGCACGCGAAACCTGGGTTTCAATGTCAGACTTAAATTCTAACGAAGATCATGAAAACGACATACAACAAGATATGCTTCGGCATCTGCCTCCTGGGCGGAGCTTTGGCGGGTTCGTGTACCGGAGACTACATGGACTACAACCGCAACTGGGCGGAGGTTTCTCCGGAGGAGATGGAGCGCGACGAATACCTCGTCAGCTCGCTGCTCGGCGGTATGCAGAGCAATGTGATTCCCGTCGAGGAGCATCTGAACCAGTTCACCGAGTGCCTGATGGGCGGTGTGTGGGGCGGCTATTTCGCCGACTCGCAGGTGTGGGCCAACTCGTTCTCCTATTTCAATCCTTCGCAGGACTGGCTGGGTAAAATGTATCTGGAAATCATTCCCAACGTCTATTCCAACTGGCTCAGCTTGCAGGCTGCAACGAAAGACGAAGCGATCCTTGCCGTGGGTCAGATCGTCAAGGCTGCGGCTTTCCAGCGCGTGACCGACACCTACGGGCCGATCCCTTACAGCCGGATCGGTTCGGACGGGAAGGTCACGGCTCCGCTGGATACCCAGCGGGAGGTCTACGAAAAGATTTTCGAAGAGCTGGATGCTGCGGTTGCCACGCTGACGGAACATCGCACCTCGTCGATCTCGGCGGCTGCCGACAAGGTCTACTCCGGAGATATCGAAAAATGGATCAAGTTCGCCAATTCGCTCAAACTGCGGATGGCCATGCGGCTGGTCTATGCGGCTCCTGCGACGGCTGAGCAACGAGCCAAAGAGGCCGTGGATACAACGGACGGGAAACTGGGTGTAATGACTTCGAACGACGACAACGCTCAGCTTTCGGGAATCAACGTCAATCCGTTCTACAAGGTGGCCTACGAATACAACGGAGGCGAAACGCGTATCTCGGCCGATCTGCTCAATTACATGAAGAGCTGGAACGATCCCCGGATCAGCGCTTATGCCAAAAAGTCCACGTTCACCGACGCGGTCAATGACTATTGGGGGTTGCGCATCGGCAACGAATATCCCATCACCAGCGGACAGGCTTATTCGAATCTGAATATCGGTCAAAGCGATCCGCTGTTGTGGATGAACGTTTCGGAGGTGATGTTCCTGCGGGCCGAAGCGGCGCTTTACGGCTGGGATACGGGCGATACGGCCGAGAACTTCTATCGTCGCGGAGTCGAACTTTCGTTCGCGAAGTGGAATGCCGGAGATGCCGCCTCCTACCTCTCTTCGCAGAACAGGGTCGGCGCCTACAACGACCCCAAGGGGCAATACGCATTCGTGCCCGATACGAAGTGCGTGCCCGCATGGAACTCTCTGGATCCCGAGTTGCAGCTCGAGCAGATCATCACGCAGAAATGGATCGCCAACTTCCCGTTGGGACACGAAGCCTGGGCCGAGTTCCGCCGCACGGGTTATCCGAAGTTGGCGGCTGCGCCCGTGAATCGGAGCGGAGGCGATGTCGCCGACGGGAAATTCGCCCGTCGTCTGATCTATCCTTCGGACGAGTACAAAACCAACGGAGTGAATCTGAACAGGGCTGTCGGCAAAGACCTTTCCAATGGTGGCGACAGGCTTTCCACGCATGTCTGGTGGGACTGCAATCCGAAATTGGTTAACGAATAAATCTTTTGAGAACGATGAAAAGAAAAATCGAAATAGCTGTTGCTCTGCTGTTGGCGACGACATTCGGCCTTCCCTCCTGCGAGGACTGGACCGATGTGGACAACCTCTCGGTGGAGTATGAGAATGTCGAGCAGCAGAACCCCGAACTCTATTCCCGGTATCTCGCTTCGTTGCGCGAATACCGCAAGACCGATCATACGCTGGTTTACGCATGGTACGACAACAGCGTGAAAGTGCCGGTGTCGCGGGCCCATTATTTGCGCGACGTCCCCGACAGCATCGACGTCGTGGGGCTGATCCATCCCGACAGCCTGACGCAAAGCGAGATCGAGCAGATGAATTATCTGCGGGAGCAGAAGGGGATGAAGATCGTCTATACGATTGATTTCGACGGGATGAAAACCGACTATACGAATATCGTGGAGCCCGCAGACCCCGACCGGGATTTCCGGTCGTACCTCACCGATACGCTCTCCTATACATTGTCTTTGCTGAAAAAGTATCCCTATGACGGCATTTGCATCGGTTATACGGGGAAATCCACCGTGCTGATGGACGATGCCGAGAAAAAGGAGTACATGGAAAACGAGAACTGTTTTATCGGCATTCTCGAAGACTGGTGCTCGCGTAACGAAGGGGTGGAGTTGACTTTCTTCGGGCAGCCTGACAATCTGTTGGACAAAACCATTCTGGATCGGTGCCCGACCATTCTGCTTGACGGCCGGACCGCTACGGCGACCAATGAACTGACGACGCTGATGACCCGGAACTGGATCGCCGGTTATGCAGGTCGTTATGGCATGGTCGTAGCCGGTACGCCGCTCTCGGGAACGAACAAATACGCCGCGTTCTCCGACGGTACGCCGGCGACGGACGCCGTGGCAGCCTGGGCCTGCACGCCCCAGCAGGGAGCGAGGATTCGTGCCGTAGGGGTCTATGATTTTTCGGGGGATTATTTCAATGCCGACAATACCTACAAGAACATGCGTAACATGATTTCGACGCTCAACCCGTCGATCAAATAAAAAGACCTATTGAACATGAAACGTCATATCGGATTTTTGTCCGTATTGCTGGTCGGATCGGGAGCGCTTGTCTCCTGCCAAGACGATACGGAGCATTTCGACAACAAGATTTACAATACGGCCGAACAAACCTCTACGGTCTTCGTCGAGGAGGAAGCCGACAGCTATGTGCGCACGTTGCAGGCGCAGCTCGCGATGCCTGCCGATTCGGACATTTCGTTCGCCTATGTCGCCGATCCGGGGCAGGTCGAGTGGTATAATACGGCCTATTCGGATTCCGCCGGGATGCTTCCTGCGGATTATTACGAGATTCCCGATCCGGAGGCCGTGATTCCTGCGGGAGAAACGGCTTCGAGCGAGGTGGAGATCCGGTTCAGGAACCTGCTGTCGCTCGACAAAACGCAGGTTTATGTGCTTCCGGTTTCGATCGACGGCGCCGATGTCGCGACGCTGGCCAGCCGTCGTACCGTTTATTTCGTGGTGAAGGAAGCATCGCTCGTCAATGTCGTTGCCAACCTGCGGGAGAATGCGGTAAGTGTCGAATGGCGGAATCCGGATCCGCTCCGGAATCTTCGCAGCCTCACGGCCGAAGCGCTTGTCAAGGTAGACGAATTCGCCGACGGACGCGGATCGAACATTTCGACCTTGATGGGCGTCGAAGGCCATTTCCTGCTGCGGTTCGGCGATACGGCTCCGAACAATCAGTTGCAGGTCGTGGGACGGCCTGCGGGAACGACCGTCGACGAAAAACTGACCTCTTCGGATTGGACGGTGAAGACCGGACGCTGGACGCATATTGCCGTTACCTACGATAGCGATACCCATGAGGTGAACGTCTATATCGACGGAGTGAAAAAGACGCCGCAGACATTCGCACGGTTTGCGGACCCCGTGGATTGGGGACGCTACTATGCCACCGAGACCGAAACGCAGCGCAGTTTCTGGATCGGCTACTCTTACGAAGATGCGCGTTATCTCGACGGCGATATTTCGGAGGTGCGCGTCTGGAACAAGGTGCTCGCTGAGGAGGATATCAACGGGAAAAATCATTTCTACAAGCTCTATGATCCGGAATTGAACAGCAATCTGGTAGCCTACTGGAAGTTCAACGAAGGCGGCGGCGCAACCGTCGGGGATTATTCGCAGTACGGTAACGATGCCGCGGCTACGAAGGTGCTGACATGGAACGCTGTGGAACTCCCGGCCAAATAACGTGTTTCACCCTGAAAAATCGAAATTTATATGAAGACATACGAATTTTTGAAACGGAATACTCTCCTCCTGTTGCTGGCAGCGGCCGCGGGGTTCTCCGGCGGTTGTAACCAAACGGAGATCGATATGTTCCCGGCCGATGAGAGCGGCATCGTGTCCACCGATACTCAGATGGGGTATCTGACCGATGAGAATGCGCAGCGTGAATTCGTGACGGTAGAAGTCCGAGAGCGGGGCGGCGGGAGTGTGGCGCTTTACCTCCGTGCCACGAAAAAGTCAGGGACGGCGAGCGAGGTGTCGCTGGTCTATGCGCCCGAAGTGCTCGAGGCTTACAACGAGCAGACGGGCAACTCGTTCGAGGCGCTGCCCGAAACGGCTGTCGGGTTTTCGTCCGGCAAGTTTTCTCTGGCGGCCGGTTCCCAGCAATCCGGCGAGCTGACTTTGGACTATGCCCTCACGACGGAGCAGACCGTAGGAGCCACCTATGTGATTCCGGTGCGTGCCGAGGTCGTTTCGGGTGAGCTGAAAATGAAATCCGAAGATGCGGAGTATCTCATTTTCCTCAATGTGGTTGAAAATCCCGGAGACTGCGATAAGGGCGAAGATGCGGCCAAGGTTTTCTGTGTGATGGAAACCAACGACGTGAATCCGCTCAATCTGCTCGCCTTCACGTTGAAGGATTCGGGAAAGTATCTTTTCGATGCGATCGTCCTCTTTTCGGACAATATCATTCTCGATGAGACGACCGGAACGGTACATGCATTGGTCAACGATAATATCAAATATATCCTGAACAACAGGGAGAAGTATCTTACGCCTTTGCAGGAGCGTGGCATGAAGGTCATTCTGGCCATCACGCCGTATCATACCCATGCCGGAGTGGCCAACCTCAAACCCGCGACGGCCGATGCTTTTGCCAAGGAGTTGAAGATCATCTGCGACACGTATGAACTGGACGGTGTATTCTTCGACGATGAGTATACCGCTCTGGTATCGCCTCCTCCCACGGGGTTCTATGCCGAGAATACGGCCGAGGCCGCTGCGGATCTGATGTTCCGGGTAAAGCGTATGATGCCCGACCGCTGGGTCGTCGCCTATCAGTTGGGTGCGATCTGGGACCTCAGCGGCGAGGGATGCGAATTCGAGGCGGATGATAAGACCTGGCTGCCGGGCGATTATATCGACTATGTGATGGTCGATTACAGTGAAAGTGCCTGGGCATCGCTTGCGCAGTTCCCGGGGCTTCCGGCCAGCCGGTTCGGACTTCACTCTTTTGATTTTAACAGCTATACTCCCTTATGGCCGAGCGTGGGGAGATTGGAGCAGGTGCGAGATACCTACAAAACGCTTTTCCTGTATGGATTGAATCCGTACCATCGTTCGGGGTCGTTCGATACGACGCCTGTGGGGAGTAGTGAAAAGATGACCCAAGTGCAGGCGTTGGAGCGAGTGACCAGTACGCTTTACGGAGAGGAGATGCTCTTCGACGGTCATACCTATACGAAAGATTGGTAACAGTAACAGGTCGCAGCCGCAGGAAAAAGTTTTTTTGTGAACCTTTTCCTGTGTGCTGCGGTCGAAAAAAGATCAACGATGAAAAACAACTATTTGACATATGCCGTCCTCTCTCTGGCTCTTATGCTGGGAGTGACTGCTTGCAGCGACGACGATGCGCTGGTAAAACCCGAACCTTCGCCGATTGTCGTTCCCGAATTGCCGGAATTTCCCGAACTGAACGTGGAATCGGAATTGTTCGACTTGAAAAAAGAGACTTCGAAAAGCCTGCAAATCACATCGGGAGCAGGGGAGTATCGGGTCAACGTGCTCGATCCGGGCATTGCTTCCGCGACCGTCGAAGGAAATCTGCTGACGGTTACGGGACTTGTCGTAGGCAAGACGGAGGTCGTGGTTTCCGACAAGGGCGGATCTTACGAATCGCTGAAAATAAACGTCTACAATTCGGACGTCGTTACGCTCGACACCGAACATATCGATTTGACGTTGAAGATGGGCGCACCGGCCACCACGACGTTCCGAATCACGGACGGCAATCCGGCTTATCGTGTGAGCTCCTCGGCTCCCGAAATAGCCACGGCCGAAATCGGCGAAGACGGCGAGACGGTCACGGTGACGGGTCTGAGCGGGGGAGAAGCGACGATTACCGTCACGGATTCCCGCAATCTGACGGCTGCCGTAACCGTGTCCAATACGGTAACGACAAGTCCGTTTACGGATGAGGAATTGGAGGAATTCAAGTCGTTGCCTCTTCACACGTATTTGGTCAATGGCGAAAAGATCAAAGGGCAACTGGACATGGGAGGATACGACGATATTATGTGGGGATACTACGTTTATGGGGCTTACTCGGTGAATATGACAACTGATTATTTGTATCTTACGAGTAAAACCAAACCGGAGTATGACATGAATACGTTGGGTAAAAAGCCCGGTTTGAAGTTGGCTTACAGAAAGGATAAACAGATTCTGGTCGATGAGGTCGAGGCGGAGGTCGAAGTGATTAAAGTCGATGGTTCGACGGTGTGGATGACCTTCTATGTTCAGACCGATATCCTGTATTCCGGCTGCCTGGTGGTCGGGTTGACGGATTGATGCGGCATTGTTCGAGATATTTACCGATGCCCTGAGGTTTTATGAAAATCGCGCAGTGTCGGGAATGATTTTTCCCTCCTGCGCGATTTTTGAATAATATGTTTGACTAACCCCGAACAGGTTCATTTACACCTGTCAACCTGGTAGATATAAATAAAATGAAGACGATACCTCGTAGCCCTTTGCGTTGGGTCACGAGCCTGTACTTTGCCATGGGCCTGCCGTTCGTCGTTCTGAACATGGTCTCGGCAGTGCTGTTCAAGGACCTCGGCGTCACGGATGCCCGGATTGCTTTCTGGACGTCGCTGATCATGTGGCCGTGGACGATCAAGTTTCTTTGGAGTCCGTTTTTGGAGTTCTACCGCACGAAGAAATTCTGGGTCGTCGCGACGCAGTTTCTCAGCGGTGTGTTGTTCGGCTTGGCGGCCTTGTCGCTGCACCTGCCGTCGTTCTTCGCCGTTACGGTCGCGTTGTTCGCGGCGGTTGCTTTCAGCGGTGCCACGCACGACATCGCGGCCGACGGGGTCTATATGGCTGAACTCTCGACGGAGGATCAGGCGAAGTATATCGGTTGGCAGGGGGCGTTCTACAACCTTGCCAAACTTGTCGCCACGGGCGGCCTCGTGTGGTTGGCAGGGTGGCTCTACGAGAGCTTCTCGGCAGAGGGTACGGCGACGTTCGGCGCTTACGTGCGTTCGTGGACGGCGGTGCTTGTCATCCTGTGCGCCGCGCTCGTCGCACTGGGGGCCTACCACCTGCGTGCGCTCCCCTCGGGCGGCGGCGCCGCCGAACGCCGCTCGCTTCGGGAGGGCCTTTCGGGCCTGAAAGAGGTTATCGCGGCGTTCTTCACCAAGCGGCATATCTGGTACTACATCGCCTTCATCATCCTGTATCGGCTGGGCGAGGGATTCGTGATGAAGATCGTGCCGCTGTTCCTCAAAGCCGATGTCTCCGCTGGCGGTCTGGGTCTTACGAACCAGCAGATCGGCCTTTACTACGGTACGTTCGGTGCGGGGGCCTTTTTACTGGGCTCGATGCTGGCGGGGTACTACATCGCCCGGCGGGGCCTGCGGCGCACGCTGTTCACGCTTTGCTGCGTCTTCAATCTGCCGTTCGCGGTCTATGCACTCCTGGCATGGTTCCAGCCTTCGAGCATGTGGCTTGTCGGCGGCGGCATCGTGGTGGAGTATTTCGGCTATGGCTTCGGGTTCGTGGGCCTCACGCTCTTCATGATGCAGCAGGTTGCCCCCGGCCGTCACCAGATGGCGCACTACGCCTTCGCTTCGGGGATCATGAACCTCTCGGTGATGCTCACGGGCATGGCCTCGGGTTTCCTGAGCGATATGCTGAGCTATAAATTTTTCTTTGTTGCCGTGATGCTGGCCACCGTTCCGGCCTTCGTAATCACGAAGCTGGTTCCATTTACCTATGACGACAAACCAAACGACAAGTAATATGAATGCACTGAAAATTGCGGGCGAGCCTTTGCCCGATATGCCATGGGAGGAGCGCCCTGCGGGTTCGAAAGAGGTCTTGTGGCGTTACACGCAGAACCCGATCATCGGCCGTGACGCCCTGTCGACCTCGAACAGTATTTTCAATTCGGCCGTCGTGCCGTTCAAAAAAGGCAGGTACAACTACGCCGGCGTTTTCCGCTGCGACGACACGAACCGCCGCATGCGCCTG